>ERZ808278.578-NODE-578-length-22382-cov-4.091369_pt1 | contig 22382 bp, 14 predicted proteins | sample MGYA00521239_ERZ808278 | MGnify/ENA primary metagenome ERZ808278 (study PRJEB31516, sample SAMN03275600) | gut metagenome | biome: mammalia-associated habitat; material: feces | host: Papio cynocephalus | place: Kenya | collected 2012-07-17 ... | reverse complement strand
GATATAGCTCAATCTCTTGGCGTAATCGGCGTACTGTTTGAAATATTTCCAGTAACCGTTCTGGAAGAACAACGACGGCGGACTTTCGGTTTTCCTGATTCCGTCCGTCGAATAGAAAAACGCGTGCGGCACGAGCGTGTTTATGCCCTGAACGTACTGCAAATCCGTTCTTTTTTTCATATCCTCGGGCGTGAGCGACCAACCGAACCCGCCGAAAGTTTCCGAAAAACAAATCTCTTTGCCGTAAATATGCGCGGCGGAAGAGCCTAATCTTTCGGTTATCCTTGCGGGATTTTTATCGATACAGTCTATTCCCGAAGCGTCGAGCGCGCTTATCGCGGAAAAGAAATCGCTTTCCGTCTGAACGAGCGTTTCCACGTAATCCTCTCTGTGCAAATGCCCGATATGGATAAGCCCGTCCTTATGCAAAAACGCCGAAATGACGTCGAAATAGCTTTCTTTATAAAATTCGGCGACGGCCGTGTAATAATCGCATCTCGTTTTCACCGAAATCGCGCCCATATTTTGCCATAAGCAGCACAGGTGCGGACGAACGTCGTAACCGAATTTTTTGATAAATCTTTCGGCAAAATCGTTCGTCCAGATAACGGTGTTAAGATTTTTGCACTGTTCGAGATAGTTTTGATAAAACCCCGGCTCGTCGGTGAAAAAACCTTTTATAACTTTTCCCCATTTATCGGGGAATCTCTTTTTATATTCTTCGTGCGTGGCCCTAACGAACGCGCGCGCAACGTTCGGATTCAACAAATCGACGTAAGGGAACGGCGAATATGCCGGACGATGCCCGCATTTTTCCTTTCTGAAAACGAAAACCTCCCAAAGGAGCGTTTCCGATTTCCAAGGCTTGCACTTTTTGTTTTCGTAATCGGTTATATCGAGGAAATAATCGTCGTTATGAACGGCGATTACACATTCTATTTCCTTGCCGGGAATATCCTCTACTGTTATATATTCGCCGAGAACGGGATAAACTTTCTCCACCGAAAGGCAGGTTGCCGCAAACGACGGATTTTCGCTCGTGAGCCTGCCGCCTGCGTAACCGCTCGGCCAGTTGTCCTCGTCGTAAACGAGAACTTCAATCGAAAGTTTTTCGCATTCTTCGAGAATAAAGCCTATTTTTTCAAACCATTCCTCGGATAAATACTCTACTTCCGTACCCTTTCTCGAATGTAATATACATTTATCCACGCCCTTTTGCTTCATTTCAAAAAGCTGTTTTTTCAGCTCCTCGAATTCAAGCTCGCCGTTAAGAAACCAGAACGGCGCGACGGAATATTCCTCGGATGGGTTTTTAAATTGTCGTTTATCGAATTTTTTCATATGTCAGCCCTTTACGCCGTCGGACGAAGAAAGTCCGTTTTGAAGCGGTTTCTGGAAGATTGCGTACACGATTAAAATGGGGAGCATCGCTATCATAAGCGCGGCAAACTTAACGTCGTAACCGTACTGATTGTTAGTTATTAAGTTGTTGATACCCGTAGACAACGTGTAATATTTCGGATTTTTAATGTAAGTTATGCTCATAACGTACTCGTTCCAAATTCCTACGAAACTCAAAAGCCCGACCATAAAGATAGCGGGAACAATCATCGGAACGATAAGCGTTATAAAAGCCTGAAATTGGTTTGCGCCGTCGATTTCGGCAGCTTCGAGAACGGAATCGTTCAAGCTTCTTACGAAAGGCGTAGTCAGAAAAACGTAAAACGGCACGCCCTGCAACGCGTTTACGAGCATAAGCGTGAAAAGTACGTTTGCGCTGTCCGTTCCGACCATAGAGAGTTTTCTCAAAAACTGATAAAGCGGAAGGAGCAAAAGCATTTGCGGCACCATCATAAAAATCGAATAAAAAATCTCGACGGATTTTATGACGGGGTGCTTGAATTTACCTACGACGTAAGCCGAAGCCGTTGTAAACGCGATAGTAAGAATGACCGTGCCTACGCTTAAAAAAAGACTGTTTAAAAAATATTGCGAGAAGTTAGCTTTTTCCCACGCCGTTGCGTAGTTCACCCATTGCAATTTTTTCGGCAAAGCCCAAGCGCTTTTCATAAACTCCGCGCTCGTTTTAAGCGAACTCATCAAAGCCCACAAAAGCGGGAAAATAATCAAAATGGCCCAAACGATAAGAAAAATTCTGACGATATTTCTCGTTACGGTGAGAGCAGGCTCTTCCACGCGATTCTTTTTGTTTTCGGTTTTAAGCTCGTTTCTCATATCAAATCTCCCACTTTGTTCATTGCAAATTTAACGGAAAGCGAAATTGCGCAGGTGATGACGAGCATAACGAGCGACGACGCATAAGAAAAACCAAGCCTCGATTCCCCGTCGCCGTACTTATAAACGTAAAGTCCCATAACCATAGCGTTTCCGTTAGTTCCGCCGTTGGGAAGGAAAACGTTTACAAGCCCGAAGTTTCCGCCGAGCGATTGATACAATATGGAAACGACCATAAACGTAAGTTGAAGCCAGACGGCGGGCATAGTTATATATTTAAGTTGAGTCATTTCGCCCGCGCCGTCAATCCTCGCGGCCTCGTAAAGTTCACCGGGGATTTGCTGAATGGAAGCAATCATCGTGAGCATAAAAAGCCCCACGCCGCACCAACTTGCCACGAACCCTATTACGCCGAGCGGATGAACCGCAAGCCAATCGAGATTAAACCCTTCCTTGAAAAGAGAAATGAACATATTGACAAGCCCCGAACTTCCGGAAGTGAAAACGAACTTCCAGAGCGCGCCAATTATTACCGTGGAAAGCACGTTCGGAACGTAAAATACGAATTTATAAAACGTTGCTTCGCCCGTTTTTATACGGAATCTCGTGAGCGTAACCGCAAACAAAACGGTGAGAAAACAAATTACGACCTCTTTTATAAGCGTGATAATAAGGTCGTTTTTAAGCGCTTTCCAGAAAATTTTGTCGCTAAACACCTCGATGTAATTATCCCACTTTATATATTTCATTTTCGTGCCGCCTTTCCAGTCGTAAAAGCTCATTTTAACCGACTGGAAGATAGGCACTACGCAAAACGTTATATAAAGCGCGAGAACTACGCCGCAAGTCACCGCGAAAAATATCCATTTCGACGGCGTCATATTACTGTTTATTCTTCTTTTAAAGGTTTTCGACTTCATACGTCGCTCCCTGCTCGTTGTATTTCTCCGCGGGCGACGGACGATTTTCGTCCGTCGCCCGCGGTTTAATCCTTAATTTTTTTACGAAAGTTGTTTTGCCGCTACTTTACGAAGCTCTTCGCACACTTCGTCAACGGTCTTTTCATCTGCGATAATCGAGTTTACTCCGTCGTTGAAAACGGTGTCTACGCCGCCCCAACTACCCGTGTGCATAACGATTTTATAATTTTCGTTGCTAAGAACGCTTTGAGTATATTTCAAAACGTCGGAAATTTCAACGCCGTCGAGATTTACGTTTTTGGCAACCGACGGAGAATCGGACTGCTTAACGAATTCCTTTATAACGTCGTCCTGATAGAGGTATCTTGCAAATTCGAGAGCCGCCTCGCGGTTTTTAGCCTGCTTGGCAATGCCGAACGTAACCGCGGAGGACAAGATGATTTGCTGCTGTTTTACGAGTGGCGAAGGAGTGTATCTCATCTCGAAACCTTCGGGAATTTCCTTTCTCTGCGCCATTTCTTTTCTGAGCCACAAACCGTTGGGAATGAAAGCGGCTTTATGGTTGAGCCATTCCTGTTGAGAAAGAATGTGGTCCATCGAAGCGCAGGAAGCAACTGCGTTGGTCATTTTAACGTAATCCGCAAAACGATTCATAACCGTTTTGAACTCTGCCGAAACGTAAACTTCGGGGTCGGACGCGGTTTCTACCTTTTTATAGAATTCGTCGCCGACTTCCGCCAAAGCGGGAAGAATCAAGCCCTGAACGAGATAGCCCGAGTAAACGCCGGGGTAAATGAGCGAAGGAACGTCTTTGGTCGCGTTCTTCTGCGTCCAGGAAACGAGCTCGTCGTAATTCGTGGGAACGGTGTATTTCTTTTCGTTGAAATACGTTTCGTCGTACCACATACCGTAAGAGCTGACTACGAGCGGCATTCCGTAAATAATTTCGTTGCCGTCTTCTTCGGTGTATCTGAAAGCGTAATCCATATTGATTTTATCGGATATTTTCTCGTCAGAACCGTAAACCGTGGCGGTTTTGAGCCAGTCCGTCATATCGTACAAAAGCCCTTCTTCAAGCCAGGTAGTCTTCTTTATGTCGTTACCGTCAAGGAATACGAAATCGGGAGGATTGCCTTCCATCCAACGGTTTTTGAACGCGTCGTTTACGGTGTTGCTGATGTGAGAAACGACGTTATATTCGGGGTGTTCCTTTACGAATTTTTTCAAAACGTAATTCCACATTTCGGAGCCGTAACCGCCGGAATAAATTTGAAGAACGAATTCCTTCTTTTCTCCCGTCGAACCGCTCGAACCGCCGGTAGAACCGCCCGTCGATTCCACCGAACTTCCGCTCGGAGTGCCGCCGCAAGCGGCCGCGCTTAACGTTAAGCAAAGAGCAAGAGCTCCGATAAGTAATTTTTTGAGTTTAGCCATTTTTTTCTCCTTTTTTATTTTTTTCTTTTAAGTTTATTTTCCCCGCAGTATGCGGGGAAAAAGGGGCGCGCCCCTTTTTCCGTCGCCGCGCGAAATCAAAAATCGGCAACGATTTTTGATTTCGCGCGGCTATAAAGCCTGTTTTTATTTGCTTTTCTTTTTTCGCTTATTTGCCTTTTCGTTTCAAAAGCAAGGTTACCGTGACCGCCGCAACGAGCAAGCCGCAAAGCGCGGAAGCTCCGTTAGCCGAAGAATTGCAGCCTTTTTTGCAGGAAGAACCGCCTGACGAATCCGTGGAATCGGTGGGGTCCGTCGCGTCGGAATGCTTTTCCGTTCTGTAAAGAATCGTTTTGCCCGCTTCCGTTTCTATTTCGATTTCCTTGACGTTTTTGGCTACGTATTCGCCCTTGAACACGTCGTAAACGTCGACGTATTCGTCAAACTTCACGGTGTGCTTTCCGCCGTAAGGCGAAGCGATGGAAACGTAACCGTCGTTTCTGAACACGACGTCGTCGCCGTCGAGAAGATTTACGCCGTAGAAATCGAGAACGTTTGCGATAAACTCCGCGGGAATATTACCTACGGCCGAATAAATCGAGAAATAATATCCTCCGTCGCTCGATTCGACGGGTTTAACCGCGAGTCCCGTGCGAGTACTGTTGTAAATCGTGCCGAGTTGCTCCGCTCCGTCGTCTTCGACGTAAAGCATAGGTTTAACTTTTGACGAGCCGAGGTTGCCAAAAACCTTTCCGCCAAGCCCCTTCGTGAACGTTTCGGTTTCAACCATCGTTATTCCGTAGTTGCTTACGGGTGCGAATTTAAGGTTTATGCCCGTGAGCGCGGAAACGTTTTCCGCAGTCATAGAGCCGTCCTCGCCGTAAATCCCGGGAGCTCCTACCCAAATAATGGTTTTACCGTTCTTTTTGAGATGTTTGTTTATTCCCTCTCTTTGCGCCGCGGTGACGTTCATCGCAACGATGAGGTACACGTCGTAATCTCTGTCAAGCCCGTCCTCAACGTCCGAAAGGTAAAGCATATCGTAAGGCGCGCCGATGTGCGCAAGGCTTTCCTTTTGCGAATAAAGAGCCTGATACAGATAATGATAAGTTCCGTCGAACGAATATGCAAGCGTCGTCGCAATGTCGTCGCCGACGACGAAAGCTATTCTCGAACTGCTCTTAATCTCTTTGTTAATCGCTCTGTTCCATTCCGCGTTTGCGGTTTTGAACATCGAATAAATTTCCGGGTCGTTGAACCAGCCGCCGTACATATCGTACCACCAGAGTCCCGCGCCCTTTATCATCATATTGGCGAAATCACGCTTCAAAGCCTCTATGGTATTCTTTAACGTGTAGGTTTTGCCCCATTCGCCAAGAAGCGAAGGCTCGGTCGTTTTAGACGAATGATATACGGTACGGCTGTCGCACTCGATTATCGGGAGCTTGCCCGCCGCAATAACGGTGTCCACCATCATCATATACGACGCACTCATTCCGAGCTGCCTTTCGTCGTAACAAATGGGCGAACAAAGGAAATCTACGTAACTTGAAGCGAGAATTCTCGAAAACGAAGCGTTCACAAGTCCTGCGGATTCGTAAGTTAAAGCGGGAGTGATATATCCGTTGTAAGTTCCGACAATCCACTTTCCGTCCGTCGCTTCCTTAACTATACGCGAGAAATAAAGGATACTGTCCGTCGTCGCGTCGCACATAAACGAGTGGAAGTCGATGACGTTCCTCTGCGACTTACCGTCGAGAAGAGTTTCGTAAGAAGACGCTCTTCTTTCTTGCATCGTGGGAATAGCGGCGTTTTCAAAGGTCACGTCGGATTTGCCCCAAGCGTTTCTCAAAGCCGCTTCCGTAACGTATTTTTCTTTAAGCCATTTGCGGAAGCCTTTAAGGGAATCTGCGCCGAAATCCGCGCAGGTATCGAGCGTTTGCCCGTAATATTGCCATTCAAACGTTGCGCCCGCGCCGATTTTAACCGCGAAGATATGCCCTGCGTAAGGCTGGGCCAGAACGTGTTTTAAAAGAGCCTGATAGAACACGCCCATATCTTCTCTCCACTTCTCGGAAGCGAAGCTGACGTCGGTCTTTTTGCCCGTGCTGTCCACGGAATAAGCGTCGGGATTTGCTTTAAGCCACCAGGTCGGCGGGTCGGCGTCCAGCATAAGCATAAGTTTTGCCCCGGGCGCGCCTTGAAGAGTTTCGTAAACCACGCCGTCAAGGCTCGAAAAATCGTATTTCCCGTAGCCCAGCCACATAGAGCCGGACGAATTCATATTGTCTACGCGGCAGTTGGGAAGACACATAAGGTTTACGTCCGCACCGTACATTCCGCTTGCGTATTCGGTTTTGAAAACGGTTTTCTGCTCGCGGAGATACATCATCGGCGCAACCTTTTCCCCGTTTATCAAAAGCTGAACTCTGCCGTTTTCCTTAACGACTCGGCTCTCGGTGAGTTTTTGTTCGCCGATGACGAGCGTGAAGTAATGTCCGCGGAGAATATTGCCGTCGTATTCGACGTTTTCGAGCGCGAAATCGCTTGAATCGAACTGCAACATATAGTCGTCGCTTTCGAGATAATCGGGAACGTCCACTTCAAATTTAAGAACGTACTCCTCGCCTTTCTTCCATTCCGCGGCGTTTACGCCCGAAACGAGCAAGGGAGTGAGCCAAGCCTCGATTACTTCGTCCTCGTCGGCAACGTATCTGTTTCTGAAATTGAGTTTGAACGAAACGTTATCTTCCGTTTCGTTTTCCGCTCTTACGCGAATCGAGAACGTGAATTTCTCGTTTGCAACGGCTTTTTCCGGCACTTCCACGCCGAGAACGGTTACGGAAGCGACTACGTCGCCGCTCTTTTTATAAAGTATTTCGCCCCACGGCTGGCACGGAGGCGCGCCGTGAACGTAACTTTCCTTGCTCCAACCCGTTTCGTCGTAAGATAACGCCGTCCAGTCGCCGAGAGCGGCTTCGTTCGGGTTTTCGTTGCTGTTAGTTTGAGCTGCGCCGCCGTCACGCGAGACGACCGTTTTATCGGAAACGACTCTCATCTTCTTTCCGCTGCCGAAAACGAGTTCGAGGTCGAAAAGAAGTCCGCCTACGGAGGTTTCGTTTTTAACCCTGAACGCGAGGATATTGTCGCCGACGTTTAAATATTCCGCAATATCCGTCAAAAGCACCGAAGCCCAGGTTTCTTTATCGGGGTCTTCGAGTTCGTGGCCGTTTACGAAAGCGGTGATTACGTCGTCGCCGGTGAACTGAATTTTAGCCGAAACCGGTTTTTCCGTGAGGTTGAACGCCTTACGATAATACGCGAATCTATACTGCACGTCGCTGCCGCCCACGTCCGTGTAAGGATAGCAAATCCATTTGCCTTCCCAGCCGGAACCGGCGGAGTTCGGGTCGAAAGTTTTCTCTATTTTAATATCGTCGAAGGAAACCGTTCCGCTTCCCTCGTTTTTATAAACGAGCTCGCACGTCGTCGCCTTAGGCATCGTGAATTCGAGAAGGAATTCGCCGTTCTCTATTTTCACGTCCATCTTTTTCGTGCCGACGTTTTTGCCGTTATAATCGAGCCAGTTAAGCTCTACGACGGGCTTTGCGTTTCCGTCGGTCACGGCCTTACCAGTCATCGTATAACCCATAGAATAAAACATCGTGTCGACGATTACGGAAGCCTGTTTTTTCTCGCCGAGAACGAGCTTTCCGTCCGTGAACGTTCCCGCTTCGCCGATAAATCCGTCCGGAAGCCCGCTATCGGAAATGCTTTCAAACTTCTCCGTGTAAACCACGTCGCCGGATTCTTTGCAGAACACGCCGTCAATATAACAATCGGCCGCGCCTTTGCCTACGGTTATGGTGATTCCCACCTGCGTCGAACCCGTGGGCGCGATATAACGAAGCCAGACGTCCGTCCAATCGGACAAGCCCTCGCCGCTCTTCAAATAAACGTAAGAACTTACGAGCGACTTCGTGAGCGAACCGTAAGAATTGCGGAAGTTAGCCGTTACGGTTGCTTTTACGCCGTTGGAATTCTGCGATTTAATGCGGTAACCCACGTCGTAATAAGCCGCGGCGCGCACGGGCAAAGTTGCGGTGGACGTCATAGTGAAATCCGTGAGGAAATTGTTTCTTACGATATGCGCGGAGGTTTTTCCGTCGTAATAAACTTCTTTATCGAAGGAAAATTCACGCAGATTGCTGACCGTCCAGCCGAGCGGAGCTTCGATACCTTCAACCTGCTCCATTCCCGCGTTGAACCCGGTGTTTTCAATTTCTTCTATGCTGAAATTATCGTAGTAAACGGGCGATTCTCCCGTAACGGAAATATCAACGCGGATAATAATATAATAAGCGTCCGATTCGGTTGTGAGCATCATCGACACTTTTTGCCAACCGTCCGTCTGACCTTTGAACGTTCCGTCGTTGAGCCAGTTCCAGGCGTTGTTTCTCGTGTCGTTTTTATTCGACTTGAACTGCCTTGCGCAAACTGCCGAGGAAGCCGTGGTGGACTCCGAACGGTAATAATACGAAAGCAAATACGTCGTTTTCTTCTTTACGGGGATATACGCGCTGTCTAAAACGCCCCTTATATCTCCGCCGGAATTGTTTACGACTTTAAGCGACTTGCCGCTATAAGCCTCGTCGCCGCCGACGAGGGAAAATCTCACGTCCGCAACGACTCCGCTTTCCGTCGTGTTCGTCGTAACCCAATTCGTCGGTTTTCCGCCTTCCGCGATTTCAAAATCCGCGTTAGGCACGACGACGGCTTCCGCCGCAACGGCTTTTTCGGGTTTGAACGCGTTTACGCCGAAAAACAGGCTTAACGCCGCCGCAAAAGCGCACAAAGCGATTGCTATCGTTTTAATTTTTTTCAGGTGAAAATTCATTAAAAGTTTTCTCCTCTGTCCTTATATTGTTTATCTGTTAATCCGTTGAAACCGCCGCCTTAAACGACGGCTCTTTATTTAGCGGTTTTTGCTTCACGAAGCTCCGCTCTATTACCCGCAAAACGGGGTTGCCGTTTGAAACAACCCCGTTTTATCAAAACGTTCTTATTTTACTTCTCTTTGCGTTTAATCATAACGAACGCAGCCGCGGCAAGCATACCGAGAGCCGCAAATCCACCGTAAACATTAGAACCGCAACCGCTGCTCGCGGGCTTTTCGCCGGAATCCGTACCGCTATCGGTCGGTTTTTCGGAGGTAGGCTCGCGATAATCGGGGTCTTTCGCTCCGCATTCCTTGCAAGTGCCGTTTTCATAGGTGTGGCCCGTTGCGGAAACCATTTGCGCGCCCTTCGTGGTGTTGCAGATTTCGCAAACGTTCTGCTTCATTCCCTTTTCGGTGCAGGTGGGCTTTTTCAAAATCTTTTCAACCCACTTGTGGTTATCCTCGTTGCCGGGAAGAACTTTAACGTTGAATTCCTGTTTACACATCTTGCAAACGTCCTTATCAACGCCGTCCTTGCAGGTTGCGTCTACGTGAACGTGTTCGAGGTCGTGGGCGAGCATAGCCGCTTTTTCAAGATAAATAGTCTTTTCGCAGTCCTTGCAAACGAAGGTTTTGCCGCCCGCTCTGGTGCAGGTCGCTTCTATCGTCGTGATTTCTTCCGCCGTAGGAGTGGAGTGCGTGTGGGAAACGAGCGAGATTTTCTTGAACGCAACGTAAGCTTCCGAGGTGAATTTAAGTTTTATCTTTTCAACGTTTTCGGGAAGTTCGATAAATCCGTTCTCGTCCGCGAAGATTTCCTCATCGCCTACGAGCGCAGAGATAACGAGGTTCTTATATTCGCCGTTATACGTCGTGAGAGCGACAGCAAGAGTTCTCTTGCTTACGGCTATTTCTTTGCTTGTTGCCGAAGCGGGAACTTCTTTCGTTCCGTTGAGGCAAATCTTCCAATCGGGTTTGGTGTCCATACCGATATTTTCGTATCTCGTATCGAACACAAGACCGTAAATATTAGCGTCGCCGGTGAACGTCCAATCTTCGGAAACGTAATTAACGTCGCCCTCGAACGTGCCGTCCGGGAAAACGTTATTGCCGAGTTCGGGTTCGGGAGTTACTAAATCGACGTTGGGGTTTAATTGATTTCCGGACGCGTCGGTGATTTCGATATTTCTATAATAAGTCGTCCAGAAATAATAAGACGGACCATAAAACTTAAACTCGTCGTTTCCGGTTGCGGTAAACTCATACGTTGCATTTTCCCAACTGTTCGGAAGTTCTTCTTTTTCAATATGTTTTATTTCGCTACCTCCGTGATAAACAGCGACGCAGTTTACCCAACTTGCTCCGGAGAAACGATAATCGTAACTAAGCGTGTATTTTTGGCCTGCGGTCAATCCGGTTGGAGCGTAAGACAGGTAACCTCTCGCCCCAAACAACTCATTGTCATAAACACCGTTTCCGACCATAAACACGCCCGTTCCGTCGGCTTGTCTTGCAACGTTCGTGTTATCGCCAAGAATATAACCTGCGGTGTAAGCGCCCGAGAACGAACCGTTTGCGATATACTGCATCGGGTCTTCTTCGTCAAGGCAAACGAGGGACAATTCGTCGATAAGATATTTTGCGTAAGCCGTTATAGCCAAGCCCTGCGAACCGTAACCGTCAACGCCGTTTAAATCGACGCTGCAAGTCATCCATTCCGTTGCCGAACCGTTGAAAACGTCTATATAGTATTTTCTTCTCTTTTCGGCATCCAACGTCGTGTCGGTGAGATTGTAATTGAAACGTATGCTCAAACGATTTTCGCTTCCCACTTCCAAAAACTTATATTTGAAAGAGAATCTATAAGTTTTGTCGGGCGAAAGAGCTGCAAAGTTCGTTTTGAACATTTCGTCGTCGTTAAGCAACAACGAAGCTCCGTCGCCGTCGAAAGAATCGGACGAAATGTTAGCCGAAGTTAAAGCCGACATCGATTTAATTGCGATTTTATCGGGAAGGTCAGCATTGCTTAATTCATCACTTGCGCCTTCGCTCTTTTTGCCTATACCCATCATTCTATAAGAAACGGTGGGCAAAGAAACCGTGGAAGTCTGAACGGCTATATCGTCGACGTAAAAATCGCCTTTGCCGTCAAATTGTATTTTAAGAACGATTTTCGAGCCCGTTGCCGAAGAAGTGAACGGGAATTCTACTTTTTTCCAGTTCTCTATTCTTCCGGCTGCGGAACTTAAAACAGTAAATTCTCCGTTTCCTGAAATATTTTCGCCTTTTTCGTTAAGTTCTTTAACCATAAACGAAATAGCGTTGTCACCGTCTTCTTCACAATTATTTTTCACCCACGCAGAAATGGCGTAATTCTGGTTGGGAAGAATGTCTACGGCATAAGAATAAGCAACGATACGCCCCTTCTCCGTATCCTTGTCTATCCACATCGCTTTTCCCGTTCTGCCGTTTTCGGTGGCTCTGAAATGAACGTTCTGGTCCTCGTAATACTGGTCCTCGTTACCGCGTTCAACCCCCGTTGCGTCCGGCGTGCCGCTGATATAATACTGCCAATGATTGAGAGCTTCGTTGGTTGCCGAAACGTCAACCGTTATCGGTTCGCCAAAGCCCTTCGGCGCTTTAATTTCCGTTTTTGCAAACGCAACGACGGACGAAGTGAGAGAAACCGCGGCTATAAGGCTTGCCGCAAGAATCCCGAATTTGTTTAACTTCTTCATTTTTTCCTCCTTTTCGATTTCGGGGAACTCCCCCTTTTCGATTTAAGACACGATTATTATACACTGCCCGAAACCCGATGTCTTGTCTTATTATAAATAAAATGTGCTTTTTTATATAATTTTTTCGGCTCTTTATCAATATTCCCGAAAAATTTTTGTTTTTTTATCGATAAAACGCTTGAAAAAGTTTCTCAAAAAATGTATAATCCGAAAAAAGCGCCCCGCTTAATTTGCGCCGTTTTCGCAAATTAAGCGGGGCGGCGAGCCGAGGAAAAAGGAAAAACCGTATGAGCAAGCTTGAAAGAATGGTTTTGAACAAAAACGTTTTATGCAGAAAATACACGACGCCCAACCGCCCGCATTCCCACAACGGCTGGGAGCTCGTGCTCTTTGAAAAAGGCGAAACCTCAAACGTGGTGAACGGCGTTGAATTCATCGCAAAACCCGGGGACGTTTTTTTAATCGGCCCGCCGCATATCCACGCCATAACTTTCCGCTCCACCCCGCATCTTCACAGGGATTTATATTATACGAGCGAAGAAGTGGAGGCCGTTTGCGCTACGTTTTCCGACGACCTTTACGAAAAAATCTGCACGAACGACGTTTTCACGTTTCATATATCCGCAAACGCTTTCCAAACGGTAATCCGCCAGGAGGAAAAGTTGGAATCGTTATCCGTTTTAATCGGAAAAAACGGCATAAGCAACGACGAACTTAAAAAAATAAGCGTTTCGGTGCTTCATTTCGTCGTCGGGCTTTACCGCACGAAAACGTTCACGAACACCCCCGCTTACCCCAAGTGGCTGCTCGATATTCTTCAACTTTTAAGTTCGCCCGAAAATTTCACCAAATCCGTCGGCGACGTTCTTTCTTCGATGTATTATTCCCACGCGACGGTTTCGAGCGCGTTCCGCAAATACCTCGGCGTAACTCTTTCGGAGTATCTCATAAGCCTTCGGCTGGACTACGCCGCCGAACTTCTGGCAAACACCTCTATGACCGCTCTCGAAATCTGCTCCGCCGTCGGTTACGATTCCTTTTCCTATTTTATAAAGCAATTCAAAAAGAAATTCGGCGTTACGCCGCACAAATACCGTTCGGACTCGAAAAAAACGCAATAATAAACGCCGTTTCATTCGCAGCGCGGACGGATACAAGGTTTTAACCCCTTCCGGTTACTTTACGAATTGCTCCGCATCGATTGAAAACAGAGTTATCACCGTCACTTCCACCGTTCCTTTCACGGGGATAAGATACGGCTACGACTTCAAGAAAACCGCCGAAATCGTTAAGGACCTTTCAAAAACCGTTGCGATTTTCGACAAAGAGGGGCTTCCCTGCGATACGTTCTTGATAAAATTCGATTAAATAATTTTCTATCGGCAAGCCCGCCGCCCGAATTTCGATTCGGGCGGCGGGCTTTAAATTTTACCTTGTCTACGCTCTTTCATCCCTATCGTTTGGTTTTGCGAAAGCAAACGCATAAAGCGAAACCAATCCTCCGCTTAAAAAAATTCCGCCTATTATATCGCTCGCCCAATGCACGCCCGATATAAAACGTCCTAAAACCATAAACGCCGTAAAAACGGCGATAGCCCGTAAAATCGTCTTTCGCACGGCGGCGTTTTTAACGCGCGCTTTAAGCTGCATCATAGCCGTCGGCATCACGCACAGCGTAAGAAGCGTAGTGGAGGACGGATAGGACGCCTCCAAAAAACCGTCGATAAGCACGGGGCGATAATTGACGGCGAATTTTTCAAAAAGCAAATACGCCGCGATTACGACGATATAAAACGCGCCGAGCGCGAGAATATCCCCGTCAACCTTAAACAAACTCTTCCTTTTTATCAACTGAACCAGCCCCAAAATCGCAAACCCGAAACAAAACGCAACGGGAACGAGTCCGAGCCAATCCGTAGCGACGTAAAGCCACATATGTGCGCCTATAAGTCGATTAACGAACGAATTTAGCGTTGATAGACCAACCGACGAGCCGTTCGGCCCGACGGGTTTAACGTCCGCAAAACACACTAAAACCGTCCACAAAACGAACGCCGCGAGAAACCCCGCGCCGAACGAAATATATTTAAAATTTCTTTTTTCCATAAGCAAGTCGGGCTCGCCGCCCCTTTCATTTATCCTTTCTCTTTCTTCTGCCGAGGTAGCGGAAAACGCGCTTTTTATAATCCTCGTAAGCCGCCCCGAACGTTGCCGCAAGGAACTTCTCCTCCTGCAAAATCTGCAAATGAAGCATTACGATTGCAAATAGCGAAAACGCCGCCGTGAGCGGGTTGAAATATAAAAGAAGTACGCCTATATACATAAAATCGAAGCCCAAAAACGCTGGATTGCGGCTGAATTTATATATGCCGCTCGTAACGAGTTCGGTTTTGTCCTTATCGGGAATTCCCGCGCGCCAACTGTCCTTCATACAAACGACGGACGTAAGAAAAATCAAATCCCCGAGCATAGCCGTGCAAAAACCCGTGAAACGTGCGCTTTTCGGCATATAGTTCCACCCGAACGAAATCGAGAAAAGTTGCGCTATCAGCGCGCCGTACGTCGCAACGCTCATAAACAGTTCCACCGTGTGAATAGATTTCTCTTTTCTCCGCCCTATCTGGCTCGTTTTTATACCGTGACTGCGTTGAATAAGCATTTTCGCAAAGTAAATTCCGTAAAAAATTACCAAAACCGCAATCGCAAACGCTGAAAACGGCAAATGTTCTTTAATCGATATTTTCATAATTACCTCGTTTAAAGTCGATATTATTCTTCCAAAGTTTCAATATCGCCCGACCGAATCGCGGCGATATTGCGCTTAATTTTATCCTCGTTCCAATCCCACCAACGCAACGCTTCGAGTTTTTCGATAGTCGCGTCGTCGAACCTGCGGCGAATGATTTTTGCCGGAACGCCGCCCACGACGGCGTATGGCGGAACGTCCTTCGTCACCACCGCGCGCGTACCTATAATCGCGCCGTCTCCGATTTTCACCCCGGACATAATCACCGCTTCGTAACCTATCCACACGTCGTTCCCGATTACTATATCGCCTTTATTATCCCACGCGTCGCGGATATTCTTCGCGTCAAGCCCCCACTCGTCGAAAAATATGGGGAAAGTGTAAGTAGAAAGCGATTTCATCGAGTGATTTCCGCTCGTAAACAAAAATTTCGCGCCGCAGGCAATCGAGCAAAATTTGCCGATTTTGAATTTGTCGCCGTTAATCGGGTAATGATAAAGCACGTTGTTTTTCTCAAAGTCGCGCGGGTCGCGGACGAAATCGTTATAAATCGTGTACTCGCCGACCTCTATATTCGGGTTCGTCACCACGTCCTTTAAATAAACGATTTGTTTATCGTGAGGACGGGGATAAATTTTACTTCTCATCGCATATTTCTCCTTTTGCCGGCATTGGAATTTGAATTAAAGTCGGCGTTAAAAAACAAATGCAGGCCGAGCGCGGCGTTGAATCCCGTCGCCGCAAAAACGCTGAAACGCTCCGCAACCCCGAAATACGCCTTGGGAACTACGGCCGTACCGAGCGCGCCTATAAGCATCATTCCGAGCGCAACGGCCGCGCAAATCCCGTAAGACCGACAACTTTTGCTTTTTACGCCCGCAATTATTATCAAAACGAGCGAAACGATGGACAAAAACACCACGAAAGCCGTGATTATCATATGCATAACGTCCTGAAACGTAGCGTCGTAACCGCTGTTTGAAAGCGGAAACGCCCGATAGCCCACGGCGGAGAGCCACTCCATAACCGCAAACGAGTAAACGCCCGCGCGCAGAAGCCGTGATTTTTGCCCGCCGATGCCGACGCAAACTACGGTTACGCAAACCACTTCGCAAACGTTATAAAACGCACTGAGTTGATTCCATAACCCCAACGACGGCGCATTTGCCGCGCTTAAATCGCTTACCGCTTGCGAAAGCCAATCGTAACCCGGATAAGCGAGCGGCGCGAATATTACGGCGGCGGCGTAAGAAACGAAGCTTAACACGCCGACCAAACCTAATTTTTGAAGCAAAGTTCTTTTCATTTTATTACCTTCTTTTAAAATATCGTCAAGGCTTATAATACCGTGGATTTAAAATACCGTCGTAATCACAAAAAACGCTACGCTCACAAAACCGTCGTTTACCCGAGCGTTGAAGAATGAACGAACTTATAAAACAACCCGACGTGCGCTTTAAGCTTATCGAGACACTCCGCTTCCCTTTCCGGCTCGCGGTCGCAAATGCCGATAAGCGTTATAATCGGCGAAACGTACGTAAGAGCAAGCGCGTCCGCATTTTCACCGCAAATTTCCCCGCGCTCGAACAGGCTTTTGAAAATCTTTGCGTGATAATTCGTCAGCCTTTCCACAAAACGACGGGTGTAAAGTTCGCCGAGCTCCTTCGAGCGGAATTGCTCGATAGTCATCATTTTACGAAAACGACTAATGGTTTCGTTATGCAGGGAATACTCGAAAATTTCCCGCACCTTTTCAAAAAGCGACGCCTCGCTTATTTCGCTGAAAAAAGGCGCGTCCTTTTCCGCGCTTTGAACGTGAACGGCGAGTTTATCCGTATCCTTTTCATACTGCAAGGCCGTGGATTCGACGATAGCGTCGAAAATCGCTTGCTTGCTATGGAAATGATTGTAAAGCGACGGAGCTTTTATTCCGACGGCTTCGGCGATTTCCGCAACGCCGACCGCATCGTAACCCTGCTCCGAAAAGAGTTTCAAAGCCGTGTCCAAAATTTTTTGTTTCGTATTGTCCTGCTTCATTTAACGCCCTCGCCCTCTAAAAATAAAAGCTTCCCGCCTCAACCGCTTGGCATTTATTTTTATTTTAAACTATCATACTAACTAACATTCGTTAGTATAATTATATTCACTTATTTCTCGTTTGTCAACGGTTTGAACAAAAATTTTTTAAGTTTTTTGCCGAGTGAGAAAATTAACCGAGCGAGGAAATCGCGCCGATAAAGTTAAGGCCGATTGCGGAAATTAAGCCGTTAAAAATTAAACTCGATTGCGGAAATCTTGCAGGTAAAGGTTAAAGCCGCCGCCCGAAAATTTTTCGGGCGGCGGCTTACGGCTTGCGGCTTGCGTTTAAAATTCAGACGGATATATGCCGACTTTTCTACAACCTAATATATAAATAAGGCCGCGAATTTTCGTTGAAAATTCGCGGCCGAAATTAAACAAAAATTAAATAAGAATTAAGCAAAAATTACTTTTTATCTATCAACGCCTTATGAATAAGAGCGTAAACTCCTTCGCCGGTTTTTGAATCTCTGTACCAGAAAAGGGGATTGTTCTCGTAAAGAACGTGCCCAATCGGTGCAGCAGAAAAGCTTTCGTGAAGCCCGCCTAAAATCGGCGTGGTGACGTTGTTGATGGTGCGGGCAAGAATTTTCGGGTCTTCGCCGTTAGCGGGAGTTGCCATAGCGATGGTGGAAACTTCCGCCTGCGGAACGTCGTTCGCGTCGTAATTAAAGACGTAAACGAAACCGAATATGCCGAAAACCAAAACGCTGTAAAGCGCGAGGTTTAAAATCGTGCCGAGAACGTTGTCGATAATTCTTACGACCTTCGTGTTTTTGCGAAGCGCGAAAAGGGGAAGGAAAATAAGCTTGATAAGCCCGCAAATTCCTTTAACGCCGATAAGATAACCAACGACGAAGAAAAGAACTCCGAAAGGAAGGAAAGCAATCACGCTCATAACCATTCTGAACATATCGCTCGGAATAATGCCCCATTTAAGCTCTCCGAAGAAGGTTATAACGCCTTCCGTCATATATTCTATCCACGAGAAATGCTTCATAAGCATATACACGCCGAACGCCAATCCCGCTCCGGCGGCAATACCTATAATCGTCCTTATTATCCCGAAAAAGAAATGCCCCGAAAGCCCGCGCCGTATGCTTGACCACAGCGCGAGAATGAAGATTCCTATCAACAGTCCGTCGACGATGAAATACATAATACCGACCCCATTCTAATTTATACGCCTATTATAATAGATAATTCCGAAATTGTCAATACAATTTTAAAATTTTATCCTTTTAAATCAATTTTGCGGTTTATAGCCGTCTTTAAGAGAAACGACTTCGGATAAAACGAGCTTTCCGTTTTCGGTTTTCTTCTTGTAATAACCCTTTCTCATAAGCTGGAAGGTCGTCCCCTCCGCCGCCTTTTCGAGATAAGGTTCGGCTTTGCCACGGAAAACGTGAACGCTGTCGTAATTCATTCTCTCGGAGAAATCCTGCCCCGGGTACGCGGCGTCTTTAAGGAGATAATCGTACTTTCTTATCTCGCAATCGACGGCGTTTTCGGCGTTCACCCAGTGAATTACGCCTTTAACCTTGATTCCGCTCGTGTCGTTTCCGCTTCTCGATTCCGGAACGTAAGAGCAGAAAAGTTCTTCAACGCTTCCGTCGTCTTTAAGCTTCACGTCGTCGCACTTGATTATATACGCGTTTTTAAGCCTGACGTACCCGTCCTTTTTAAGACGGAAATACTTCGGCGGCGGAACGAGCGCGAAATCCTCGGAATCGATGTAAATATGCTTGGAAATCGAGATTTTTCTCGTTCCCGCGGTTTCCTCGTTGGGATTTATTTCAAAATCCTCTTCTTCCGAAGTTTCGGGGAAGTTGGTTATCGTAACCTTTATCGGCTCGAACACGGCCATAGCCCTTTCCGCGTGCTGATTGAGATAATCTCTTATGAAATGCTCGAAATAGGAAACTTCTATTTCGGAATTAGCTTTGCAAACGCCTATCGCCTCGCAGAAATTCTTCAAAGCCTCGGCAGGAACTCCCCTTGCGCGAAGCCCCGTGAGCGTGGGCATTCTCGGGTCGTCCCAACCCGTAACGGCCTTATCCTCCACGAGTTTTTTAAGATAACGCTTGCTCATCACGGTGTTCGTTATGTTAAGCCTTGCGAATTCTATCTGCCTCGGCTTATGCTCCACTCCCGTGTTCTCCACAACCCAGTTATAAAGCGGGCGATGGTCCTCGAATTCGAGCGTGCAAAGCGAATGAGTTACGCCTTGCATAGAATCGCATATCGGATGCGCGAAATCGTACATAGGATAAATGCACCATTTATCGCCCGTTCTGTGATGAGTCGCCCTCAAAACCCTGTAAATAACGGGATCTCTCAGGTTGATGTTGGGCGAAGCCATATCTATTTTAGCCCTTAAAACCTTTTCGCCGTCGGCGTATTTGCCCGCCCTCATTCCCTCGAAAAGTTCGAGGTTTTCTTCAATCGTCCTGTTGCGGTAAGGGCTTTCCTTCCCGGGTTCGGTGAGAGTTCCGCGGGTTTTGCTTATCTCTTCGGCGGAAAGGTCGCAAACGAAGGCTTTTCCGTCCTTTATAAGCTTAACGGCCTTTTCGTAAATAACGTCGAAAAAGTCCGAAGCGTAATGAATTTCATACCATTTGAAGCCCAGCCACTCGATGTCGGCCTTAATTGCTTCGACGTACTCCGTTTTTTCCTTGGAAGGATTGGTGTCGTCGAAGAAAAGGTTGCAAAGGCCGCCGTATTTTTGAGCCGTGCCGAAGTTGAGGCAAAGCGACTTTGCGTGCCCGATGTGAAGATAGCCGTTAGGCTCGGGCGGAAATCTCGTGTGGACGGTCGTGACTTTGCCGCTTTCGAGTTCGTCGTTTATGATTTCTTCGATAAAGTTTTTCGCTTCCATTTTTATTCTCCGTCGGGTTCGGAAACGCTCGCCCCGAAACCTTTTTAAGCAATATTCGTTCGTTTCGTATATTTTAACACAATATCCCGAATTTTAAAAGCGTTTTGAACGGGTTTTGCTTCGGTTTTTCGTCAATTATATTCTTTTCGCTCGATTTCCCTCAATTCCGCTTGACTTTAAGCCCCGTATGGCATAAAATAAATGAGTATTTAAGCGGATAGATTTTTATCGTCCCGAACGTTAAAGAGGTAAACTTATGGAAGAAAAAAGAGCCGTCACGATGGAAAAACTCGTCAATCTTTGCAAGTCGAGAGGAATTATCTTCCCCGGCAGCGATATTTACGGCGGAATGGGCAACACTTGGGATTACGGCCCGGTGGGCGTTGAAATAAAGAACAATATCAAACGCGCCTGGTGGAAAAAATTCGTTCAGGAGAGCGAAAATTCTTACGGCGTGGACGCGGCTATTCTTATGAACAGCAGAGTTTGGGAGGCTTCCGGCCACACCGCCAGCTTTTCGGACCCGAAAATGGACTGTAAGGAATGCAGAAACCGTCAGCGTGCGGATAACCTTATCGAGAATTACTCCAAAGGTACGGTGGACGTCGACGCGATGACGCAGGAAGAAATGCAGGCGTATATCGACGAGCATCAAATCAAATGCCCCGTTTGCGGCAAATTCAACTGGACGCCCATAAGAAACTTCAACCTTATGTTTGAAACTTCGAGAGGCGTCACCGAGGACAGCCAGAACAAAATTTACCTCCGCCCCGAAACGGCGCAAGGCGAATTCGTAAACTTCCAGAACGTTCAGCGTTCGACGAGAGCCAAAGTTCCCTTCGGAATAGCCCAGATAGGCAAGGCGTTCAGGAACGAAATCACCCCCGGAAACTTCATTTTCAGGACGATAGAGTTCGAGCAGATGGAACATCAATGGTTCTGCAAAGAAGGTACGGATATAGAATATTACGAAAAATTCAAGAAAGCCGCTTTCGACTTCCTCGTTTCGCTTAACTTCGCCCCCGAACACCTTCGTTTCAAGGACCACGAAAAACTCGCGCACTATGCAAAATGCGCTTGCGACATTCAGTATCTCTTCCCCATCGGCTGGTCGGAACTTAACGGAATTCACAACAGAACCAATTACGACCTTTCACGCCATCAGGAATATTCGGGCAAGAGTATGCTTTACGTCGACCCGATTACGGGCGAAAAATACGTTCCGTTCGTCGTGGAATATTCAATCGGCGCGGACAGACTTATGCTCGCCGTTCTTTCCGAGGCTTACGACGAGGAAAAACTCGACGACGGCGAAACGAGAGTGGTTATGCACTTCCACCCCGCCCTTGCCGCTTACAAGGTTGCCGTTCTTCCCTTGCAAAAGAAAGAACTCGGCGACAAGGCGAAAGAAATTTACAAGGAACTTTCCCGTCACTTTATGTGCTCTTACGACGACGCGGGTTCTATCGGTAAAAGGTATCGCCGTCAGGACGAAATCGGAACGCCTTTCTGCGTGACCGTGGACTTCGACACTCTCGAAAACGAAACCGTGACCGTCCGCGACAGAGATACTATGGAACAAATCCGTTTGCCGATTAAAGACCTTGCCGCTTACGTCGAAGAAAAAATCAAACTTTATTAAAAAATTGCCCTTTTAAAGGTAATCATAGGCAATTTTGCCATTGTTCAAGCCGAAGCTCTCCGCTTCGGCTTTTATCGTCTATTAAACGGAAAAACCCCGAATAATCGACTTATAGCCGCGCTTTTTACTCTTAATTACTTGCGAATACAAACCGCAAAACATCACTCGGATTTACTTAAACGACAAAAAAACAAAAAATATTAGAACAAATACGTCACAAAACGAAATATATATGCTATAATGGATTTATTTATTCGAAGCGACGTTTTCGCGTAATAAACACACACTGACAAGAAGAAAACAGAAAGGAGAGTTTATGGAGAATTATTTATTAAGAGAGGATGAAGTCGTACTATATAAAGGAACGGTTTTAGCGAATGATAAAAAGACAAATTTGATTCTTACAAATATAAATATCGTCTTTATATCCGTCGGTATAAACCCTTTCGGCGAAAACGCCGTAACGAAAGAACTATACCCCGTGAACGAAATAAAAATTTACGAAGGAATTCCGCAAATTAAACCAAAAGACAGGGAGGTTGAAATTTATTTTAAAACGGGAGAAAAGAATTTTTCGTTTGAATCTAAAAAAGAATTGCATCTTTTTCTCTCCGAAGCAACCAAGCTTTTAACGGGAAAAACAGGTGCGGAAAGAAATGCGGAAAAAGTGAAAAATGCCATTGGTTTGGTAAACGACACGTTAGGCGTCGATATAGTTAAAGCAACGGGCGAAGTCGCCAAAGACGGTGTTTTAAACAAGGTGTTTGCTCCAAT
>ERZ808278.577-NODE-577-length-22429-cov-4.453830_pt1 | contig 22429 bp, 17 predicted proteins | sample MGYA00521239_ERZ808278 | MGnify/ENA primary metagenome ERZ808278 (study PRJEB31516, sample SAMN03275600) | gut metagenome | biome: mammalia-associated habitat; material: feces | host: Papio cynocephalus | place: Kenya | collected 2012-07-17 ... | reverse complement strand
AGTACGTTCCCAATCCCACGCAAGAGGCTATTGCCGAGGAGATTGACGCATGGGTGGAGACCTTCGAGTACTACGACTACGAACTGCCCATCTACAACGGCAACATGACCGAAGATTTGTCGGAATGGGTTGTTGAAAGTGGCGAATATGTAGTGTTTGCGGCTCCGTACACGGAGGCAGTGAACGGCACGGCAGTGTACAAGGTCTGCACCATCACAATCGACGACACCGCAGAGGCACCCACACAGTTGCCGAAGAAGAAAGCCGCTGTTGCCAAGTCGGTTAAGACTCACGGCACCAAGGCTCTGCTGAAGAAGTAAGTACCCTTGTACGCACAAAAAGAGACTGTCTGACAAGTTCAGGCAGTCTCTTTTTGTATAACTTGTGGGGGACGACGCAGCTCGCGTCGTCATATAGTTGGTTCCATAGCGACAACGGAATAATCGTTAGAGCCAAAATTTGCATACTTGCAGAAATTGTTGTATTTTTGCACCGCAAACCTACATTCAAGGGAAGTGTCCTTGTTACGATGTAGGTCTTGCACATATTGATAGCGTTTATTGACGCTTTGTGTTTGACAACAAGAAAACTTCGCAACTTTTCAACCAAATCAAAAGCAAAGTAGCAATAGATGCCTGTTTGGTATGACGTTTTCATACTACAGGTGCAATACATCCGTATTGTGCCCCTTTGTGGTTTTATACCCTGTAGTAATGTCATATCCGCGTAGGCTTCCTGTTGTTTATTTGATTTGGTGGGCAATGCGAAGGCCTCTTGTTGTGAATAAGCGACACGAGGTCTGCGCTTTCTTTATGTCCGTATGCGTCGCCATGCGGCATACCATACAATGCAAGTAAACAACAGGCATGCTGGGCAAATGTCTGTCAATCAAATTACTATTTATGCGAGTGCCCATAGCAAACTAAAAGTTGCGCCCGACACGTATTAGGGAGAAAGTTATGAATGAAAAATCTAACGAACAAGAACAAGTGGAGAAAATGATTCACATCCTATCCCAACCCAAGCAAGGAACTAGGGTACATCATTGGTTGAGTGAATGTTGGGAAATGAATGGAAATGTGGATTATGCAATTGTAGTAGATCCTACAAACCAAACAACAATTGTGTATTCTATAGATTCAAATGCAAGAATTGACGTGCCTGACTTAATAGGCAGCATAGTGTTCTCTCTAAAGGTACTGGAGAATTTACGTAACAATGGGTGCATTGTTTTGTACAACTTGCAGGAACCTCAATCTATAACGTTGGGGAATTCTGCATTGGTTGGTCATGTTCAAGAATTTCGTATAGCAGACAATATTCTTTGGAAGTATATGAACATGGAAATAGTCACTACCAATAAATTGTCCTTATACATTGAACGTGGTTATCAGACTTCCTCAGAATATACAACAAACGAGAATCTACGTCTTACCAAAGAGAGTTGCCATGCAACTCAAGAAAGTCTAAAGACGGCTCAAGACACACTACAGGCTTCTAAGTGTTCAATATGTATAGCCATCATTACTATGATTGTTTCTATTATAACATCTATTTTATGTCGCATTTTATGAAAACAAGATTATTTTCCCTATGGCTACTGTTATCGGTAGCCGTAGGGCTTTCCGCCGACGATTACGATTTCAAGGTGGACGGATTGTGCTATAACATCACAAGTTGGACAGCCCCTTACACGGTAGAGGTTACGTATGAACAAGATGAATACTATGGACCCGCATACAAAAATTTAACCACTGCTAATATCCCAGAGTCGGTCACTTATAATAGTGAAGTGTATCGTGTAACGAGTATTTGGGAAAAGGCTTTTGCGGGTTGCACAAGTCTTACCTCTGTCACAATTGGTAATAGTGTAACGAGCATCAACAGAATGGCTTTCAAAGGTTGTACTGGTCTTACCTCCGTTGTATGGAATACTAAAAACTGCAATGATTTTTTCGCAAAAAATACTCCATTTTACTACGATGGTGGCTACACAAATAGCTTTGATTTACGCCCACAGATAACCTCCTTTATATTCGGTGATAGCGTGCAACACATCCCTGCTTTTTTGTGTTTTGGTATGAGAAATCTCACTTCCATTGCTATTCCAAATAGTGTAACGAGCATTGGAGAATATGCTTTTGGGGATACGGGTATCAAGAAAGTGGATTACACAGGTGAAATAAAAGGGTGGTTAGCTATTGATATGGAAAGCCATCCTAGTTCCTATAATCTGTATATTAACAATGCACTTTTAACAGAGTTGATAATACCCGAAGGAATCACCAATATATCTTCTAATTTCGCTAGTTGTGCCAGTCTTACCTCTGTTACAATCCCCAATAGTGTAATGAGTATTGGAGAAAGTGCTTTCTCGGGGTGTAGTGGGCTGACCTCTGTCATAATTCCTAACAGTGTAACGAGTATTGGAAGTCGGGCTTTCTCTAATTGCACGGGGCTTACCTCAGTCGTTATTGGTAATGGTGTGACAAGTATTGGTGAGAATGCTTTTAGTGGCTGTAAGAATGTAGAGACGGTGGTCTTTGGCAGTGCCGTAGAGACCATAGGAGCATCTGCATTCTCGGGCTGTCAGAGTATTTATGAGATGACCATATATGCTACCAAAGTGCCGACAGTCCAAGAAAACACTTTCACCGAAGTAGGAACAGGTGCTACCTTGCGTGTACCCGTGGGATGCGCCAAGAAGTACAAGGCACACCCATACTGGGGCGTATTCAACATAGAGGAAATACCTTCAGAATACACCATTACCGTGACCTGTGACCAACAACAGGGACAAGTGAGCGGTAGCGGCACATACACTGATGGCAGTGAAGTGACTATAACAGCAACGCCCAACAAGGGGTATGCGTTTACCCAATGGAATGACGGCAACAAGGATAACCCGCGCAAAGTAACGGTGACTGCCGATGCCACCTATACAGCAGAGTTTGCGTTGCAGAACTATGTGGTAACCGCTACTTATGACCCGCAGCAGGGGCAAGTGACCGGTGGCGGTACATACCCGTATGGCAGCGAGGTGGCATTGACCGCAACACCTAACACGGGGTATGAGTTCAAACAATGGAACGACGGCAACAAGGATAACCCACGCAAAGTGACGGTGACCGCCGATGCTACCTATACGGCAGAGTTTGCGTTGCAGAACTATGTGGTAACCGCTACTTATGACCCGCAGCAGGGGCAAGTGACGGGCGGAGGTACATACCCGTATGGCAGCGAGGTAACGCTGACGGCGACAGCCAACACTGGGTATGCATTTACCCAATGGAGTGACGGCAACAAGGACACCCCGCGCAAAGTGACGGTGACGGCTGATGCCACCTATACGGCAGAGTTTGCGTTGCAAAACTATGTGGTAACCGCTACTTGTGACCCGCAGCACGGACAAGTGACGGGCGGAGGTACATACCCGTATGGCAGCGAAGTGACATTGACGGCGACACCTAACAATGGGTATAAGTTCAAACAATGGAGTGATGGCACTATCGCCAATCCGTACTCGTTCTCTGTGGAGAAAGATGTGAACATAGAGGCATTGTTTGAGCCGACCACCCCTGTGGAGAATGTGGCAGCAGAGGAGAACAATGCTCCCCGCAAGGTGTTCCACAATGGGCAAGTGTATATACAGCGTGGTGGGAAGACGTACACCATAATGGGTGGATACCTCTCCAACCTCTCCAAAGGAGAGGCTCAATAGAAAGCCTCACTTACTATGACGACATGAGCCGCGTCGTCTCCCGACAAAGAGACTGTCTGACAAGCGCAGACAGTCTCTTTTGTGTACTTTGGGGATTGGGAGACGTGAAGCATAAGGCGGGTGTGCGCAAGCACACTGAGCGCCGTAGCGAGACGAAAGCCTGTGGCTTGAGCAGAACTCCTTATTGGCTCGCATCGTCAAAGGTGGTCATTTATATGGATTTCATGCCGCTTTTATATGGATTTCATACCGCGGCGGATGACCATTTGGGTGGGGAGAGTGTTGGGAACAAGAGGGAGGCGGAGGATGTTCTTGATAAGACCCTGTTCCGCAAGGACGGTCTTGATACCCGACGGGTTGCCCTCCACGAAAAGCAGGTGGATGATGTGGGCATAGCGTTGCTGCAGTGCCATACTGTGTTCGTGTACCAAGCGACCTATGTCCTCGGGGAATGCGTTGCTTGCCACGCTGATGAGCCCGTCGGCTCCCGCATTCATCAGTTCGCAAGCGATACCGTCATCACCACTGATGACAAGCAGTTTGCCATTGGCAAGGTCTATCAACTCGGTGATTTGCTGCACGTTACCGCTGGCTTCCTTGATACCCAGGATACGGTCGGGGCAGGCTTCGTAGATGCGCATGACGGTCTCGGGGAGCAGGTTCACGCCCGTGCGCCCGGGGACATTGTAGAGGATAACGGGGATTGGGCTCGCCTTTGCAATAGCCGTAAAGTGCTGACAGAGACCCTCTTGCGATGGTTTGTTGTAGTATGGGCAAACGGATAGGATAGCCGCAAAGTCGGATTGCAGCACGTCGCGGAGTTGATTGATGCGCTCTATGACAGCGGCAGTGCAGTTGCCGCCCAAGCCGAGGACGAGGGGCACACGACCTGCCACTTGGCGGACGATATGTTCGCGCACAGCATCCTGTTCGGCAAGGGTGAGCGTGGCGGTTTCGCCCGTGGTGCCGAGTACAACGAGGTAGTCGATGCCTGCGGTGGGTGCGGCAGGGGTGCGGCTGTTTAATTGTTTGTCTATCAGACGGGTAAGAGCGGCAAAGTCCACACTGCCGTCTTCGCAAAACGGAGTGATAAGGGCAGTGCCTAAGCCTTTTAGCGAAGTATTATTCATTAGTTGTGAAGATGTGGAGGTACTTGATGATTTGCGAGAAGAGGTAGTCGGGCGTGTCCTGCGCGGGGGTGTTGATGGTGAGGTCGTAGATGCCGTCGCGGGTGTAACGGCCGACCTTGAACGCCGCGCGGATATACAGTGCCATGTAGAGCGAGACCAACGTGGGCTGCTGCGTGAGGTCGATGAGAAGGTCGTATTCCTGTGCCGTGATGGCGCGGAGGACCTCCTTTTTGGGGCGGGAGAGCAACGCGCAAACCTGTTTCTTGTCCGGCACGGCGAAGACGTCCACCTGCTTTCGGGTTGCGGGCGTGCTGTCGGCTGTGAGTTTGTGCACCAAGGCGGAGACGTCGCCTCCGTCGTGGAGAATGGCGATGCGGCAAGGACGGTCCCAACGCGGCATCACGACATTGCGCGCAGGGCGATGCTGTTGTATGTAGTTGAATATCTGTTCTTTGAGTGACATAGGCATGTGGTTTACGTTATTTGCGTTGCTTTCGTAGTTTACGTAGATAGACGATGATTACGAAGGGTTGAGCATTCGGAGGAAATCGTCCTCTGTGACAAGCGGGATGCCGAGGTCTTCGGCTTTCTTGCGCTTCTCGGGACCCATGTTGTCGCCCGCGAGGATGAACGAGGTCTTCTTGCTGACCGAACCGACGTTCTTGCCGCCGTTTGCCTCAATCATTGCCTTGTACTCGTCGCGGCTGTGGCGGGCGAAGACGCCCGAGATAACGATGCTCTTGCCTTGCAGGATAGTGGTGGTCGGGGTGGCGTCTTCGGTGCTCTCCATCTGCACACCGGCAAGACGTAAGCGATTGACTATCTCGATGTTACGGAAGTCGTTGAAGTAGGCGATGACGTTGTCGGCTATTTGGTCGCCGACATCCTCGATGGACGTGAGTTGGTCGTGCGTCGCCCACTGGAGTTCATCAATAGAGCGGTAGCGGCGGGCTATCTTTTTGGCGGTCGTCTCGCCGACCATGCGTATGCCGAGGGCAAAAAGGACACGGCTCCACGGCACCTGTTTACTGGCTTCGATGCCCGCGAGAATGTTTTGCGCCGACTTGATGCCGAGACGCTCTTGACGGGCCAAGTCGTTGAGTGTCAGGTCGTAGATGTCAGCGATATTGTGCAGGAGCCCTTGCGAATAGAGCAGGTCGATGGTCTCTTCGCCGAGTCCGTCGATGTTCATTGCCCTGCGGGAGACGAAGTGCTCTATCCTGCCTTTGATTTGCGGCGGGCAGCCTTGCTCGTTGGGGCAACGCCATGCGGCTTCGCCTTCGACGCGGACCAGAGGGGTGCCACATTCGGGGCAGACCCTCGGAAAGACCTCCCCAACCCCCTCAAAGAGGGGGCTTTCAGAACTCCCGTTGAGCCCCTCCTCTGGAGGGGTTGGGGAGGTCGGGTCTGTTTCTTTCCCCACTATCTTCGGAATGATTTCACCACCTTTCTCCACCCATACCATGTCGCCCTCGCGGATGCCGAGAGAACGGATGAAATCCTCGTTGTGGAGCGTGGCGCGTTGGACAACGGTGCCCGACAGTTGCACGGGGTCAAGGTTGGCGACCGGCGTGACGACACCCGTGCGTCCGACCTGGTAGGTGATGCGGCGGAGACGGGTGAGTTGGCGTTCCGCGGGGAACTTATAAGCGATAGCCCAACGAGGCGTCTTGGCGGTGTAACCGAGTGCCTGCTGTTGCGCTAAGTCGTTCACTTTCAGAACGATGCCGTCAGTGGCGACAGGCAGGTTCTTGCGCTCGGTGTCCCAATGGGCGATGTACTGCATGACCTCATCGACGCTGTGGCAGACGCGAATGGCATCGCTGACTTGGAAGCCCCATTGGCGGGCGAGTTGCAGACGCTCGTAGTGGGTGGTGCCGGGGAGATTGTCGCCCAGCATATAATATAGGTATGCGGTCAGCCCGCGGCGTGCCACCTCGCGCGGGTCCTGCAGTTTGAGGGTGCCTGATGCGGCGTTGCGGGGATTGGCGAAGAGGGGCTCCTCTTGCTCCTCGCGCTCTTTGTTGAGACGCTCGAAAGCCTTCCACGGCAGCAGTACCTCGCCGCGCAACTCGAAGAAATCGGGCAGGTCGGGGCGGGTGACTTGCCACGGGATAGACGGAATGGTCTTGATGTTGCTGAGGACATCGTCCCCGCGCACCCCGTCGCCGCGCGTCACGGCGTGGGTGAGAATGCCGTGCTCGTACCAGAGGGAGATACTGAGCCCGTCGAACTTGAGTTCGCATACAATCTCCACATTGTCAGGCAGTTTGCGTACCCAGTCCTCCACCTCCTCGCGCGAATACGTGTTGGCGAGGGAGAGCATCGGGTAGCGGTGCGTGACCTGCTCGAAGCCTTTCTTGGCGGTGAGGTCGGAGCCTACATGTTGGGTGGGCGACTTGGGGTCTGCCATCTCGGGATGCAGTGCCTCGAGGTCCTGCAGGCGACGCATCTTGCGGTCGAACTCCTCGTCGGACATCGTGGGGGCGTTGAGGACGTAGTACTTGTAGTTGCTGTCCTCCAGTTCGCGTCTGAGGTTGAGAATCTCATCGCGTTCGGGTTGCTCTATTTGGTCGAACAGGTCCATCGTTTTTACGATAAGTGGATTTGACGATGATGGTTCGCTTCGCTCACGATAGTGGTGTTACGATGGCGGCTTTGCGATATTTGGATGTTACAATGTTGGGGCATCTATGATTGGTTGATATTCAACATTCTTTTTTCATTTTTACGCATAGAGACTATCAAGGCTTCTATCTTACATTCCAAAGACGTACACAATGAATGTAACTCTTTGAGTATGGCAGCATCCAAATAGCGGATGTCCTCCGCGATGTACAGCATACTTTTTACCTCACCGCATGAGCCGTAAGCGATGTTGAGATAACTGATAAACGTTTTATTATCAGTAGTGAACTTATGCCGCTGAAATCCTTCGGCGATATTGTTCATAACAGATACAGAAGCCCGTTGTATCTGGTCTCTGAAACCATAGTCTTTTACCTCTTGTAGAGATGCGTATATCTTGCCTACCAGAGTACGGGCTAACTGCCATATAATCAAATCTTCATATCGATATACCATTGCTTTTTGATATTTGTAGATTGCTTTATTGAAACTACTTTATATACATCGTCTCAGCCCCCTATCGTTTAATCCACCATCGTTTTACCCACTATCGTTTATCCACCATCGTTCAATCCACTATCGTCGCAGACCATCTATCGCACAATCAGTTTGGTAGACAGGCAAGCGCCTTGACCATATATATTAAGGATATAGATGCCTTGTGAGAGTCCGTAGATATTCTGTTCTACGGAGGTTATCTTGCCTTGCGTAACCACTTGCCCGTCAACGCGATAGACAATATAATACCCGCCTTCGGCATTGCGTATGCAGGGTGTGGCACCTTCGTAGAACACCTCGTAGTTGTTCAGCGAAGGCTCGGTGTGGCGGGTGGTGGCGTTGCTATCCAGGCGCAGCCCGACCAGTATGGGGTCATGGTCGCTGCAACGGAACATACTGAGGTCATCGGAACTGTCGTAGGTGTAGCGGTCGTGCTCGTCGGAGTTGATGTGGTACGCCACCATGCCCGTGACTTGCGGGTAAAGGGTGGAGTTGCACAGCGCATGGTCGAGGTAGCCCGCCTGACCGTGGAAGGTGTAACTGTAACTGCTGTCGGCATGAAAGGCGCGATGCATATCTATCATCCCCCCCTCGCGCAGAATGGTGATGGGGTCTTCCTTGGCGTAGGCGTTGAGGTCGCCCATGATGAGGAAGTCGCTGTCTTCAAAATAGACGGTCTCCTTCTGGTAGTTGGCAAGGACGGACTGTGCTTCCCGCTTGCGGTCGCCGTTATAGGTGCCCTGACCGTCACCTTGGTCGGCATTGTCACCGCTGCCGCTGCCGCTCTTGGCTTTGAAGTGGTTGATGGAGAAGATGAACTTCTCCCCCGTGGCTTTCTCGGTAAAACCCTGCGTCTTCTTGCGGTTGGAGACGCCGGTATTGTTGTGGCGTATGGTGCCGTGCGGGGCAACGACATCGCTGCAATAGATGTACCCCGACTTGGTGTAAGTGCCATTGACGGAACTCCCGTCGTTGATAGCCACGTAGTTACGACCTGTGTTGCGCGTGAGGTCTGCGGCTATCTCGTTCATGGCATCCTGACCTTGTTGCACCTCCACCAGCCCGTAGATGTCGGCGCGTATCAGGGCGAGTGCCTTGCTGATTTTGGTACGCTGCTTCTGATGCTCTGCATTGTCTGCAGGTCCCATGCCGCGTGACGAGAAGTTCTGCGTAAGGTAGTACTCGCAGTTCATAGCGCATACCAACAGGGTGTGCTGCCCGCGCATATCAATGGCACCGGTGTCGTAGCCCTTCTCCAATTCGGCGCGTGTATTACCCGCCCACGTGCACGACTTGAACTGCACGCTGCTCGTACTGCTGACATAGACCGTGAGGTTGAGCAGCCGTTCCCCCATACGGTGGTAATCGTCAATGCCCGTCAGCGTGATTTCGCCTGTAGTATTGGCAGAGAGTATCTTGTTGTACTCTGCCGAAAGCGGAAGAGCCTGGTTAGTAGGTGAATAGGTGCGTCTCGGTGAGATGATAAGTCTGCCGTTGTAGTAGTTGTTGGTAACGTAGAATGGCGTGGTAAACTGTATGGTCTGCCCTCGATACGGATTGAGGTCGGAGTACGTCCATGCCTGCGGGTCGGCGATGGTCACCTTGGTTTGTGCGGAGAGATTGGCACCGCCCAATACAAGACACAGCCACAAAGATGCAGAAAAGACTATGGAATGTAGAGTAAAAATACGATTGAACATACGGATAAATTGCTATAAATTACTTGATTTCTATACCATTAGCACTATACGTCTTGCCCCCTTGGCTGATAAGCAGTTGCCCATCTTGCAGGTACTTATGCGGAATGTCGTCGGGAGCAGACGCGGTGGTGGTGAGGTCTGTAGGGATTGTTTGGCGCACACACCATAGTTGCATAACATCGTGTGAACGCATGACGATGGCATCCAATGTAGCGGGTTGCTGTGTGGTCAGCCCTGTGCGGAAGGCATCCTCCACAAGGATAGGCGCGAGGGTGGCAGATGATGCCATGTTGCCATTATCAATGGTGACATCATCAAAGCGGACATAACGGCAGACCCATGCGGAATCCACCGAGGCGGGTGCGCCATCGGGGGCGGAAGATATAAAGGGTTCGGGCAGACAAGTGACTTTGTCCTTCTCTACGTGCCAAGGGGAGATTGGGGAAAGTTCGGGGACACCATAGTAGTTCCAAAAGCGTCCGACTACGCCCGTGAGGACATGCCCATTCTCCAAGCCCGAGCCATAACGCTTACCGTCTGCCGTGCCCGAGTCGTAGATGAGCATAGAGCCTGTGGCATCACGGACAAAGATATAGGTGTCATATTTCTTGGTGACTACGACCGTGTCCAAATAGACCGTGGTATAGTCCGCCGAATGTACGGCATCGGCTACCTTCAGGGGTTTCACCACATGGAGAAGGATAAGGGCTTCGGCGGTGATGTCACCCGCACGGAACAGGAGTGTGTCACAGAAAGTACCTGCGGCAACAGCGTGATAGGAGATGGTGAGTTCGTCACCATCACGGTCAATCTGCGTGGTAGAGAGGGAGAAAGGTGCGCCGTGTTTGAGGGAGACTTCGATATCACGGTCCAATCCGTTGGCATTGACAGTCAGTGTCTTGGCTCCTGCGATGTCATCGCCTTGCATACACACGGTGCCGAAGTTGGTGAGGGGTGCGACAATGGCAGTGGTGTCACCCAAGGCAGGTACACAACGGTATATGGACACAGGAGTCTGGCTGCCCGCATCCTGATAGCATCCAAACAATGAATGTGTGGCATTGTACTGGAGGTACTTGCCGAGACTATTGCCGAGGTTCATGACAGTAGCCTGACCATCAGGCGCAACGGTGATGTCCCAATAGCCATAGTTGCCGTAGGTCTTGCTGTCGGTGAGGTAATTCCACGCGGCAAGGGTGTTCTTGGTCTTGCCACCGCTGGCAACCAAGTAGGCTTCCTCATAACGAATTTCGTCCTGAATATAGAAAGCGGTCTGCCCGTTGAGTTCGGTGCGGTGCAAGGTGTATATGGCACGGTCGTCGGGTGCCACCTGCGTGCGGTCGGAAGTGTATCGGGCGGGGATAGCATGGATATTGTTGCGCGATACGGTTTCGTCGAAATAACCCATGACATAGTTGACACCTGATTGGTGTACACCTATAATAATCTGTTCAGAATCAGACAGTTGGGTTACGTCAGTGACCAACTGATAGGTATCCACGGTAAATGGATTGTTGCCGCCTGCTTTGCTGCGAATCGTGACAGAGTTGAGGTAAATGGCGTTCTCGGTACAGGTAATCCAAAAGCGGATTTTGCCTGTCTCCGCTGTCTCGAAACGGAGGACCGAGTCGCGGTTGTGCACACCCTCGCCCGATTGTGCGGGCTTGGTAATGACAAGGTCGTGAGGTGCATTATCGCCCACTTGTATATGGATAGTACCCTGCCCTTTGGAGGAGTTCTGGCAGAAGTTGAGCGTGATTTGCCGTACATCGTCGAAGGTCAGGACGGAGGTTGCGCCGGCATCGGAGGTCTTGGCGGTGACACCTGCACCACGGCTGTAGAAACGACCTTGGGCGTCAGTACGTCCTTCGGAGTAACTGTTCGCGGGCTTGTCGGAGAGCCAGCCGTCGGACTTGTTGTCGCAAGGCGTGGAGCCCACCTTGCTCTGCCAATCGGCAGCGGTGAAGGTGTAGGTGGTGATGCCTGCTGTGACGGAAAGGCTGCACAACAGGAACAATATGGTCAGAAAAGAAGTTAATCGTCTCATTGTGAATATATTGGATTATAATTCAGGCATTTCGGAAGGGTTCAAGTAATCGCAGGTCATCATATAACACCCCTTTTCGCCAAGGCGGCGGTAGGCTTCGGGGGAGTTGATGGTCCATGTAGCCACCTGCAACCCTATGTCGCGGCAACGTTTCACCCAAAGTGCATCCACATCGTCGTTGCGTACAGAGGGGTTGATACGCCATCTATTGCACCACTCGAATTTCTCTTCATCAAAGGCAGAGAAGCACAAGTACTGGCATTGCAGTTGCGGATAGTGTGTGCGTATGAACTCCAAGGACTTCTGCATGGATGTCAAGATGATGGCACGCTCAAGCATGTGGTGCTTCTCGATGAGGGCGTAGAGCCCCGCAAAGCGTGACATATCGTTGTTGTTGATGCCCGTAGCCCACTTGAGTTCGATGACAGGAAAGACATTGTAGTCTTCGCATATCTGCAGATAAGCATCCACGGTACATAGGTGCCCTGTGTAGGTGGTATCACCGCGTGTTTGCATGTAATTCTCGGCGAGGAGTGCCTCCAACGTGTTGTCAGCAACCACCAAAGAACCTCCGACCCGTTTGGTGTCCTCATCGTGAGAGATGACATAGTGCCCATCAAGGGTGGTGCGGACATCACATTCCAATCCCGCATAGCCATAGTGAGTGACGCCATTCCGAAACGCCTCCTCGGTGTTCATTACTCCCATAAAACTGCCACGATGCCCGACAAATACGGGTTTCCACGCATAAAGACTTGCTACTACACACAGTGTGCAAAGGGTCAGGATAGTTCGATTCATCTTGTTGTGCTGTTGGTGGTTGGTTATAAGTTAGTTGGTGGATAGGCGACGGAACTCGGCAAGGACAACGGCGGTAGCAATACTGACATTGAGACTCTCGGAAGTGTCTGCGCCCAGAGGATAAGGGGGTATGAGGAGGGGGTGCGTGACAAGGGCGCGTACCTCGGGGGAGAGTCCGTTGCCCTCGTTGCCCATGACGATGATGCCATGCGCGGGGTCGGGGATGGCGTGGTCGGCATACAGGCTACGCCCGTTGAGCAGGGTGCCGTAGATGGGGACACGGGCTTGGCGGAAGGTTTGCAAGGTAGCGACCATATCTATATAATGTACGCGCACGCGCGCGAGCGCCCCCATAGTAGCCTGCACCACCTTGGGGTTGAAACAATCGGCGGTGTCGCGCGAGCAATAGAGGTCGCGTATGCCAAACCAGTCGCAGGTGCGAATAATGGTACCAAGATTGCCCGGGTCCTGTACGCCATCCAGGGCGAGAAAGAGGTTGCTTGTCAGGGAAAGGGTGCCGGCGGCTTGTGGGAAGTCCGAGGTATAGGTCGGCTTTCGGAAGACGCCGATGACGCCTTGCGGTGTGCGGAGTGAGGACATCTGTGCGATTTCGGCAGGTGTGGCGTTGTCGGGCGTGACGAGAAGTTGCAATGCGAATGTGCGCTGGAGTTCGGCAACACACTTCTCCCCTTCCGCCACGAACAGCCCGAGTTCGTCGCGCACCTTTTTCTGCTGCAGGCTACGCACCCACTTGACTTGCGCTTTGGTGAGATGTTGGTTGGTTGTTGGCATAGGCACACTCCACTAAACAGGCACAAAGGTACGACTTTTTTTATGAATATCCAAATAATTAAATGATATTAAAGTCGTTTTGTGCTATTTGTACGGTGTCCAAAGAATTGTGATGGAGGGTGATGGAGAGCACGAAACGGGTGATTTATCCATGCCTTACGCTACCGAAATGAGCACTGCAATCACATACTAATCACATACTAATCACATACTAATCGCATACTAATTGTTCAAGAATAGTTCGAAGTTATCAGCAGGGGGAAACGGCACTATATGGAATGGGTGCAGAAAGAGAAAAGGCGGAGTAGAAAATGGGATAGGAATAAGACAAAACAGGGTTGAGAAAAAGATCATAGTTAATATAGATAAATACATAATCAAGGCTTAACATTTTCTTCACAATTTCTACATATCAGCGTAATAAAGAGGCGATAATTTTGCCGCGGAAAAAGAATGAAGAATTGCATGTGAAAGCAGGGCAATTATGAATTATGAATTATGAATTATGAATTGCATGTAAGAGCAATTCAATTAAGAATGAAAAATTAAGAATTAAGAATTGCATGTGAAAGTGGGCATGCAGTAGAAACTATTAAAAATCAAGCGTATGAATACGATGTATTTGGTGATGATTATCTTTTTGTTTGCGTTGGCAGTGGTCGATTTGTGGGTCGGCGTGAGCAATGATGCAGTCAATTTTCTGAACTCAGCCATAGGCAGCAAGGCGGCTAAGTTCAAGACAATCATGATAGTAGCGGCGTTGGGTATCTTTATCGGTGCCGCTATCAGCAACGGTATGATGGATATTGCCCGACACGGCATCTTCCAGCCTGCCGCGTTCTCGATGAAGGAACTGATGTGTATCTTCATGGCGGTGATGCTGACCGATGTGCTGCTACTCGACCTGTTCAACTCAATGGGTATGCCGACATCCACGACGGTGTCGCTGGTGTTTGAGTTGCTGGGCGGTACATTCTGCCTGTCGTGCCTGAAGATTGCGAGCGATAGCACGGGCATGTTGGCGTTTTCGGATTTGCTGAATACGAGCAAGGCATTGGAGGTGATATTGGGTATCTTCCTGAGTGTGGGCATCGCGTTTGTGGTCGGCATGGTGGTGCAATGGCTGACGCGACTGCTGTTCACCTTCAACTATACGCCGCGGCTGAAGTGGTTTGTGGGGGTGTTCGGCGGGTTGAGTATCTCGGCGATACTGTACTTTGTGTTTATCAAGGTGGTAGCCAAGAGCCCGCTGGTGCCGACGGACATCACGATGTGGATAGAGAGTAATACGGCGGCACTGATGGGGGGCTTGTTTGTGGTGAGTTGCGTGGTGATGGAGGTGCTTTATCTGCTGCATATCAACGTGTTCCGTATCATTGTGCTATTCGGCACGTTTGCGCTGGCGATGGCGTTTGCGAGCAACGACCTTGTGAATTTCGTGGGTGTGCCCTTGGCGGCGTTATCGACCTACACGGACTTTGCTGCGCACGGGACTGACCCTGCGACCTATATGATGGGTGCGCTGAATGCGCCCGCGAGCACGCCGATATACTTCCTGGTGGCGGCGGGGTTGATTATGGTGCTGGCATTGGTGAAATCATCGAAGGCACAGAAGGTGGTGCAGACGTCGGTGAACCTGAGCCGTCAGGCGGAGGGCGATGAGATGTTCGGCGGCAGCAGGGTGGCAAAGAGTATCGTGCGGAGTGCGCAACACCTGTCGTCGGCTGTGGAGAATGTGCTGCCGAGGCGCGTGGTGAGATGGGTGGACTCGCGTTTCAACACGCAGGAAGCCATTATGGAAGACGGGGCAGCCTTCGACCTTATCCGCGCATCGGTGAACCTCGTATTGGGCGGACTGCTGATAATCATGGGTACATCGCTGAAGTTGCCATTGTCCACCACGTACATCACGTTCATCGTGGCTATGGGTACGTCGCTGGCGGACAGGGCGTGGACACGGGAGTCGGCGGTGTACAGGATTACGGGTGTGCTGTCGGTGATTGGCGGCTGGTTTATGACGGCTGCGATAGCGTTTGTGGCAGCGGGCGCGGTGTGCCTGTTGTGCTACTGGGGCGGCATCGTGGTGATTGGCTTGCTGATGGTGGCAGTGGTGTTTGCGCTGTGGCACGGGCTGCACAAAGAGGCAAAGCCCGATGAGCAACAGACGGCACTGGACGAGTGCTACCAAGCATTGGTGGCTGCGAAGACTGCGGGCGAGAAATGGGAGCAGTTGCGGCGGCTGCACACGATGGGGACGGCATATATATTAGGTCAGGCGGAGAGGCTGTACGCGAAGACGTGCGAAGAGATATGCGATGAGGACTTGCATGGGCTAAAAAAGACGTGCAAGCAGTTGAAAGACATGCAGTTGTACAAGCGGAAACTGCGTTCGCGGGAGTTGGTAGGGCTGCGGAGTATCGACCCGACATTGGCATTGGAGAAGAACACATGGTTTCACCTGGACTCGAATGCGGGTGAGCAGATGCTGTACGGCTTGCGGCGTATCGCCGTGCCGTGTTTCGACCACTTGGACAACGGTTTCAGTCCGCTGCCAGAAGACCTTGTGGACGAGTTGAAGATGGTGTCGGCGCAGACGGTGGGGTACTTCGAGAAGGCATTGCAGACGTACCGCGGCACGGAGGCCGAGGTGAAGGCACTGACGGCGGAGATTGAGGAGTACAAGAACCAGTTGTCGGCACTGCGCAAGAAACACCTTGACCGACTGACCACGATGACCGCCCAAGACGCTATGACATTGCCCCAACAGACGGCGTGGCTGTATCTGAACATACTGCAGGAGTCACAGCAGTTGCTGTCAGAGTTGAGGCACTACCTGCGGGCGTATAATCACTTTTGCAGTTAGGAGGAAGGAATAAAGACTGATTGCCTCAATAAACAAGGAGGAATTGAGAGACAATGCGCAATGCATAATGCACAATGTTCACATAATCACGACGCGAGACGCGTCGTCCCCACAAGATAGTCCACACATATATACAAGAGAAATGGGGTTACAACCACGGATAGCGGAGACGTAGGGCGGATTCTTTCTCTTTTAGTTGGCGTGTGAATTTTTGTGCTTCAGGGCTATCGGGGTGGAGGATGGTGTGGTGACGGTCGAGGTAGAGTTGGTGGAGCGTGCGCATCTCGGATTGCGTGGTTGCAGTCATATAGGTATTCACAAAACGCTCGAAGATATAGTTGACAGCCAACGGCGTGGGGTGTACCATGTCATCGGCATAGAAACGGTAGTCGCGCAGTTCGTCGAGGAGGATTTCGTAGGAGGGGAAATAGACTCCCCCTCCCTCCTCAGAGAGGGGGATATTGCCGACTTTAGTATTTCTTTCACCTACCAGTTGTTCTACCGCCAAAAGGAGAGTGGCTTTGGAGAGTTGGTTCTCGTGGAGTCCGTCTTTGATGTGGCGAATGGGCGATACCGTGAAGATGAAATGCTTATCCGTGTGGGCTGACAATATGGATTGCCACGCAGACACTATCTCATTGATGGTCAAACGCCTGCGGGTGAATAAGTTAGCAGGCATCTTGTGGCAATTAGCCACCACTTGTCCATCCAGTTCATACACCCATGCCGTACCAAATGTGATAATCACCACGGTTGCCTCTTGAAATGCCGTTTGGAGCAAGCGGATACTCTCGCGACAACGGACAAGTGCCATATCTCTATCCGCAGCAGAGCACTCGCCATGGTGGTACATGGAATGCCACAAGCCACCATACTCCACCAATTCGGGAGGCTGTTGCAGCCATAGCGCATTGGCAATAGACAAAGGATTATAGAGTGTGCCGAAAGGATTCGCGGTCACTTGGAAGTAATATTCACTCATCTTTGCCGCGATATTGTCCGCAAAACAAGAGCCGAGCATCAGCACTTTGTCGTGGTAGCCGATGTGCCATGAGGAGGAGGGAATAGATACAGGAGTATATAAGACTCCCCCTCCCCACGACTCCCCCTGCCCCCTCAAAGAGGGGGTTCTCAAAAAAGTACCCTTGTTCGTTTTCGATGTACTCATACTCTATCATTCTATTCAAAGTGCATGACGCGAGCGGGACTTATCTTCGTGACAATGGCGGAGGGTGCCAAGAGTATGAGCCACGATATGAACATCGTGCCTGCATTGAGCAACAGCCACCAGCCCCACGGAAAGGCAATAGGCACGTAACTAACATAGTACGTAGCCGCTTCTAACGGGATGAGGTGTGTGAAGTACTGAATAGCGCATAGCCCCAAGCCGAGCACATTGCCCCAAAACATTCCCTTGCCAATCAGCAGCATCGCCTCGTAGATGAAGATGCGGCGCACAAAGCGGTCGTTGGCACCGAGTGCCTTGAGTACACCAATCAATTGCACGCTATCTAATATCAAGATAATCAGCCCGGTAACAATACTAAAGCCCGACACGCACAGCATGAGCAGAATGATAATCACCACGTTCATATTGAGCAAGTCGAGCCACGCGAATATCTGCGGGTTGAGTTGCTGGAGCGTCTGTGTGTAGTAAGCATTGCCCTCGGCATCAAGCCTGTTGGCGGTAGCGAAATAGACGCGGTCTGCCACCTCGTCCAAATGGCGTAGGTCGTCCACCAGTATCTCTATGCCCGAGGCTTGGTCGGGCTGCCAATGGTTGAGTTGTCGCACAAGGGCGATGTCGCCGAGGATAAACAGGCGGTCCATCTCGCTCATACAGGTATTGTAGATACCCGTGATGTACAGCCGCCGCACGCGCAGTTCCTCTTCAACGAAGTAGCACAAGAAATTATCTCCGACAGTGAGGTTGAGCAAATCAGCCAACTCTTTGGAAATCAGCACTTCATTCGTTTCCATAGGCAATTTTCCCTCCACAAGGTTCTGCCTGAAATACGTCCAATAGCCGGTGCCCTTGAACACTATCCCCTGAAACGCGCTGTCCGTCTTGATGATGCCCGGTTTGGAAGCAAAAGTCGATAGGCTCTGTACATGTGGTATGTCGCGCAGGCGCGTCATCAGCGAATCCGACACGCGGATAGGCTGCAACTCGTAGGTGGAATTGTTGTCGAAATTCACCACTTGGATATGGCTGCCGAAGCCCGCCACCTTCTGCGTGACCTCTTGCTTAAAGCCAACCACCACGCAAATGGTGACAATCATCACCATCACGCCGATGATGATACCGCCCAATGCCACGCGCACAGCGGGACGGGAAGAACGTTTCCCATCGTTTTCTGCGAAATACAGCCGTCGGGCTATTTTCCATTCCGGTCTATATGTCAGCCTTTTTGGCATAGTTTTTGTGTATCTCTACGCGATATGAGTCGCAAATTATTCATCTTCACTCTTCTGCTGGCAGGCGCATCTTCTGCGTTTGGACAACCGGCACATATCCGCCGCACGCCAGAAGAGATGGCACGCAAGCAAACTGAGATGCTGGTTCGCGACCTTGATATTACGGATAGCCTTGCGTGCGACACCTTGTACAAAGTGCATCTACGCTTTGCGCGAATGCGCCACCCGCACCCCACCCCCGAAGAGGTTGCCCAATATCGGGACTCGCTTTCGGAAGCATTACGCGGAATACTCACACCCGAGCAATACAAGATATTCATAGACAGCCGCGCCAAACCAGACCCGCGCTACCCCCAACCGCCTGTCAACCGTTTCGCACCATTGCCCTGCGACACTTGTCCTCCACCTGCCGCAGCACCACGCGGAGCAGCAGGTACACCGCCACCGCCACCAGGCTACCTACTATAAGTCCGCCCGCGATGTCCAGCGGGTAGTGCACCCCAAGGTACATTCTGCTATAGCAATTCGCCGCCACCCAAAGCATCAAGCCGCAGGTGGTTGTTTTGTTGCGCCAAATCAGCGAGAAGAGCAGTGCGCACGCCATCGTGTTCGCCGCGTGACTGCTCACAAAACCATACATTCCGCCTGTGTAACCACGGACGATATGAAGCATGCCCTCCAACGCAGGTTCGTGCGTGGGGCGAGGACGGCACACGGCATGCTTGATAATGCCCGACGAGATATAATCCGCTCCGCCGACCGCAATCGCGAAAGCCATGAATATCAGCAGACAACTTGCAATTTGTAATTTGTAATTCGTAATTTGTAATTTGCCATGCTTTTGTGCGCCCCCTATCTCTGACAGTTTCTTTTTCTCCGCGCGACAGGGCTGCACACCATACCGCCACACTATCAACCCCACCAGCACGGCATACAACGGCAGCCATGTTGTACTCTTGGAGATATACCACATCAGCGTGTCCGCCCATGGGGCATGCCAACCATTGATGGCAACCAACCATTGTTGGTCAAGCCGAACAAGGGGTTCTATGATGCTCAGAAGTTCCATTACAAATCAGTGCAAAGGTACTACTTTTGCCAAATATACACAAGCCCGACATGGCAGCCTTATCAAAAGTTGGTATTTTTTTACAATTTGCAGTAAAAACAGTCCGGATTTATTACTGTCATCAACAGTTTTTCATTTGATTTTCACTGATAAATGCATTCAATAAAAGCACGATTTGCAGGAAAAAGAGAAGCATTAATGCAGTATAGAGACAACGTGGATGAATTGTATATCAGATGGATAGATAGGAGATAGACACCAATAAAACGGCTACCGGCACAGGAATGTGTAACGGTGTAACGACCTTGTCTGTAAACTATACATACCCATGCACGCGCGGGCGGGTATATATATAGAAACAGATGTTACACTGTTACACCGTTACACACCAATCCGCCATTGCGGCGATAGTATCGCCGGCCAAGAAATAATAGAGAGTAGAGATAGATAAGCAAGATGGCAGTCGGAGAGACTAACCTATAACCAAGATATAACCAAGATATAACCAAGGTATAACGAAAGTTGGATGTTAGAGACAATTTTGTAATTTGTGATGAACAGAGACAGATATAAAAAATGAGGTATCTTTGCATCGTCTTTCAAGAGCGTGTTCAACCCGCGATAGACCCGCGATAAACCCGCGATAGATACGCGATAAGATAAGAAACATCGAAAAAACCAAACAAGTCTAACGACTTGACCGCGGACGGGGCGTCCGCGTCCCCGACGATACGGTATAATTTTGCATAATTTCGAATGAATAAGTACTGTATTATGCTATTTCCCTGACAGAATATTATTTGCATTTAACGACGCGAGACGATAAGGAGTTCTACTCAGCCCACAGGGCTTCGTTGTCGCTACGGCACTCAGTGCGCAATGCGCACCTGCCTTACGCTTCACGTCTCCACAAACCTTACTTGCTCCGGGCGGATTTGTCAGAATTCAGTTCTTTCTTCAGATATTCGTACGTATATGCTGCACTGCGGAGATAAAGCCCTGTACTTTTGTCTTGCAGTTTCTCCAAGGTCTGCGATTTGTACACCTTGTCCATTGCGTCCAACAATGACAAGTTATAATCTTCCATCAGGAAACTGACCAACCGGTTGGTTATCATTTCTACAACAAGATTAAACTCTTTCTTTTTCATACGCGTTGCAATTGGCTTATTGCACGTTGCGTGCAAAAACAATACTGAACGGAAGACCGAGCATACGTCAAGCGCTCCATCAAAGCCCTCATATCAATATAATTATTCTCGAATAGTTGTAGTGAGAGAACAACGCCATCGTCTGCCACAGGTCCGATAACAATGTCAAATGTATGCTTTTTACTTTTTCGTCTGCGATTATTGAAAATAAACGTTACCCATTCCTCATCAATCTTTTCAAAACGCTTGATTGATAGTTCTTGCGGGTTCGCCTCATCCCATTTGTAGCGTAGAATGGTTGGCACTCCTTCATGCTCCTTGTTACATTTGTCTTTGGCGCGCTGTAAGGCATCGTGTTTAGACGGAGTGAGATAGAACCCTTGTCCGAAATCCTTGTTCAGCAGGCACTTGGACAACTCAATCGTGTCAAAATCTGTATTGGAACCGTGGTATAAAATCATAGCGAGCCCCCATTACGTGCACATATTTTCTGCAAGGATTCAAGCGTATCAGCCAACGGTAAAGTATGCTCCACATCATAAAATTCGTTCAAGAATTGAAGCCCCTCATATTTCTGCAGGTAGTTATACGCCAACTGCGGAGTCAATCGAAACTTGCGAGCAAATGCATTCACACACAAGCCGAAGTACTCTATTTTCCAAAACGTTTTCTGTGACATAACCTTTGCAACTTAGACTGCAAAGTTACTACTTGTTTACGACACATACAAGGATTATTCAAGAAAATATGCCACGAAAGTCAATTTTGCGCCGCAAACTACACCTTTTTTCGTACACTACCATAATACATACTGCAAAAAAGAGACTGCCTACGTTTGATAGACAGCCACTTTCTATTTTACAACGCCTTGCGGCTTATGACGACGCGAGACGCGTCGTCCCCACACTATCACCCCATTAGCCGTGAAAGTCCATCGTCTCAATTATATCGAACTGACGTTAAGAACAGAAACCAAAACACTCAAAACACTCAAAACCAGAACGCGGACAACATGTTCGCGTGAGGAAAGTGTGATAAAAGTGCATTATTGGTACTACTTTGCCAACAAAAACTCTGAATCTGTTGTATCTTTGCATCGTGATTCAAGGTGTTGAATCCGGTAGGCTGCAGACGTAAGCAGCCCGTGTTCTTTGACGTACGAATACTGCCCGTGAGGGTAGTGGAGGGAGTATAGACTCCTTCGGCAGGGACAAAGGTGTCTCTGTAAAACAGAAACAGAGGTTGCCCGAACTGGTCAGGCACCCCTATTTCTATTTACCAAGCCAATGATGCAGAGCGATAATGAACTCTACTCAGTCCACAGGGCTTTGTATCGCTTGGAGCACTCCATAACGTCCGCGGACTTTTGGAGATTCCGCAGACACTTAATGCTTTGCTCCGGCCTTACGCTTCACGTCACGCAATGGAAGTTACTGTATCACCTTACTTGCTCTGGGTAGATTTGTCTTCCGACTCCTCGTTGAAGGGTTGCCAAGAGGTCTGAAGCATACGCTGGTAAGAGCGGTAACGCCATTGTGCGTTGTCACGCGCAGCGCGGAACAGGTCGGCAGCCTCGGTCGGGTACTGCTTCATCACGGAAGCGAAACGTACC
>ERZ808278.576-NODE-576-length-22461-cov-3.696287_pt1 | contig 22461 bp, 17 predicted proteins | sample MGYA00521239_ERZ808278 | MGnify/ENA primary metagenome ERZ808278 (study PRJEB31516, sample SAMN03275600) | gut metagenome | biome: mammalia-associated habitat; material: feces | host: Papio cynocephalus | place: Kenya | collected 2012-07-17 ... | reverse complement strand
AAACGGGCAGCAGAATGGACGTCGTTATTTACGAGGAGTTCAAAGGAACGGGAAATATGGAGCTTATGCTTTCGCGTCAGCTTTCCGAACGCAGAATTTTCCCCGCGATAGATTTATACAAATCGGGAACGAGAAAGGACGAATTGCTTTTATCGAAAGCCGAGTTGGACTGCGCGTATTCGCTTCGCAGGCTTCTCGCAGAGGATAGGAACGCAAGCGAAAACGTGCTCGATATGATGGCAAAATGCCACGATAACGCGGAGTTTGTGAAGAGAGTTCCCGAGTGGATTAAACTTGCGAGAAAGCAGTAAGAATAAATAGTCAGCGCAATAAACGAACCGTTTGTTAAACGTTAAACGAACAGCGCGTAAACGTAGAGTAATAGTCCGCGCGTTAAACGATTCTGGTTTGCGGAAAAACGGACAAAACGACGGACGAATCGGTTTTACGAAGAAGCGGTTAATCGCTTTTTTACGCAATCGGCAAAAACGCCGAAAACTCTTTCGGTTATTCCGTCGGACATTCTTTCCGGGTGGAATTGAAAACAAAAAACGTTTTCGGAATATATCGCTGCTTCAATCGTTAAATCGGGCGCAACGGCAATTATTTCGGCGTTTTCGGGAACGGCGTCCACGGCTTGATTGTGCGAGGAGTTCACCTCGGAAAAAATTCCGAACGGCTTTTCGCGAGAGGAAACGGAATGGCGATTATCGTCGTTGCGCATATGCCCGTTCACGCATTTGAGCGTTCCGCCGAAAAACACGTTTACAAGCTGAAATCCCCTGCAAATCGCAAGAACGGGCAATCGTTTTTCCGTGAAATAGCGGAGTAAATCGAATTCGAGTTTATCTTTTACGAAATTCACGTCGGACGACGGCGTATCGCCTTCGTAATAAGCGGGCAAAACGTCGCCGCCTCCCGTTAAAAGAAGGCCGTCGTAAATCGATAAATCGGCGGGGAGAAGGGAGCAATCGTAGCTCATAGAAACCGAATCCAACGCTTTCAGATACGTTTCGGGAGGTCGGGGATTTGCTACGAGTATCCGCAAGGCACGCTCGTTCATACGATATAAGGGCTTATTTAACCTAGATAAGGATTTATTCATACGATATATTATAAAAAAAACCGAAAAAAGGTGACAGATGAAAAGAATCGGAATGATAGTCGCGCTGGAAAAAGAGCTTACGGCTTTTTTGAAGGGGCAGACCGTTGAGATAAAAGAAGAAAAATCGGGCGCGTTTCACGTTCTCAAATTTTGCATTGGCGAAACGGAAGCGATATGCGTAAAATCCGGAGTGGGCGAAATTTTCGCGGCGGCGGCAACGCAATATCTTATCACCGCTTACAACCCCGATATTGTTATAAACTTCGGAATTTGCGGAAGCCTAACGAAAGATATAGGCGTTGAAAAGGTCGCTCTTATAAAAGGCGTCGTACATTACGCTTTCGACACTTCCGCCGTCGATAACGTGGAAGTAGGAAGGTACGAGCAGTTCGACAGCGCGGTTATCCCGTGCGACGAAAAACTTCTCGAAAAGGCGAGGGACGTTTCGGGCGGTAAGTTGCCGGAAGTTATTTGCGCTTCGGCGGATAAGTTCGTGGCGGACAGCGCGGAAAAGGAATATTTAAGGAAAACGTTCGGCGCGTCGGTGTGCGAAATGGAAAGCGCGGGCGTTTTGCTTACCTGCAAAAACTCGGATAAACCGTGTCTGATAATAAAAGCCGTTTCGGACGGCGAAGGCGGCGCGGAGGATTATAACAAACTCGCGTGCGTCGCCGCGGAAAAATACGTCGGCTTAATCGGCGAGCTTTGCCGCAAGTTGTGAAACTTTTTTCGGCGGGCGTCGAAATAAGCGATAGGGCAAAACGTAATAAAACCAATATTTTTTCGGATACTAAAAGTATGGCAACGAAAAGAAAACGAAAACTCGGAATCGCTTTGGGAAGCGGCGGAGCGAAGGGAATGGCTCTTCTCGGCGCGCTCAAAGCTCTGGAAGAGGAAAATATAGAATTCGACGTCGTGTCGGGCGCAAGCATCGGCAGCGTCATAGGCGCGCTTTACGCGAAGGGTTACACCGTTGGGGATATGCTTCGGTTAAAGGATTCGCTCGGCGTTAGCGACCCGCAGAACGTTTTGCTGTTTTTTCTCGGCGGAACGGGGCTTACGGGCATAATGCGCAGGGTGACCGGCGGGGCTTATTTCGACGATTTGGTAAAGCCTTTCAGGGCAATCGCAACCGACCTATATACCGGCGAAGAGGTTGTTATGGGTTATGGCGACGTGTCCACGGCGATTGCGGCGTCGAGTGCGATACCTCCCGCATTCCGCCCCGTTTTAAGGGACGGAAGAACCTTGGTGGACGGAGCTTACGTGAACAGCGTTCCGTCGGACGCGGTTAAGGCTCTCGGCGCGGAAAAAATCCTCGGCATAGACCTCGGAGCGGATACCGACACAAACCAGAATATAAAACGCGCCTTGGACGACTTATATCCCGAAAACGGCGTTAAACTCGGCAAAAAAAGCGAACAAGGGTATAAATTTTCGGATTTTATGCTCGCTCCCGATTTAAAGCGTTATTCGGGCGCGGATATAATGCGACTCAACGAAATGTACGATATAGGCTACGAGGAAGCGAGAAGCAAAATGAAAGAAATCAAAGCTGCATTGGATATAGAATAAACTTATGAGAATCAATTCCAAAGAAAACGTTTTCGCGCGGTACGCGGTTTCGCCCGACCCGTCGATAACTCACAGGGCTCTTATACTCGGCTGTATAGCGAAAGGTAAAACTTACGTCATCAATCCGTGCCTTAACGACAATTCGCGCACGGCGATTTCGTGTATAAAAAAGCTCGGGGCAAAAGTAAAGATAAAAAACGGCGTGGTTGAAATAAAACCGCCCAAAACGCTTGCGAGCGGCGGCAGGTTCGATTGCGAGCGCAGCGAAACCGTTATGAGATTTTTATGCGGAATCGCCGCGGGAAGCGGAATAAGAATAGAACTTACGGGCGACAAATGGCTATGTCAAAGGCCGATGAGGAGCGTTAAAGAGCCGCTTGAAACGATGGGGGCTACGGTCGCGCTTAAAAATTACAGCGTGCCGCCCATTCTCGTCGAAGGCGAAACCGTGCGCCCCATAGATTACTTCCTGCCGATAGGCAGCTCCCAGATAAAATCGTCGATTCTTCTTTGCGCGCTGACGGGAAAAGTCCGCGCGACGATAAAAGAGGGAACTCGTTCGCGCAATCATATGGAAATTCTTCTCAAAGAAATGGGTGCGGACATAACGACGGACGCCGAAAACAATACGGTAGATTTGAAAGAGAGCGAGATAAAGGGTAAAAAGCTTTACGTTTGCGGGGATTTCACCGAGGCGGTATATTTCCTTGCGCAAGGTCTGTTAAGCGGCAGAACGGAATGCAGAAACGTCGGAGTGAACCCGACGAGAACGCGCGTTCTTCAACTTTTCAGGCGAATGGGCGCAAAGATAAAAATAATCAACAGAAGAATGCTTTGCGGCGAGCCGATTGCGGACGTTATCGCCGAAAAAAGCGATTTAAAGGCTATTCTCGTAACGGACGAGGAGGCTTATTCGGTGGTTGACGAGCTTCCCGCGCTCGCCGTGGTTATGGGTATGGCGAGAGGCGAAAGCGTCGTTGCCGAGCACGCGGCGATGAAAGATTTAGACGAGCATTTGTACGACGAAATATCGAAAATGATACGCTCCGTCGGCGGGCAAAGCAGGAGATTTGATTCGCCGAAAGCGAGAGGAATAGCGATAACCGGCGTTGAAAAATATTGCGGCGGAAACTTCAAGTGCGAAAATTCCGCTTACGTCGGAATGGCGGCTTCGATAGCTCTTGCAGTTTCGGAGGACGGCGGAGAGATAGAGGAAGAAACGACGGTTACGGCGAAGTATCCCGACTTTTTCGATTCTCTTTCCGAAAACGCCTTCGCTTACGTTTGCAAGCGTTCGACGATTCCCGATATATCCGCGGTCAACGCGTTTTTGTTCGATAAATTCGGAGCGGGAAACTATTCCTATGCGGTTAAAGAAGCCCGCGCGGCGAAGAAACTTTCCGCCGAAATAAAGGATTTCGACGGCATTGAGGCGTGCCGCGAACTTGCTCCGGAAGCGACGAAAAGAGCGATTAAATTCAGCGGCGTTGCAAAACTGACCAAATCGGCGGACGCGCTTAAAGGTTCGGAGGGCGTGGCGACGGACGAATTCGCGCTTTCGGCGGCCGTGAAAAAAATTCAGGCGGAAACGGAAAACAAGAGAGTTCTCGTTATCGGTTCGGATTTTCGGGCTAAAAACGCCGTCGAATCGCTCGTCGAGAAAAAGGCGAACGTAGAGGTTTACGACCCTGACGGAAAAAATATTTTCGAGATAAAAAAGAGAATGGGCGAGGAAACGGTTATCTTAACCGAAATTTCCGAGGACGCGGAATACGAACTTATCGTAAACGCCACGACGTACGGTTCGGGCGGAAAAACGGGAGTTTTGCCGATAGACGAGAGCGTTATTCCCAAGACGAAAGCAGTCGTGGATTTTGCCGTTTGCAACGGGCAGACGGAACTTGCGGCGGCGGCTTCGGCGGTCGGCGTTAAAGTCGTGGGCGGAATGGAGTACGTCTTTTACAAAGCGTACGCCGCAAACGCCTTTTTTGCGGAAAGAGAGCCGCGGGAAAACGAGGCTGCGGAACTTTACGAAGAATATATTGAATCGGAGAAAACTTCGGAATGATAAAACTTGTCGACGTAAAAAAAATATATAAGTTCGACGATAGAAAAACCGAGGCGTTAAAAGGAGTTTCGGTTGATTTTCGGAGCTCGGAATTCGTGTGCGTTTTAGGCCCGTCGGGCTGCGGGAAAACCACGCTTCTGAACGTAATCGGCGGGCTTGACCGATATGACGACGGCAATTTGTTTATCGGCGGAAAATCCACGAAGGATTTTTCGGAAGAGGACTGGGACACTTACAGGTCGCAACTCGTCGGCTTCGTGTTTCAAAGTTACAATCTCATTCCGCATCAAACGGTTCTCGAAAACGTGGAAACCGCGCTTACGATTGGCGGAATAACGGGCGAGGAACGCAAAAAACGCGCGGTTGAAGCGCTTTGCAAAGTCGGGCTTTCGGAGCATTTAAGGAAAAAACCTTCGCAGCTTTCCGGCGGCGAAATGCAAAGGGTGGCGATTGCGAGGGCGATTGTAAACAATCCCAAAATGATTCTTGCGGACGAGCCGACCGGCGCGCTGGACAGCAAAAACAGCGTGCTTATAATGGACCTTTTAAAGGAAATTTCCCGCGACAGGCTCGTCGTCACGGTAACTCACAACGCCGAACTTGCCGAAAAATACGCTACGAGAACGATAAAAATGAAGGACGGACAAGTCGTGTCCGATTCCGCGCCGTATAGCGAAAAAACGGAGGAGGTCGCAAAGCCGAAAAAGCAAAAACACTCGTTTATGCCTTATTCGCTTGCGGCAAAATTGAGCCTGAAAAACCTCGTCGGGAAGAAGATGAGAACGCTGCTCACGTCGATTGCGGCGGCGGTTTCGGTTTTCGGAATTTCGCTCGTAATCGCCTGCACGAGCGGGATAAACTCTTTCGTCAATAAAATTCAAAAAGACGCGATGAGCGCAGTTCCCGTCACCGTAAGCAACAGGAGCGTTACCGATTATTCCGCGTTTGTAAACGGCTTTTTCTCCACTTATTTCGTGGACGGAGAAAACTCTTTCGATTACGAAAAGAAATTTATAGCCGTAAAGAGTTCGTTGAAAGAGGCTCTCTCTCGCGCCGATTCCTCGAAAAATCCGATAACGGAAGAATACGTGGAATACGTCAGGAAAAACGTGGACGCGTCGAAGGCAAGTTATTCGTTTGAAAAAAACGTTAAGAAAAACGTTTACAAAACGGTTAAAGCTCCTATTTACTCAAATAATTCAATCAAATATCCGATAAACGTTTTCGCGCCGACAGCGGACAAATGGACTTGTCTGCCCGAAAACCCGAAAATCGTTGAGGAGCAATATGAAATAGTCGCGGGTTCTTATCCGACGAAGAGCAACGAACTTATGCTCGTCGTGGATAAAAACGGAAGAATTGCGGATACCGACCTTGCGGCTTACTTTATTGACGTTTACGCCCCGATTTACGATAAAATTTCGGGCGACGGACTTGCCGGATACGATTACGAAACGATTCTCGGCGAAGAGTCCGATATGGGCAAGTTTCACCTCGTTTTAAACGACGATATGTACGTTAAGAACGAAAACGAAACCTTCACGGCGAAAGCAATCGCTCTCGAAAACTACGTAAACAAGCTCGATTACGTCGGAAACGGGAAAAATGAAAACAAAAAATGGAATAACGTCGGCGCGGGTAACGGAACGAGAGGTTACGCCGCGTTGAACGAATTGAAAAAAATGCTCGGAGCAGACGTCGTGGAAAAGCTCGAATCGCTTATCGGCGTGGGGTTAAAGGACTTAAAGTGTTACGACGAAAGCCCTTACGACGAGAATAAGCGAAATTACGAGCTTAAAATCACCTGCATTGCCAAACTTCGCGACGACACGCAGTACGGAATGTTGTTTTCGCCGATATGCTACACGAGCGCGTTGAACGATTTCATCATCGAAAACGCCGCGTCTTCCGAGGTCGTTAAAAGCCAAATGGCAAACGAAACGAGCGTCGTCACGGGCGTGAATATTGAAAATAAAACCACCGCTCTCGAAAATCTCGGTTATGCGGAACTTCCCACGAGAATCAATTTTTACCCTAACACTTTGGAGGATAAGGATTATCTTCTTTCCGTTCTGAACGGTTATAACGAGGGTAAGGCGGAAAACGAAAAAATATATTACGTCGATAACGTCGGCATAGCTATGGGGCTGGTGAGAATTATGGTGAGCGGAATTATCTCCGTTTTGCTTATTCTCACGTCGGTTTCGCTCGTCGTTTCGGCAATGATGATAGGCATAATAACTTACGTTTCGGTTATCGAAAGGACGAAAGAAATAGGCGTTTTAAGGGCGGTAGGAGCAAGAAAAAAGGACGTCGTGAGGCTGTTCGTAACCGAAACGGGAATGATAGGCGCGATAGCCGGAGTTATCGGGCTCGTGCTTACGCTGATAGCGGAAATTCCGCTTAATATCGTCGTCAAAGGCGTAACGGGCATAAGCGCGCTCGTTTTGTTGTCGCCTTTGCAGGCTCTCGCCGTTCTCGTTTCGTCGGTTGTCGTAACGATAGCCGCGGGGCTTATCCCGTCACTTCTCGCAAGCAAAAAAGACCCTGTTAAGGCATTACGGAGCGAATGATATGAACGAACGAGATAAAAACAACGCAAAAAGAACGAACGCAAAATTCACCCTCGTCGGTTTCGGCTCGGCGTATTTTTCGGTTGCAATCGTCGTAATACTCTTATTCGTAACGGTTTTCGCGTTCGTCGTGCAAATCGCCTCCGGCGGAACGGCCGCCGCGGAACGGTTTTCCAAAACCGACGCTTACAGGTTTTTAAGCAGTTGCGTAACGCCGCTTGCGATAGCCGTTTCGGGGCTCGTTTTCTGCAAGGCGTTCGGTTGCCCCGTAAAAGAGGCTTGCAGGGTGGAAAAAACCGAGCCGAAATATTTTCTTTACGCGTTATTGCTTATAGCGGCGTCGTTTTTCGGGCTTTCCTCGCTCAACGGATTGTTCATCGATTTCCTTGTGAAATGCTTTGGTTATAAATATACGGAAACGACTTTGCCGAGTTTTTCCGCAGGGAATTTCGTTTTGACGATTTTAACGGTTTGTTTGCTTCCGGCGGTATTCGAGGAGGCGTTTTTCAGGGGAATATTAACGCGCAGTTTAGCCCCCGCGGGCAGGCTTTTCGCCGCGTTGATTTGCGGCGCATACTTTTCCTTGTTTCATATGAATCCCGCGCAAACGCCTTACCAGTTTGTCGTGGGTTTTTGTTTTTGCTTGCTTGCGCTCGATTCGGGTTCGGTTCTTCCAACCGTTTTTGCGCATTTTCTTAACAATCTGGTAATAGTCGTTCTTGCTTACGCTTTCCCGTCTTTTAGCGGGTTTTCAGGCGTTTGGTTAATCGTTTCTTTGATTTTCGGGCTTGCGTGCCTCGTTTTATTCCTGTATTTAACGCTTAAAGGCAAGGTTAAAGCGGGAAAAACGGAGTACGGATACGATTATAAAACTTTTTTCGTTTATTCGGCGATAGGCGTTGCGGCTTGCGCTTATGTGGATTTCGGGGCTTTTGTTATGATAAAAATAAGAATAGTCGCCGTGGGCAAAGTGAAGGAAAAATACTTTTCGGAAGCGATTGCGGAATATTCCAAACGGCTCACCCGTTTTTGCGAGTTTTCGGTCGTGGAAGTTAAGGAAGAAAATTACGAAAAAGCCACGCCTGCGGCAATAGAGAAAATTCTTGCCGCCGAGGGCGAAAGAATAGAAAAATCCGTAAAAGGGCTTCCCGTTTGTCTTGCAATCGAGGAAAAAAAGTTTTCGTCCGAGGAATTTGCGACTTTTATAAAGGATAAAATCGATAGAGGCACGGGCGAAATTACTTTTATAATCGGCGGAAGTTACGGGATTGAAAAAAGGATAAAGGACGCCTGTAAGGATAAAATATCGTTTTCGGCGATGACTTTTCCGCACACGCTCGCAAGGGTTATGCTTGCCGAGCAAATTTACAGGGCTTTTACGATAATCGCCGGCGCGGAGTATCATAAATAAAAAACCGCACGGCGGCGCGGAGTATCGTAAATAAAGAGCGCCACAAAGAGGAGATATGGAAACCGAAAAAGAAAAATTTATGAGCGTAGCCCTGAAAGAAGCCGACAAAGCTGAACGAAAAGAAGAAGTTCCGATAGGTTGCGTAATCGTTAAGGACGGAAAAATCGTTGCGAGGGCGCACAATCTCAAACAAACGAAGAGGCTTGCAACCGCCCACGCGGAAGTTCTCGCCATAGAAAAAGCGTGCAAAAAGCTCAAAGACTGGCGGCTTGAAGATTACGAAATTTACGTCACGTTAGAGCCTTGCGCGATGTGTGCGGGGGCGATAGCGAGCGCGCGCATAAAAAAAGCCTATTTCGGGGCGTACGAACCGAAGGGCGGCGGCGTGGAAAGCAAATTTCATATTCTTTCGGAAAGCGGGCTTAATCACGTCACGGAATTCGAGGGCGGGGTTATGGAAAAGGAATGTTCGGAAAAGATAAAAACCTTTTTCAAAACCCGTCGTAAGTAAAAGCCCTCCGAGAAAGTAAATAAAGGTTATAAAAATGTCGAACGCCCCCGTTTTTTACTTGCTAAAATCGGCAGGATTTTATATAATATAAGCCGGTGACGGTCGGCCGCATAATAACGGTCGCATAATAACGGCCGAATAATATCGGCCGCGCAACGTCGGTTGCGAAATCGGTTGCGCAACGTCGGCCGCGTAGAATAAAACGAAATATTGACGGGCGTTCTTCGGTATACGAGCGTCATAAGGAAAAACTTGGGTTTGAAATGCGCTAAACGCGCTTTATTTTGGAGGAAGCAATGATAACACACAGCACGGAGATAAAACTTTTTGCAGGCAATTCCAATTTGCAGCTTGCCGAGGCAATCGCCAAGGAGCTTAAAATTCCTTTGAGCGACGTTGAAGTCGGGCACTTTTCCGATGGCGAAACGAGCGTTCATCTCGGAGAATCGGTGAGAGGAAGGGACGTATTCATCATTCAATCCACTTGCACTCCCGTCAACGAAAACCTTATGGAGCTTCTCATTATGATTGACGCGCTTCGTAGGGCGTCCGCAGGAAGAATTACGGCGGTAATCCCTTATTTCGGTTACGCTCGTCAGGACAGAAAAGCAAAGGCGAGAGACCCCATCACGGCAAAACTCGTTGCGGATATTATCACTTCCGCCGGTGCGGACAGAGTCCTCACGATGGACCTTCACGCAAATCAGATTCAGGGCTTTTTCGATATTCCCGTAGACCATTTGGTCGGCGGACCTATCCTTTACAAGTATTTCCAGAAATACGTTGACGACGATTTCGTCGTCGTATCTCCCGACGTCGGTTCGGTTTCGAGAGCGAGAAACGTCGCGGCAAAACTTAATTGCCCGATGGCTATCGTAGATAAACGCCGTCCCAAGGCCAATCAGGTTGAAGTTATGAACATAATCGGCGACGTAAAGGGCAAGAGATGCCTTATGGTCGACGATATGATAGACACGGCCGGAACGATTTGTCAGGGTGCGGAGGCTCTTTACAAAAACGGAGCGAAAGAAATTTACGCTTGTTGCACTCACGCCGTTTTAAGCGGCCCTGCAATCCAGAGAATTCAGGATTCGCATATTAACAAGCTCGTCGTTCTCGATACTATTCCGCTTCCCGAAGAAAAGCATATCGATAAAATCGAAGTTCTTTCGGTTGCGAAGATTTTCGCGCAGGCTATCAACATAGTTTATAAGGACGCGAAGATGTCCGAGATTTACGACAAATAAAATTCAAACGAACGAAAGGGTTGCCGAATAATCGACAACCCTTTTAAAGGGTAATAAATGTTTATCGTGGCAGGGTTGGGTAACCCGGGCGGAAAATACCTTAAAAATCTGCATAATTTAGGTTTTATGGCGGTGGAACTTCTCGCCGAGAAAAACGGCGTGGAATTCGATAAAAAGGGCTTCAAAGGTCTTTTCGGAGTGAAAACCGTGGGCGGAGAAAAAGTGATTTTTTTAAAGCCGCAAACCTTTATGAATTTAAGCGGGGAGTGTATCCGTGAAATTTCCGCTTATTTCAAAGTGCCGAGCGAAAATATTCTCGTTATTTACGACGATTTGGATATTGAAATCGGTGCGTTGCGTATTCGCAAAAACGGCTCTTCCGGCACTCATAACGGAATGCGAAACATCGTTAAAGAACTCGGCACGGAGAATTTTCCGCGCATAAGGATAGGAACGAAGCCGAGCGGCGAGTACGATATTCTTTCTTACGTTTTATCGGACGTAAAGAAAGAGGACGAACCGAAATTTAAATTTTCGGTGAACGAAGCCGTCTGCGCCGCGGACGAATTTATTCACGGAAAAAAGTTCGACGACGTGATGTGCGCTCATAACGGCGCGAAATACGTCGGATAAGGCGAAAATGCTCAAAGATTATTTAAAAGCCGAAAATTCGGGCGAAGAAGTAATTGAAATAGTAAAAGCAGTCCGCGGAGGGAATCCCTCCGCGGTTTTCGGCGTGTCTTTTGCGGAGAAATGTCATATCGCTTCCGCAACCGATTCGCCGCTTCTTTATCTCGTTAAGGATAGTTTATACGCCGCGAAAGTCGTTGAAGAGTTAAGAGGACTTACGGGCGAAGAGATAGTGTATCTTCCCGCAAAGGACGACGTTTTGCTTTATAAAACGGCATTTGAAAAATCGAGGTATTACGAAAGACTTTCCGCAATTTATAAAATTCAGCGCGGCGCGAAGTACGTCGTTGCCACTTTTGAAAGTCTTTTGCAGCTTTTTCCGAAGGAAATTCCGTTCGTAGAGATAAAACGCGGCCAAACTTACGATACTTACGAACTTGCCGCAAAGCTTACGCGAATGGGCTATAAGAGGGAGGAGTTTGCCGAAGATAAAGCCACTTTCGCGCTTCGCGGGGATATTTTCGAGATTTATCCCGTAAACGGCGACAATATTTACCGCGTGGACTTTTTCGGCGACGAGGTTGAAACCGTAAGCGAATATCAAAAGGGGAACAAAGAAGAAAAAAGAATAGTCGGCGGTTTTACGGCAATAGCCGCAACCGACGCGCTCATAAAGGAAAGCGACAGGCAAAAGATTAAGGACAGGCTTCGCGAGTCCGTTCTTAAATTCAAAACGCTCGCCGTGAAGGACGACGCAAGGCGGATTGCCGCGGAAATATCGGAAAAAATCGACGAGGGCGTAACGGACGATTCCTTGCAGTATATTTTGCCGATACTGCCATCGGTCACGAGCGATATTCTTTCCCGTATGCCTGCCGAAACGGTAGTCGTTTTCGACGAATGTAAAATGCTTTCCGATTCGCTTTCCGCACTCATAAAGGAGCATACGGAAAGAACGCTGACGCTTTCGCGCTCGGGAAGAGCTATGGATTTCACGATTTTGCAGCTTTCCGACAGCAACGCGTTAATCGAAAAACTCAACGGGTTCAGGAGAGTGGCGATGCAAAATATAACCACCGCCGTTAATTTCTTCAATCCGCTCAAAACGTTCAACGTAAATTGTTCGCCTCTCGCAAGGTATTCCGCCAAGCCCGACGATTTGTTCCGCGATATATCGAACTGGAAATTTTCGGGTTATAAAGTTCTTCTTTGTTGCGGAAGCGGATTGCGCGCCGAAAAAATGGCGGATGAAATTCTTGCTCACGGTTCGCCGTGCGTCCGCTCTGACGAGCCGGATTTGCGTTTCGGCATCGCCGCCGTAACATCGTATTTTCTCCCGTCGGGTTTTATTTACCATTCGGCAAAACTCGTAGTTATAGGCACGGGCGATATTTATATCGACTCGAAGCCCGAAAAACGCATCAAGCGCAAGAGGGGAGATTTATTCCAAGCGCCCGAAGTGGGCGATTTTGCCGTGCACGAAGTTCACGGCGTTGGTTACGTCACCGGAGTTCAAAGAATAACCACGCAGGACGGCAGTAAGGATTACGTTGCCGTGCAGTATCTCGGCGGAGATATGCTTTACGTCGGCGTGGACCAGATGGACAGGCTCACCAAGTACGTCGGCGGGGATAAGCCTACGCTTAACAAAATCGGCGGAAAGGAGTTCGACCGTATCAAACAACGCGTCAGAGCCTCCATCGCCGAAATGACGATAAATTTAAAACAGCTTTATAAGGCGAGAAAGGATAAAAAAGGTTTCGTCTTTTCTCCCGATAACGAGTTTACGGAGGAATTCGACGAGAAGTTCGAGTTCGAGCCGACGGAGGACCAACTTCAATCGATTGCCGAAATAAAAGCCGATATGGAAAGCGACAAGGTTATGGACAGGCTTCTTTGCGGCGACGTGGGATTCGGCAAAACGGAGGTGTCGTTCAGGGCGGCGTTCAAAGCTATTATGGACGGCAAGCAGGTTGCGCTCGTTTGCCCTACGACAATCCTTTGCGAACAGCATTACAGGGCCGCGGTGAAGAGGTTTTCACCCTTCGGAATAAAGGTTGCCGCGCTTAACAGATTCCGCACCCCGAAACAGGCGGAAAGCGTCGTTAAAGGGCTTATAGGCGGGGATATAGACTTTGTTGTCGGCACTCACGCGCTGTTCAACAAGGAGGTAAAGTTCAAGGATTTGGGGCTTTTGATTCTCGATGAAGAGCAACGCTTCGGCGTGGAGCATAAGGAAAAACTCAAACTTTTGAAGGATAACGTGGACACGCTCACGATGACGGCCACGCCCATACCGAGAACGCTTCATATGTCGCTTTCGGGGATAAGGGATATAAGCACCATATCCACGCCGCCGAAAGTGAGAATACCCGTCCAGACCTACGTTACGGAAGAGAGCGACGCTCTTATCACGGACGCTGTGAGGCGGGAACTTTCGAGAGAAGGGCAGGTTTTGATTCTATATAACCGGGTCGAAACGATTTACAAGTTTGCCGAAAGGGTGAGAGGTTTGCTTCCCGAAGCGAAAATAATCGTCGCCCACGGAAGAATGGATAAACGAACGCTCGAAGACAGCGTTATGAGTTTTTACGACGAAAAATACAACGTTATGATAGCCACCACCATTATCGAGAACGGAATCGATTTGCCGAAGGCGAACACGCTTATCGTAATCGACGCCGATTATCTCGGGCTTTCAACGCTTTATCAGCTTAAAGGCAGAGTGGGGAGGAGCAACGTGATGGCTCACGCCTATTTCACGTTTAAGAAAGAAAAGGTGATTTCCGACGCGGCGTATAAGAGGTTATCCGCGTTAATGGAATTCACGGAAATGGGCAGCGGCTATAAAATCGCTCTTCGCGACCTCGAAATAAGGGGCGCGGGCAACGTTTTGGGCAAAGAACAGCACGGCCATATGGATAAAATCGGTTACGAGCTTTATAGCAAGCTTTTAAAAGAAAGTCTTGGCGAAACCGTCAAGGATTTCGACACCGAACTCGATATAAATATGGACGCTTTCATTCCCGAAAATTACGTTTCGTCGCCGCCGTCGAGAATGGATTCTTATAAACAGATTGCGGAAATAAGAAACGAAGAGGACGAGGCAAGGGTGCGCTCTTCGCTTGAAGAAAACTACGGAAAAGTGCCCGTAGAGGTCGATAATCTCATACTTATCGCAAAATTGAAGGTCGCCGCAAGGAAGCGGAACGCAACCAAAATTTCCCTTTCAGGCAAGCGTGCGGAGGTCGTTATAAACGGGCTTGACAGTTTAAAGCAAGAGGGTTTCCTCGACAGGATAAATTCAAAGAAAGGCGTCGTCACGCTCGCCTTTAACGAAAATCCGGTTCTGGAATTCGCCGTTTGCAAAACTCCGAGGGAAACCGCGGAAGAAATGCTTGAATTCTTTAATTTTTAAACCGAAATTCTTTATTTTTCAAATTTGCCGATATAAAATTCGGAAAAATTCGGGAAATATATAAATTTTGAAAATTCGGGAGTTTTCGGATAACCGAAAAAATTTAGGGCGGCGGCAGCTTGTTTCGTTTTACCAAGCTGCCGCCGCCCTTAAAAAACGTCGAAAAAGCGACTTGAAGAGCGCAAGCGGCGTTGTGAGAGGCTCGTTAAAAAATTTTTTTGGCATTTTCTCCAAAAAAGGCTTTAAATGCCTTGCAATCGTTTGTTAAATTTAGTATAATATTGTCATTACTTAAAGTAGAAAAGTTATCTTCCGAGGTTATGACTTTCGGGAGGTAACGTTTTCGCTTGACAGGAGAACGTTATGAAAAAATTGTTATTCAAATTCATTGCGGTTATATCTCTCGTCGCGGTTACTTTCGGAACGCTCGCAGGTTGCGCGCTCTTCGAGGTAAATAAGGACAGGGATATGGCTCAGGTTGCGGTCAGCGTGGATATTTCCGCAGGCAAGGCCGAGGGCGTTGCCACGAATATTTACAAGCGCGACCTCGCCGCAGGTTATTTATCCTACGGATATTACTACGTCCAAAACTACGGCTACACCACCGCGAAAGCGTATAGCCTTATCCTCGATAACCTCGTAAACAACGCGGTTATCATTCAGCAGTCCAAGGAAAGGCTTGCGTCCGACGATTACAAGGATAAAGTTTACACGGGCGACGTGAAGATTCTCACTTCCGCCGACGTGGAGGCTCTTTCCAAGGGTTCGGATATGCTTTCTCTCATCGCTTCCGATAACGACGTTGCCGCGTACACCGCAAAAAATGTCGGCGACGAGGGTTACGGAGCAGGGCTCGGCGAATACGTCAAGAACGCTTACAAGGATACGAACCTTAAAAGAACGGACGCCGCTTTCAGATTCGTAGGCGACGTAAACGAAGTTCTTAAAGCCGTTTCGGACGGAATCGACAATCTCGATTCTTTCATCGATTCGTTTATGGACGACGATGAACACGAACACGAGCATAACCACGAAGAGATTTCTTATTCCCCGAGAACGACTCCCACTATGGACGAAGAGGAAGACGAAATCGACGTTAAGGCTTGCACGAAGAACGTTGACGACAATCTTAACGCTAAAATTTCGGGCGACAGACTTAAAGCTTTCAAGAAGGGCTACAAGAGACTTCAAGAGCTCGGTCTTGTCGAAACCGACGAGAAGGGCGATAGATATTTTGAGGGCAAACAAGCTCCCACCACGCTTTCCGTTCTTCAACTCGATTATTTCAAGAACAGTATTCAGTCCGCGCTTGAAAGCAAACTCGTAGATAAATACGAAAAAGCTTTGAGAGCCGATAAGACCGAAGCGGTTGCCAACGGCGACGAACTTTGGGGCGAATACAAAGAACTTTCAAAGAAGCAGAGTTCGGAATATGCCGGCGATATTTCTTCTCTTGAAACCGCTCTCGGCGAAGTTTCGGACAGCAAGTTCGTCGTTTATAATTCCAATATAGGTTACGGTTACGTTTCGCATCTCGTTATCGAATATACCGAAGAGCAAAAAGCTCTTATCACTGAAAAGAAAGCCGAAGCCGACGTTACCAACGCCCAGGTTGCGGAATTCGTAAAAGGGCTTGCGGACGGAATCGTCGTTAAAGACCTTCGTGACAGTTGGGTTAAAGCCGGCTACGGAACTTACGACGACGACGGATTTACTTTCTCCGATAAGTACGTTTATAACACTGCCGACAAGGCTTGGAATATTGCGAAATTTATCGGCGACGTAGATAAGCCGACCACTTACACGGAAGAGGGCGACGACGAGGAAATTCTTAAATTCCATTACGGAAAGGTAACCGCCGCAAAGAAAGATTATTCTTATTTCGTTTCGCTTGTAGAAAACGCTATGGGCGTTAAACCCGAACTCGACACGGCCGTTTTGATTCCTGAATTTACTTCTAAATCGCAGGAAGAAAGAGAGGACGTTCTTAACAGATTCGAGGATATTAAGTTCGCGTTCAGCACCGACACCGGTAACTTCAACAAATATCTCGGTTACGTTTATTCGCCCATCACTTCCAAGGACCAGTACGTTCCCGAATTCGTTGAAGCGTGCGCCGAAGCTCTTGAAAAGGGCGAGGGAAGCATCGTGATGTTTATGTCGGAATCTTACGGTTTGCACGTTCTCGTATGCACTGCAAAAGAGGGCGGCTACGGCTACTACGATATAAAGGACGACGCGGGCAAGGCTAAATTCAAAACCGATATGGATATTAAGGGTACGGTTGCTTATAACTTCAAGAAAGCAAACGAAACGCTTATCGAAAACAACTACGTTTCCAAAGAAGCCGACCGTTTCATAAAGATGTTCACGAAAGATACGAGCAAGGACGGAAAGAACGCTTACGTCACTTACAACGAAAGCGTCTATAAGGACCTTGTCACCGAAGCGTAATTTCCCAAACGTAATGAATTAAAAACAATTATATAATAATAAGTAATAAGCGGGCGGTTTGATTTTCAATCAAACCGCCCGCTTTTCGTAGCGTCAAATATAATAAAGTCGGACAACAGAACGTAAACGTGTTAAATATTATAAAGGTTAACAACCAAACGTAAACGTGTTAAATATTATAAAGGTCGATAACGGAGTGAGCCGATTGCGCAACGTCGTAAATCAGCTTTTTGGGGTGGAGAATTCTTACCTTGTCGCCGTAACCGAGCAGTTTTGAAATAAGCCATTCGTCAAAGGGAAGCGTGGCGGAGGCGTACAAATTTCCGTCCGCACCCTTATAAACCGCATCCACGCCGAGCCATTCCTCCACGTCCGCGCGCGCGGCGGGCGAAATGAGAAGTTCAACGGTTTCGCAGGGTAAATCTTCAAACCATTTATCGAGTTTAAGATTGCTTTTCGCGTCCTCTCTCGGTAAATAAGCGCGCCCCGTGAGGTTGGCGTAAACGATTCTCGAAGCTTTAAAAATACGAAAATCGTTTCTTAAAAGGCAAAACGCGTAAACGTACCAAAACCCCTGTTTTAAAACGATAATTTGAGGTTCTATCTCTCGCACGGTTTCGTCACCGCTTTTGTCGCGGTAACGAATTTCGAGCGAGGAGTGGTTTTCAATGGCTTTTTCAACGGTGTAAACCACGTTTTTAACGTTGTCGTTGCCGTTCCAGCTCGAACCGTCGATAATAAAGTGGGAAGCGGGCATTTCGTCGCTTGCAAAATCGGAGCGTTTAAGCGAGCAAAGCTTGTCAAGCGCGGATTCGAGTTCGCTGCTTCCGAGTTGTTCGTTGCACGATTCGAGCGTCGTTACAACCGCGTTGAATTCTTTTTCCGTCATAACGCTTGCCGGCAGTTTAAACGATTCGGCAATATAATATCCGCCGTTTCGCCCCGATTCGGAAATCAGCGGAATATTCGCAAGACTTATCGCAGTGAGATAGCGAAAGACGGTTCGGGTTGAAATTTCAAATCTTCTCGCGATATAAGCTGCGCTGACTTTCTTTTTTGAAAGAAGCAAAAACAAAATTTTAATCATCACTTCGTATTTCATTTCAATTCCTCCTTTTGATCGGCCGTTCGGGCATAACTTTTCGTTTAATAACGTAAATATTTTACAGCAACTTAAAATTTTTGTCAATAAAAACGCCTGCAAAATATGCAGGCGTATGTCATATATTAAGTTGTTTTTTTAGTCCGAATTTTTCATCATCTTACCGAAGAATAAAATTGCGAAAAAGACGGAAGCGAAAAGATAAATCGATAAAACGATTACCGAAATTATTCCCACGCTGTCGAACGAATAGGGTAGCGGTGCGGCTGGAACGGTAAAATCGGCGGGTGTGTGATACGCTCCCGTGATAATTCTTCCGAGATAAATCGACGGGTGGAACGGCAAAAACCTGCAAATAACTTCAAAATTGCCCATTGTGTCGAGCGGCATCCAAGCTCCGCCGAGAATTCCCGAAGCGGAAATAACGACCGAGGTTACTCCGGGGGCTGATTTTTCGTTGAGCAGCGTGCCGACGATTATGCCGAGAAAAACGTTTATCGCAAGCATCGGAAGTTGTTCCAGAGCCATAAGCACGCACTTTGCAAAGCCGATATATTCCGCGCCGATGATAAGCGAAATCAAATAGCCGCCGACGATGCAGATTATCGTTTGAACGATGCCGAGAAGAAAAGCGGGAAGCGCGTAACCGATAACGAAATCGGTTTTTTTCATCGGCGAGGTGTAAAGTCTTTTCAAAAGCGACGTGGTTTTGTCTTTTGAAACGAGCAGGCATTGCGAGAGCATAATGAAAGAATAGGAAAACGTTATCACGCCGGGGATAAGCGAAGGAAACTCGAAAACGGGAGTTTTGCCGCCCGAGTAGTGGTTGATGAGCGCGAAAAGCGCGAGCATCGCAACCGGCATTGCAAGGCAAAAAACGTAGATAACGGGGTCGCGCGTCATTTCTTTTAAATTTCTGTCGGTAAAAATCAAACCTCTTCGTTTAGTTTTGCAAATCATAACTCTCCCTCCGCGATTTTTATAAAAGCGTCTTCAAAATTTCCCGTTCCGGCAAGCAATTTAAGTTCTTCGGGCGTACCCGTTGCAAGCACCTTGCCTTTTGCCATAATCGCAACCTTGTCGCAAAGAGCCTCGGCTTCTTCGAGGTAATGCGTTGTGAGGATTATCGTGACCTTTCCTTTGAGTTCTCTTATTATTTTCCAAAGCTCGCGCCTTGCGAGAACGTCAAGCCCCAAGGTCGGCTCGTCGAGAAAAAGAATTTTTGGCTTTGAAATCATTCCGATTGCGATTGAAGTTCTTCTTTTCCAGCCGCCGGAAAGCGTTTTTGCCTTTTGATTTAAAACCTCGTCGAGCGAAAAGGCGTTAATTATCGATGAAATATATTCCTCGTCGTCAACGCGGTAAAGCGCGGCGAAAAAATCGAGGTTTTCTCTCACCGTGAGGTTCGGTGCAACTGCCGTTTCTTGCGGGGAAACGTCGACGATTTCTTTCACTTTGTCGGCGTCGTTTGTCACCGAAAGTCCGTGAACGATAGCGTTTCCGCTCGTAGGTGCGGAAAGACAGGTGAGAATTTTAATAAGCGTGGTTTTTCCCGCGCCGTTCACCCCCAAAAGTCCGAAAAGACTGTTTTGTTCGATTTCGAGAGAAACGTCTTTAAGAGCGTGTAATTTTCCGTAAAATTTATTTATTTTTTCAATTTTGATTTCACACATACTAACCTTATTTTTATTTCGTTTTATTTTTGGTGGCGTTTAAAAGCGCGTTGAAACTCTCGGTGAGAATTTCCGAAACGTCGTTTTCGGAAAGAGTCAGATATTCCGTTGCGATTTGTGTTGCCACACCGTGAACGATAAGCCACATCGTTAGGTGAAAAGTTCTCGCGCTTTCATAGTCTATGCCGTAAGCTTTTGAAATTTTCAAAGCAATTTCGTTGAAGGAATCGTCCTCCTTTTTTCCGTCCTCGTTTTTTCTCGAACGCATAAACAAAGCCTTGAAAAGCTCGGGTTCGCGCCTTGCGAAATTTATATATCCGATGCCCGAAGCCTTATAGGGCGGGTACTTGCCGGATTGCACTTCATTTTTCAAAAAGTCCTCGTATAAGTCGTTTATCGCGCATAAAACGCAAGCATTAAGTTCTTTAACGCTCCCGAAATTTCGGCAAATCGGCTGAGTTGAAACGCCTGCGTAATCGGCAAGGGAACGTATCCCGAGATTGCCGAACCCTTTGATTCTCACCATCTCCACGGCTTTTGAAACAAGCTCTTCTTTCGAGTATTTTTCAGGTTTTCCCATTTTTACCTCTAAAATAACGCTCGTTATTTTATTATATGATAACACCCGTTATTTTATTTGTCAATCGTTTTTTCGCGCGCCCGAAAAAATTTTCAAAACGACGAGCGATTTTTTTGCTCGGAGAAGCGGCGTCCGCAAAATAACGCAAGTGAAGCGGGGTGAGAAGCGGCGTCCGCAAAATAACGCAAGTGGAGCGAGGCGAGAAACGGCGTTCGCAATGCGACAAAAAATCGGTTTAAACAACAAAACAATCTCTTTTTTGTCTTTTAAAAAATTTTATAATGGGAATATGGAAGTGTACGTTGAATACGTTGCGATAAACAATTTTATAATAGATTGTCTGCTTATTTTATCGGCAAGAAAATCGATGAAACTACCCGTTTCAAAGCTCTTCACCTGCATATCGTCGGCGATAGGCGCGGCGTGCGCGGTTGTAACTCCGCTTTTTGAAATGAACGCGGCGTTCACGTTTATTCTCAAATTTTTCGAGGGCGCGTTAATCGTTCTTCTTTCGGGCAAGTTCCCGAACGCAAGGGTGTACGTAAGGTGTTTTTATTTATTTTTATTTTTCACGTTTGCCTTCGGCGGAGCTGTTTTCGGCGCGTTTTATATTTCGGGGGTAAGTTACGACGTGTTTTCGAGAACCACGCCTTGCGAAATAACGCTCACGGTGATTTTAGCGATTGTTTTCGTTACGTATTTTCTCACGGGTAAAATCGTTAAAAAATTGTTTAAAAGAAGAGAAATCACGAATTTCATAAGGCGATGCGAATTTACCGTCGGCGGCAAAACGTACGTCGCGAACGGATTTTTAGACAGCGGAAACCGATTGAAATATAAAAGCGAGCCCGTGATAATCGTTTCGCCGAGATTTGCGGATAAGCTTATGAAAAACGAGGTTTTTTCAAGGGCCGTTCCGAGGTTTGCGAGCGTTAATACGATTGCGGGAGAAAAAGTAATAAAAGTTTACGGGATAAGCAAAATAAAGATATATAACGGTAACGCCGAGAATATAATAAATAACGTAATGCTCGGTATATCCGAGCGCGAGCTTTTGAGCGGCGGCGAATACGATTTGATATTAGGCGCGGTCTTTGCGTGAAACACGCCCGAAACGTGGCGGAGGAGTTTAAAATGTTATCAAAAATTATTGCGATTATCAAAAGAATTTTCGCCGAAGAAGGCGGAAGCGTGAACTATCTTTCGGGCGCGGAAGCGTTGCCTAAGCCTTATACGCCCGACGAGGAACAGGAACTTGTGTCCAAGCTCGGCGGAAACGACGATAACGTTCGGCGGGGACTCATTGAGCATAATCTTCGGCTCGTGGTTTACATAGCGAGAAAGTTCGACAACACGGGCGTTGAAACCGACGACCTTATTTCCGTGGGAACGATAGGACTTATCAAAGCCGTAAACACGTTCAACGCGGGGAAAAACATAAAACTTGCAACTTACGCTTCGAGATGTATCGAAAACGAAATACTTATGTATTTAAGAAGAATAGTGAAGTTAAAGGGCGAGGTTTCGCTCGACGAGCCGCTCAACGTCGATTGGGAGGGCAACGAGTTGCTTCTTTCGGACGTGCTCGGCACGGATAGCGACGTCGTTTATAAGGACATCGAACACGGCGTGGAAAAGGAAATGCTTATGGAAGCGATTTCTAAACTTTCAGAAAGGGAAAAAGAAATTATGAATATGCGGTTCGGGCTTAACGGAGTGGAGGAGCGAACTCAAAAAGAGGTTGCGGATATGCTCGGAATTTCGCAAAGTTACATTTCAAGGCTTGAAAAAAAGATAGTTTTAAGGCTCAAAAAAGAACTTTCAAAAATGAGTTGATTAAGGTGGAAAGTATGCATTAATCGACTTATAGACGGACATTTTCGACTTTTTACTTTCAAAAACGTCAAAGCTTGCTTTCCTTTTCGGCTTGTTAAGAGTTAAAATAACCTTAACGCCGACGTAAATCGTTTATCGATTTTTTTTGCGGCGGGAAGGAGGCTTAATGAAACAAAAAGTTGTTATTTGCGGCGTGGACACGTCGAGGCTGAAAAGGCTTTCGGTCAAAGAAAGCGAAGAACTGCTCGGAAGAATCAAAGAGGGCGACAAAGCCGCCC
>ERZ808278.575-NODE-575-length-22472-cov-4.341170_pt1 | contig 22472 bp, 12 predicted proteins | sample MGYA00521239_ERZ808278 | MGnify/ENA primary metagenome ERZ808278 (study PRJEB31516, sample SAMN03275600) | gut metagenome | biome: mammalia-associated habitat; material: feces | host: Papio cynocephalus | place: Kenya | collected 2012-07-17 ... | reverse complement strand
AGAGTGGCGGTTATTTCCTGTGGTAAGAAAAATAGGTATGGACATCCGCACAAGGAACTACTAGAGCGGCTAAAGAAAAGTAACACGAAAGTATGGCGTACAGATGAAAAAGGTGCGTTGACCATAAATGTTAGTGGAAGCAGATATGGTATTGAAACCTATCTCCATTAACGCAATAAATATGCGAAATATGACACAAATTAAAATTAGTACTTGATTCTTTTCACAATTATGGTTAAAATAGTATAGGTATTTCCGTTAGGGAAACAAAAGGAATGTCAATTGAGCAGTTAGGAGTGCCTTATGCAAATTATAAAAGAACATATCAAGCAGAATCAGTTTAAGCAATGTTATTTGCTGTATGGTACAGAAGAGTATTTGAAAAAACTATACAAGAATAAGTTAAAGACGGGTATTATCGGCGATGAGGATACTATGAATTATACTTATTTCGAAGGCAAGTCAATTGAGATTCCCAAGATAATCGAAGTCGCAGAGACTTTACCGTTTTTCAGTGAACGTCGTTTGATATTAATAGAGAACAGTGGATTATTCAAGTCTTCCAATGAATTGGCAGATTATATCAGAACGATGCCAGATTATTGTTATATGATATTCGTGGAATCGGAAGTAGATAAGCGTAACCGCCTTTATAAAGCGGTGAAAGAAGTCGGATATATATCTGAGATGAATGGCATGGATGAGAAAGATATTCAGCTTTGGGTTGCTCAACTTCTAAAGCGTAGCGGGAAGAAGATAACAAGAGATACCTTGATGTATTTTCTGAATAAGTCTGGTACAGACATGGAAGGTATGGTGCAGGAAGTTGAGAAGCTCATCTGTTATGCGATGGATAAAGAGGTTATCACAGTAGAAGATATTGATGCAGTCTGTGTGACACAGGTGTCGAATCAGATTTTTTTGATGATAGATGCAATTGCTTCTAGAAAACAGAGGCAGGCACTGGATCTTTATTACGATTTGTTGACTTTACGAGAAAAACCAATGTCAATTTTATTTTTAATCACCAGACATTTTAACATTCTGTTGCAAATCAAAGAACTGAAAGGGCAGAATCGCAATGAGGTTGCTAAGAAAGTTGGCGTACCGCCATTTGCAGTACAGAAGTATATGTCTCAGGCAGATAATTTTACAAAGCAAGGTTTGATCGAAAACTTAAAAGACTGTGCGGAGATGGAAGCACAGGTTAAAACTGGTTTCATGACAGACCAGATGACAGTGGAACTATTGATTGTGAAGTTTAGCCAGAGATAAGTGGAGAAAAGCAAAATATTGTGGAGACGTATCGAAGAGGCCATAACGAGAGCGACTCGAAATCGTTTTGCCTTAACAGGCACGTGGGTTCGAATCCCACCGTCTCCGTTCTAAAACCCTTGCATTCACAGGGTTTTATTTTTTGTGTCATATTTTGTGTTGCATTAAAAAAGAACCACTACATTTTGCAAAATCGAACAAGACATTTTAAGAAATTCCCTTGTCAATATCCGTCATTTTATCTTACAATAAAAGAGTAAAATGGTAAGAAGGGAAGGATATTATTATGAGAAAAAAGTATTTTAGAAGTACTGCAGTTTTCATGTCATTGATTTTGACTGCTACAAGTATTCACGGGATTCCTGTAAAAGCAGAATCAGGCACAGAAGCTGCTGAATCACAGTTGGCGGATACAGACGGTGATGGGCTTAAGGATTATCTGGAAGAGTATTTTGGAACGGACAAAACACAGGCAGACACCGATGGGGACGGATTGTCTGACTATTGGGAGATTATGAAATTGAAGACAGATCCCCTCAACACTGATACAGATGGAAATGGTATATCAGATGCAGAGGAAGATGCGGATCAGGATGGACTATCTAATATTTTAGAAATTCAGCTTGGCACGAATCCTTTGAAAGCAGATACAGATGAAGATGGCTTGTCAGATGGAGATGAGGTGAATGTATATAAGACATCCCCTATTTTAAGCGACAGTGATAATGATGGATTATTAGACGGTGAGGAAGTGGAATTAAATCTTAGTCCATTAAAGAAATTTAGCAAAGATATTCAAAAGGACTGCAAGAAGCTTTTCTCGCAAGTCCTAAAGAAGAGCAATATTGAAGAAGTTTTAAGTTCTAGCAAGAATGAAGCAATTCCAAGTCTTTCTGGAGACTTGCCAGGTTTAATGGAACGAAGAGTAAGAATAGAAAGTTCCACAGTAGTATTAGGAGAATTAGAAGACAAAATGGTTGGACTTCCTATTGAGATTGTTTCAGAATATGAAAATGGTTTTGATATGAAATTATCTTTTACTTGTCTAAAATCCACTTTTAAGCAAGTAAAAGGATATAAAATAGCTCATTACAAAGACGGCGAAATTACATATTTAGATACAAAGGTAATACTGAAAAATGTGAGTGCAAACATAACGGAGGGCGGAACCTATTTTGTAATTGATGAAAATGAAACTTCAGATTCTATACTTGACAGAATAAAAACAGCATCGGTTAAAACGTTAGCTGTAACAGATAAAGATACTGATTACGATGGTGTAAGCGACTCTATCGATCCTAAGCCAAATGATAATTCATTTATTGGAACCATTAAGAATGATGGATTTAATATTAATTCACGGGTTACGTATGCAATTGACTACCGAGCATTTTTTAAAACACCATCTACATTTAACAGCCAGCTTTGCAAAGCATCTTCTGTGTATGCAAATCTAGCATATGAATTTAATATTCAGGATGAAGCGAGTGGAAGGACATTTAATTTGCCTTCGCTTATGAGTTACCAGGGAATGTCAGATGTAAAATCCTATGACTTGATAAACAGCTATTCGGATAATGATCTTATAAAATTTTTTATTGGCCATAGAACGGTAACATATAACGGTGTTACAAAAGATATAATCACCGTTTCCATTAAAGGAACAGGCGGCGGAATAGAGCAGTGGGCAAGTAATTTTGATATTGGTACAACGGCTAAGTATAGCAGTTATTCAGATTGGACCGATTCTTCCAATCATAAAGGGTTTGATGTTGCGGCAACTCGTGTGCAACGATATATTAAGACTTATGTATCCAATTACTGCTCTGGAAGCAATGCGAAGGCGTATTGGGTAGTGGGACATTCTCGTGGAGCAGCAGTTGCTAACATTTTAGCAGCAAAACTTACAGATGCAGGAAATACTACTTATGCTTATACATTTGCAACTCCAAATACAACTACAAAGAGTGCAACTACAACTGCAAAATACACAAGTATTTTCAATCTTGTAAACAAAGATGATTTTGTTCCTTTTCTTCCTTGTAGTGTATGGGGATTTAAGCGTTACGGCAGGACAAGTACAGAAAGTATTGCAGATAAATATGAGAAGGAGTGGGAAGACTTAACTGCTATCAGTGATTATAACCCGGATACATTTGGAATGGAAGATACGATTGCAGAGTTTGGTAAAGTCTTTACTACAAGAAATAAAGCATATACGTTTACTTGCTCTTGTCATGGCGATGGTTCTAAGGATGACATCACAATTATAAACAGAGGAACTTCAAAGGACAGCAGAGAAGGGGCAATTGCTAAAATACCTTCCAATGCATTACCTTATGGCAGAATTACTAGATACAATGGAACCGCTTTTTGGGGATGGGATTTTGAGGTTTGTCAGTCACCTTGTTACTTTATGCAGGTACTAGCAGCTTTGATGGCTGGTAAGATTTCAAATTATCGTTTTGTAGTGGAACTTAATATGGCAGACCATTATGAAAGTGCTAAGTCTGCTCTTATTTCATCGGCTATTGGAGGATTGGAACATCCACATTTTACAGAGTCCTATTATATTCTGGCAAAACATGCAACTGCATCGAATTTTAAGTAAACTGCAATTTACTTTTGTTTTCCTTATAATTGTGTTAAAATAGGAAGAACAAAAGGAGGATTGCGACATGAAGAAAAGAATAATCAGTATGCTGCTGGTTGTGAGTATGATTTGCATGTTGCCTGGCATGGGTGTTTTTGCCGATACACTGGATTTTAATGATACACCTTATCTTGCACTAGGGGCAGATCTTACACCATCACAAAAGAATACTGTTTTAGACTTATTAGGTGTGGAGCAGGATAAAATGGAGCAGTATAAAGTGGTTACGGTAACCAATCAAGAGGAACACGAATATTTAGGAGACTACTTGTCAGATTCTGTAATTGGAACAAAGGCTTTGTCTTCTGTGCTTGTGACACAAGCAAAGGCGGATTCTGGAATTTCTGTAGAAACTCATAATATCAATTATTGTACGGATGTCATGTACTGTAATGCATTAGTGACAGCAGGCATTGTAGATGCAGACGTTGTTGTGGCAGGACCATTTAACTTAACTGGAACAGCAGCTTTAGTAGGTACTATTAAGGCGTACGCGGAAATGACAGGAACGGATGTGTCAAAGGACAGTATAGATGCGGCAACCAATGAACTTGTATTAACAGGTGAGCTTGGCGACGAGCTAAGTGGTGATCTTGGAGGAGACGATGAAGGAAAAGAAACTGCTGGTGAACTTATGGCACTGGTAAAACAGAAAGTTGTGGAAGGAAAATTATCAAAACCTGCTGAAATTATGAGTGCAGTAGATGATTCTTGTAAGGAATTAGATATTAAACTTTCCGATGAATCCAAGCAGAAGATTGTTGATGTTATGTCCAAGATTTCTAAGCTTGATTTGGATATGAGTACATTGAAGACACAGGTAAAGGATCTCTATAATAAGTTATCAAAGATAGAGATTGATACAGATGGACTATGGAATAAGGTTTGTAACTTTTTTAGTAAGGTTGCAGATTTCTTTCAAGGATTATTTTCATAAAGGAAAAGAACAACGGTTTTCTCAAGTTTGACTTGTGAGGCCGTTGTTTTGCTTTACTGGACTGATTTGATTCCAGTATGGTGTCAAGTAAAAAGTACAAGAATTCGATTGCGTTAGACAAAATTCGGATCACAGTCTGCTCTCGCCATCATATAGTAAAGTAGTAGCTTAGAACATGTTTCGAGCTATAAATTATGTGAAAGAAATGGATGCACATTATAGTCGATTCATGCTATAATAAATATAATGGTAATAAATACTAAAATGATCAATAGGTTACTTAAACAAGGTAATGTTTACTAAGTAAGGAGGAGAATATGAGAAAATTGAAAAGATTTCTTAGTGTGTTACTTGTGTTTTGTCTTAGCATGGTTACACCATTATCCAATGTTGGATGTGTAATGGTGCATGCAAAAGTGAATTGTCTTAATGGAAATGCACAGGATGCAAGGTCTGCATTAGAGACATTTCTAGCATTAGAAACAAGTACAACAAAAGAGATATTGAAGGGAACTTTAACAACTTTACAAGGATACATACAAGAAGATAGACAGACGGATAATGGGTTCAGTGATGCCATTTCCTATCTGGAGGATGACGCAAAAAGTGATGAATTTGCTACTTATCTCCTGGAATGGATTACAACGTGGAGAGCGGATCAAGGCTACAGTAATGAATTGGCAGGAGAAGACCTGGATAGCGAAGAAGGTGTAGATCGTGCTCTGGAATGTGTTATGTACAGAACAAAAGATCTTTGTCACAGATATGAACTTTTAAGTGGACATATGACAGGAATCTTAGATTTCGTAGGCTGCTGCAAGGCAGTTTTGCCAGAACTTTCGGAAAATGGTGGGTGCGATTTCGCCCATGAAGTAACAGATTCTGAGCTGTCTGACGTGAACAAGTATGCGAAAGGCATCCTTTTAATCTATGGTGGAGCAGATTTTGTAACTGGCTGGGAGGAACGAGAAGAGAATATAGGATGTTCCTATCCAGTGAATAGTGATGGAACAGATATAGAGTTTACCAAAGAAAATGTTCAGCTCATGGTAAAAAATATTGTGGAACGCGCCTATTTTGCAAACGATGATGAAGAAAGTGTGACGGGGTTATGGTATAACGATAACTACATGCATGATATTATGAATCAGGAGAGCGTATCAGTTAAGGAAAATGATGACCTTGCACAATTCATTGTTGAGGCAGTTGGCTGGGGAGCTCAAATGTATGCAAAACCAGTTCAAGTCCGTAAAAACATACCAGAAGAGGTGGAAGTTTCAGAAGGTGAAGAACGTTATACAGAGAAACGTTATGGCGATATTGCATCGGCTCTTGCAAGTATAGATGATGAAAGGGCAAATTACGAAGTCGTGATAAGTCGTTCCGAAGCCATTACATTAGAGAATGGTGCTTTTAACCACAAATATAGTAATCTTGAAATCAGCCTATGCGACGAGGCAGCAGCACAGACAATCTACTATAGTGGCACAACACTTAATCTGAATGGAAATGTAAGAGTGGCTGCAGGAAGTTTCCAGTTTCATGATTCTGTGAAGATAGAGGGAAAGGCTGACAAAAAATTTGATTTCTGTATCCATACTGACAGTGGACGTGGGGAGGTAAGTTACCAAAAAGAACAGATTAATTTCTGGGTGGAATGTGATGATTGGGAAGGAGATATTAAGAACGGTGATCAAGAGAAAATAGAGGATGCCATAGAAAAACTGAATGAGATGCTAAAGCCAGGACTTGAAACAGGAAAAAGTGACTCAGAGACAGTTGCTAGTAATGTGGAGAACATTTTAAAAGCAATCAAAGATGTGGATGAATATAGTTGGGACTTTGAGTCAGGCAGTAATTTAGGTGAAGGCAAGAATAATCCAATCTGGCAAACCCAAAAGACTGGGGAGGAGCACAAAACAGAGATTTCCAGTTATGAAGACTGGACAGGAAAACTCGTAGAAGCATTAGGAGAAAGCTATGAACAGTGGTTTGGCAAGAATGAAGAAGGTAACCTTAATGGTGAATTCTACGGCTGTCTTGATATTTACATTTCAAAGCGAAATGATGGAAGTGATATAACCTTAGGAGATAAGAAAGAAGCACTTCATAATTTCATGAATTGGCTTCGTGAGATTGTGTATAAGTATAATACGTATGAGGATTATAAGTCAAAATTAAAAGATTTCTTAGAAAGTAAAGAGGAAGCTCAATTCAAAAGTACGTTGAGTGTGTTACTGAATGACATGGCAAGTGATACGATCAATGGAAACGACCGCCTATTCTTCGGTATTTTTAATGGAGCTGATACGGATATGTGGGAGACAAAAGAAGGGGAAGAACCTGATTGGAGTCAAGAAATTACTCTTCATTTGGAAAATATTCCGTTTGCAGGAATTTATGATATTTACAACGAATACAAGGACGCTCCTGAAAACGAATGGAGATTCAAGGACTTTTCCTATGAAGATGCTAGTGTAATTAAGACGTTTGATACGTTATCCAATGTGGTAGAGACTGTAAAAGATTTTGGAGATATTGCTAGAGACGCAATGGTTCTAAAAGAAGTGGTTCATAACTATTACAGTGTGATTCACGCAGCATACGAAAATAGTAAAGACGAGAACGGTGACATGGATAGAAGCAAGATAAAATTTAGTGCTGAGGATCTGAATACTTTAAATAAAGAAATAAAAAGTTTAGCTAATACTAAAATTGCTATAAACCATATTTCTTATTGTAAAGATGAACAGCATCAAGATGTTTCTTTCCCAGAAAACTTTACATTAGACAACGTGATACACTTAACTAAGTATCTTGGAGAAACTATGTACTATCCAGAGCGTGCAGATAAAAAAGATTATGCAATACTAAGTAATAAGAAAAGTTCTCTTGGATGGGTATACAAAGCGGCAGAGCTTATGATTCGTTCTATCATCGATGCCAATTATCGTTATGAAGCGTATCACGGAATGAATTATGCCCAAGGAGAACTTGGTGAAATTCAGGATGCGGTGAAGACATTCTATCATCTGTCTGCCGATGCAACGAGAGAAGAAGTATACAATGCATATACGAATTTGCTGAATTTGGTTCAGGAGGATAGACAGGATGAGCATAGAACCCAGGATATCAAGAATGCGCTAGAAAATGAGGACACAGGAGCAGAGGTTGCGACTTATCTTGCACAGATGGTAGTAGGATGGAACGCAGAGGAAGGATTTTCAGATCGTTTGCCAAAAGGAGATGATTACGAAAGTGCCGACATAGCGCTGGAAGATCTGATAGGAAACATAGAGTGGGCATATAGTCAATATGAGTCTGTAGGACAGAAAAAAGATGCAATACAGGATTTTATTGCATGTTGTAAAGAGATTCTTCCAGAAGTGGAAGGATCGGAATGGGGAAAAATCGATATTAGCAGACCAGTAAACGAGACTTTGCTTAATAAACTTAACCAAGATTTTGCTAAGGTATTAAAGATCTTTGGTGGAGATGAGTATGTTACGAATTGGAATGGAAGAGAAGACATTACAGAACGTTACCCAGTTTCGGGAGTAAATGAGACTTTAGCTGAAGGACTGACCAAAGACAATGTAAAGGCATACTTATGGGACATTGTACAGCGTATTTATCAAAAAATTGATGATGTAACAGTGCCATATGCATATTTTGACTGGAATTATGATCATGAAGTCTTGAATAAGGATACTTGGACAATCAAAGAGTATCGTGATGTTGCTGAGTTAATTGTAGAAAGCATTGGATGGAGAGTGGATGCTGTTGCACATCCATATGAACTTGTTGTGAAAGATTCTAGCGGTGAACATTTTGAACGCTTTGATACATTGGAGCAGGTACTTCTAAAAGTTACTGATAGCAGTACAGATTATACTGTCCGTATAAGAAAGCCAGAGACAGCTAATCTTACATTTGCTATGTTAACAGGCTGCAGCTATCATAGTTTGGAATTAGAGTTGTGCGAATTAGCACAGGAACAGAAGTTTTACTATACAGCAAATGAATTCTTTCCTGTTAATGGAGAACTGACATTTAGAGGAAAATCCATTGAATTTGGTGGTACGGATAGTATTACAATTGTTACTGGAGGACAGGAGAATGCAACTCTATGTATGGATGTCGCAGAAGGAACTGGAAACCTCAAATACAACAAGAAAGAAGTAGTCATTGATGTAAATAGAGAGATTTGGAAAGGTAAAATTGATAATGGTGATGAAGAGCATATCTCTGAAGCAATTAAGAAGTTAGATTCATTGTTGAATACAAAGACGGATCAGACTGAAAAAATAACTTTGGTAAAAGGTATCATAAGTGAACTAGCAGAAACCGATGAATTTTCCTATATTTTTGAACCAGATAACATTGTGAGCAGCAGTCTTTCCAATAAGGTATGGACATATTCCGAGACTGAAAGAGGTGTTTTGGTTGCCTTAAAGGATGATGCGTTTGACAAGGAAGAACTGATTCAGGCAATAGCAGATGAAGTTGAGGATACTCTGACGAAAAATGAAGATAACGAGTACCATGGTGAACTAAAAGACTATCTTACGAAACTGAAAAAAGGTGAGACATTTACTGCCAAGGAAAAACAGGATGGTCTTGATTCCTTTATGTGGTGGTTTGACAGAGTGCTTCTTATGACGAACAATTATAAGTCATGGCAAGGTAAATTGGCAGCCATTCAAAAGAGTGATAATGTGGAGAGCTTTGAATCCAACATGAAAACTGCTTTAGAAGCACTTGCATTAGAAAGTATAAATGGTAGAGATAAACTTTATTACTTGGATTTTAGTGACAGTGCAAAAGATTCTGGACTATGGACTACTAAGATTACAGAGGAACCATATTTTGAAGAGGTAACATTTAGCTGGAATCATTTATTACTTGAGAAGGTGTTCCAACAATTTAAAGAGGATATGACCAATTCAGAAGATACATGGGAGTATGTGAAATATGATGCAGAAAGGGATTCCAATACAGGTGTTTACAAGGCAATGGGCAGCTTTATCTTGGCAGTTTCTGAGTATCAGAAGAATGCTAGGAAAGACCTTGGAGAAGATGGGCCTGTAGGACCAGAAGTAACAGGAACTCCAACAGCAGAACCAACGGCAGAACCAGCAGAAGAGCCTGTTACAGTTGTAGAAAATAAAGGAAATAAGACGATTACTACGACAATAACAGTAGAGAAAAATCCAGTGACAGGAGAAGTAACTAAGACAGAAATCGTCGTTGAAACCAATAATAAGACGAAGAGATCAACACAAAGTACTACGGTTACGACTACACTAGAGAATGGAAGCACAAAAACCTCAGTAGAGACTAAGAGAATGGATAGCAAAGGAAAGGTGACGAGCACAGTTTCCATTAATACCATCGTAGATGTTAAGACCGGCATGGAGATAGAAGTAAAGGAAGAGAAGAATAGCAAAGGTAAAGTTACCAGTTCCGAAGCTATCATTACACCAGGAGCAGAAGCCTTAGTGCATGGAAAAAACATTGATATAGTGTTACAGTTTAAGATGGAAACTGTATTAGAGCTGACTAGTGGAATAAGCAAAACGACGAAGATAGAATTTTCGGTCAACATTTCCAGTGAAAAGATTCTTAAGGAATTAAAGAAGTCAAAAGCAGGAAACGTGAATGCCTTTATTGAAATTCCAAAAGAACTCAAGGACAATAAAAAGGTAAAAGACTGTAACGTTATTCTTGACAAGGATGTTCTGAAAGAAGCCAAAAAATCTGGAAACAATTTAAAGGTTGCTATTGGTGATGGAAATGATAGTGAGAAGAAAGTGTGTGAATGGACATTTTCCAAGAAAGCCTTAAAGAATGCGAAGAACTTTAAAGATCTAGATTTGAGTATGAACATTCAAAAACCAGAGACAAATAAGAATACAGACCTTGGAAAGATATTAAATTCTTTAAGGACAGATGACAGCAAGACCTATGAACAAATCATGAAGAACAGTGTGGTATGTTCATTAGGCAATAATGGCGAATTAGGATGCGAGGCAGAAGTTAAGATGTATGTGGACGATTATGCAAAACAAAATGTTCCATACTATCTGTATTATGCGAATCCAAAAACCAGTAAGCTGGAGGAAATGCCATGCAAACCAATGAAAGTTAAGAATGGCTTTTTAAGTGCAAAACTGAAACATTGTTCCGACTACATTTTTACAGATAAAAAGCTTTCTGCTGATGTGGCAACACCACTACAAAATCAGATTAAGGGCATTGCTTCTAGCAAACAAATAGAAAAAGGTAAATCCTTTACGATGAATCCTGTACTACCATCTACATTGTGTAAGGTGAAGAAGATTACCAGAAAAGATGGAGCAGATATGCAAGTTGTGATTACGTATCAGTCAAGTGATAAGAGTATTGCAACAGTTGGAAAAAACAGTGGTAAGATAACAGGTAAGAAGAAAGGAACTTGTATTATTACAACGAACATGTTACTTGCGGATGGCAGAAAGAAAATGGTGAAGACAAAAGTTAGGGTTAAGTAAACTGATTTACAAAATAGCGTAGAACTTTGTGTTTTACGCTATTTTTAATTTGAACTAGAGAAAATTAGAAGACATGTTTCGTTTATTGAAAAATGGGAATAAATCAAGTACAATAGAACATAGGTTTGATTCAAAATAGAAGCATATGTTAGGAGGTGGCTCGATATGGGTACTAAACTTGGAAAATGGTTTATTGAAGAGTATGGCGAGAAAAAAACGAAAACTGCCAGTGAGTGGAGAGCTGGAATTACAAAAGGAAGCGTACATCCTAAGAATACTCCAGAATTAAGAGAAAAAATAGGACGGGAACAGTTAATCCGAGAGGCAAGAATATTGGAAGACGCCGGATTAATCAAGGTAAAATGGACACAGGTTCGTACTGATTTTACAATAATTCATTTCCAAATGGAAAATCTAGACAGGTTATACGAATACGAAGGAATCACGAATCCAAAAACAGTGATTCAACAACAGAAGACCTTGCTAGAAGAATGGCTAAAGGACATAAGAGAAGAATGGCTTGCAAACTATTATTCTTCTATATTAAAACAGATAGCAGAAGGAAAGAAGCGACTAGATGAGAAAGAAACCCAAGTCCTGCGCTGCGTATATGAACTGGCAAGATTACAAGAATATCAATTTAAACGGAAATTTAGCGAAAAGGTATTCCACGATTCAAAAAAATTGGAAAAGGAATATGAAAAAAGAGTCATTACCGTACTAAAAAAAGCCCCACAAATTATTGAGGGAATGCAAGATTATGAAATCCTTGCCGAGTTTAAAATCCTTACCTATTCTCAGACCCTTGCCATCAAGGGAAACCTGACATATTCCATTGATGATACATTTGCTGTGAACACTTCTAACATGCCATATGGAACAATACTGAATGCCCAGACGTTAGTGCATGGCAAGCCAATTGTGGCAGAAGGAGTCAGGCGTGTCATTACCATTGAGAATCAGGCAAACTATGAGGGTATGAAGTACGACGATCATACCTTGTACGTTTTCGTGCATGGATTTCCTTCGCCAAAGGAAAGAAATTTCCTAAGACATATTGCAGATATCGCAGAGGAAGGAACCGAGTTCTATCATTGGAGCGATATGGATCTTGGTGGCATTCGTATATACCGATTCCTAAAGCAAAATCTATTTCCAGCCTTACAGCCAATGAATATGAACGCAGAAAACTACTTAAACGCAATCAAGGACGGACATGGTATTGATTACGATAATGATAAGAAAATAAAATATGAAGAACTCTATGCAAGCGGTGAGTGTCCAGAAGAACTAAAAGCACTTCTTGAACTTATTCTTACGCATGGAAAGGACATAGAACAGGAAGGTGTATCACCTATATGACATTAAAAGACAAAATTCCAGAACAGTTTTATGCACTGTTCCGGACGAAGAACCGTGACTACTACATGCTTTTCCTAGTCGCTTTGTACGACGAGAACAACGATATGTATACATCACTAGGACTTACCATTGAAGAAGCAAAACAAATCGTCCTAGAACAGATGAGTCATGTGCAGATGGAATGGCAGTTAGAAGCAATCGAACACGAGCTGACACAGGAAGACAGACAAGATGTGTCTGCCGAACAGGAAAGTGAAGGATTCGCCTTCACACCATCTAAAATCGTAAACCGCCTGATTACATGGGGCTGGATAAAACGTGATTTTGATGAAAGGCAAAATGAATACATTATTTCATTTCCAGAGTATAGCCAGCTTTATATTGAATTATTCAAAGAATTAAACAGTGACGATTCCGACCGAGAGCGAGAGAGTATTTTAGCTGTATACAGTGCCCTTTTTACGTATCAGATTGATCAGGAAAAGAACAACGATATCTTAAGGCATGCATTAAAAACATCCAAGGGCTTAAGCCAGTTACTCTCCAACATGCAGGATGGCATGCGGGCATATTTTGACGAACTTTCCAGCAGAAAGGATTTCCTTGGAATTCAGGAAGTTCTGATACAGGAGTTAAATAATAGTGACAGCAGACGTTACGCAATTCTTACTACAACCGATAGTTTTTATCGTTACAAAGAAGCAGTGAAGGAACTGTTAGCAGGAATCCTTAGTGATAACGATTGTAAAAAAGCAGACTTATCTTGCAAGCATGCTTTCCTAGAAAAGGATACCAGACAGTATTACCGAAGTCTTAGAATGATGGAATACTGCGATGAGGCAGCAGAGCTTGCTTACCGCATTGAACGAGAATTTACCATTATTGAGCAGAAATACAACAAACTAATTGAACAGAAAACCATTTTTGCCAAACGAGCCCTTGCACGAATTCACTACATTATGCACGAAGGCGGTGACAGCGAAGATAACACATTGCGTCTGATTGCCATGTTAGATAAGAGTAAGAAAAAAGAAGAGATTCTAACTCATTTATCCGAGAAAATCATCTTGACAACTCAGTTCCAGAATATTACAGAGGAAAGTCTCTACCGACGAAAGGATAGATCAAAGGAAGAATTTGAGCCTGTGAAGCTGACAAGCGAGGAATCAGGAGACATCGCCGATTACGTTCCAAAACCATTGTACACAAAGCACGAGTTAGATGCCTTCCGTATCAGAAATACGAAGAACGGCAAATTCCAGGCAGATAAAGAAGCTATTCAGTCTGTTGAAGATCTGGAGAAACTTATGTTTATCTGGAATGAGACATGTAACGACGAAAACGAGAAGAAAGTTACCATAGAAGAAGAAATCAGCAATGAGAACGGATTTACCTATACGAAGCTAATTATCGAAGAATAGAAAGGTTGAATATACATGCTTACGTACATCGAAAATCTTTCTGTCACAGAGGCAGAAAATGTGAAAAAAACCATACAGGATCTTCTAAAGCAGACCTGTATCCTACAGGTCAAATGCGACCCTGTAACCCTTATACAACGAGACAATCCAAGATATCAGGTGTGCATGAATCATAGAGAGTTCCTATCCGATTATCTTGCGGTGCTAGGCTGCGACCTAATCCACGACACCCAGGACAACATTTTTAGAATTACCGGAGAAGGGGTTCTAACTGAAAAACTAAATCTGCTTACAACAAAGCTCATGCTTTTGCTAAAAGTAATTTACCGCGACAAGATTATGGGAGAAGGGTTAAATGCTACCGTAACTACACTGGCGGAGATTCGTAGATATGGAGTTGAGACTAACTTAATTAGTGAAAAAATATTATCCAGCCAGCTTCACGAATCCCTTAGTCTTTTAAAGCGTCATCAGATGATTGAACTTCCATCTGCCATCGGCAACCTAGAGGACAATTCACCAATCTATCTGTACAGCACCATTAACATCCTCTGCCCAACGGCAGAGATTAATGTACTGGTAAAGGAATACGCAGGGGAGACGGATGATTCCCAGCAAAGACTTAGTGAAGAGGAATACACGACAGAAACAAAGGAGGATACGGATGAAGAAAATATTTACTAAGATGTGCCTGAATAACTGGGGAGGAATCTCACACAAGGTTCTGGAATTTAACGAGTACGTGAACCTGTTTAGTGGAATGAGTGGTTCTGGAAAATCCACAGTTATGGATGCCATTCAGGTAATTTTATACGGAAGCCTGTCCTCAAACTTTCTTAACAAAGCCGCAGACGATGCCAAGAACAAACGAAGCGTCATGAGTTATCTTCGTGGAGAGCAAAAGGACGGAAGTGCCAACCGTGAGAATCAGGATTTCCATTCCTTAATCACGTTGGAGATTACAGACACAGGAACCCAGAGTGTAACTTGTATCGGTGCTTTCTTTGAGGTGCATAAAAACGAAACCGAGTTAAAGCGTTACTCCTTCTTCAGTCATTCGGGCAAAATGCCAGAAGACCAGTACATCAATGCAGCAGGGGGTTCTTATACAAGAGCAGACCTAAAACGCTTGATGGACGACCGTAGAAATTCCTATTCCAACCGTACAAGAGGCGATGTAAACCGTTTCTACGCCTCACAAGAAGCATACCAAAGTACCCTAAATGAAGTGATTCTAGGCTATATTGATGGCAGTCGTTTCCGTACCATGCAGAAAAGCTCTATTGCATTAAAAATGTCAAATGGTACAGGACAGTTTATCCGCGATTACATGTTTCCTAAGAGCGAAGGAACTATCATCGAGAAGTTAAGCGAGCAGCTAGGTGCGTATCGTGATATAAAATTAAGAATTGAAGAATTAAAACAGAAGATTGACATGCTGACTGTGATTAAGGAAAATGGACTTCATTTACTGGAAACTCAGACCGAATCCATAGAATTAAGAGCAGAGATGAAGTGCATTGATATTATGGATGCCCGCAATAAAATTGCCGCATGGGAATCGGAACAGGAAGACTTGGAAAAGGAACTTGCGCTTATCAATGAAGAGAAAGCAAAGCTAGAAGCCTTGCGAGATGAACTGGATACGGAACTGGTAGAAGTAAAAGCAGCCATTAAAGCCAGTGACTTAGGAAGCAAGAAACAGCACTACAAGGACTTAGAAGACAAATCCCATCTTCTTGCCGACAATAGCGCCATGTGGAGAAGTATCCTTCATGGTCTTCGTAGATGGGGCGAAGACGAGATTGCCAACGATTTCATCAGCAACACGATTCTAGAGGAGATTCAGGTATTTTCCCTTAAAGAAACAACTGTAGCATTATGTGACTCTCTGAAAGAGAAAATCAAAGAAGAGAAAGAAGAAGTGGAAGACCTTTGGAGCAACTACCGCGACCAGCACAAAAAGGTGGTTGAGGAGCTGAATGCCAAAAAGGAAATGATAGATGATATCAAGAACAACCGAAAATCCTACAGCGAGCATATTCGCCAGGCACGTACTCAGTTAGAGCAGAAGCTCACAAATCTTTACAAAAAGAAAGTTCCAGTACACGTATTTGCAGACTTATTCGACATCGTGGACAGTGAATGGAAAGATGCTGTAGAAGGCCGAATGGGAAGCCTGAAACTTTGCTTAATTACCGAGCCACAATACGCTCATAACGCAGCCGTCATTTTCAAGAAAATGAAACAGTTTGAAGATGTGCAGTTAATCAACTCCTATGCAATCGCCAATAAGGAAAGCAAAGTAGAGAAAAATGCGCTGTATGAAGCCGTTTCAGCGAAAGAAGAGTATGTGGATGCCTGCTTAAAGCATTATATTGGACGTATTATCAAATGCCGTTCCGTGGAAGAATTAGAGAAAGTAAGAGAAGGTGTTACACCAGACTGTTACTCGTATAGTAACTTTATATTCAGACATTTAAAAGAAAGAGATTACACAACAGGTGCCTGCATTGGAAGCAAGGTGTCTAAGGCAAAACTAGCATCGTATGAGGAAGAACTTAAGAAACTGGAATCCAAGCGAGATGAACTGTCCCGTACGGTTAATGGGTTACAGAGCATCTTAAAATATGAAGACCTTAGCCAGTATCAGTCCGAACATCTTGTGAAGTTCTCAGAATCTCAAAAGACACTTTCTTTGGTGGTAGAAGAGATGGAGAAGGTGAAACAGGAGATTAAGAGCCTAGAGGAAGGTGAGTTTAAGCAGTTAGAGGAAAGACGTAAAGAACTTGAGAGCCGAGTTCGTGCAAACAGAAAAGAACTTGACCAGAATCAAGAGCGTTTGCTTGAAAAAACAAAAGTGAGCGTTCGTCTAGGAACTGATCTGAATAATAAGAAAAATTATCTGAATGCTTGTTTAGCAGGTTATGTGGCAAATGAAGAGCTAGAGCAGAAGGTTCGTAAAATGCTTGAGAAAGTGTCTGGACTTACACTGAAAAATAAGCTGGAAGGCCAGCTAAATGATCTTACGGAGAAGGAACAGACCCAGCAGGAACAGTTATACCAGTCCCGAAACGAATATATTCGTCGTTATCCTTCCTGCGGTTTCACAGGCGCCGAAAAGTCCAATGACGTATATCTCAATCAGCTTCTGGATTATGAGAAAAACTACAAACCAGGCTATGAGGAAGAGTTTGCTAAACAGTATGGATTAGTATATAAAATGCTCCGTGATAATGTCATTGCCAAAATCCATGGTGATATTAAAGCGGCCCAAAGACACAAGAACGAGATTAACCGAATGCTTCGTGATACCAATTTCGCTGACAGTACGTATCAGATTAAGATTGAAGCAGCTAAAAATTCCGATGGGCAGTTTTATGAAATGCTAATGGCTTCTGAGCTTGACAGCAAGAATCCAGAGTTTGATGCGCTGGATGGTCAGATGAGCTTCGGAGATGATATGTTCTATCAGAAATACGAGAGCAAGATTAAACTTCTGACCGATAAGTTTATGCCTCCGGTAGAAAATGACGAGCGTTCTTTAAGCCAGTGCCGCATGGAGATGGAGAAATACGTGGATTACAGAACGTATCTGCAGTTCAATATGTATGAGCAGGTTACGGATGAAGAGGGCAATATTATACGTGAGAATTACGTGGATGATATGGCTGGTAGGGATTCTGGTGGTGAAGGTCAGAATCCGAAGTACGTTGCGTTGTTGGCGGGATTTGCAATGCTTTATATGAACCAGAGCAATCGAGATTCTAAGATTAAGCTTGTGCTGCTGGATGAAGCATTTTCTAAGATGGACCAGAGACGTAGTGAGGTTTGTCTGAAATATGCGAGAAAACTGGATTTGCAGCTGATTGTCTGCGTACCGGATGAGAGATTGCAATCGTTAATTCGAAATGTGGATTGTGTGTATGGATTTAAGAGGGAGAAGAACCAGATTTCGATGATGCATATTGATAAGGGAAGGTATCTTAGTTTGGCGGAAGGGGAGTAGTAAGTCAGCTCTCTGGAATATAAAAATGCAGTAAGCCCCTTTCGAAAGAGAGGGGCTTTACTAAAATAACATCTCGTTTTTAGTATAGGAAAAATGATTGGATAAGGAGTGGGAGCATGAAAAAGTCTGTAAGGGAATGTGTTTGGAATGAGGGTGAGGAAGAAAATACCAGTTTTGATATTGCAGTGCGAGATATTGTGTGCTAAAATGATTAAGGATAAGATTGTTTTTGGTGAATTTTATTGTTTAGCAAAATGAATAAATGAGATATTATGGTAAATCCGCCCCGTATGTGATGAATAGCGGGATTGAGTGTAGTTTGACAGGATAAAACTGGTTTAGAAAAGTAAAGAATCAATCCGCCCCGCAAAGTGTGTTTTTAGCCCAGTAATAGCAAGGGTTTCAGAGGACGGGGTTAAAGAAGATAAGTCCCCGAAAGGGGACGGAAACTATATAAGCAATGCTCTCCATGCTGGGGTAGCATTTGTTAAAGAAGATAAGTCCCCGAAAGGGGACGGAAACCAAATAGCGTAGCGTGCAAGGGGGGCATTTTTATTGTTAAAGAAGATAAGTCCCCGAAAGGGGACGGAAACCTTCAATGCAAACTTTAGCACATCCCTTTGCAGTTTGTTAAAGAAGATAAGTCCCCGAAAGGGGACGGAAACTGTTTCCATAAACTGCCCTCGTATTCTATATAGGCGTTAAAGAAGATAAGTCCCCGAAAGGGGACGGAAACTATGGAAAACAATATGTTGCGAATGTCATTCTCGTTAAAGAAGATAAGTCCCCGAAAGGGGACGGAAACTACTGTAATGCATCTTTAATCATAATAATCTTCCTCCGTTAAAGAAGATAAGTCCCCGAAAGGGGACGGAAACTAGAACAGTCTGGAAAACGATGTATATTATGTAGGGTTAAAGAAGATAAGTCCCCGAAAGGGGACGGAAACCATCATAATAAATTCCTGTAAAAACTGCGGTGTTTGTTAAAGAAGATAAGTCCCCGAAAGGGGACGGAAACTAAAATAGCAAACGTTTCTCTAGAGTAATCATTCCGTTAAAGAAGATAAGTCCCCGAAAGGGGACGGAAACTTTTTATAATCAGTATGATATTCTTCATTATATTTAGTTAAAGAAGATAAGTCCCCGAAAGGGGACGGAAACTCATAAAACTTACGCATTTGAGAGTTAAATTCATGTTAAAGAAGATAAGTCCCCGAAAGGGGACGGAAACCACACGTTATATAGGTGATAAGAGAATCAGATTTTAGTTAAGAAAGATAACTCCCTAACGGCCTAAATACCCTCAAAAGACCACCAGTACCCCAACCATATTTCCAAATTGCCAACCGAAGCAATGTCCTCTATCAGCAAATCATCCATCCCATTCACAATTTCAATACCAGTCATTTCGAAAAATATCACAAAAATGAGTTATAACATTTCGAAAAAAGTTTATAATCCAACTAACAAATAAATTAAATTTGGAGGTTACCATGAGCTATCTATATATTAATGAAAACGGTGCCAGTCTAAGTCTTGAGTCAGGCTATTTCGTTGTGAAGAATCACGACGAAGAAATCAAGAAAATTCCAAAAGAAACATTGGAGTCCATCGGTCTCTTCGGAAATGTCAGCCTAACGACTCCATGCGTGAAAGAATGTCTGAATCGCAGAATCCCAGTTAGTTACTTTTCTACCAGCGGGTACTATTTTGGAAAACTGATATCAACTAGAAATCAGAATATTTTCAGATTGCGACAACAGATTCACATGACAGAAAACAAGGAATTCTGCTTTGAGATAGCAAGGAAAATCATTTCCGCAAAGATACAGAATCAGGTTGTGCTGTTGAAACGATACAATCGCACTGCAGGTCTCAGAACCGATAATGAAATCATCGGTATGAAAAATGCTGCCCAGAAGCTGAAGTGCAGTTCATCGATTGAGCAGATACTTGGTTATGAGGGGACTGCTTCACGTTGCTATTTTCAAGGATTATCAAAGATTATGGAGCCTGCGTTCGCATTTGACGGCAGGAATCGCATGCCACCGCAGGACCCGTTCAACGCGATGCTCAGTTTTGGTTACACTGTCCTTCAAAATGAAATCTATGGTGAAATAGAGAACCGCGGCCTTACGCCATACGCTGGTTTTATGCATCAGGATCGGGAGCGTCATGCCACACTTGCAAGTGACTTGTTAGAAGAATGGCGTGCACCTATTGTCGATGCAGCAGTACTAAGTATGATAAATCACCATGAGATACAGCCAGAAGATTTTGAGAAAGACGAAGTAAATGGCGGAATTATTTTAAAGAAGAGTGCAAGACGTACATTCCTTCGCTCCTTGGAAATGAAGATGAAGACGGAGATGAACTATCTGTCCTATGTATCTGAGAAAACCAGTTTCCGTAAGGCAATCTGGCTGCAGGTAGGTGAGCTTGTGAGGGCAATAGAGCAGGAGGATTATAATCGGTACGAACCAGTACGGTTAAGATAGGAGGGTGCGCATGTTAACAGAAGAAGAGGAAGCATTGTTTGACGCGGAAGATAATGAAATTATACGTAAATATCGCGTCCTGATAATCTATGATATTGTGGATGACAAGAGGCGCAACAAGTTCGTGAAATTCGTATCAAGTTACGGCTTTCGTGTTCAGAAATCAGCATTCGAAGGCAGACTTGACAGACTTCTTTATCGGCGTCTGCTTGACGGAATCCCTGCACGTATAGCAAAAGAGGATAACGTGAGGGTCTACAAGTTAAGCAGTAGGGGGGAGGTCATGAGCTGGGGAAGCGAAAATGAGGTGGCACTTGATGATGTTGTCATTATATAGAAAATGAAAACTTCTGCATATGGTGGGCAGAAGTTTTTTGTGGGTGGAGTGCAGGAGTAAAAAGGAAGAAATAAATGAAAAAATATCCATTTTTATGTTGCCTTTCTTGTATGCATGAGGTAAAATGGGAAAAGGCATAGGCTGTCGAATATGAGAATATTTCATGGTTTAGAAAAGTGATAAATGGATTGATATGGAAAATCCGCCCCGCTATTGATGGATAGCGGGATTGGAGATGGTATGGCAGTTTGAAAGAGGTTTAGAAAGATAAAAAAACGATCCGCCCCGCAAAATGTGTTTTTAGCCCAGTTACAGCAAGGGTTTCAGAGGACGGGGTTAAGGAAGATAAGTCCCCGTAAGGGGACGGAAACTCGATTACAATCGAAGACAAGACATACTTAAAGTTAAGGAAGATAAGTCCCCGTAAGGGGACGGAAACCTTTATGGTAACTACGTTGTCATTCATCTACATTCAGGTTAAGGAAGATAAGTCCCCGTAAGGGGACGGAAACTTAAAAAACAATAGTTATCTGTGGAAAAACGTTAAGTTAAGGAAGATAAGTCCCCGTAAGGGGACGGAAACTACATAGCAGTTTTGCATGGTCTATAATTGATTCCTTAAGTTAAGGAAGATAAGTCCCCGTAAGGGGACGGAAACCACCTTCAGCGTGCGTTGTTCTTCCATCTGATAGAAGTTAAGGAAGATAAGTCCCCGTAAGGGGACGGAAACTTAATAGAAAATTCAATCAAGATAGTGGATCTTGATAGTTAAGGAAGATAAGTCCCCGTAAGGGGACGGAAACGTTTGAATATTCGTTCACTACATCTAGCAGATCGTCGGTTAAGGAAGATAAGTCCCCGTAAGGGGACGGAAACTTAAAACATTTTGAATTATAAGTGACGAATTATTGAGTTAAGGAAGATAAGTCCCCGTAAGGGGACGGAAACTGGAGCGAATTGTGTGTTAGGGAAAGACATAGCTGGTTAAGGAAGATAAGTCCCCGTAAGGGGACGGAAACGCAAGTCAAGTAACAGGAGCGACAAGTTCTTATGCGTTAAGGAAGATAAGTCCCCGTAAGGGGACGGAAACCAGTAGCATTATTTAAGACTAGGCATTTCCCCTCTTGGTTAAGGAAGATAAGTCCCCGTAAGGGGACGGAAACAATGACAGTCACAGTTATTGTTCCTTTCTCTATATAGTTAAGGAAGATAAGTCCCCGTAAGGGGACGGAAACAATGACAGTCACAGTTATTGTTCCTTTCTCTATATAGTTAAGGAAGATAAGTCCCCGTAAGGGGACGGAAACCACAGAGAATAATTGCCCAAATCCTAGCAGTTTTCGTTAAGGAAGATAAGTCCCCGTAAGGGGACGGAAACCAACTGGTCCAGTATACTTAGGCAAGGCTTTAATTCGTTAAGGAAGATAAGTCCCCGTAAGGGGACT
>ERZ808278.574-NODE-574-length-22474-cov-23.620099_pt1 | contig 22474 bp, 15 predicted proteins | sample MGYA00521239_ERZ808278 | MGnify/ENA primary metagenome ERZ808278 (study PRJEB31516, sample SAMN03275600) | gut metagenome | biome: mammalia-associated habitat; material: feces | host: Papio cynocephalus | place: Kenya | collected 2012-07-17 ... | reverse complement strand
TGGCGCAGGTTCTTGTCGTATGCGGCACTGATGGAGAAATCATCCTCGCAGAATTCGACTCTTCTTCTGCCATAAACTACTGCAAACACAGGCTTGTCTGCCTGATAGAGAGTTCATAACTCTTTGATTTCTTGCTCTCTTCCTATGATTTCTTGTGCCATGTTTCTTGTCGTTATTTCGCTGCAAAGATACAAAAAAATATTATTTGGCGCAAAATAACGAACTGTTATTTTGCGCCAAATGGGTAAAAAAGTATGCTTGGCGCAAAATAGCGTATGGTTTTCCTCCCTTAAACAAGTGCTCATTGTGCTGTTGCTTGCCATTTTCTTTTCGCTAGATGCTCCTTTTTGCATTGTTTTTTGTATTTTTGCAGGCAAATTGCGTAAAGCGTTGAAGACTATCGAACAAGGAAGATAATAGAACAATGAAAATCATAGAAAGTAATATCATAGGAAAGAAGAGCCAGGAGACTTGTGAGGATGGAATCGTCATCACGGATGATTTCGTGGCAGTGATTGATGGCAGCACGAGCAAGACACCTACGCATCTTGCTCCCGATATGAGGAATGGGCGGTATGCCATGATGCTCATTTCTGAATATATTCAGAAAGAACTGAAGGCTGAGGCTTCGGTGGATGACTTCTGCCAGGGAGTGACCGCCTATATATATAATAAGGTGTATTGTGAATTGAAAGTGGAAGGGAGGTTAAGCATCCATCCCGAGGAACGACTGACGGCATCGGCTGTCATCTATAGTCGAGCGAGACGAGAAGTGTGGATGGTGGGCGATTGCCAAGCCATCATCGACGGTAAACTCTATGAGAATGGAAAGCCATACGAGCAAGAAATAGCAGAGAAGCGAGTGGCTCTCATCAAGCAGGGAATGTCGCCAGCCGAGGCTCGTCAGGCGATAGTGCCGCGACTGGTGCAGGCGATGCTCGATGGACAGAACAGAAGTTATGCCGTGATAGATGGTTTTCCGATTTATCGGGATGGTGTAAAAGTCGTGGCTTGTCCTTCTTGTGTAGATGCCGAAGAAGACAATGATGTGGCTGCCGAGAAAGAACAGGAGATAGTCTTGGCTAGCGATGGCTATCCTTTCTTGAAACCGACGTTACAAGAAAGTGAGGATGCCTTGGCAAACCAACTTGTGCATGACCCGCAAAATATAAAAACTTTTATCGCCACCAAAGGGCTTGTAGAGGGGAATCTCAGCTTTGATGATAGGGCGTATGTTCGTTTTTATTATTAAAAATACTGAAAACATTTGGTGGTCTCGGATATTATTGCGTAATTTGCGTTACGTAAAAAGCGCAATAACTATCGTGTGACGAAAAAACAAAGATATGACAATGCTGAACAATCCTTTTGTGATATATGGTTACAAAGGTCCTGAGTACTTTTGTGATAGAGAGAAAGAAACCGAGAAGATGATTTCTACGCTCCACAATGAGCGCAATATCACTCTTGTCGCACCTCGTCGTATGGGAAAGACAGGTTTGATTCATCATGTCTTTCATCAGTTGGAGGAGAGATATGAGGGAGTGAAATGTTTTTATATAGACATCTTTGCCACTAAAAACTTGGAGCAAATGGTGCAACTCATGGCTTCGGAAATCATCGGAAAATTAGATACGGTCTCTCAATCTGCTTTGCGCAAGGTACAAGAATTTTTCAGCAGTTGGCGTCCTACGTTGTCTATAGATGAGTTGACAGGTATTCCTACGTTTTCTTTGGATTTGAAACCGAGTGAGGGAAGAGAGAGCCTCAAGCGAATTTTTGAGTACTTGAGGCAGTCTGATAAACGTTGTTATATTGCGATAGACGAGTTTCAGCAGATATTGAATTATCCTGAGCATGGCGTAGAGGCATTGATTCGTTCTTATATTCAGTTTTTGCCGAATGTCTATTTCGTGTTCTCGGGCAGTCAACAGCATATGATGGAGGAAATGTTTCTTTCGGCAAATCGCCCTTTTTTTCAAAGTTCAATGGTGATGTCTTTGCCATGTATCGGGGAAAAACAGTACTTGGAGTTTGCCAATCGGTTTTTGACTACCCAACAAAGAGAGGTGGATGATGATACTTTCTCTTATATTTATCAGCAGTCAGATAAGGTAACTTGGTATGTACAGGCGATACTACATGGCATCTATGAGCATCGGAACGAGAAAATAGACAAGTCGTTGGTTGATGAGGTGGTACGAGAATTGATAGAGGAGCAAGCGATGGCTTACCAGAACTATTGTGCCTGGCTAACTGAGAACCAACAAATGCTCTTGGTGTCTATTGCCAAAGAGCGTTTGGTAGCTTCTCCACTTTCCCAAAAGTTTATCCGCACGCATAACCTTCCAGCTACAAGCAGTGTGAAGACTGCCCTCAAGGCTTTGGTGGATAAGCAACTGGTGGGTAAGACTCCCGATGGTTACTTAGTCAGTGACCGTTTCTTTGCCAAGTGGTTGGTCGATGGCGAAAAATAATTTCATATAAAACCTAGCGTGTTTTTACATTCATTCGTAATCATTGTAAATTATGAACAATATTAATAACTAAAAATGATGATTATGAAATGTAATTTACTCGGACAGGTATTGAGTCTCGGACTTCTTTCGGTTTCACTAAGTATGTTTGGTCAACAAAAGGCACAAGTGGAGACATTTAGTGTTCCCATTAATTCTTCTGAGGAAATTTATGTCAGAAATCAAAAAGCTGATATTCCTTTTGATTTGTCTAATCCAAAGACAGCAAACAACGAAAGAATGGAACTTGTCAATGGCAATAGCAATAATGTTTACCAGTTGATTTATAGTATGATAAAGTTCCCTATGAATCGCAAACCTGGTTGTAATGTATCTAAGGCCACTTTGCGTTTGGTGACGAATATTGTCCAAGGTAATAGAAATGCTTTGGTATATGGGTACAATAGTGAGGGTATAACTAGTAAAACGACCTGGAATACTGCCAAAAAAGCGAATGATACCGATGAGGACAAAGACATAGATGTAGCATTGAGCAATGGCAAAATTGCTTCTTTTACAACAACTGGTGGTAATTTGGGACAAACAATGGTTACTACCACTAATGAAACATTTAAAAAGTATGAGAAGTGGGTTAATTCTATTGATGTGACAAAATATGTACAAGAGGTAAAGGAAGATAATGTTGGCTTTATGTTGACTATGAATGGTCAAAAAGACGGAGGCTTTATTCGTCTTTGGTCAAGTGAAGCTACAGACCAGACTGTATCATGGCAAACAGATCCTATCAAGAAGGAAGATTTGATACCTCTCTTGACAATCGAGTATGAGTCTGTCTATACATTGAAGGTGACGGATGCCAAGGCTGCCACCCTCGTCTTGCCATACGATGCGAAGATTCCTGAAGGAGTCAAGGCATATACTTTGACTTATACATCGGGGGACAAGGCTACGGCAAAAGAGGTGAAGGAAACTATCCCTGCCAATACTCCAGTGTTGATTAACGCCGAAGCAGGCAACTATGATTTTGTTTCCGTAGGAACCTATAATAAAGCTGAAGCACCTTCGAAGGATGCCTTGACTGGTGTATATGCTGAAACCACAGTCCCACAGAACGCATACGTGCTTCAGAACCAAGATGGCAAGGTGGCTTTCTATAAGGTTTCAGACAATACCAATATCAAGTTGAAGGCTTGCCAGGCTTATCTTGTCGCTTCTCAAATAGCAGATGCCAAGAGTATTAGCATTGATTTCAGTGGAACTACGGGCATTACTGATGTTCAGGCTCAGGAGAAAACACAGAACGAAGCTATCTATACCTTGGGTGGCGTTCGTGTCAACAAGGCGCAACTTCAGAAGAACCAAGTGTATATTTCCAAGGGAAAAGCATTCGTCGCAAAATAATGCAATAGGCAAGTTCTTCATTGATAGGAACTTGCCCATTTGAAACTTTTTTAATCGTTATTCTTATGAAAAAATACGAAAAGCCCTCTCTTTTGATTTTGGAGGTTAACTCCGAGAACGTCTTGGCTGCAGCCAGTCCGGCGGGAGAACCTACGGGAGTTACAGTTTCTGATAAGTCAGCAGATGCAGGGGTGGCTCCACTAGCCAAGGAAAATAAATGGCCAAGCTATAATGTTTGGGAAGATGAACTTTAGCTTCCTCATGATTATATTTCAATCATGGAGATAATAGAATATACTAATCAACAAAATATTGCTATGACGAAAGTAAAGCAGAATATCAATCAAGTGGAACGGCAAGCGAACCTCGCTTTGCTGTTTGGACTCTTCTCGCTTTCTCCTGTGATGACCTGGGCTTCTACAAGTCCTACTGTCGGTAATGTGGGAAGTGCAAAAGCTATGATTGTCCAAAAGGTAGTCAAGGGACAAATTGTAGATAAGACAGGTGAGCCTATCATAGGTGCCACCGTCTTGCAGAAGAACGGTAAGGCGACGGCCGTGACCGACTTGGATGGAAACTTTACCATCAATGTGGATGGTAATGCTACGCTCCAAATCTCTTATATAGGATACAAAACACAGGAGATTGCCGTCAAAGGACGTGAACAACTCCAAATCACCATGGAAGAAGACAGCCAAGTACTTCAGGAACTGGTCGTTGTCGGCTATGGCTCGCAGAAGAAGGAAACCTTGACGGGTGCTGTGACCGTGGTGGATAGCAAGATGCTTGACAACAAGGGTACGCTTTCCAATCCTGCTCAAGCTTTGCAAGGTCAGGTTCCTGGTGTATTTATCACTCGAAACTCTTCTGCCCCTGGTGCTGAAAGCTGGAACATGAAGCTTCGTGGCTCTTATTCCAAGAACCAAGGCTCGCCTTTGGTCATCATCGATGGTGTGGAGTCGGATGATTTCTCACAGTTGAATCCTTCTGACATCGAGTCCATCAACTTCCTGAAGGATGCTTCCGCTGCCATCTATGGTTCGAAGGCAGCAGGTGGTGTCATCCTCGTACAGACCAAGAAAGCCAAGAATGGCAAGGTGCAGGTGGATTACAGTGGTTCTGTCACCGCTAAGTTCGTGGGTTTGCAGCCTACGTTGATGAATCTCGATGAATGGTGCGATGCCTTGGAACAGGCACGTCTCAACGATGGCAAAAAATTGCAAGATGACCAATGGCTCCAGTATGTTGCCCTTGCTCGCCAGAACAAGGGACATTATATAGACGTGGCGAACTCGGGCATGCCTATCCAGGGCTTCAGTGGTGTGAAGGACTTTGTTTTCTTTGACACGGATTGGGAGGACATCCTTTGGGGTACATCATATTCCACATCTCATGAGTTGAGTGTGTCGGGAGGTAATGAACGTTCTGTGTTCCGCTTGTCGGGACGGTATATGTACGATGGCAGTAACTTGAAGTGGGGTAATAACAATAACAAGCGATACAACCTTCGCCTTACCAATACTTTCCACATTACCAAGAAGTTTGACATCGACTCTAACATCTCTTTCTATCGTCAGGACAATGTCGCCCCTACACAAATCAACGAGGCGTTGACAGCCAATACACAACAGCCTGGTTTCCCATCTTCTACCATTGATGGCAAACCATACGCCTGGGGCAACTGGGCAACCCCTAACTGGAGATGTGAATTGGGTGGCGACAACAAACTACAGACACAGGGCATCGGCATCAACGAAACGTTCAAGTACAAGATTAACAAGGATTTCAACTTGGTGGGTACCTTCGGCATGAACACTTCAACTGCCATCCGTGACATCAAGAATCAAAAGATAACTTGGTACAACTATGCTGGTACGGAGCAAGAGACTTTGCCAAGTCCAAATCAAGAGCAAACCTATTATGTCAAGACAACAGGACGCACCAACCTATATACCTTGAATGCCTATCTCGACTGGGCGCACACCTATGGCTCGCACGACCTCAAGGTCATGGTGGGTACACAATACAGCCTTCGTGAGTATGACTATACCACGACCAAGGCGATGAACATATTGGAGTCGCTCGATATCATCAATGGTACAGGTGAGATTACCCTTAAGAACGGTGATGGCTCTGGACCCCAGAAGTATCATGAGGCGCAGCTCTCTTATTTCGCTCGTCTCAACTATGACTATAAGCAGAAGTATCTTGTGGAAGGTAATTTCCGCTATGATGGTTCTTCCAAGTTCCAGCCAGCCAACCGCTGGTCTGCTTTCGGTGGCGTGTCAGTGGGTTGGAGAATCAGCGAGGAGGAATTCCTGAAGAAACTCAAGATATTCGATGACTTGAAGCTCCGCCTCTCTTATGGTAGCGTGGGTAACCAAACGGGTATCGACCGTTATGATGGCATCCAACTCTACAACTTTACACAAGGTTCGGGTGCCTTGGTGGATGGAGAACGTCTTTCCTTCATTAATACCAATGGCAAGTTGCTCAGCACGGACCGTACCTGGGAGCGCATCCATAATTATAATATCGGTCTTGACTTCACCGTTCTCAACAGTCGATTGACAGGAACCTTCGAGGTGTTCTGGAAGAAGTGTAACAATATGCTGATCAGCGTGACGAGTCCAGCTACTCTCGGTGATGCGGCTCCTACTTCCAACAAGGGTAAGTTTGAGGCAAATGGTTATGAAGGCACCATCAACTGGAGCGACCACATTGGGACATTCAAGTATCATCTGGGTGGAACCCTTACTTATGCCACTAACAAACTGATAGACAATGGTGGCGATGGCAAGATAACCGACGGAATTGTATCCAATCGTGAGGGCTATCCACTGCGTTCCATCTTCGGCTTGCGCTATTGTGGCAAGATTCAGAACCAAGACCAGATGGATAAGTACATTGGTCGATATGGAAATGGAAACAACAATATTGCGATGCCAGGCAAGTTGAGATTGGGCGACAATATGTTTGAGGATGTCAACAAGGACGGCAAACTCACGGAGGCAGACTTCGTATATTTGGGTACTGATGACCCTAAGTTGTCGTTCTCCTTCAATGCAGGCGTAGAATACAAGGGCTTCGACCTCTCAGTCGTATTCCAGGGCGTAGGCAAGCGTACCATCTGGCGTGACGGCGATGGCAAGAATGTGAACTGGCGCATCCCGATGCGTACTTGGTACCAGAACTCCACTAACCAGAGCGTGGGCAATGTTTGGTCTCCAGAGACACCAGGCAATCGTTATCCGACCTATACCAATACGAAGGAAATCAACACCTACAACTATCGTTGCTCTTCATGGTCAGTGGAGGATGGCTCTTATCTCCGCCTCAAGAACATCACCATCGGCTATAACTTCCCTTCGACTCTCTTGGCAAAGACACGTTTCTTGACCAAGGCTCGTATCTATGTTACGGGAGCGGACCTTTGGGAAACTTCCAAGATACACGACGGTTGGGACCCAGAGGCGTCCAGCGCAGTGTCTGGCTTCGGCAGATACCCATTCACCAGAACGCTATCTTTGGGTATGAATCTCACCTTTTAAATCATGAACATTATGAATATCAAGAATATCAAACATATAGCAGCGATTTTCTGCTTGTCTTTGGGACTGACCTCTTGTCTGAACTTGGATCCGCAAGACCAGTTGTCGGAGAAGAACTTGTGGAGTAATGCCGACGACTATAAGCTTTTCGCCAATCAATTCTATGGTTGGTCCCGCGACTTTACAGCTGCCCAGGCTTATGCTTCGGACAAACCAAGCCATTCGGATTATCTCTCAGACTTGTTTACCAACAAGGATGACCGCAACCTCTATAGCAACGGCACCAACACAGTACAAGAGTCTGATGGAAACTATGGCTCCGACTACGGACATATCTATCGCACGAACCTTCTCTTGAAGAATGCGGAGAACTATCCTACGCAGAACGACATCCAGCATTATGTGGGTGAGGCGCATTTCTTCCGTGCTTACAGTTACTTTGACTTGGTGCAACTTTATGGTGACGCCATCATCGTGAAGGAACCGATGCAAGTAGATGATCCTCGTGTGAAAGTAGCTCAAAATGACAGAAGTGAAGTGGTGGATTTCATTCTCGATGATTTGGACAAGGCTTCTGCGGAACTTCCTTCCTTTAGTGATCTTTCTTCGTCAGGTTATAGTCGTGTAAGCAAGGAAGCAGCCTGGGCATTTATCTCTCGTGTGGCTCTCTATGAGGGAACATGGCAGAAGTTCAGGGGCAACGAGGAACGAGGAAAGAAGTTGCTCGATGTGGCTGCTACCGCCGCCAAGAAGGTAATCAACAGCAAGAGCTTCTCGCTCTTCCAACCTAAGGAACTGGGCGACAGTGCACAGAAATATATGTTCATCTTGGAAGATACCAAGTCTAATCCTGCTGGCATCAACAAGAGTGCCAACCATGAGTATATCTTCGCCAAGTGTCACGATGAGATACTTTATCCTGTGGGTACCAACCTGACCAAGGCCAACCTCATCAATGCAGTATGGGTAACACGCAAGTTTGCCAATATGTATCTTTGTAGCGATGGCCTTCCTATCGAATACTCAGATAAGTTTAAAGGATATGATAAGATAGATAGCGAGTTCGATAATCGTGATAACCGAATGCGATATACTCTCTGCCGTCCTCACGGAAACTTTTGGAACAACATCAAGAGTCATACCACTTGGGATAGTAAGAAAGATGAGGCAGGAGCAGCCTTCAAGGATCTTCTTCCTACGACGGGTACTGGCTATAATAACCAGAAATGGTGTGCCGAGCGCCAAGTGGCAGATAAGAATGAAGGCTATGATTTCCCTGTCATCCGCTATGCCGAGGTACTTCTGAACTACGCCGAGGCAGTATATGAACGTGATGGATTCATCTCCAACGATGATTTGAACATCTCCTTGAACTTGGTTCGCTGCCGTGTCAACCAGAAGATGCCTAAGTTGAGCAATGAGTTGATAGCCGAGCATCCAGGAATGGATATGCGTACCGAAATCAGAAGAGAGCGTACCATCGAACTTTTCCATGAAGGTTTCCGATTGGACGACTTGAAGCGTTGGAAGACAGCAGAGACCGAGATGCCTATGGAGCTCTTGGGCGTGAAATGGAAGGGAACGGAATATGAGAAGAAGGTATGGCCAAAATGCCCTTATAGTCCTAACGCCGATGGCTGCATCATCATCGAGAGCGGTCGTAAGTGGAGCGATAAGAACTATCTTTTCCCACTTCCTAAAGACCAACTCCAGCTCAATCCTCAGTTGAAGCAGAATCCTGGTTGGGAGTGAAACCTATAGGCTCGGAAAAATCGGATTCAATCAGAATATTCAAATAGAATAATATGAAAAAGAAAATGATGAAAAAGAATATTTCACCTCGCAAGAGGTTTCATATATGGGGTGTTCTCGCTTTGACAACCATCGGTGTCTTGATATCTTCTTGTGATGACAAGGAATATACCATGGGCATGACAGAGAACCAACTCGTCACAGACATCCAACTAAAGGTGTCGGAGACCCTCCCCGTGGCAGTGGGAACAGATACGACCATCGTCTATCAGGTACTGCCTGAGAATGCCAGCCGCAAAGACTTGAATTGGTCTTCCAACAATGAACTGGTGGCTACCGTCTCGGAGGATGGTACCATTCATGGTGTGGGAGTAGGCGAGACTACCATCAACGTGGTGCCTTCCTTGGGCTTCGGGCAAGCTGGTTCTACCTCACGTACCATTTTGGTGAAGGTGATTCCTGAAGTCATCAAGATGCAGAGCATCGAGTTTACCAATACGGAACATGAACTCTACGAGAATGCCAAGATGCAGTTGGAATACAACATCTTGCCAGCCGACCACACTTATTCTTACCTGACATGGGAGACCAGTGACCCTGCTGTGGCTACCGTGGATGAGAACGGTATGGTATATTCTCATGCTGTAGGAGACGTGACCATCTATGCCATTGCCCATGATAAGAGCAATGTGAGAGGCGAGTTCTATCTGAGGGTAAAGAAGGAAGTTCCTGCTGAGGATGTGGCTATTCTGCCATACCGAGATATGTTGTTCATGGGACAGAAGTTGCAGATTCAGACTCAGTTGACTCCTGCCGATGCCAGTCCAAGCTCCATCTCTTGGGCATCCAGCAACACGAAGGTACTGACCGTATCCGACGATGGTGTGGTAACCGCCGTAGGTTGGGGCTCTGCTACCATCACCGCTACTTGCAAGAACACGGAGAAGAGCGCTCGCATCACTTTGACCGTCAACCAAGGCAACTATCTCTGGAATGGAGAGTATGGATTTGGCACATGGTTCACCAACACCTCTGGTGCTTCCACAGACATCAGAGAAGGCAAGTTGGTGGTAACCTTGAACAACAAGCGTCGTGCCGACTTGATGGCTTACTATAGCACAAGTATGAATGGCTTCTACATGAACTTCACCAACTATCCAGTCATAGCCATGAAATGCCATATTGCTCCAAAGGCAACTTATCAGTTCAACTGCGCCAACTTGGGTAATTCCATCAACAAGGCGTTGACGATGAAGGAAAAGACGCTTGCAGACGGTAACCAACTCATCTACGTGAACACCGCAAGTGCCATGACTGCCTTCCCTAACCAACAAGCTCTTCGTGTGTTTGGTATCAAGGTGGTGAGCGTACCTGGCACTGATCCAACCTACGAAGTACATTGGATACGTACCTTCAAGAGCGAGGAAGATATGCAAGCATACGCCGAAAAGAATTAAAGGACATTGTTAAAACCCTACAATGATGAAAATTAAAGAAATCTTACGTCCTGCCAAGCAAGCCTGGGTGCTCTTGGCAGCGACCGCCCTCTTCTCCGCTTGCAGCGAGATAGAGGATGGAACCACAGATATTGACAGTTGGGAACTTCCCAAGGAAGAGGTGACTTATCCCGAGCAGTTCGTTCATCCTGGCATTGCCTTTACGACCGCCGACATCGAGCGTTGGCGCAACATTGTGCAAACCAAGCGTCAGCCGCAGTATGCCTCTTTTGAGAAATTGATTGCTGATACTCGTTGCGACAAGAACTATCAGATACAGGGACCTTTCGAGGAACTCTATTGTGGAGACGATGCCACTCATCCTGCAATCTTGACTCGTGTTACGGATGACTTCAATGCAGCCCTTGAGACAGCCATCGCCTATGCGGCAACTGGCGACGAGGCGTATGCCAAGAAATCTCTGGAGATACAGAAGGCTTATACCATCGTGAAAAAGCCTGCTTATTCCTTGCTCGCCAAGTTGGACCATGTGCTGCTAACTGGTAACATTGGCTCCAAGATGGTTTTTGCCACCGAGTTGCTCCACAGCCTTTATCCTGCTTCCGCTGAACATCCTGACGGAATGACTGAGCAGGATTTCAAGGACATCTGTGATATGTACAAGAGAGTGTTTGTTCCAGCCCTCGATGACTTCTTTGCCTTGCCTCCTACCGCTATCGGTAACTTTGGAGCGGCTGCAGAGATGTGTTATCTCTCCATGGGCATCCTGTTTGATGACATGGATATGTATAAGAAGGCCATAGATTACTATCTCTATAAATATGATGACGGAAGCATTCGTTACTATGTAGATGGAGAGACAGGACAGTGCTTGGAGACTGGTCGTGACCAGACACATACTCAACTCGGACTGGGGCAGATGTGCTTGTTGTGCGAGATGGCTTGGAAACAAGGTACAGACCTCTACAAGGCTTACGACAATCGTCTGCTCAAAGGCTTGGAATATACAGCGAAGTACAACCTGGGCTATGATGTTCCGTTCACACAGATGCACTCATTGACAGGCAAGTATGATACCTGGACATATCCTGACTGGCAGGACAAGTATGAGCTAGCCAATGGCTTGCGTACCGAGGGACGTCGTGGCAAGATAGCTCCTATCTGGGAACGTGCCTACAATCACTATGCAAAGCGAATGGGCTTGGCAACTCCTTATATGAAGGAAATGATAGAGACAAAGGACCGTCCTGAGGGATATGACGAAGGTGGCACGCACACGGGCTTTGGTACTTTCCTCTATTGCGAGGAATAAGAGCTATATATCATTATATATAATAAGGTATATAAACATGATATATAATTAAGGTATATAAACATATCAAAAGTTCCTCTCTCTCAAATCTGAAAGAGGAACTTCCATAAAAAGAACAACTATGAAACGAATCACAAAGAAAGCAGTATTGATGATGCTTGCGGCTTTCATGATGAGCTTGCAGGCTAATGCACAGGTAACCATTAAACTTTGGGATAAGAACATGCCTTACACCAATGAGGTGAAGACATCAGAGAAAGTAATAGAAAAAGGACGTATCATCGACGTGTCCAACCCAGAGATGATTGTCTATCCTGCTCCTGTGCCTAATGGCTTGGCAGTGGTGGATTGCCCAGGTGGAGCATATCGTTTCCTCTCCATGCAACAGGAAGGTATAGATATGGCTCCTTGGTTCAATGCCTTGGGCATTACGTATGTAGTATTGAAATATCGTATGCCTAATATGGGACACTACCAGGCTTCGTTGAGCGATGTACAACAAGCTATCAAAATGATGAAGACGCACGACAAGGATTGGCAAATCAGAAAGGTGGGTGTTATGGGTGCATCGGCTGGCGGTCATCTCGCCAGTACGGCAGCCACTCATTATGATGAGGCTTCTCGTCCCGACTTCCAGATTCTGCTTTATCCTGTCATTACTATGAAGGAGGGCAAGACTCATGCTGGAAGTAAGTTGCAACTTTTGGGCAAGAACCCATCCGATGAGTTGGTACAGAAGTTCTCCAATGAGGAGCAGGTGACCCCTAACACTCCACCTGCTTTCATTCTTCATTGCTTTGACGACCCTGTGGTGCCTGTGATGAATAGCATTGACTACTTCACGGCACTTCAGAAGAACAAGGTGAGTGCCAGCTTGCATATCTACCCTCGTGGTGGGCATGGTTTCGGTTACTATGATGTGTTCCCATATAAAGATCAATGGTTAAATGATATGGCTAAATGGTTGAGATTGGAAATTTTAGGAAGATAATGAAGAAGCTGAGAGGCATGGCGCAGGTGCGAGGCATCGTACCGTGCCTCTTGCTTGTTTGTGCTACGCCAGCGTATGCACAAGGCAGCAAGCATCACTTGTTGATGACACCAGCTCGCATCTCTTTTGCGCAGAAGCAAGCTCAAGCCGACAAGGAGAGAGCTGAGGCTTGGAAACATATCTTGCAGGTGGCGCAAGCCAACGACAAGCGTAAGGACTTGGCAAGGGCGGATTATGTGGCTTTGGCTTACATGGCTACCCGGGAGGATGCTTATGCGCAACAGTTAAAGGCAATACTTCAGAAAACCATCCAGGCGAAGACTTGGGGGGTGAGCGAGATGCTGCTACGCCAACCTGCCTGGCATTCAGAACTGAACATGGCGCATAACGCAATGAAGGCAGCCTTGGCGTATGATGCCATTTACGATAAGTTGACTCCTTCAGAGAGGAAGACCATCGCCAAGGGACTTTATCGCTTGGCCTTGCAGCCTTTGGCAGAGGACTGGATAGATGAGAGTACTCGCATCCATTCGCTCAACTCGATGGGACATAATTGGTGGGCATCATGTGTAGGCATGGCGGGACTTCTCGCCGTAGCCATCCACAATGAGATACCAGAGGCTCGTGACTTGTTGCCACAGGTGGATAAGTCTTTGCAAGCATGGTTCGCCTTCAAGGGAGACGTGTTGCAGAACAAACCGCAAACTTTCGACGAGGGGGGCACTTACGAAGGTATCAACTATACAGGATATGGCATACAAGAGGCACTCTTGTTCTATCTCTCTTATGAGAACAGTGGGCTTTGCAAACAGTCTGTTCGTATGAAGATGTTCGAGCAGATACCCGACTTCTTCTTGCAGACTTGTTATCCACGTACCAAGGGTACGCTCTATACCGTCAACTTTGGAGATAGCTATCGTACCAATACCGGGCGAAATTGCATGATGCTTCTTGCTTCCATGGGTATCAGAAATAAGGATATAGCATGGTATCTCAGTCAGATAACAGAAGCTGGTATAGAAGATTATGCCCTTGACACACCGATGGGGTGGCTTTATACTCCAGATCTCAGTCAAGCACCAAAAGTTATAGATGCACCAAAGTCGCATCTTTATGGCAAGATGGGATGGGCTACGATACGTGATAGTTGGGAGAAGGATGCAACGGCACTCTGTGTGAAATCGGGTAATACTTGGAATCATGCCCATGCCGATGCGGCTTCCTTTATCTTGTACCATCATGGTGAGGATCTCTTGAAGGATGCGGGCAAGTGCTGGTACAAGAAGCCGGAGTATCGCAATTACTTCTTCCAAAGCGAGGCACATAATGTGGTCTTGTTTGATGGGAAAGGACAGCCGCGTAGCCAGCAATATTATAGTGCTCCGCTTTCGGGCAGTTTGCATCATCTCATAGATGGTGGTTCCATCAAGTATGTCTTGGCTGATGGTACAGGCCCGAACGCTGACAGATTCAGTCGTTACTTCCGGCATTTTCTCTGGATAGGGAAGACCATCTTAGTGATTGATGACTTGAAGGCTCATGAGACGGGAACCTTCCAATGGGTTTGGCATCCTGGTGGCAAGGCAGTGAAGAGAGGAACTGACTTACAGATCACAAACGGAGAGGCTTCCATCGTGTTACGACCTTTGTTCCCGGAGATGTTGGCTCCAAGCGACTTCTTGCAGGATTATCCCAACAATATGTTTTGGCAGACGCATCAAGCCAAGACTGAGGGGCTGAAGGGTGACGAGGAATATTGGACGTTTCATCTCCCCAAGACTACCGACCAAGTGAAGGGTGTTACAGCCATTCTGCTGAAAGACACTCCTGCCGATACCCAACTTCCACAAATCGAACGGTTGGAAGGGAAGAATTGGATTGGCGTGAAAATTATGGAGGGAGACAAAGTTCATTATGTATATATCAACCAGCAGGCTGATGGTAGGTTGATGCACCTCAATTCTTGGATGACCGTAAATGGCTTGCAAACGGATGCTTACATGACAGTGCTGACTTATTCAAAGAAGACAGTTGAGGCTTGTTTGGCAAAAGGAGACGAGGCGATGATGCCGTTGCCTTCCGACTATCTGATGATATACGGCAGTTGTCTGAGGAGGAATGGCAAGTGTTTGTTCCCTTCTTTGGATAAGAAAAATGTATTGAGTGAGCATGGCAAAGTAACGAAGTTTGAGGCCGACTAAACTTTGGCATGTTTGAAGACCCACTAAAATTTGATGTAATGATGAAGAAAACTAATCGAATATTAAATATGATGATGTTCTCTATCCCCATGTTTTTGGGGGTAGGGAACGCAATGGCTCAGCCGAAGTCCAATCCTATGTTTTTTATGGCAAAGCATTATTATATGTTGGCAGATACAACCAACCAGGTTTTTACGGAACCATTGTTGAGCAAGTGGCATCCAGACAAGGCTGTGATGCGATTTGAAATGGACGAGAAGCCAGTGCGTTATACGCCACGACAGTTTTCTGTTAAGCCATCTAAGGAGGTAAAGGCTTTCTCGCAAGATGGTAAACGTGAGACGACACTGAAGGCTGCGTTGGTGGATTGTGAGTCTTTTGATACCTTGCAACAAGCAACAAGTCAATTGTGCATCGCCACAAAGAAGATGGGTAAGCAACCTGTATTAGCCCAAATCATAGGGGATAGCTATGTCCAAGGGGAGTTCTTTGGTGAAGCTTTGTTGAAGCGCAAGTATGTTCCAGGGTTGCAATTGGTAGGCTTGTGTCAGACGGCAGAACCTGGTCAATATGATGAAGGACGCGGTGGTTGGACGGTCAATAAATATTTTGAGCCATCCATGGATGCCGAGACTGCCTATAATGGCTTTTGTCAGCCCGAAGGAAATGAGCGCTATTGGGGAAATACAAAATTCTGGCAAACTTCGTATGCTGTGGAAGAGGGGAAAGAGAAAAACAGCTTAGTGAGGTATGGCTGTGGACGCTTTGGCAAATGCCTTCCGCTCTATGACAAAGCTACAGGTTACATACTCAAACCCCGGAAGGGTGACCTGATGTTTGATGAGGCAAAGAAGTGCTACGTGCTTTACAATGGTAAGCAATGGAAGGAGAAAAAAGCAGAACAACTTTCTTGGAAATTTGATTATGCCAAGTATCTTGAGATGTGGAAACTGAAAACTCCCGACTATTTGTTCGTGCTGTTGGGATTGAATGATTATCGTGATAGTTTGGTGGCTGACTATTCTACATGGAACGGACGTATGGAAGAGATGGCTCGGCAGTTCCACCAAGTGAATCCGAAAGGCAAGTTCGTCATCCTGATGCCGTGCAGTACTTGTGGTAGCATGAACAACTGGAGGGGCGACTTTACGATTCGTCAGAACGCATGTATGTGGAAGCTTCGTCAGAATATGTTAAAGACCTTCGATGGAAGGGAAAAGGAGCAGATATATGTGGTGGATATCGCTGCTTGCATCGATAGCGAGAATGGGTATCGGAAGAATTCCGAGGGGGTGCAAACAGGAAATCCACACCCTTATCTAAGCTATTCCGACATGAGTATTCCTGTGGCTGCATTCTTGCAATATTACCGGAAATAAGAAAAGTCGAGTTCGCCCAAATGAGACGAACTCGACTTTTTGTATTATGTAAGTTGTTGATATATAGAAGAATATGTTCTCTGTTTTCCTTTTTGTTTCTCTTGAACTACCTTGCAACTTAAAAGATAGAAGAATTGCTCGAAAGTTTATATCTTTGCAATCGAAATCAAACCTAAAAAGATATGAAAAAGAACAATCCTATGACAACAGAGACAATGAAAATGATAGAAAAGATCTATCGTGAAAACAGAGAACAATTGAAGTGGTTCTTCTTCCGCTCCTTGGCCGACGAGATGAAAGCCGAGGATATGGTGCAAGATGCTTTCGTGCGCTTGCTTACCTATACCTCTATTATAAATGAGGAGACCGTGAGGAGTTTGTTGTTTTCTATCGCTCGCAGCATGATTATTGACCATGCTCGCCACCTGACTTATGTAAGGAAAGCTAACAAGGAAATCTCTTCCAAGATAGAAAATTATGAATACCAAGACCAAACTGTCGAGTTCAAGGAAATAGAAAACTTGGAGCTCTGCCGCCTTCATGAGTTGCCAAAGAAACAATCTCGTGTCTATGAGATGTATAGATACGAGGGCAAGGATGCTGACCATATCGCTAAGGAATTATGCATCAGCAAGCGTACTGTAGAGTTTCATCTGAGGGTCTCTCGAAAGAGCGTCAGACAATATGTGGCGCATGAGCTCCAATATCAGGCTACTGCTTCTGGATGTACTCTGTAGGAGTCATGCCTTCCAGTTTGCGGAAAGTGCTAAAGAACGATGTCTTCTTGAAACCACATTGTTCACTGATGGCTGTCACTGTCAGTTTTTTATGAAGCTTCTGCGCTATGAGGCGTTTGAACTCTGTCAGCCTAAACTGGTTAATATAATCATAATAAGACATATTGAGATAGAGAGAGAATACCTGGCTCAATTTGCTTGGCGAAACTTGTATCTGTGCAGCAATGTCGCTCATTTTCAGTTCGGCGTTTAGATATGGCTTTTCTTTCTTGATATACAGTTCCATGGAGTGGGCGATTTTAGCTAACTCCTTTTGATCTTGGCGTGATTTTGCATATTTCTTTCTTTCTTGTTCCTGTGCCTGCTCTTTTTCAGGCGAAGGCAAGAAGGCGTGATATTCTTCAATCAACGCTTTCTCTGTCTCTTGGTGCTCGTTGATGATAGCACGTGTGTTCTTCACGTACCTCTTCCACATGATGATGACAACGATGGTACCAATGGCAAGTGCGAGTTCTAACCACACAAGCCATGATGGTTTGACGAAAATATCATACTCTGTGATATGCTGGATTCCAGCTATGCGGAGCTGTAGCTTGTGATGCCCCAAGGAAAGTTTGGAGATACCAATCTTTCCGCAGGTGGTTTGCTGCCACTCTCCCTTGTTGTCTAGGCGATATTCGTAAACATTGCTATTATCTGATGAAGTACCTATGGCATGTGGGAAGATTTCTATACTTTGTGACAGGATATTCCATGAAATTTCCACTTGATGGTTACGGGCTATCTGTAAAAATGTCCCACGGTCAACGGACTGGTTGGAAATGTTGACTTTTCCTAATGAGATAAGTGGACGAGCATCCTTGCAATATGCCTTTAGCTTTTGCAAATCAATATATTTGAGTCCATCGCTTGTACCTATCCATAGTTTGTCATCTGGCGAGATAGACATGGTGCGTGTGTTGATGTTTTGAAAGGTAAGTGAAGGATCATTTCCGATATGTGTTACCATGCCATTCGTTGGGTTATACAGAAAAAGCCCTCTTTCTGTTACCATCCATAGTTGTCCCTTGTTGTCTGGCAAGAGGTCTGTGCATGTCTCATCCAAGATTCCTTTGGGAAGTGGTAACTCGCCATAGTCTGTCATGCTGGCATTTGTATAGTATATTTTATTCAAGTTGAAAGCATAGATTTTTCCATTTCCTGCCTTCAAGAACATTCTTTCTACGTTCTTGAAATCCTTGGGAAAGTCAGAATTTTTGACACTATTGTCCTTTCGGATGTATATGCAGAGTCCTTGCATGGTACAGAACCATACATTGTTGTCTTTGTCGAAAGCTATGCTCTTCACCCCACCATATAGTCTTGAGTTGTTGTCATTGTACATCTTAACTTGATTGCCATTAAATTGGAAGATACCTGCTGATGAGGCAACCCAAAGTTCCCCTTGTGTATTCTTCACACAAGTGGTGATGGCAGCATTGGACAACAGAGGACAGTTGGGCACTTCGTGTATCTGCTGAGTGACAGGATTATATATTTTCATCCCATGCCCCAAGGAACAGATGTAGATTTCTCCTTGATATTCTATGATACCTTTGATAAGATACATTCCCCATTGAGCAGTACTATGATAAGATGCTTTTTGGCTTCGGCGGTCGATGACATAAAAGCCACCATTCGTTCCCAAGTAGATATGGTCTTTCTGTATGAGGTAGGACATGATGTCAATGCCATTGGTTGTGAAACCTGGCAATTGATAAGTTTGCAACAGCGATTGCTGGTTGTTGGTGTGGAACAAACCATTTCTGAAAGTGCCTATCCACCGATTTCCATTACTGTCGGTGCAATAATTTATCACAGCATCAGTTGAGAGATGGTGGATTCCAACTTCCCTGATACCGAAATGTTCTATGACTTTCTCTGTCTTTCCATCTACGGTATAAGCTCCGGCGCCATCAGTAGCAATGTACAGGCAATTGTGCCTGCTGTCTCCTTTGATGTTTCTGATGGCATAGAAGTCACCATTTAGTTTTCTCCATTTGCCTTTTAGGCTATTAGATACGATATATATACCATTGGTACTGGAGCCAATGAATATTTTTCCTGCGCAAAAGGCAAATCCTCTCAAACCTGTTGGCTCAGGTATGTGATAGCGGATGGTATGTCTGGAACTTGGAGTATAGCGATTGATATGGTAGCGGGTGGTGAACCAGATATTGCCTTGTTTGTCGGCAAGGATGCCTCTTACGCTATTGTTGGATTCCAAGGCGTTCTTGTTGATATTCTTGATTTTTGAGTAGTTGTTCTCGTCAATGGCGAAGATGCCAAGACGATTGCCTATGTATATCTTGCCTTGGTTGGAAAGAATACAAGTGGCCTCATGTATATCAGGACAAATACGATGGAAATCATTGTCGCCTACTCTCAAGATAAAGATACCTGCATTGGTCGCTGCATAAATAGTGCCTTGCTCGTTGTGAGTGAGTTGATAGACAAGAACAGGATCGCCAGTCTCTTCATTTTTCAACTTATAGGTCAGTATGTTGATTCCGTCATATAAGTTGATTCCGTTGCTTGTTCCAATCCACATTAGTCCACTTTTATCTTCATGAAAATCCATGATAGAAACACCTGCGATTCCGTCTTTCAGCGACAATGAAGTTAATCCGTTAGCATGGACAAAGCTTACGGATCCTAAAATAATAGCTGTAATGACAAACTTATAGACTGCTTTCATCATATCATCTTCGAGATAGTTCTTAGTTTGAAAAGGCTCTATACCTTATATATAGTATATAGATATAGAGCCTTTACTGTGTTTTTATGTGATATACTTTGATGTAAGTATCTTTCTTTATCCTACCTGGCTTCCTGGCTTTACCTTGCCAAGGAGGGAGGTGACGTTCAATGTGCCGTCGAAGTTGACTGCTGAGAGAATCATACCCTGGCTCTCGATGCCCATCATCTTGCGAGGAGCAAAGTTGGCTACGAAGAGTACGTCCTTGCCAATCAACTGCTCTGGCTCATAGTAGGCTGCGATACCTGAACAGATGGTGCGCTCGGTGCCTGTGCCGTCGTCGATGGTGAACTTCAAGAGTTTCTTGGATTTCTTCACCTTTTCGCAGTTCAGAATATGACCTACGCGGATGTCGAGCTTCTCGAAGTCGTCAAAGCTAACTTCTGGCTTGATAGGTTCTGGAGTATAATTCGCCTCCTCGTTAGCCTTCTTTTCGTCGGCAAGTTTCTTGAGCTGCTTCTCGATAACCTCGTCCTCTATCTTCTCGAAGAGCAACTCAGGTTCGTTGAGTTGTGTGCCTGCCTTGAGAAGGTCGGTGCTGCCGAGCTGGCTCCACTCGAAGTTAGGCATATTGATCATCTTGCGAAGCTTCTCTGATGAGAATGGCAAGAATGGCTCGAAGGCGATGGCGAGGTTGGCTACCAACTGGAGGGAGATGTTCAAGATGGTCTCCACACGCTTAGGGTCGGTCTTCCAAACCTTCCAAGGCTCGCACTCGGTGATATACTTGTTGCCGATGCGTGCCAAGTTCATGGCTTCCTTCTGTGCCTCACGGAACTTGAATACATCGAGGTTCTGCTCCAAAGCCTGTTTCACGTCCTTGAATTCTTCGATGGTCTTCTTATCTACCTCCTGCAACTCTCCACAAGCTGGAACGACACCGCCCCAATACTTCTTGGTGAGCTGGAGGGCACGGTTGACGAAGTTACCGTAGATGGCAACGAGTTCGGAGTTGTTGCGCTCCTGGAAATCCTTCCATGTGAAGTTGTTGTCCTTGGTCTCAGGTGCGTTGGCTGTCAATACGTAGCGCAATACATCCTGCTTGCCTGGGAGGTCAACAAGATACTCGTGCAACCATACAGCCCAGTTGCGAGAGGTGGAAATCTTGTCATCCTCCAAGTTCAAGAACTCGTTGGCTGGTACGTTGTCTGGTAAGATATAGCCGCCGTGAGCCTTGAGCATGGTAGGGAAGATGATGCAGTGGAACACGATGTTGTCCTTGCCGATGAAGTGGATGAGTCGTGTCTCTGGGTCCTGCCACCATTTCTGCCAAGTACCCCACTTCTCTGGGTGAGCGTCGCAAAGTTCCTTGGTGTTGGAGATGTATCCGATAGGAGCGTCGAACCACACGTAGAGCACCTTTCCCTCAGCACCCTCTACTGGCACAGGAATACCCCAGTCCAAGTCGCGGGTCATCGCACGTGGCTGCAAGTCCATGTCGAGCCAGCTCTTGCACTGGCCATATACGTTAGGACGCCATTCCTTGTGGTCTTCGAGAATCCACTTCTTCAACCAGTCCTGGTACTTGCCCAATGGGAGATACCAGTTCTTGGTTGGCTTCTTCACGAGACCATGGCCAGGGTTGTTCTTGTTGGTAGGGTTGATAAGTTCGTCTGGCGAAAGGGTGGCGCCACATTTCTCGCACTGGTCGCCGTAAGCACCTTCTGCACCACAGCGAGGACAAGTACCCACGATGTTGCGGTCGGTGAGAAACTCGCCTGTCACCTCGTCACAGAATTGCTCTTCTACCTTTTCCTCCAAAACACCCTTGTCGTAGAGCGTGCGGAAGAAGTCGGAAGCAAACTTATTGTGAACATCAGAAGTAGTACGGCTGTAAATATCAAAGGAGATACCGAAGTCCTCAAACGATTTCTTGATGAGGTTGTGATAGCGATCTACCACCTCCTGTACTGTGATGCCTTCCTTTTTGGCACGGATAGTAACAGGCACACCGTGCTCGTCGCTACCGCCGATGAAGACAACGTCTTGCTTCTTGAGGCGGAGATAGCGCACGTAAATATCGGCTGGCACATAGACACCTGCCAAGTGACCGATATGCACACCACCATTGGCATAAGGCAAAGCTGCCGTCACAGTGGTACGTTTAAATTTCTTTTCTTCCATATTAGCTAATATATTTTTTGTTATTTGGCTGCAAAATTACAAAAAATGTTGGAAACTAGGAAGTTTTCCGATGCTTTTCTTAATTGAACTTACGTACTAGGAGGTGTAACTACGGAATACCATGGAGAATTGGGAGATACTTTTGCTGAAAAATAGAAGAAAAGCATATTTTTAGAGCTGGGATTTGGAAGATGAACTTTTTATTCTTATTTTTGTGGAGAATTATTTATTAATCTAAAGAAATGAAGATGAAAAAAGCAATTTTGATGATGCTGTTCCTATTGGCAGGAATGGT
>ERZ808278.572-NODE-572-length-22551-cov-3.793385_pt1 | contig 22551 bp, 11 predicted proteins | sample MGYA00521239_ERZ808278 | MGnify/ENA primary metagenome ERZ808278 (study PRJEB31516, sample SAMN03275600) | gut metagenome | biome: mammalia-associated habitat; material: feces | host: Papio cynocephalus | place: Kenya | collected 2012-07-17 ... | reverse complement strand
TGCCGAGAGCTTTTTCGATATGGTCTATAAGCTCGTCGAGATAATATCCGATTTTAGGCTTCCCCGCGCCGCTGACGAGAGCAAGGTCTTTTCTCACCTGAACTTCTCCGAGCCCCAGCCCATCCGCAATGGACGCGGACGATATGGTCGTTTTTTCGTCGGACGGCAGCGTTTTTAAGTAATGTAAATAAATCGGCAATCTCGCTTTTACGGATTCCGTCAGCCTGACTTTTCTCATACAACTCTCCTATACGAGTTATTATAGCATTTTCGCACGGTTTTGGCAAACGCTTTTTCCGTCGCCCGATTTTTGCGCTTACGGAAAATTTCGGAAATTAAAGCAATATTGCAAGCGTTTGCGGCGAATTTACGGCGTTTATATCGAATTCCGAGCCGCATTTATCTGCTTATTCACCTACAAAAAAACGCCGTTAATCGACTTATAGCCCAACTTTTGTCGTTTATTCGACGTTACCGAACAAAGGTGTGGAAAGATACCTATCGCCGCTGTCGGGGAAAATAACCACGATTTTTTTGCCTGCATTTTCCTTTCTTTCGGCTATCTCCACGGCGGCTTTTAACGCCGCGCCGGAGGAAATTCCGACGAGCAAGCCTTCGGTTTTACCGATTTCCCTGCCGAACGAATAAGCGTCGTCGTCCGAAACGGGGATTATTTCGTCGTAAACGGACGTGTCGAGAATAGACGGAACGAAGTTTGCGCCTATGCCCTGAATACCGTGAGGCCCGGCCGTTCCCTTTGAAAGCAAGGGCGACCTTAACGGCTCTACCGCCACGACCTTTACGTTTTTAATTCTCTCTTTAAGATACTTCCCGACGCCCGTTATCGTGCCGCCCGTTCCCACGCCGGCAACGAGATAATCGACTTCTCCGTTCAAATCCCCATAAATTTCGGGCGCGGTGGTGAGATAATGCGCCTCGGGATTTGCAGGATTGTCGAACTGACCTAAAACCACTCCGCCCCTTTCTTTTGCGATTTCGTCGGCTTTTTCTATCGCGCCCTTCATTCCGAGAGAGCCCTTTGAAAGCGCGACTTCCGCTCCGTAAGCCGCAATGAGTTTCCGCCTTTCGACAGACATCGTTTCGGGCATAACTATAACGACTTTATACCCTTTCGCCGTTCCGACGGCCGCAATGCCGATGCCCGTATTGCCCGAAGTGGGCTCGACAATCGTTGAGCCTCGTTTGAGCTTGCCGGATTTTTCCGCGTTCTCTATCATACTCAAAGCCACTCTGTCCTTAACGCTTCCGGCAGGGTTGAACATTTCGAGCTTCGCGTAAATTTTTGCTTTTAAACCTAATTTTTCTTCGATATGCGTAAGCTCCATAAGCGGAGTTTTGCCGATTAAATCGGCCGAGGATTTGTATATCACGACTTTAATCTCCTTATTTTTTCTTTGCTATATTTTATATCCGAACGCTCTTTTTTGTCAATTCATTTGCTATAAAAATTAACCCGATTAAAGCGGTTTTTTTCAAAAAAAAGGTCGCCGCGTTGTTTCACGCCACGACCTGTGTTTTTTATTCAGTTAAAAACAGTTACTATTTGAAAGTCATTACCTCCGTACTTCGATTTAGCTTAAATTTTTGTAATCACTTTAAATTTTCCGTCTTTTGTAACAATAACGTAACTACTTGAAAGCCGTTACCTCCTTGATTATTCGGAATAACTGTTAATTGTTCATCGGCCTGCTCCTCGCTTTTTTTCGGCGACTTCCTTTCATTCGGGTTTACCGCCCGTCGGCTTACTCCCTTTCAGCCGCTTAACCTCTTTCGGCGGATTCACCGCCTGTCGCCTTTCGCTTTTTGCACCTTTATTATAAACGGCAAAGGGGCGATTGTCAATACCCTTTCGCTTTTTTTCACATTGTGAAATTTTCAAAAACGGTATTGACAATCGCCCCGACGCGTGCTATAATTTTAAGTTTACTTCTTTTTTTCAAACCTTACCAGCGTTTCGACGTGCTTTGTTTCTGGGAATAAATCGAAAGGCGTTGCCGAAACGATTTTGTAACCGTTTTCGATAATCGTCTTTATATCCTCCTTTAACGTTATCGGGTTGCACGAAAGATAAATTATCTCTCTCGGGGCAAACCCCGTTATCGTAAGCGCGGTTTTTTCGCCGAGTCCGCTTCTCGGCGGGTCTACGAAAAACACGGAATTTTCGGCGTTGCCTATCTTCGGCAAAAGCTTTGCCGCATCGCCTCTCAAATACGAAATGTGCCCCGATAAGCCGTTTAACGCACCGATTCGCTTGGCATCGCGCACTGCGGAAGGCGATATTTCTATGCTCGTAACCCTCTTCCCGGAAAGGGCGAAAAGCGCGCTCGTTATGCCTATCCCGCTGAAACAATCCACAACGTTTTCCGCGGGGGAATTTTTTATCGCGCTTAAAACTTCGGAGTAAATAAGCTCCGCAACCTTCTCGTTGATTTGAAAGAACGAATCGGGCGAAAGCGTGAATTTCACCCCGAGCATTTCGCCTTCGAGATAATCTTCTCCGTGTTCTTTCCTGAGTTTCCCGGACAAAACCGCCGAACTTGCCGATTTATTTTCGCAAGTGTAAAAACTAACCTTTTCAAACTGCTCTTTCAGCGCGGAATACAAACTTTCCGTTCCCGAAAGCTTCCCGCCGTTCACAACGAGCGTGAGCATAAGCCCGTTTCCGAGTTTTCTTAAAAGCGCGTAACGCAAAAGCCCCTTGCCCGTGCGCGGATTATATGCGTGAAAATGCCTTTCCCTCGCCCATTCGAGGATAATCGCGGAGGCCTTTTTAAACCATTCGGCGTGAAGCAGACAATCCTTTACGGGGATAACCGCGCGGGTAACGTCGTCGAAAAAGCCTAAAATCAGCCGCCTGTCAATCTCCGCAAAAGCAAGATGAGCCTTGTTTCTATACCCGAACTCGCCGAGCGAAACGGTTTCAGGAACGTCGACGAAATACGGCGTTACGGCGTTTTTCACCGCCTCGCGCTTGATTTCAAGCTGTTTTTCATAATTCAAATGCAAAAAAGCGCAGTTTCCGCACGACAAAAAGTTTTTACACTTCACCTCGCGCCTGTCCGCGGAGGGAGCGTCCGTTCTGGAAAAATCGGCGTAAAACGAAGTGCCTCTTTTTCGTATCACTTCAACTTCTTCGCGCTCGCCGACGATTGCGCCGTTTACTATTATCTCGCACGAGCCGACAGTTGCCACGCCTTTGAAATTTTCGTCGTAACGCGAGGGCGTAACGAGATACCTGTTTTCGTCGATTTTTTTGTTTTCGTTTACGCCGCCGGCATATTTAGCAGACGATTTTGCGGACGACCTTGCCGATGATTTCGTCGATAATTTCGCAGATTTTTCCGCCTCCGACTTCGCCGCCGCCAAAGCGGCTTTTTCTCTGTTTATTTCTTTTATCGTTTTTTCCGAAACGCCTTTGCGGTTAAGGAAATAATCCTTTGCCTTAACGCTTTTGCCGTTTTTGCCGCGCTTTTTTTCGCCTGCGGGTTCGCCCGAAAAACGCGGATTCGGTTTGTTTCTCTTCTGTTGCATATCTTTATCCGTTTTTTTTCGTCCATTATACACTATTTCGGTTTTTTTTGCAAGGCTTACTTTACTTATAATCGCTTTTATGTTATCATTTATTTATGAGGTTGGATAAATTTTTTTCCTCGCAAAAAATTCTTTCGAGAAGAGAATGCGAGAGCGTTTTAAAAAAAGGACGAGTTGCCGTGAACGGCTTAACGGTCAAAAAAGGCGACTTCAAAATAGAGCCCGATAAGGACGAAATCACGCTCGACGGAAAGGTCATCACTTATCAAAAGTACGCCTATATGCTCGTTAACAAGCCAATCGGCGTTGTGAGCGCGACCGAGGACGGACGCGATAAAACCGTTTTGGATTTGCTTCCGGACGAGTTTAAAAAGCTCGGATTGTTCCCCTGCGGCAGGCTGGATAAGGACACCACGGGGCTCGTGGTTTTAACCAACGACGGCGTTTCGGCGCACAACGCGCTCTCCCCGAAAAAGCACGTCGAGAAAAAATATTACTTTGAAACCGCCGACTCCTATTCCGAAGAGGACGTTTCGGCAATAACCGCCGGTTTAGAGTTAAAGGACGGATACGTCACGAAACCCTGCAAAATCGAAAGACTTGGAGAAAACTGCGGCTATATTTACCTTACGGAAGGCAAATATCACGAAATAAAACGGCTTTTCGGGGCGCGCGGCAACAAAATAACCTCGCTTAAACGGATTGCCTTCGGCGCGCTCACCCTCGGCGACTTAAAAGAGGGCGAATGGCGTTATATGACGGAAGAGGAAACGGAATTATTTTGCAAGGCGGCGAAATAAAATTATAACGATAGAATTATAGCGGTAAAATTACTGCAAACGAAACGGCGTTGTAACGAAGCAACGTTATTATATAAAGGAGTTCGATATGCTCGAAATAAAAAACATTACGAAGGTTTATTCACCCAAAGGCGGCGTGACGGTGCGCGCGCTTGACGACGTTTCGGTGGTTTTCCCCGAAAAAGGTATGGTCTTTTTGCTCGGCAAAAGCGGCTCGGGCAAATCGACGCTCCTCAACGTTATCGGCGGCCTCGACAAGCCCGACAGCGGCGAAATTATCGTTAAGGGCAGGAGCAGCAAGGACTTCTCCGGTTCGGATTTCGACAGTTACCGAAACACCTGCGTAGGATTCGTCTTTCAGGAATATAACCTTTTAAACGAATTTTCCGTTGAGCAAAACGTTGCGCTCGCTTTGCAGCTTCAAAACAAGAGAAACGACAAAGCGGCCGTAAACGAGCTTCTCGAACGCGTGGATTTGAAAGATTTCGGAAAAAGAAAGCCGAACACGCTTTCCGGCGGACAAAAACAACGCGTGGCTATCGCCCGCGCGCTCATAAAAGACCCCGAAATCATTATGGCGGACGAACCGACCGGCGCGCTCGACTCCTCCACGGGAAAACAAATTCTCGACACTTTCAAAAAATTATCGCAGGATAAGCTTGTGATAATCGTCTCTCACGACAGGGAATTCGCCGAGCGTTACGCCGACCGAATCATCGAAATGTCGGACGGAAAGATAATTACGGACGTGAGCAAAACACGCTCCGAACCCGTTAAAATAAGCGATAACGTCAAGCTCGTTTCAAACGACGTCATAGCCGTTACGAACGCCGAAAACGTAACCGAAAGCGACGTTAAAACCATTTTGGACGTTATAAAAAGGAACGGCGGAAAAGCGATTATAACGGCCGGCGAAGACAAAATCGAAAACGTTAAACGCGCCTGCAAAATCAACGCCGACGGCTCGGAAGATACCTTTAAAACCTCCGGGAAAATCGAAACGGAAACTTACGACGGGAAAAACACGAAGTTCATCAAATCCCGCCTGCCCGCTTCCCACGCTTTCAAAATCGGCGCAAGCGGACTTAAAACCAAGCCTATAAGGCTCGTTTTCACCGTTTTTCTTTCGGTTATAGCGTTCTCGCTCTTCGGCGTGCTTTCGGCTTTTATGACTTACGACCGCACTTACTCCATATCGAAAGCGTTGCAAAAAACCAACAACCCCGCCGCCGCGGTTTACACCAAGTATTCAAGCGTTACGAACAGGATTTGCGTCAACACGGAGGACGGCTCGGAAACGGTCGACAGCGAAAGGCCTATAAGGAGCGACACCTACGTTTCAAAAGAAGAAATCGAAAGAATGAACGACAATTCTCTCGGCGTTAAATATGCGGGAATTTTCGGCGTTGAAAAATACCAAACGACCTACCCGATAGGCATCGCGGCCGAAAGCGATTACTACCCCACGAGCGAATTTTGCGGTTTTTCCGATTGCGGCGAAAAGTTCTTAAAAGAATGCGGATATATCCTTTTAGAAGGGCGTTATCCCGAAGCCGTTGACGAAATAGCCGTTTCGGAATACGTCGACGATTATTTCAGAGCCGCGCAAAAAGGCTCGGCCTTAAACAATACGGTGAAAATCAAAACTTTCGTTTACAACGAAACGGGCGAAACGATTTATAAGCAAGTGGAAATCGATTTGAAAATAACGGGAATTTACCGTTGCGGAAAAATCGATGGAAAATTCGACGCCTTAAAAGGAAAAGACGATTCTATGACGAGAAGCGAAAGAAGCGATTTAATTTCCGCTTTTAAGGATTATCTCAACAACAGTTTTCACCTCGTTGCTTTCGTTTCTCCCGATTTTTACGAAACGTATTCCCAAAAGAAGGATACTTCTTATAATTTCCATTCGGGAATGAATATCGTCGGAGTTGAGTTCAATTATAAGCCCATTGAAACCTCGACAAACGAATTCCGTTCCGTTCCGGCTTTCACTCCGAAATACGTATCGCATTACGCCGATAATTACGTCTTTTACGATATTGACAAAAACGAGATAAAAAACTTCGACGCGAGCGGACTTAAACTTGACAAAAACGAAATTTACGCGCCGCTGCCCTCCGAAGATTACGGATTCTACCCCGGCGAACCCGAAACTCGCGACGAAACCGTTCGATACTTCAAAAACAATTTGGGACAAACGGGAAAACTTACCGTAAAAGGATTCTACGCTTTAAAAAACGAGAGAATATACGACCCGCATCAACTTATCGTTTCGGACGAATTCATAAAAGAATATTGCGCCGAAAAAGAATACGTGTTTTTCGTGGATACCACGGCGTATAAACCGGACGGCGAATTGAAATACGTTTTTGCGATGGCGAAAACCGATAATTCGCACGAGCAAACCTCGTATATCCTTAAAGGCGAACCCGAACGCGACGTTTCGAGAAGCATCGCAAGCGAAGCTTACGAAGGAATTCTGCTCCTCGTTTCGCTTATAGATGCCCTTTCCGGAGTTTTCCTTATCGTGGGATTGATTTTGGGTTGTCTTGCGGCGTTGCTTCTTTTGAATTTTATCTCCGCATCTATCGCCGCAAAAAAGCGAGACATCGGAATTCTGCGGGCCGTCGGCGCGAGAGGCTCGGACGTTTTCAAGATATTCTTCTCGGAAGCTCTCATATTCGCGCTTATCTGCTTCGTTCTTTCCACGATTTGCTCGGGAATTTTGTGCGGACTTATAAACGACTCGATTACGAGCACTACCGTCGTCCCGACTGCGGAACTACTCGACTACAATCTCGTAAACGTGCTGTTTAACCTCGTAATTTCCCTGTTCGTTTCCGCTTTGGCAACGTTCCTGCCGGTTTTAAACGCCGCGAAGAAAGAGCCTGTTGAAAGCATAAGGTCGCTGTGACGGAAACGATAACGGTTACGAATACTGGCATACGCACGCAATTACGGCCGCACAAAACGCTTTAAACGCATATACGCATAAAAGAATCCCGCCTGCGCATAATAAAGTCAGGAGGAGATAATATGAAGATAGCAAACATTATTGCATACGTACTCGTTATTCTCGGCGCTGTGAATTGGGGACTTTTCGGGATTTTCAATTTTAATCTCGTTTCTATGATTTTCGGCGGCGCGAGAGCGGTCGGTTCGATAGTCGTTTATTCGCTCATCACGTTAGCGGCTTTATGGCTTATCATTTCGCCTTGCATCACGAACGGCAAGCTTGCTCTTACGAACGGCGAAACGTACTGATAAAAACGCAATAAATCGAGGTTGAAGGACGCTCTTTCGGCCTCGATTTATTTTTTGTTGAAAAAGTGCCGAAAAATTCTTTACAAATGCAAAATTATTTGGTAGAATAGTTAAGCAAGTTTCGGGGACGTAGCTCAGTTGGTTAGAGCGCTACCTTGACATGGTAGAGGTCATAGGTTCGAGCCCTACCGCCCCCACCAATAGAAAAAAGCAGACCTTCGGGGTCTGCTTTTTCTATTGGTGGGGGCTTTGGCGCGAGTACGCGGCATATCCGCCACTCGGAGTTTCCTTTTAACTCAAAATGCCGCCGAGCGTCAATTTGCCGCAAGGCAAATTCTTGCTATGCCGGTAAAGAATAAAACGCTTCTTGCCGAAACGCCACAATTTTCGCGCTTTTTGTCAAATTCTCGCTTGAAGTACGTCAAGTACGTCTGCGTTCACCTTCGCCAAAAATCATCAAAAATATCGGCGTTTCGGTTGCTGGCAAGTCTAGCGGTGGATTTTTAGGTTAAGACAAGGCACGCGAACGGGTTAATACTTACCGTATAAGCCGCGAGCGTAACGAAGTATTAGCCAAAAATACGCCGTTAGACCAAGATTCTTTTTATTCTTTACCAGCATAACTCCCGCTTGCGGGAAACGGCAAAACCCTACCGCCCCACTTTAACGCTATTCCTATTTTATAGGCCTTTCGGGCCTGTTTTTTATATTGGTGGGGACTTTGGCGCGAGTACGCGGCATACCCGCCATTCGGAGCTTTTTTAAACTCAAAATGCCGCCGAGCATCAATTTGCCGCAAGGCAAATTCTTGCTATGCCAGACAATTCAATACCGTTGTAGGTTTAATATTAAGCGGGGCGGGAGACTTATCTCCCGCCCCGCTTTTAATCGTTTTTCCCGAATTATTATTTAACTACGGAAATTTCGTAAGACGCGCCGCTTACGCATACGGCAACGTTTTCTATCGAAACCGCGCCGCCCTTATAATAATCTTTGTTAAGACCGAAAGGCTCGCCGTTTTCGTTCGCAATAATTATATCGCCGGTTGCCACGTCTATCGTTACCGTGAGCCAAACCGTTCCGTCCGTCGTCAATCCGCCGTTTTTCATTACGTAATTATTGTCGCTTATAATAACGTTTACGCCCGTCCAACCGGTTGCCGCAACTCTTATTTTAAACGTGATTTTACCTTCGGCGTCTACGCTTGCATATTTGTTGGTTTCAAGAAGGTTCACGTTAGAACCGAACGTACTTTGGTTTCTGACGTATTCCGTTTTTGCCGCGTAAACCTTGTTTTCGCTTCCTTCCATAGGCAACCAGGCGTTCACCGTCTTCACGTAACCCTCGCTATCCGCATCGGAAGAATAAACGTAATTTAAATTGCCTCTCACAACCAAATCGGTTTTAAGCAACGTCGTTTTATCGGAATCGTAAAACTCCATTCTAACGACGTCCGCGTTTATTGCAGCCAAATCGAAGTTACCTTTAAAATCGGGTGTACCGTCGCTCAAACAAATCAAAATATCGGAAAGAGCGGTTGCCGTAGGATTGTAAGCTCCGGAATTCAAGCCTTTTACAGCGCCGGATTCCGTGAATACAAGGATTTCGCCGGTTGCCGTATCAATCGATACGATATACCCGTCGCCCGCAACGACTCCGTTTTCAAGGCCGACGTAACCTCCCGCAGCAACGATGTTGAAGCCTGCCCAACCCGTGTCGTTTATACGAACTCTGAACGTAATCTTACCGTCGCTTCCGACCGTGATAAATCTATTGATTGCCGTAAGTTTCGTATCGGATTTAGCCACGACTTTATTTTTGATAACGAGCGTGTCGTAAGCAAGTTTCACCGTAACGTTTGCGGTTACGGTTGTTAAATCAACGGTTTCGTTATTGCTGCCGAGCCATCTGAAATTGATATACTGCTTGGTGTAACCGTCGCCGAGCTCCTCGTCGGCTTTGGTGTATTCGTAAGTCGCCGCAGAGCCTTTAATTACCTTTTCTCTATGAATTTCTTCGCCTTTTTCGTTATTGTAAACTACCGTGCAAAGTTCGGGAATTGTCGGATTTACCGCCGCAACCGCAACGTTCGCGTGCATTGCAAGGGAAATCGTATCGGCGGCGTAAGATTCAAACGTTTTCTCGGACGCAACCGTTCCGTCGGGTCTGTAAACGGTAACCTTTTTATCCTCGGCGGTTGCTTTAACCCTGAACCATTTGTTGAGTTCGCTTACCTTAACCGAAACGCCGAGCTCGTTGGCGGCGTTCCACGTTGCAGTGCCGTAAATTACGAAAGAAGTTTTGCCTTCCTCCTCGGTCGTACCGTCGATTGCGGTCGATTTGATAAGAACGAGGAATTCCACGTCGCCGTTTTTATCGCCGACAACGTAGCCGTTCATCTGGTTAATCGTGTAATAAGTTATAAGCCCATCCATAGGCGCATAATAAGCGACCTCGCGGCGGACTAAAACGTCGTCCTTATAGTAAACGTCCTTGTTTTCGGTGATATTTTCGAGATTTGCGGTTACGTTTCCTCCGTCCTCGGTCACCCATCTTTCATAATGAGTGTAAACGTAACCGTCTAAAACGTCTTTAACCTCGGTGTTGGGCGTTATAGCGTTCTTCACTGCGTTTTCGCCGTATTTAACCGTTTCGAGGCTCGTAGAACCGTTTCTGTGATAAGTTATCGTGTAAACGTTAATCGCGATGCCGGAAACCTTTACGGTTATATCTCCGATTGCCTCTTCGGCAGGAACGGTGAATCCGTAATTTTCATCGAGCTTCACAGTTTTTTCCGCGCCGTCGCCGACTTTATAGGTTACGGTAATCTTATCGTAAGACTGCGAATATTTTTCCGCGAGAGCTATGTTGAGCATCTGCTCTTCGCCGTGCTTATAAGTGAAGCCTTCGTTTGTAACCGCGCCTTCCACGTCGCCCGTATAAGAAACTCTGTAAGTGGGCAACACGACGTTGATTATAAGCAAGTAATCCGCAGTTGCGCCGTTTTCGGCGGTTACGGTTATGGTAAACTCGTTTTCGTCCTCTTCAAGTTCGCCGATTGCGGGCGTGAGCGTATAAGAAGAAACGTCGCTCGTAAGAGTTACGACTACGGTTGCCGATTTTCTGTTTATCGTTACGAGATAAGCGTTCTCGGTTTCGTCGAACGTGGCGGAAATATCGTTTACCGTTATACTTTCGACGGTGTTTACCGCGCTTTTTTCACGAGTGATTATCACCGAATAAGTTTTGCTCTCTTCGCCGACCGAAACCTTTATCGCAAATCCGTTTTCTCCGACGACGAGATTCTCTTTAACTCCCGCGCCCTCTACCGTGGCTTTTTCGTTAGACGCGGTTGCCGTAAGCGTAACTTCGGTTACGGTGTTTGCAACGGTGTGCCTATACGTTCCGTCCGCGCCCGCGGTGAGAACGTTATCGCCGATTTTAACTTCGCTAAGGCCGAGGTCTGCCGCCGCGCGAACTACCTTTACGGTGTAGTTTTTAGCGGATTCGCCTGCTTTTACGGTAAGCGTGAACGCGTTTTCGCCGACGTTAAGAGTTTTTTCTCCCGTACCTTCGACGGTTGCGTAAGCCTTTGCCGCGGTTGCGGTGAGATTAACCGTCTTAACGTCGTTCCCCACGCTTAAAACGTAATTTCCGTCAGTGCCTGCCGTGAGAACGTCGTTGCCGATTTTAACCTCGCCAAGGCCGAGATTTGCCGCCGAACGAACGATTTTTACCGTGTAATTTTCAGATTTGCCGGAAGCCTTTACGGTTACGGTGAAAACGTTTTCGCCTGCCTTCAAGGTCTTTTCCCCCAATCCTTCTACCGTTGCGGCGTTGTCCTCCGCCGTTGCCGAAAGCGTGAGTTTTTCAACCTCGTAATCGACGGTGTGAACGTACTCGCCGTCCGTAAGGGTAAGCGTAACGTCGTTCGCTTTCAATTCCGCAAGCTTTAAGTTCACAGCCGTGTCGTTGCACGCCGTAAACATAATTGCGGAAACCATTACGGCTAACAAAACAAGTATGCTTTTGATTTTGAACTTTTTCATTTTTTCCTCCTATTTATTTAAAAGGTTTTTTCCTTTATTTTAAAGGTTTTTGCCTTTATTTCAATTTCGGAAGTTCCCCGGGAACTACCGTCCACAAAACGGAATCGAACAGCGAACGCGCTTTGTAACACGCCTCCATTTTGTTGTTGCAAACGAATATCGATTCCTTGCTTACGTCCCTCGAACCGTCGGTAACCGTCCAATCGAGATTTACTTCTCCGTTTTCGGCAAGAACGATTACGTTGTTGAAGTAATTGTTGTTTTGCCAGACGTAGAAAATACTCGTCATAGCGTAGTCGGCGTTTTTGTTCAGCTTTCCGCCGTCCGCCATACGCATATTGATGAAAACGTTCTCGACTCCGCCGCCGTAATACGTTTTGCAAAGCCCGCTTGCTCCGTTATATTTATAAACGAAATCAAACGAAACGTTTTTGATATTGTTGTAAGCGACCTCCGTTTTCCCGGGAACGGGGTTTCCGTTTTTATCGACGACGTCGTAATGCTGTAACATTCTCACGGCAAGTCCGCAAGCGACGGACGTGAACCGCACGTTCTCGAAAGAGACGTTTTCAAGGTTAAACCCGATGACCGTTCCGAACAACGACTGCTCGGAAACGGACGACGGCATAGTAATATTTTTCACCGAATGTCCGTCGCCGTTGAGGCTTCCCGAAAAACTTTGGGAAAGATAAGCCTTGCCCTGAACGAACGGTTTAGCGAGGTATTCGATGCCTGTGAAATCTACGTCGCTCGTTAATAAAAAACGCGAATTGACGTCGCCGTCGAGGTTTAACATAGCGTTCCAATCCTCCGGCGAGGCGACGAGCATCGTGTAAACCTCAACGGAAACGACCTTCGTTTTTTCGCCGCAAACGACGGAAATCAACGCGCTGCCGACAGAAATCGGAGTTACCGTTCCGTCCTCGGACACCTCGGCAACCTTTTCGTTATCCGAAGCGAAAGTTGCGTTTTTTGCTCCGAGTTCGCTTTTCACGCCGTCTGTCGTAACGCTGCCCGTTATTTTCTCCGCACCGGTGGATACGGAAAGATTTATCACGTTCTTTTCGAGTTCTATAAGCGTTTTGCCCGCGTCCTCGATAACCGTAACCTTACACTCCTTCGTAACGCCGCCTACGGTTGCGTAAACGACGGCTTCTCCGACGGTTTTTGCGATTACTCTGCCTTGCGAAGACACCGAAACGACGGTTTTGTTATTCGTGGACCATTTCACGCTTTCGCTCGAATCGGTTATCGCCTCCAACGTGAAAGTTTCGTCCTCGCAAAGCGTCAGTTCCGTTTCGCTTATCGTAAGCGAAACTTCCGACGCGGATTCGGACGTAGGCTTGGTTGTTTTGCAAGCCGACGAAGTTATTGCCGTTGCGAAAGAAACGACGATTATAAAACAACGTAATGCGATTTTCTTTATATTCGTCATATCAGCCTCCGATTTGTTTTTCCCACGTTTCGATGAGAACGTCTATGTTGCGGGCAGATTCTCTGGTTTCGAGTATTTCGTATTTTTTAGTGTAAGTCTTCATATCCGCAAGATATTCTATCTTCTTTTCCTGCGACAACTCGCCCATATGCAGCGTGAACGTCAGATATATGGGAGTAAGTCTTTCTCTTCTTAACCTGTCGCTTAAAAGTTGCCAACGGCTCGGATTGCTCTCTTTAAGCGGCTCTACGTCTTTTAAGCACTTATCGAGATAATTCATAAGCTTTTCAACAACTTCCGTCGGCCAATACTCCTCTTTTCCCATTTCCTGCCAGATACTGCCCGTTATGTGCTGCGTTTCGGCAAGATATTCGTAATAAGCGCGGAAAAAGTCGAAATATTCCTTGAACGTTTCGGCAGCCGCTCCGTAATAATGCTCGATAAAATCGTAAGCGAGTTCGTTATAATCGAGCGAAGTGTCGTACATAAGCTTCGACTGAATGTAAATTTGCATCGCTTCGAAGCACGGTACGGCCGAAGAACTGTACGCCTGGTCGTCTATATAATGAACTCCGCATTCCTCGTAGAATTTGTAATGAGCGTTGAACGTTCCGAAATTGTAAAGAGGAATGAAGTAATTGTAAACCGCAAGGCTGTATCCCCAAACGATTATGTTGTTGTGCAAGCCCTGCTTCGAGAACAAATCGCTCCAACCTTTTAACTGCGCGTATTGCGTGCCGTTTTCCGTTTCCGAAAATCCTTTGCTGAAATCCGAATCGATGGGACAATACATAACCATTACGTTTTTGCGGATTTTAAGGTTTTCGTAATGCGGAATATATTTACCGTTCTCGTCCTTCACGGCAACCTCTTTGCCGTTGACGGTTTCCTTCTTTACGGGAGGCTCTTGTGAAGTCTGATAAGCGAAGAAAACGTAAAACACTTCTCTTTCGGGATAAGCGTCGGCAAGCCATTCGTCAACTTCCTGCGCCACGAGGTTCGTGAAGTTAAGCTCCTGCCCGCCGTAGCCGCCGTATAACGCTCTCTCCGCCTTGCAATTATCGCATTCGCACATATCGAAGTTATCCTCGTGGCCAATCATAAGATACTTGCCGTCCGGATTTTTGATTATGCGCAGTTTGATTTGCTCAACCATTTCGGCACGCATTTCCGCGTTGCTGTAACAAACCTGCGTGTGAGTTGCGTCGTACCAATCTTTATGCGCTTCTCCGTAAACGCTGTAAGGCAAAAGTCCGTACAAATCGTTTCCCGCAGAATGAGCGGAACTTGCGCCCGTAACCGTGTGGGCAAACGTTATCCAATGTCCGAGTCCGTTGCCCGTGTAAAGACGCATACGCTGACGATACTGCGAATTGAGCGAACGCATCATAATATCGCGCATATCCGTGCTCGGAACGAATTCCAAATCGAAATCAAGCAGGTATAAATCCCCGGTTTTATCGAGGACGTATTCGTCGTAACTGTAAAATTCCAGCCCGAGCGAATATCCGAGCATATCGTAAACCGCGCTTATCACGCCGTTATCGTCCTTTGCGTTGATTAAAAGCGCGTTGCCCTTTCTTTTCAGAATATAGCCCGTTTCTCCGAGTTTTTCCGTAAGTTTAAGTCCGCTGCTTTGAAAAAGCGTGGTTTTTCCGAGCGAAATCACCTTTTCTTCTTCCGAAAACTCCCCGCCGTCGGATTCTACCGCGAGTTCCGCGCCCGTGGCTTCTTTTACGAAATTAACGAGTTCCGCGGCGGCGGTGTTTATATGCGCGCTTGCGTTGAGCGGAATCACGATTTTATAATCCGTTTTTCCGCCGTCAACGATTTTTATATCCGTTTTGGCTATTTCCTGCGCGGGTTTTTCCTCAACGGAAGTGCTTTCAGGTTTCTTCCCGCACGAAGCGGCGGAGAACAAAAGCCCGATAACGAGCAATAAGCATATTATTTTTTTCATCTTTCGTCCTCCTTTCATTCTGCCTTTACTATAAATCTATAAGTTACAACGTTGTTATTCGGGTCGGCGGCGACGTACACGACGACGTAAGTTCCGCGTTTCGCAAAGGTATATTCTCCGGCGGCCGATTCTCTCGTTCCGTCCGGCAACATAACGTACGTGCGCACCGCAACTTCGTCCTTTTTATCGTCGCTGACGCTATAACCCGGCAAACGCACGCTTTCGCCCACTTTAACTTTGCCCGGGATTTCGCCGTCGAAAGTCAATTCGGGTTTAATCGGGTCGTACACCGAAAACTCCGCGTAGTCGCTTGCGGAATTACCGTTTTTATCAGTAACCTTGAACGTGATTCTGTATTTACCGCACTCGCTGACCGTAAACGTTTCGCCCTCTTTAAGCGTTTTTTCCGCAATAAAGGTTTCCGTTCCGCACTTAACGCTGACTTTCACCTCGCCGAGCGAGCTGAGTACGTCGTAAGCCGTTACCGCGCCGAACGTTATCACGCTTCCCACGGGCGTTCTTCCTTCGTAACAGTCGTCCGCCTTTATATAAGGTTTTTGCATATCTCTCTTAACGCTGTTTATCGTCTGGTTGTTTATCGTGCGGATTCCTAATTCGGTTTTGCCTTTAATTCCGTTCACCTTGCAATCGAGATAAACGTAACCGCTTGAAAATCCTTCAAAATCAAGACCTGCGGCCGTTTTATCCGCAACGCCGATTACCGAATCTTTCGCGTCCGTGAACGTTCTCGTCGCGTCGTCGTACTTGATTTGCAAATATCCGTCGGAATCGAGATAAGTCAAGGTCTTTTCGCCGCTACCGACGGAACAATACCAGGAACTTCCGATTTTAACGTATTTCAAAACGATTTTTTGCAAGCCGTTTCGTTTATCCGAAAGAATAACTTCAAACGATTCGGCGTTAAAACTATCGGTTTCGGCGATGAAACGGAGCGTCGTTTCCTTTGCGTAAATCGGGCGGGCGAACGAGAAACTCATTTGCTTTGCGCTATCTTTACTCGTAAACAAAACGCCGCTGCTGCTTGTCGAAAGGGAAGAATTTTCGTTTACGAAATAATCGTCTATATAACCGTCGCCGTTCTTTGCCGTCCGAACGGGTATTACGCGAGTTATAACCTTGTTTAACCCGCCGTGAACGAACGAAACCTCCACGGTTGCCGAAGTTACGCTTTCGGTAGCTTTCGGGCTGTATAATCCGTCATCGCCGATTGTAACCTTTCCGTTTCCGTCGGTCACGACGATTTGAGAGGGAACGGTTATTTCGTTGAGATTTTCATCGTAATAAACCGCGTAATATTTATCGAAAACGAACTTGTCGCCGCTAATAAACGCCTTGGGCAAATTTACGCTCTCTTCGTTTATGCGAAGGCCGTTATCCCTCGTGACGCTTATTCTCTTCCTGACTTTTTTCGTTTGTCCGATATAATCGGTTATCGTGTAAGTTACCGTGTAAGTTCCGACTGCGCCTTTACACTCGAATTTTCCGTTCGTAACGGGGATTACGTTCGAGCCGCATTTAACGTCGACTTCCACTTTTGCTCTGCCCGCGCCCTCGTTTGCTATCTCGTAATCGGCAAGAACGAGCTCGTCCCCGTACTTCGCCTCGGAAGGCATCGACGAATCCACGGTAAGTTCGGGTTCGTCAACGTTTCTCTTTGCCGTCACCCTGAACGTCTTTTCCGCGCGGTGGCCGAAAGAATCAACGGCGTAATACTTAACGGTGTAAGTTCCTTCGATAGGCGTGAACGTGCCGTCCGCGCTCACCTCGACGGCTCTTCCGGAAGCGTCGTTAGTTACGACGACGCCTTTATCCACGATTTTAGAATCGGCGTCCGTTGCGGTGTAATCGAAGATTTTATAGGGTTTTCCGACTTTTGCGACGGGTACGGCGTTTTCGTCCGCGTCAACCGTTATTATCGGATTTTCTTTGTCCTCAAACAACGGTTCGGACATATCCTCCCCGTCAATCGTGAGCATAAACACGTCCGCGCCGCTGCTTGCGCCTTTTGCGTACACGCTTAAAATCGCTTCGCCGGTGGTGAAACCTTTCCACGGCTTATTGCCCGCGCTGAGCTCCGAATCCGTGCTGTCGAAATCGTAAACGAGCCACGGGACGAGCGTGGAATTGTATTCGGGGTGTCCGTTTACGTTATCCCCGGGAATATCGTTATGCCCCGTGAGCCATAACGGCTGCGAATAAAGGCATTTCGTTTCGTAATCGAAAAAGAGATTAAGCGACATATAATCGAATTCGTAGTTGTCCAGCTTATGAGTGAAACTTCCCGAACTGACAAATCCGCCCTCTTCGTGAATTATTGCCGAATCAACGCTTCTCTTCGTCGAGAAAAAGTCGTAATAATAACCTACCCACGCGGTTTGTTCCGAAGCCCTCGCTCTTATAAGCGTTGCCACGGGCGTGTAAGAAAGGTATTTCAATCTCACCGATATATAATTGCTTGCGTCGTATTTATCGGTTAAAACGACGAAGAAAGAATCCAAATCGGGAGAGCCGACGTTTTTCGGGTCAAAACTGAGTTTGAGAAGCGTTTTTCCTTTGTTGGTTTTATCGTTGAAGGAATACTTCGACAAATCGATGGTTTTTCCGTAAGTCACGGTGTTATTATCGGTAAGGGTTAATTTTACGCCCTTCGTTTCGTGGTTCGCTCTCATCGAGGAATAAACCGCGTCCGTATCGAACTCGTCGGCATAATTCCGCTTAACCGAAAAACACTTTTTATATTCGTGATTTTCCCCGTTCAAAACGGCTGAATACTCCAAAGCGTATTTGCCCGAATCGAGAAATTTCACCTTTCCGCTCTTCTCTTCGCCGTCGGGCGTAACGATTTTTGCGGAAACCGTTTGTTTTGCGTCGCCGAGGCAGAATTCCGCCGTCGGGAACTCGTATTCCGCGCCGACTGCAAAGTCTTCGGGAATTTCTTCAACGTTCACGGCAAGCGTCGTTTCGTCCGCCGCGACGCGTTTAACTTCGGTGTTGTAAGCGGCGGATTTTTTGCCGGAATACTCTATTTCGTAAACGCCGACTTCGGTTAATCTGAAAAGAAAACCTCCTTCCGTTTTTTCATAACCGCTCAAAGCCTTGCCGTTCTTTTTTATAGTGACCAAACACTCTTCGACGCCGCCCTCCGCGACGTTCGTAACGACGCTCGCTTTGGGGATAAGGATTTTGGCGTTTAAACCTGCTTTTTCGGGAATTTCGCCGTCGTAAACGAATTGCCCCGTTATTTCCGCAAGTTCAACCGTCTCCGCTTTATACCAAGCGTCGGAGGTTTCTCCGTTTTCGGCGTATTCGTAATAAAGATACAGCGTTCCCGCCTTTGCAGGGGTGTACGTTTTGACGTTTTTTGCAAGCAATTTGCCGCTTTCGTCGTAAACGGACGCGCTTATTTTATCCGAAACGTCGTCGCCGTTTTCGCCCGTCGCCTTCGCTTCGGGTAATTTATACTCTTTGCCCGCCACGGGTTTTATTTCCGAGGAAAGAATTATCGACGGGCGATATTTGACGTTTTCGGATTTGAGCGAATATCCGCCGAACGAGCAAAGCAACAAATCCCCGCGACTGTTTGCGGTAATTTCGTCGAACACGACGGAAACCGAATATTCTTTAAAAGAATCGAAATCGTTTGCAAGAAGTTTTCCGTCGTTATATTGCTTTTTCAAATCCCACACGAGGCGATAACTGCCGTCGTCGGATTTAACCTTGACCTGCATACTTTCGGGGTCGAACGTCAAAGAACAGACGTCGGAGGAAAATCTCGTGTAAACGTCCTGTTCGTTATAGCCCGCAGTAACCCCGTAAGGAGCGTTCGACGCTTCCTGATATACGATTCCGCCTTTAACGCCGTCGTAAACTACGGCCGCGTCGTTATAATCGGTGTGAGCCGAAATCTGAACGGAAAAACTCTTTCCGCTTCTCTCGTCCTTAAACGACAACGAATATTTTTTCAAGTCCTTGCTTTTGCCGCTGGACGCCACTTTTATTTCCGATTGAAATATACCCGTGCGAACGCCCTTGAATCTGGCCGTCGCACCGTTGTCGTAAGCGTATAACCTGAGCCCCGTATTTCCGTTATCCGAATCGCCCGCAACGGTTTTAACCTTGCCGTCGCACTCGAAAATTTCGGACGCAAAAGCCGTGTTCGGTTTGTTAAACGCAACGGCGAACGCGGATAAAACGCTTAAAACGAACAGGCATATAAGCGAATAAAATACGATTTTCCTTTTCTTCGTCATCCTTTTATTCCTCCTTCCGAAAGATTTCCCATTATCTTGTTTTTAAAAATCAAAAACAACACGAAAATGGGCAAAAATACCATAAACGCCGCGGCGAGTTGAGCGGTTAAATCAACGGGACTCGGACCCGACCAAGTTCCGCCGCCGCCGATAATGGACATATACAAAACGACCGCCGAGGTCGTGTGATTCGGCAAAAACATATAAGGCGTTTCAAAATCGTTCCAGTACTGAATGAAGTTAAGAAGAAAAATCGTCGATATAACCGGAACGGCAAGAGGAAGCATTATGCGAAAAAACACCGTGTAATGATTTCCTCCGTCCAAAAACGCCGATTCCGCATATTCCCAGGAAAGCTTCCTGAAAAACGCGTAAAAAATCATATAATAAATATTGTTGAACCCGAACTTCATTATCCACGAACCGAAGATAGAATCAAAAAGTTTTAACTTTTTGGTTACGGTGAGCATAGAAGCAAGGTTGCCGACGATGGGAAGCGCAAGCGTTATTATAACGACGTAATGTATAATCTTACTGCACTTATTATCGTATTTTGCGGTGCAATAAGCAACGGCCGCCGTGCAGAGAGTTTGCAAAAGCGCGCCTCCGCCCGCATACAGCAAAGAATTGAAGAACATTTCTTCAAAATACACCGGTTTAAAACCGCCGTTCGTTTCTTTGAGAGTTTTAAAATCGTTAAAAACGAGTATATAATTATCGAAACTGACGTCGGCAAAAAGATTCCACGGATTGCGCATTATCGACTTATACGTTCTGAACGACGCCGAAAAACCCCACAATATCAGGATAAGAACCGCCAACCCGTAAAGCGCGAGCAAGCACGCCACTATCGCTTCAAACCAATCGAACCTTCTTCGGGAAAGTTTCTTTTTTGAATTCGTCATATCTTTCTCCCCCGTCAGTTTTCGTTAGGCCCGTATTTGAGCATAAGGTTTCTTATAAGAATCGTCACGGGAGCGACGAGCGCGGTGAGCATAAGCCCGAGAGCCGACGCCTTGCGATACATTTGTTCCAAAGAACTGCCCGTGAACCTTCCGTCCTGAACCATATTGAATAAGTAATAGCCGATGGTCTGGTATTCTCTGTTCGTGTTAAACCCGTAGAACGTGAACAAATACGCCTGATTCGTCGCGAACCACGCGAAGAAAATCACGATTATCGAAACAATCGTGCCCCAAATCTGCGGGATTATGACGTGAACGAAAGTTCCTATCTCGTTTGCGCCGTCGATTTTGGAGGCCTCGACAACCGAATCCGGCGTTTGCGACATCGCGTTGATGTAAAGCAAAATATTTGCGGAAAAAGTCATCAGCAAATAGAAAATTATCAACACGGCCTGCTGTTTGTCGTTGTAAACCGGGCCTATAACCGAGCCGCCGAACAAGCCCGAAAGCCCTTCGTTGATAAAGTATTTATAGAATATTACCATTGCCGTGGAACACACGATGCTCGGCAAAAACAAAATAACCTTGAAAAACGACGACAGCCGGAATTTTTTGTAAACGTAATAGCTGAACAACAGCGATATAGGAATACAAACGACCACGTTAAGCGCAAGGTATAACGAAGAGTTTTTTATGCAAAGCCACAAATCGGCAAACACGATTTTATCGAAAAAATACGCAAAATTATCGAAAGTGTAACCGATGACGACTTTTCCCGCCGAGTTATCGTAGCTTTGAAACGCCATAAGAAAACTGTTAAAGTTCACCACGACGTAAAAAACGATAAACTGCAACAAAGGCAACGCCACTATGCTTGCGTAAAACAAGTTGCCTCCGCTTATCGTCTTATTCTTTTTCGGCTTAAAAGCTTGCGGAGAATAATCTCCGCAGGCTTCGCTTTTTTTCGTTTTAAACCTAATCATTCGACAGTTCCTTTTCCGTTGCGTTTATAATCGCGCAAAACTTATTTGCGATAATTCCATATCGCTTCAAAATAATCTTTAATGCTTACGTCGTGGTCCTTTAAGTAACTCACGGGGTTACCTTCCTGTGAGTTTACGCTGAAACCGTAAGTTCTGTAACCGAGCAAGCCCGCGTTTTGACGCGCCGTTGCGGAAATGGGCGTCCAAGGCAAAACTACCGTGCCTTCGCTGTTTCTCGTATCGTAAACGCTCTTGCCGTACGTACTCAATTTTGCAATCGATTCGCTCGTCAAGTCGTATTTCATCGCACGGAAAGTGTTAGTGTATTCCGTGTAAGTTCTCATTGCGTAATCGCTTTGAAGGAAGCTTACGAAAGCTTTTGCCACGGGAACTAATTCGCTGCTCGTTTCGCTGCTTATGAAGATAAAGGACGAACGGTCGCTGACCTTCGTGTTGGTCGTGCCGATTTTGCTCGCGTCGGTTTTCGGCAGGGGCAAAATACCGACGTTTCTATCGGTGACTTTCGCCTCGTTATACCACCAGCCGCCGTCTACGAGGAAGCCTATCGGATTGTCTCCGATGCCGTTGCCTTCGGGGTCGATGAAATAATCCTGCGCGTTGACATTGCTGAAACCTGCGTCAAAGGACTTCGCGTAGTAGTTTTTGCTGTCCTTCTTCCCCGTTCCGTCGTCGAGAAGAAGTTTTGCGAATTCGAGAGCGTCCAATTTACCTTTTTGTCTTTGCAAAAGGTTGAAGTTCGTGGAATCGATTTTCGTAGACGGTTTTAAAGTTACGCTGCCGTCCGCGTTTACGGTGTCGACGAGCGTCGTTGCGTTACCGTCGAACGTGAAGTTGAGTTTCATTTGCTCCGCGCCCTCGTTGTTCGCCCACATATCGTTGACAAGACCGGTGAGATAACCCGTTTCATAGCCGTTCCAGACGAAAGGCGTTACGCCGACGATTTTCATCTGTATCGTAAGCGCGCGGAAATCCTTATAGGTTGCGGGAAGTCCGTCGTCGGCGGTTTCGTCCTGCCCGTCGGGGCCGGAAGCTTTCGGGTCGTCGGCGTCGCTGACGAACAATTCGCCTATTTTATCCTCGTTTTTGAAATCCTCTTCCGAGAAGTTCTCCGCGGTTTTGCCCGCAGCGAAATATAAGCATTTTTGCTTGAACAAGTCTATATCGTAGTTAAGATTGATGGACGTTTCAAACAAAGGCAAAGCGTAGTATTTGTTTTCGACTTTTAAAAATTCGTCGTACGCTTCCGGAATCTTTTCGGCAATCTTTTTATCCGTTTCTTTTGCGTTGAGTCCCGTCGTTGCGTAA
>ERZ808278.571-NODE-571-length-22557-cov-4.928362_pt1 | contig 22557 bp, 25 predicted proteins | sample MGYA00521239_ERZ808278 | MGnify/ENA primary metagenome ERZ808278 (study PRJEB31516, sample SAMN03275600) | gut metagenome | biome: mammalia-associated habitat; material: feces | host: Papio cynocephalus | place: Kenya | collected 2012-07-17 ... | reverse complement strand
TGAAAATATAAATGTAGATACTTCTTATGAAGAATATATAAAAAGAGTTGAAGGTAATGAGTATTAATACAAAAGAGTATATTGAAAATTACATAAAAATAAGAGACAAGAATAATAATATAATCCCTTTAAAATTAAATGAACCTCAAATGAAATATTATAATGTTATAAAGAAATTACATGAGGAAAAGAAACCTATTAGAATTATAATATTAAAAGCTAGACAAATGGGATTTAGTACAGAAACAGAGTCAATTATATTTAAAAATGTTGTTACAAAACATAATTACAATGCAGGTATAGTAGCACATAAAGAAGATAGTACATCAAACTTATTTAATATGAGTAAAAGAATGTTAGAAAATCTACCTGATGCAATCAAACCAGAACAGAAAAAATCTAATGCTAAAGAATTAGTTTTTAACAATGACAATGGAACAGGCTTAGATAGTAAAATAAAATGTATGACAGCAGGTGGAAAAGGAATAGGACGTTCAGATACATTTACGGCATTACATCTATCAGAGTTGGCATTCTGGGAAGGAAATAAAGAAGACACGTTGCTAGGGTTATTACAAGCAGTTCCTAATACATCTGATTCTATGATAATAATAGAGTCAACAGCAAATGGTTATGATTACTTTAAAGAATTATGGGACAAGGCAATAGCAGGAGAAAATGATTTTTATCCATTGTTTGTTGGTTGGAATGAATTAGAAGAATACAAAATGGAATACACTGGATTTCAATTAACGCAAGAAGAAATAGAACTACAAAAAATGTATAATGTTTCTTTAGAACAGTTGGAGTGGAGAAGATGGTGTATAAAAAATAACTGTGGTGGTGACATTGACAAATTCAAGCAAGAATATCCAATAAGTCCAGAAGAGGCATTTCTTTCAACTGGAAAATGCTATTTTAATAAACAAAATATAATAAACAGAATAAATGAATTAAGAAACAAGAATCCAATTATGCAGGGTTCTTTTTCTTGTTTCTATGATGGAATAAGAATAAGAGGTAGAAAATTCAATGAAGAAGAAAAGGGAAGTATAAAGATATATAAATATCCTGAAAATAATGTACCTTACGTAATACGGAGGAGATACGGCAGGAGAAGGTTCGGATTATTTTACAGCACATGTAATCAATAATATTACAGGAGAGCAAGTTGCAGTATTAAAACAACAATATGATGAAATAGAATATGTAAAACAAATATATTGTTTAGGAATGTTTTATAATAAAGCTCTGTTAGGTCCTGAAAGTAACTTCAGTACATATCCAATACAAAAGTTAGTAGAACTAAATTACCCTAATATTTTTGTCAGAAAGAAAGAAGATACATATTCAAATAAACATGAGAAATCATTTGGATTTAAAACAACATCAATTACTAGACCGTTGATACTTGGAAATTTACAAGAAATAGTAAAAGATGAAATAGATAAAATAGTTGATATAGATACATTAAGGGAAATGCTTACATTTATCGTGAATAAAAGTGGAAGAGCAGAAGCGGAAGATGGCTATCATGATGATTTAGTTATGGCCTTAGCTATAGCTTATTATATAAGACCACAACAAGCTATGAAAAAAATAAAAACAGAAAATGAACAATTGAATGACAACATATTCAAAGAATTTGGAAAAGATGACGACTATATAGAAGAAGATTATGGAAGTCCAATAGATGTATTTTAGGAGGTAAAGTAATGAAAAAATCTGTATTAAGAGCTAAATTAAAAGAAAGAAAAAATAAGGTAGATAAAACAAAAAAGAAACCTGCTAGAAGGAGAAGGAACAATGATTAATTTGATATATACAATATTGCCAGCAGTCTGTTTAATAACAGGCTTTTATTTTGGCTTTAAAATTGGAAAAACATTAGAATTGCCAAGTATTCCAGAAAAAGTAAAACATCCAATAAAGACAATTATAGAAGAAAAAGAACAAAAAGAAGCGGAAAGTGAATTAAACAAGGCAATAAAAAATTTAAATAACTTTGATGGAACAGCAGAAAGTCAGGAGGATATATAGTATATGGAAAATGAAGAAATGATGACAGATGTATGGAATGAGTATCAAAGAGGTGTGGATTATAATTATAGACAAAATCTATATAGTAAATCAGACAAGAACTTTAAATTCTATTTAGGTAATCAATGGGAAAATGCTAAATTAGGTGGAATACAGCCTATAACACTTAATATTATTCAATCTATTGTTAAATATAAAGTTGGTGTAGTAAAAAATAATTTATACCAAATATACTTTAATTCGGAAACATATGAGACAGAAGATGAAAGAAAAACATTACAAGACTTATGTGATAGTTTAAATAGATTTGCTAATAGGATTTGGGAAAAAAACCAGGTTGATAGAATAGTTGAAAATTGTGTAGATGATGCTTGTATAGATTCAGAAGGTATTATTTATTTTTATGAAGATAATGAAAACATAGTTCCTGAGCAAGTAGATAAAACAAATATATATTATGGCAATGAAAATGATGACAATATACAAACACAACCTTACATTATTATTTCATTTAGAAGAACTGTTGATGAAGTTAAAGCAGAAGCAAAAGCAAATGGAATGTCTGAAGAGGAAATACAAAAGATAGTAAGTGATGAAGAATATCATGAACAGTCAGGAAAAGATAAAAGGACTGATGAAATAAGTCCAATGTGTTTAGTTTTACTTAAATTATATAAGAAAGATGGAACAGTTTGGATGAAAAAGTGCACTAGACTTGCAACAATAGCAAAGGATACTGATTTAAAAATAAAATTGTATCCAGTTGCACACTATTTATGGACAAGAGTAAAAGGAAGTGCAAGAGGACAAGGTGAAGTTGAGTATATTATTCCAAATCAAATAGAGATAAATAAAACTGCTACAAGAAGAGCTTTAGCGGTTAAATTAGGAGCATTTCCAAAATTAGTTGCTAATACAAAGTACATAAGAAACACAAAAGCATTAAACAGTGTTGGAACAACAATAGAATTAAATGAATTAAATGCAGATGACGTAAACAAGGTTGTCAATTATTTAAAACCTGCTCAAATGAGTACGGATGCATATAATTTACAAAAAGAATTGATAGATGATACACAAAATTTAGCAGGTGCTGGAGACAATGTAACAGGAAATATAGATCCTACACAAACAAGTGGAAAAGCAATATTAGCAGTACAACAAGCAAGTCAACAACCTATTAATTCACAAGTAAAAGCTTATAAGGTATTTATAGAAGATATAGCAAAAATATGGTTTGAAATGTTGAAAAAATATAGTGTAGATGGAATTAAATTAACCAAAGAGGAAAAAGATTATGCTAATGATACTACATTTGATACTCAATATATGTTGAGTTATGAAGAATTAGAAAAATTAGAATTAGATATAAAAATAGATATAACACCAAAATCACCACTTGATAAATATGCACTTGAACAAAGTTTAGAGAATTTATTGGGTGCTGGACAAATATCATTTGAAGAATATGTCAATGCTTTACCAGAAGATTCAGCAATGCCAAAATCTAAATTGAAGGAAATATTAAAGTCTAGAGAAGAAAAGAATAGAATTATTACAGAAATTGAAAAGCAAGGAAATGCTTTAAATGGTGCAATGGAACAAGTAATGATACAACAAGAAAACCAAAATAAAGAACAAACAGGAGTAACTCCTGAAGAAATAAATATGGTTGATAACCAACAACTAAATAATCAAGTTAATCAGAGCAAATAGGCTCTTTTTTTATTGTCCAAAACTGATGAAGACATTAAAAGCATTTAGGAATCTATAGTCGACGGACTTTAAATGGGAGGTTACATATGCCAACAGATAATGAAGATATGGAAGTAGAAAATATTGAAGAGGAAGTTGTTGATAATGCTCAAGAAGAACAAGAGGTTCAAAATGAAAAACAACTAACACAAGAAGATATTGACAATGCAGTCAAATCAAGAGTGGGAAGAGTTGAAAGAAAGTATAAAAGGGAACTTGCTGAAAAGGATAATGAGCTTGAGGAATTAAGACAACTTAAAAGCACACTTAGAAAAGGTTTAGAACTTAACGAAGATGATAATGTGCTAGAGAAAGTCAATAGTTTCTATAAAGAACAGGGCGTTGATATTCCACAATTTGAATCAGCTTCTAATAAACGAGATACTCAAATATTAGGAAAATTTGATGCTCAGGCTTTAATAGATTCAGCTGATTTTGATGAAATTCAAAATAGAGCAAATGAATTAAATAAAAAAATACAACAAGGAAAGATAACAGAAAGAGAAAACGCAGAGTTTATGCAATTAGGTAGCTATTTGACTAAAGAGCTACAAGCAAAGGAATTAAAAGAAAAAGGTGCAGATGAGAACATTATTGATGATAAATCATTTAAAGATTTTGCAAGTAAGTTCAATTCAAATATGCCTATTTCAGAGATTTATGATTTGTATTCAAAACTTAATCATAAAGAGGTAACAAAACCAGCAAGTACTGGAAGTATTAAATCAAGTGTTGGAGAGTCCAAAGTCAAAACTTATTATACTTCAGAAGAAGTGGACAAGTTAACATCAAAGGATTTAGATAATCCAACAGTATTCAAAAATGTAATGGCTTCAATGAAAAAATGGGGCAAATAAAAAATAAAGGAGAGAGATAAAAATGAGTTATGCAAATTTTAAACCAGTTGTATGGTCAAAATACATTGAACACGAATTACCAAAATTTACAGTTTATAAACAAGACTGTGATTACAAATTCGAAAATGAAGCAGGTCAAGGAAAAAGAGTAAAAATCTTAAATGTTGGTAGACCAACTATAAAAGATTATAAACCAAATGGAAATGGTATAGATAAACCAGAAAGAGTAGCAGATAGTTCTACATATATTGATATAGACCAATATAAATATTTCAATTACGGAATAGATAATATTGATAAAGCACAAGCACAAGAAGGTATCATGGAAGCTTTACAAGAAGAAACAACAAGAGCATTAGCAGAACAAGAAGATATATTCTGTGCAACAAAAATGTCTAAAGAAGCAGGATATAAATCTGCATCAACAAAAATATCAACTGCTGATGAAGCAAAAGCAGAAATTGATAAAATATTCGTACAATTATGGAACCAAGGAGTAAGTACAAAAGACAAAGTTACAATGTACTTAACACCTTGGTTTTATAATTTATTCCAAAATAAGCTAGTAGAATTAAAAACAAATAATGATGAATTAATCAAAAAAGGTGTTTTAGGATTTTACAATAATGCTAATGTTAAAATGACAAATAATGCTTATAATGATGGAACAGATGATTATATAATTGTTAAAACATCAAAAGCATTTGCATATTGCAATGGAATAGATAAATTAAAACCATATGAACCAGAAAGTGACTTCTCAGAAGCTATTAAAGGTTTAAATACATATGGTGGAAAAATGATAAGACCAAAAGAATGTGCAGTATTAAGATGTCACCAATAAAAATATTTAAAGAAGGGAATGATAAAAAATGGCTATGACAGAAGTAAAAAATACAGAATTAATTAGAAATGAAGCAAAAGAAATTGAAACTGCGGTTGCAGTTGATGAAACTGCAGGAGCAAGTGTGAATTACACAAACAAATCAGATGGTAGAATATTACTTATGATAACAAATTCACATTCAAGTGATGCTAAGAAAGCAACAATTTTAAAAGGTAATGCTTTACAAGGAACAGAAGATTTAGAAATCTCTATTCCTGCTGGCAAAACATATGGAATTGTTGTTGAAAGTGGAAAATTTGAAAATGTATCAGGAGAAAATGCTGGTAAAGTAATAATTAAAGGAGAATCAACTGATATAACAGTTCAAGCTATAGAATTACCATAATTTTAGAGGGGAATTATCCTCTCTATTTATATATCAAGTAAAAGGAATAAGCCAGTTCGAATCTGGCAAACTTGGAGGTTTAAAAATGACATACGGAGAAAATAAAAAAATAACATTAGCTTTAATTGAAGAGTATTCACCTAATATGGATAATAAAACGGAAGATGAAGACATAGCATTGAGATTACCATTTCTTTATAATTTGGCCTATAAAGAGTTAGCAATGACTAAAAAAATAATAGCAACAAAAACATATTCAGAAATACCTGATGAACAAAAGAGTGATAGATATACATCATATAGTTTGCCATCAGATTTATATCAAATTAAAAATATAATTGTGTTGGATGAGGATAATAAGCCTAGCAATGCAGATTATTATACAGTTCAAAATAAAATTTATATAAATGATAATTCAAAAGGAAATACAGTTTTAGAATATTATAGATATCCACAAGAAATAAATGAAGAGACAACAGATGATTTCTATTTGGAAATTGATGAAGATGCACAAGGAATATTACCTTATAAGGTAGCAGACGATATTTTAAAAACTGATCCAAGTTCAGATTATACTGCATTTGCTACTGAATATCAAAGAAAGCTACAAATATTAGATACAAGAAAAAATATACCAACAGTTATTTTAAAAGAACCAGAAGTTGATATTTAGGAGGTAAGATATGGCTACAGGAATAAAAAGAACGTATGCGGATTTTACAGGTGTGGATTTTTTAGATGAACCTAGTTTAGTTGATATAAGAAGAAGCCCTGATGCATTAAATGTTTGGAAAAATTATAGAGATAATCAAGGAACTTGTATTGAAACCAGACCAGGATATAGAAAAATAGCAAATATAGGAAATGAAAAAATAAATGGGATATATGTATACAGTATAACAAAAGCAATAGTTCATAGTGGTAAATCATTGTATATATGGACAAATTTTCCAAGTGAACCTACAGAAAGTGATTTGACATCAATCTATACAGACATGAATAATCAAAGAAGTTGTTTTAATAAAATTAATGATAAATTATACATAAATGATGGTAAAAATTATTTAGTTTATGATGGAATAAATTTAAAGAAAGCAAAAGAAGGTGCATTTATACCAACTACTACAATAGGAAGAAAAGCAGGAGGCAATGGTGGAGGAGAAACATTGCAAGATGTTAATTTACTTCAGCCTAAGCGAATAAATAGTTTTGTTGGAGATGGAGCTTCAAAGGATTATTATTTGGATGCACAAAATATAGATGCAACAACCGTGACTGCAATAGTAAATGGTACAAATAAGACAGAGAAGACAGATTTTACAGTTGATAGAGCAAATGGAAAAGTAACATTCAATACGGCACCTAGTAAACCTAATTTAAGTGGAGAAGATAATGTATTTATAACTTTTTCAAAAACAATAGAAGGTTATGAAGATAGAATTAATAAATGTACAAAAGCGTTATTATTTGATAATAGATTATTTTTTACAGGAAATCCTGAATATCCAAATGCAATATTCCATTCCGAATTGAATAATCCAACATATATAAGCGACTTGAATTATTATGAAGATGGTTCAAGTGATTCTCTTATAACTGGAATGACAGTAGGAAATAATATATTATGGATATTTAAGAACTCAGACCAAAATAATGCGAATGTATTTTATCATGAGCCTACATTAGATTTAGAACATGGAAAAATTTATCCAGCAAAGCAAGGAAATGTAAGTGTAGGATGTTATGTTGATAGTTCTAATTTTCAAGATGATATAGTTTACTTAAGTAGATATGGACTGGAAGGGGTATCTATTGAAAAAATAGATAGCAAACAGGTAATTGCACATAGAAGTACTATGGTTGATGTTAAAATGACAAATGAAAATAATTATAAAAATTCAATGATGGTTGAATATCAAGGATATTTGTTTATACTTACAAATGGAAAGATATATTTGGCAGATAGTAGACAAAAGTATTCTAGTTTAAATAATTACGAATATGAGTGGTTTTATTGGGATGTATCTAGAATTGAACCCACTTTGTTAAAAGAATATAATGATAATTTATATATAGGTGCTAGTGATGGCTCTATTTTTGTTTTAGATGGGACAAATGATAATGGAGATATAATTTTATCTTATTGGACAACACCTATGGATAATTTTGGATATAATAATCAATTAAAAACAACTAATAAAAGAGGAGGAATTGCAAAAATAAAGACAATTCCAAATGGCATAATAAAGATTGCAAAAAGGACGGATAAATCAGATGAATATCAATATGTTACTCAAAAGTCAGCAAATGGTTTTAGTTTTAATCGTTTAGATTTTGCTAACTTTAGTTTTGTAACTACAGATAAGTCATATATGGTTTATAAGATTAAAGCTAAAAAGATAAATGAATTATCTTTGAAATTTTATAGTGATGAAAAAGATAAACCATTTGGTATATTTAGTTCAACAATAGAAGCATTTGCAGGAGGATATATAAAAAGATAAGGAGAGATAATAATGGCATTAACAAAATTAGAAGAAAATTTAAATACAATAGAAAATTTACCTGATAGTCCAAATTTAGAACCTAACGAATTAAAAAGAAAATTTGATGAGAGTTCTATAAAAATTAAAAATTTTATAAATGAAACGTTAACAGCAGAAATAGACAATATAGTAACACAGATAAAGAAAGATATTAACAATAAATTATTAGAAGATAATAAAAAGAAATATTATGTAGGAAAATTAATATTTGATACTAAAAATGTAAATCCAGCAACATATTTAGGATTTGGAACATGGCAATTATGGGGACAAGGAAGAGTTCCAGTTGGTATAAATCCAAATGATGGAGATTTTAATACTGTTGAAAAAACCGGTGGAGAAAAAACACATAAATTAACGCTTGCTGAAATTCCATCTCATACACATACATTTAAAGGAAATGCAACAAGTAGTGCAGGAGCACATACGCATTCATATGCAAAGGTAAATGGTTCTACAGAAGGTCATAAATTAACAATAGCTGAAATGCCAAAACATAATCATCAAACTTATATGTCATCAGTATCAGTTGGGGTTAATTCAGGTTTAGGATATTTGGTTAAATATCTAAATACTCCGAAAGATGCGGTAACTAGTACGGGTGGAGATGGATATCATAGTCATGCAATAAAAACTAGTACTGTTAATACATCAAGTAATGGAGCACATACACATACTATTTCAGGAATAAATACAAATTCAGGTGGAAGCGGAGTACATAACAATTTACAACCATATATTACTTGTTATATTTGGAAAAGAACTGCTTAGAAGGAGGATAGAAGATGGCTACTGGATATGAAGATATAGATAGTCTAATGAATCAACAGAATAATTTATTAAATGAACAGCAAAAGAAACAAGCGGATTTAATTAATCAACAAACTCAAATACAAACTGACGAATTAAATCATGAAAAAGAAAAAATAGATAAAGATGTAGATAAAACAACATCAGGTTTATATACAAATTGGCAAAAACAAGCAAATCAATATGGTGCACAAGCTGAACAATTAGCACAACAAGGATTAGCTAATAGTGGATATGCTGAGACAACAAAAACAGCTTTATATAATACATATCAGAAAAATGTAACAGATACATTAAATAATGCAAGAGATTTAAAAAGTGATTATGATTTTAAAATAGCACAGGCAAGGCAACAAGGAAGTGTTCAGCAAGCTCAGGCTGCACTTGATTTGTATAAACAAAGAGCAGAATTATTAACTCAAAATTATGAATTGAGACAAAATAGAGAGCAATATTTATACCAAAAAGAAAGAGATAAGGTGTCAGATAATCAATGGCAAAAAACATTTGATGAGCAAGTTAGACAGAATGAAATTGAAAATCAATGGAAACAAAAGAACTATGATTACCAACAACAAAGAGATAAAGTTTCAGATAACCAATGGCAACAAAACTTTGATTATCAAAAATCAAGGGATGCAGTTAGCGATAATCAATGGCAACAAAACTTTGATTATCAAAAACAAAGAGATAATGTTAGTGATAACCAATGGTTACAATCATTTAATTATCAAAAATCAAGAGATGCAGTTAGTGATAGTCAATGGCAAAAACAATATGAACTATCAAAAAAAGCAACCGCTAGTAGCAAATCTTCCCGTTCTACTAGCAAGAGTTCAGGGAAGAGTAGTAAGAGTAGCTCAGGGGGTGGCTTGAAAGTGAATGGCTCAAATAATACAAAGTCAAATCAATATACGGCTAAGGATGTAATTGCTAATATGAAAGTTTTACAAGGACCAAATACAAATGGAGCAGTAAAAGATGGTATATCAGGGAAAACATTTTCTAGTCCAGATGCATTGTTAAATTATTATGGATATGTGGGAGTGAATTAAATATGAGATTAGTTAGATTAGATGATTTGTCTGAAGAAGAAAGAAAAAAAGCATTAGAAGAACAACAAGAAAGGTTGAATAAAAATAGACAAGAGTCGCAAAATATTCAAAATGAAGCAAATCAAAATTTTAATAATTATGTTTCGCAAAATGGTGCATATGATACAAATAAAAATACTACAACGATAGGTGACCTAAGAAAAGCATATAGAAATACATCTAGTTATAATAATATAAAAACTTCTACAAATGAATTGTATAAAAATAATAAAGCCTCTATCTGGGAACAAGTGAAAAGTATAGCAGATGGATTAGGAAAAAATATACAAAATTCTGGTTTAGGGATTGATAATGGTATAAGTTATTTTAGACAACAATTAGAAAGAAATACAAGAAACAATGCTTTTAATAATGCTATAAATATAAATAATAATTTTTTACAAGAACAGTTAAATAAGAATCTAAATGATGAGAAAGCAAAGTCAATGTTGGAAAAAAATAATAAATATTTAGAAAATATAAAGAATGAACAGGAAAATTATCAAAATAAACTTAAAGAAAAAATTAATAATAATAATGAAAAAATACAAAAAAATGCAGATAGTATAGATAATTCTATTTTAAAAAAATCAGCAACAAATTTAGCACCGGCAATTGGACAAATGATACCTTCTTTTACTCCTGGATTTGGCGCAATATACGCATCTGGTTCAGCAAGTGGTCAATATTATGAAGATGCAAAACAAAGGGGAATGAATGATGAAGAAGCACAGAAATATTCTGGTATTATGGGGTTAATGGAAGGTGCTACTGAAATGATAGGAATAAAAAACTTATCAAAAGCGGGAAAAGGAATAAAAACATTAGTAAAAGGTACAGGAAAAGAAGCAGTAAAACAGGGAACAAAAGAAATAACAAAGAGTGGAATAAAAACTGTATTAAAAGAATATGGAATAGGTATTGCAGATAATATAATGCAGGAAGCAATAATCGATCCTATTCAAGAATTAACAGCACAAACAGTAGCTGGAAAAGATAAGGCACAATGGGAAGGCATAGGCCAAAAAATGTTACAAGATGGGATAAATGGTGGATTAGTAAGTGCTATATTAGGTGGTGCTAATTTAGGTATTCAGTCTTGTACAGGAATAGTTGAAAAAATGCAAAACAATAGAACTGTAACTCAACAAGAACTACAGACAGCTGTAAAAGAAGCAGGCCAACAATTAGATACATCTAAAATAATGAGAGATAGTGTAGAACAACAGGTAAATAAATACAAGGATTATTATACAGGTAAACAGTTAGATAGTAATACGCAAGATGTATTAAATCAAGCACAAAACATAATAAATAATAATCAAAATTCACAACAAAATGCCACACAAAATCAATTCAATTCACAAGAACAACAAATTATACCAACCAAAAATAAAAATGCTCAAAATGGAAATACAGAACAAATAAATAACATTGCAAATAATCAAGAAACATTGTATAATAAAGTTAAAGAAAGTGAGAGTGGTTATAATGAGCGAAACAATGGACAAACTATTGGAAGAAATGATGAAACGACCAGGTTATACGAGGAGAGTCAATCTCAACAGAATAGAGAATACAGCTGGGAAGAGTACAACAAATGGGAACAATCAGTCAAGCCAATTGAAACAAGTAAACTTACCGATAGTCAAAAAAAATCAGTAGAATATGCAAAAAAAGAATATAATAAAAATGTAGTATTATATAACGAAAATGATAATGATAATACATATTCTGGTGGTGCTTCAAAAGAAGTAAAAGGAAAAATTACAATAAGTAAACAGGCTGCCGAAGAATTTGGATTAAATAAAATTATTGACCATGAAAATCTGGAAAGCGATATACTACATAATGAAAACACAAGAGATATTTTATCAGATGTAATAGAAATGATACAGAGGGATCCAAAATTTAATTCACAAAAAGAAGAATTTTGGAAAGGCCAGGACGGTAATATACCAACAGATTATTTAATTGCTAAAGATATAATATGTGACAGGTTTTCAGAGATAAGGCAAAAAGAAAAATTAGATTATGAAAATGTATTAAGTAATGCAACTAAATCAACAATAGATAATGCATTAGCTAATTATTATTTTCAAGTATATGGAAAAGAACTAGAAATACCTAGTTCTTTTAATTTACCAACTAAAGAAAATATAAAAACAAAATTAAATCTTCCAACAAAAGAAAATATTAATACTCAAGGAGAAAGAATAAATTGGAATGACATAGAAAGGCCAGAAGGTAAAATAAGAAAACACTATAGAAGTATAATCGAAAGTAATAATACAACTAAAGAAGCAAAAACAATAGCTAAAGAATTAATGGGAACAGATACATATGTGCCAGAAACTAATAAAGGGCAATTAGCACAAGCAGATGCTAGAATAAATAAGTCTAATCCTGACGTTGAGTTAAAATCATTAATGAATAGAGTAATGCAAGGAGAAAGAGTTAGCTCAGTAGATATAGCAGTTGGTGAAAGGTTAATACAGTACTATTCTAAAATAGGAGATAAGACAAATTTGCAAGAGGCAATTCAAACAACAGCAATGGCAGGAACATCAGCAGGACAAACAGTACAAGCGTTAGCAATGTTGAATCATCAAACACCGCAAGGACAAGCAACTTGGATACAAAGGTCAGTTGACAAAATGAATAATGAGCTAGCAAAGAAAAAGGGTGGTACAATAACAAAAGATGGTGAAGGAAATGTTAAAGTTATCAATAAACTGGGAAAAGATATAACAGATAAAGTTGATTTATTTAATTTAACACCTGATATGATAGAAAAGGTAATTAATTCTAAAGATAAACAAACAATGTATGAGAATATAGATAGCGTTTATGAAGAATTAGGGAGTCAAGTGCCAAAATCAACTATTGAAAAAATAGATAGTTGGAGATATTTTTCTATGTTAGCAAATCCAAGAACTCATATAAGAAATATGGTTGGAAATGTTGCTATGGGTAAAATGCAGAGAGTAAAAGATAAGTTAGCAGGCGGGATTGAAGATATCGCAAGTACATTTAATAAGGATATGGAAAGAACAAAAACTTTAAGACTAGCAGATGAAAAAACCAAAAACTTTGCTAAAAATGATGTGTTAAATACTGACGTTCAATCTATGATGGAGTTGAACGAGAATAAATATAATCCACAGTCAAGACTACAAAATGCAAGAAAGACATTTAAAAATGACGTATTAGAGAATACATTAGGAAAACTATTTGATTGGAATGATAAAGCACTAGAAGCGGAAGATGCGTTAGGTTTAAAATCTGCATATAAGAAGGCACTAACAGATTATTTAACAGCCAATAAGATTGATACAGATAAGATAACGGACGCACAATTAAGCAAGGCTCGTACTTATGCAGTACAACAGGCAAAAGAAGCAACATTTCATCAAGCAAATTCGATTGCAACAGCAATAAATCAATTTTCAAGGAAAAATAAATTAACCAAGGGTGGAACAGATGCTGTATTACCATTTGTTAAAACCCCATTGAATGTTGCAAAGTCAGGATTAGAATATAATCCAACTGGATTATTAAAAACAATTACAGTAGATACAGTTAAATTAAGGAAGGGAGATATAACAGTTAATAAATACATAGATAATCTTTCTAAAGGATTAACTGGAACAGGGATAGCGGTATTAGGATATGCACTAGCTGATGCAGGAATACTGAAAGCATCAGGTAGTGATGATGATAAAAAAGAAAGTTATGATGAAGCATTAGGAAAACAATCATATTCTATACAGATAAATGGAAAAACGTTTTCATTAGATTGGCTTGCCCCTGCAGGAATACCATTATTTACTGGTGCTGAAGCATATTCTATAAAAAATACTAATAAAAATGAAAAAAATAGTATTAGCTCTGATGACAACAAAAAGGAAAATCAATTATTAGAGTCGTTAGAAAATTGGGCTAATGGAATGGCAAAATCTATATCTCCTATGAGTGAAATGTCTATGATTAGTGGATTAACAAGTGCTTTAAGTAGTTATAGTGATGATAAGCTTTCTGCGATAGGAACAAATGCAGTAAAATCATATGTAAATCAATTTGTTCCAACATTGTTAGGACAGGTTGCTAAAACAACTGATGATTATGAAAGAAGTACAACATCAACTAAAACTGGTTTATTACAGAAATCAGTGGACCAAACAAAGTTACAGATGATGTCAAAAATACCAGGATTAAGACAAAAATTACCAACCAAAGCAGATATATGGGGAAATGAACAAAAATCAGAACCTATAATACCATTAAGAGTTGTAAATAATTTTATAAATCCTGCAACTGTTAAAAATATTAATACGTCAAAAGTAGATGAAGAGTTGAACAATCTTTATAGTAAGATTGGAGAAGCAACAATATTGCCATCTACAATTGATAAAAAATATACAATAAATGGACAAAATTATAGAATGACGGATGATGAATATGCTAAATATAAAAAAGATTATGGACAAACATCATATAAATTGCTTGATGGTTTAATAAACTCTAAAGATTATAATAATTTAGATGATGAGCAAAAACAGAAAGCAATAGAAACTGTATATTCTTATGCAAAAATGAAAAATAAAGTTAATTATGCAAATAATGAAAATGAAACAGTGGAAACAAAAACTATATATAATACTCTTGAAGAATTAGAACAAAAAGGTGGAGACCAAAGTGCATATTTAGGATATGTTGCTAAAACTAAAGATATAACAGGAGAAGGTGCAAATAAACAAAAAATAGGAGTATTAGCAAATTCTGATTATTCAGACAAGACTAAAGAAATAATTTATAAGAATACTGAAGGAAGTAATGACAAGAAATTTGTAGTAGTAGATAAGTTAGGTTTGCCAATTAATGAATATTTAAAGTATAAAACACAAACATTTGTAAGTGATAAAGATGAGGATGGAGATACAATTTCAGGAAGTAAAAAGGAAAAAGTGTATGAATATTTAAACTCTATTCCTGATAAGGAGCTATCACAGGATTATAAAAAGATAATATGCAAAATGGAAAAGACGACAAGTTATGATATAGATGTTATTGATATAATAAATAATAAAAAAACATTAACTACTAATGAAAGAAAAGAGATATTAACAAATTTAGGATTTAAAATATATGAAGATGGGAGAATTAAGATAAGTTCAAAAATTCCTATTGCAAAATATGTAAAATAATTTAATTTTCGACAAAATTCGACACAATTATTTGACAAAATATGGTATATATAATATAGAGGTGATTAGAATGTATTGTAGCAATTGCGGAAAAGAAATATATAATGATGAAAAATTTTGCAAATACTGTGGAAATTTAATTAACAAAGAATTACATAATGAAGAAAATAATACAAAAAAAGTAGGGATGAAATATTTTGATTTTTATAGTAAATTTTATTTATGTTTTATCATAATAATTAATATGTTAGGCTTTTTTAGTTTTTCAGGAATAAAAGAATGGAATATATATACTTACTCAATACTTATTATAGATATTATTTTATATGTTTTATTACCAATAAAGCTATTAAATGATTTAAGAAAAAAAACTAAATTCATATATAAATTATTATTAGCATTTCTATTATTGGATTATTTATACAGAGTAATAACACTATCCTTTACAACTTATATAAATAATCCAAATTCGAGTTTAATTGAATACGTATTTATATCAATATTTATGCTTGGAATATGGTTTATTCCAAATCTTATATATTTTATAAAAAGAAAAGATATATTTGTAAATTAAAAATAATTAATAATTAAAAGCACTTACAGAAATGTAGGTGCTTTTAATATTGGAGGGAAAAATGTTAGAAAAAATAAAAAGACAAAAAAATCTAGGTAAGCAAGATAGACAAATTCCATCTAACACACAAGAGATAATTAATTTTAATAATCTAAATAATGAAAAGATATATGATTTTTTAGATTATTTAGTAGACTATTTGAATGAAAGGGGGATTTGAAGTGGATTTAGAGTTTACAAGAGGAGACACACAATTCTTAAAATTTCAACTTAAAGATGGACTAGGTAATGCGATAAGTCCAAGTACAGATGATGTTTTATACTTTACTGTTAAGCAAAATCAAAATAGTTCTAAAGTTTTAATTCAAAAGAAATATCCAGATGATATTGAATATCAAGATGGGTATTTTATTTTTACGCTAAATTCAGAAGATACTTCAAGCTTAGCTTATGGTTCATATCAGTATGATATTGAGTTAAAGTCAGGTGATTATGTTAAAACACTAGGGTTTGGAACTATAACATTGACTAATGAAATAACACATAGGAGGGATGAATAGTGTCAATAGAAATAAAAGATTTAGAAAATATAGATAAAAAAGAAATAAATATATCTGATTTATCTTCAAATGAAATTGAAATGATAGAGCTAAATGGGCTTATAAATATTCCTCTTATAAAAGGTGATAAAGGTGATAAAGGTGATACTGGAAAAGACGGATATACCCCTATTAAAGGGATAGATTATTTTGATGGACAGAATGGAATTAATGGTGAGAATGGAAAAGATGGTGCTGACGGACAAAATGGTTATACTCCAATAAAAGGTGAAGACTATTTTACAGAAGAAGAAATACAAGAAATAAAATCAAATATATTAGACCAAGTAAATCAGTTTAGTGTATTAGTAGTAGAAGAATTACCAACAGAGGATATAGACGACCACACAATATATTTTGTGCCAAAAACAAAAGCAGAGCAAGATGATGTATATGATGAGTATATCTATATAAATAATGGTTGGGAACATATAGGAACAACAGAGGTTGATTTAAGTAGTTATTATAAGAAAGATGAAATAGATACAAAATTAAGCGAAGTTGAAGGCAACGAAGTCTACATAGGCCAATCAGAAGAAGCACCAAGTTCAGCAAAGATAATAGTAGAGGAAAAGGACCTTAAAGAAAGTTCAACATTAAGCAAATCAGAGGTATATATAGGAGCAGATGAGCCAAGTTGTGGGGAGAAAGTGTGGTTTAGAAAAGGAAAGAATTTGTTTAATGGAATATTAAGCAAAGGAGGAATAAATTCAGTTGATGGAACTAATAACGATAGTTTAAGTTCAATAAGAAGTAATTATATAAAAGTAAATGGTAATACAATTTATACATTATCTAGTGTTGATAATTATAATAATTATATTATTTTTTATAATAAGAATTATGAATATATTAGCTATTACGGAAAAGAAAATAGCATAAATACTTTTACTACTCCAGCAAATTGCAGTTACATAAGATTTGTAACATATTCGTCATTAAATGTAACAGATATAACATCTAAATTTCAGCTTGATCAAAATTCAAAAGTAAGAGAATACGAAGATTATATAGAACCACAAATATATGTCAGAAATTCAAATGGAGTATACGAAGAGTTTATAAAGATGCATGAGGAAATATATTCAACAGATGAACGAATTATAGGAAAATGGACTGATGGAAAAGATTTGTATGAAAAGGTAATATATGTAAAAACAAATACAACATCTAAAAATGGAGATTGGATTAATACAGAAAGTGAAATAATTGATAATAAAGCTGATTTATGCTTAGTAAAATATGCTTATGTAAATTCGAGTGGGAATAGAGAAGCAATTCCATACTATAATAATGCAGGGTATGGAATAAAAGCATTCACAAGAGAAAAAAAAGTAGTAATAGCACACAATACAACTGATTTTAATTCTTTAATTATACCAATAATAGTGAACTACACCAAAACAGATTAGGAGGTAAAAAATGAAAATAAAAAAGAAAAACACAACAATACCGATTAACGGCAAAATAGTAGATACAGACAATATTGAAGATAAAACAAGTAATGCAGCTAGCTTAAGATTATTAGAAGAAAAACTACAAGATTTAATTTATTATAAAAGTGGTGATGTACTAGAAATAACAACAGGAGCGATAATGGCTGGAAATTTAACGGCAGACGCAAAGACATTACAATTTACATATATAGCTCCAAAATCTTTTAAAAATATAAAAAATGTTACTATTAATGATTGTCAACTAGTATTAAGAGGAATAAATGGTTATTTAGATGGAAATGGTGCAGGTGTACAATTAAAAGACTCATCTGAGTATTCAATAAGTGCAAAAGCAAGTGGAAATACGATAAACTTTACTTGTACTCATACCACTGCATTTGATACAAAGAATAATACACCTGTAGTTATATATCCAATTAGTTTAAAAGTTGCATTTAATTAGGAGGTAAGTTATGAAAGTAAAAAATTCAAAAGGGGAAATAAAAGAAGTAGTAATAAAAGCAAATGATAGCATACCTGCAGGGGCAATAGTAGATTTTGACGGAGATGTAGTTCCAGAAGGATATGAGCAAGTAGAGGATGAGATAGAAGATAAAATAAATTCATTATCAACAAATAAAATTAATTATAAGACTGCATCATGGAATAAATCAGTATCTCTAAGCATGCCAATTCGGTGGATTTGCACTAGGGTTAGTAGGAATATCATCAGTATATGTTTTGTGGAGAAATGGAACAGAGTTTGCTTATAAACGTATATTTGGAAGTGATTCATTAAATGTTAGTGTATCCGAAGATAAAAATACAATAACATTTTCATCAAATAATGAGTTTGCAATGTCTATATTTTATACAAAGGGAAGTATAGACGTTTCATAAACAGTTAAAATAGGAGGATATGATGCAAGATACAGAATTAATTGAAAAAGTAGCACACTTAGAAGAACGAGAAAAGTCAAACACAAAAAGAATTGATGTTGTTGAAAATAAAGTAGAAAATATATACGACTTAACATTAAGTGTAAGAGAAATAGCAACAGAAATGAAAGCAATGAGAGAAGATCAAAACAAAATGAACGAACGTTTAAAAATAATAGAAGAAAAACCTATGCAAGACTATGAAGAAACAAAAAAACAAGTAAAAAAACAAGTAATTTCTTTTGTGACAGGAATTATATTATCAGCAATAGCTTTTTTCTTTGGATTAAGTAAATTTATGTAGGAGGTGAACTAATATGGAAAAATTAAAAACAATAGCAAAATACTTAACAAATATACTAGCAATAGTAAGTGCATTAGTTGCAGGAATAAATGCAGTTGATGGAATAACAATACCTTATGCAATACAAATAGTACAAGTAATTGCAGTAGTACAAGGTGTGATCGGAACATATTTGTTAGGACAAAAAGCAATAAATAATAAGGAGGAATAAAACATGGAAGAAGAAATTGTAGAAACAATGGAATTAGCCGAAGAAGATACAAGGGGTGAAGCAAATGAATAATATAGAAGAAAGATTATTAACAATAAATCCATATTCAAGAAGTGGAGAAAAGCAAGGAAAAATACAAAAAATTGTAGTTCATTGGGTTGGAAATGCAGGGAGTTCTGCATTAGGCAATAGAAACTATTTTGAGAGTTTAGCAACATCACATAAGACATATGCCTCATCTCATTATATAATTGGCTTAAATGGTGAAATAATAAGATGTATACCAGAGGACGAAGTGGCATTTCATAGTGGTAGTTATTCTATGAACAGAAAATCAATAGGAATAGAAGACTGTCACCCAGATTGGGATGGAAAGTTCAATGACAATACATATAATAGTTTAGTAGAAATATGTGCAGATATATGCAAAAGATATAATCTAGGAATAGATGCAATTATAAGACATTATGATGTAACAGGTAAAGAGTGTCCGCGTTATTATGTAAGAAATGAACAAGAATGGATCAAGTTTAAAAATGATGTAGCAAATAAAATAGGACAAGCTACAACTACAGTAGCTGTACCAAAAGTTGAAGGGAGTGACGAACCAGTGAGAAGATATAAAAACGGTTCAACAAAAGAAATTATATATGCAGATACAAGTTTAACAAAAGTGATAGGAAGTTTATCACCATATGAAGAATGCGATTGTTTTGGAATATTTAATGGAAGACCAATGGTAAGATATAATGTTTCTGGAACAGGTAATTACAAAATAGGTTTTGCTAAATGGACAGGTGGAGTTAGATAAAATTAAGAGGTAAGTTGATTAATTTCAATTTACCTCTTTTTTGCTTTTTATAGCTTAAAATGAAGGTATATAATTACATTGATTGTAAAATAAAACGGCTTAAAATTGATTGTGAAGTGTTGAAAATTTGGCTTAATATCAGTAAAAATAAGTTTTACAAAAACTATTGACAAATGAAAAAAATATGCATATAATTTATTAAAGATTAATACAATTTGTATTAGTTGAAGGAGGTAGATATTATGTATGGAGATTGGTTAGAGGATATGCCTATAATAATAAAAGGTGATGAAGATAAAAATAAATAATTTTAAGACAGTATGATCATACTGTCTTAATTTTTGGATTTAAAATTTTATCTACTTGTTTTTTTCGTTTTTCTTCTTTTTTTGAAGATTTTTCATATATAGATGTCCATTCATTATAAACATGAATTATATTAGTGTAAAATTTATCACAGTATTTACCATTATTCCTTAAACAAATTTCAACGGATAAAATTTTAATAGTTCTAAAAAATATTTGATGTAATGATTGATAAATATATTTTGAACCGGCTGCTTGACTGGAAATATCCATACAAACATATTCTAATTCATTTAAAACATCATCCACCAAACTATTAAAATGAAAAGGGAAATCTTTATTATCTAAAACAAATAGTTTTGACAAATCTTCGTCTTTAAATTCATTAGCAGCATTTTCTTTATTTTCTGTATTCTTACTATCCTCTGTATTTGTATTATCTTTTATTTTATTATATGGTGTAATCCTTTTTCTTAATATATCATGATAGATGTCATCTAATTTACATTCTTTTTCTAAATCTCTATAGATATAAGGTAAATCATTGTTGTAAACTTCTCTTAATTCTGATATAGTAAAATTTCTAAATGAGTCATATTCTCTATGAGAATTTAATATTTTATATAATCGAGAGTTTTTGTATACAACCGTTACAATTCCGCATTTTAATAATAAACTATTACTAAACTCTTTAGCTAAATTAGCACCTTTTTCTTGTTGCTTTCTAGATGTATTCTTAGTGTATTGATAAATTGACCAAAATGCAGTAATAATTAAACCAATAGCAGTAAACCAAATGCTAACATTATTTAAAGAGATACCTCCAATATATATTTCTTGTGACTGAACATCTTTGGGCATAGAAAATGGTAAAAATTTTAATACTATAAAAGATATAATAAATACAAGTATTAATACAACAATACAAAGTAAATGTTCAACAATATAATCTAAAATGTTTTCTAAGTGTTCAATATTCTTTTTAATTAAGTTCATTTTAACATCCTCCTCATATAACTAAAAGTATTATATAGAGTCAAAGACAATAAGTCAACAGATTTTTAATATTTTCCAAAAAGTTCCAATGAAGTGACACCGTTCGACACACAAAATATATCATATTTAGTCCTAGAAATGGGGCTTTTCTTTTTTTATATAGTTTCGTAAAAGAAAATGGCACTTTTCCACCATAGTGGATGAAATGTATGTTATAAGAAAAAATGGACATACTAATGAAAAGGTGGAAAGTGTATGAGAATAGAGATTTTGTTAAAAGAAGTAAGAAAGAAAAAAGGATATAGTTTAGAAAAATTATCTAAATTGACAGGAATATCAAGTTCACATCTTAATTATATAGAAAATAATTCAAAAGAGCCCACAATATCAGTATTAGTCCGCATTTCATTAGCATTGAATGTAAAAATTGAAGAATTATATAGAGTAATACCATAGCACTTAAAAAAGTGCTATTTTTTATTTTCGTAAACGATTTTGGGCGTTTCGTAAAATATCCACCATAGTGGATAATAACTATTATATTTATACATCAGAGCTCAAAAAAGAAAAAGGAGATATGGTATAATGAATGTAGTAGAAAATGAAGTAATTAAAGAATTAAGCAAAAAATATGGAAAAAAGGAAAAAATAATAAGAATAATGCTTGAGAAAAGTATTAACTTAGGATACAATATAAATAATTCTATAAAAAATATTTCTGTTTTTATAGAAGAAAAGTTATAAGACGTTGACAAAGTCAACAATTTGTCAACTACGAATAAGATATGCTAAAATATTTTAATATAGATTAAGATATAAAAAAATAAATAGTTTCCTTAA
>ERZ808278.570-NODE-570-length-22571-cov-4.244937_pt1 | contig 22571 bp, 22 predicted proteins | sample MGYA00521239_ERZ808278 | MGnify/ENA primary metagenome ERZ808278 (study PRJEB31516, sample SAMN03275600) | gut metagenome | biome: mammalia-associated habitat; material: feces | host: Papio cynocephalus | place: Kenya | collected 2012-07-17 ... | reverse complement strand
GTGACTTCGTCCATACCTTGGGCGACGCGCATATCTACCTCAACCACCTCGACCAAGTGCGCCTGCAACTGACACGCGAACCGCGTCCATTGCCCACTATGCACATCAACCCCGACAAGAAGGACCTGTTCGGCTTTGAGTATGAGGACTTTGAGTTGCAGAACTACAACCCACACCCGCATATCGCAGGCGTGGTGGCTGTCTAATCCCTACAGTCTAACCTCTAATCTCTGCTATCTAACCTCTGTAATATATGCTGAATCTCATTGTTGCCATTTCCGAAAACAACGCCATTGGCAAGGCGGGCGATTTGCTGTGTCATTTGCCCGACGACCTTCGTCATTTCAAACAGGTTACCACAGGTTGCACCGTCATTATGGGCGAGCGCACTTTCTTCTCCCTGCCGCGTCACCCGCTCCCTAACCGCCGCAATATCGTGCTGTCCGACCGTGCTGACTTTGCCTTCGAGAACACCGAGGTAGCACACTCTATTGACGAGGTGAAGTCATTGATAACCAACGACGAACAGGCATTCATCATCGGCGGAGGTATGGTCTATCGGCAGTTTCTGCCCATTGTGGACAAACTCTACATCACACATATCCATCACTCATGGGACGATGCCGACACGTTCTTTCCCGCGATAGACCCCGCTGTTTGGCAGTGTATCAGCGAGGAGCATCATTCTGCCGACGACAAGAACCCCTACCCCTATACCTTTGCAGAATATATCAGACGATAAAATCACATTTGCAAAAAGCAATATCTGTACCATGATAAACAACAAACAAAAACCAATATGCGTAAACTTATCCTAATGGCTACTATTGCCCTACTGGCAGCCTCCTGCCACCAGAAAGAGGCGGACAACCTGCCGCCCGTCACCAAGCCGCAAGTCACCATTGAAGGCGGTCGTCTCACACCCGAAGCCCTCTGGGCGATGGGGCGTATCGGCAACGTCATGCCCGACCCCGAAACAGGCAACGTTCTCTACACCGTCAGTTACTACAGCGTCCCCGAGAACCGCTCCACCACGTGGGTGCGCCTCGCCGAAGAGACCGACAACCACCTCCAGACCTACCAAGAGTTCGTAGGCAACAGCCCCGCATGGTGGGGCAACGCGCAAGTGGCGTATCTCCGTGGCGGCAAACTCTACCTCACCGCGGGGATGTCCAACGCCCACGAACTGTGCCTGCAGGGCTTCGACCGCGACATCGAAGGCTTCCTGCTCTCGCCCAAACGCGACAAAATCATCCTCATCGCGCAGGTCAAGACCGTACCCACCACCGCGGACAAGTACCCCGACCTGCCTCTTGCCTCGGGGCGCGTGGTGGACGACCTCATGTACAAGCACTGGGACGAGTGGACGGAAACAGCACCTCACCCCTTCCTGTGCGACCTCCGCAACGATGGCAGACAGTTGATAGTCAGCAATATCGTGGACATTCTCGACGGCACACCCTACGAGAGTCCCATGAAACCCTTTGGCGGTATTGAGCAACTCGCATGGAGTCCCGACGGGCAGCAGATAGCCTACACCTGCCGCAAGAAAGCAGGCCTCGACTATGCCGTCTCCACCAACTCCGACATCTACCTCTACGACCTTGATACCAAACTGCACAAGAACATCACTGCCCCCAACGCAGGCTACGACACCAACCCGTCCTATTCGCCTGACGGTCAGTATATTGCATGGCTCAGTATGGCACGCGACGGCTACGAGAGCGACCAAAACCGCCTGATGGTCAAGAACCTCGAAACAGGTGAAGTGCGTTGGCTCACCGAAGGGCTCGACACCAACGTGGACGCATACTACTGGAAAGACGACAACTCCCTCGTATTCAGCGCAGTATGGCACGCTACAGCCATGCTCTACCTCACCGACCTCCAAGGCAAAATCACCTGCCTCACCTCCGGCCAGTACGACTTCGTACCCTGCGCCAGCATCGGCGACACCTACTATTGCATGCGCCACTCCATGCGCGAAGCCAACGAGGTTTACCGTTTCCAAGCGGGACAAGAACCCATCCAACTGACCACCGAAAACGAGAATATCTACGCCCAAATCGAGATGGGTACTGTCATTCCGCGCTGGCAGAAGACCACCGACGGCAAGCAGATGCTCACATGGATAATCTACCCGCCGCACTTCGACCCGACCAAGAAGTACCCCACCCTCCTCTACTGCGAGGGCGGTCCCCAATCGCCTGTCAGCCAGTTCTGGTCCTACCGCTGGAACTTCATGATGATGGCTGCCAACGACTACATCATCGTTGCCCCCAACCGCCGCGGACTCCCGGGCTTCGGCATGGCATGGAACGAGGCTATCAGCGGTGACTACGGCGGGCAATGTATGCGCGACTATCTCACGGCCATCGACGAGTTCGTGGCCTCCGAACCCTATGTGGACAAGAACCACCTCGGCTGTGTCGGAGCGTCCTTCGGCGGCTTCAGCGTCTATTGGCTGGCGGGTCACCACGACCACCGTTTCAAAGCGTTCATCGCCCACGACGGTATCTTCAATATGGAGATGCAGTACCTCGAGACCGAGGAGAAATGGTTCGCCAACTGGGACATGGGCGGTGCTTATTGGGACAAGGACAATAAAGTTGCGCAACGCACCTTTGCCAATTCGCCCCACCGTTTTGTGGACAAATGGGACACGCCTATCCTCTGTATCCACGGCGAGAAGGACTACCGCATCCTCGCCAACCAGGGTATGGCAGCCTTTGATGCAGCCAAGATGCGCGGCGTACCTGCCGAACTGCTCATCTTCCCCGACGAGAACCACTGGGTGCTCCAACCGCAGAACGGCATTCTCTGGCAGCGCACTTTCTTCGCATGGCTCGACCGCTGGCTCAAAGAACCCAAGCAATAATCCTATTATTACCCCATTTATACCCCGAAAAGACCCGATTCCCCCTCGGGTCTTTTTCGTGTAAAACAGCAAGGGATACGCAAGGGATGAGCAAGGGATAGACTACGCATACGGTATAGGGATAAATAACAAAGAAGGAAAAAGTTAGTAGGTATAATACACGCCAACAAATGCTGTTTTTGCATGAGGTTTGTTTGTCTCAGTTATGTTTCAGACGGTCTGTCAAGTATGGATATTGCATATCTCAAAAGAAAGCAGTAACTTTGCACTCTGAATATCCACATTATCGGGCACTGGTTAAATGAAGATAAACCAAAGATTTGACCGAGTAAAATTGTTGGGTTTAATAGTAGGATAATAGTAAGGTAAAAAGATTATGTATAAGGCTACGGATAAGATGTGCGACTTGATGGGAGCATCGGGCAATAACGAATGTTTTGAGAATCAAGTACTTCAGTTAATCAATCGTTTTGGTCTGCCTATGGGTGTGGGCGACAAGAGTATTGAAACAGTGTGTGCAGAAAACGGTGTAGACTGCGCCACGCTGCTGGCAGTAGTAAATTTTGCCACCCAAAAGACATACCGCAATACAGACCCTATTGATGTCCCTACCCTGCAACGCTATTTGGGCAATGCACACACGTATTTCATTGACTTTCAATTGCCCCGTATCAGACAGGAACTATTGGAAGCCATTAATTTGGCAGATACCGACACACATATTCCCCTACTGATTATTCGTTTCTTCGACGAGTATGTACAGGAGATTCGCGCACATATCCAGCACGAAAACGAGTTCTCTTTTGAGCACCATGCCACAGACGATGAGCACATCACCACCAAGGCAATAGAACTCAAGAACTTGATTATCAAGTACTACCCGCACCCTAAGCACGAAGATGACAAGTCACGTGAACAGACACGACTGCTCTATGCGGCACTGCACGACATCTATCATTTCGAGAATGAATTGGCATTGCACTGCGCCATTGAGGACGAGATAATGATTCCCGCCATTGCCCGACATGCGCAGAAACACTCTGCTTCAGACGTTACTGCCAAGCAGGACGAGGAATCAGACGGGCTGTCAGCACGCGAGAAAGAGGTTCTTGTGCAGGTGGTAAAAGGGTTGAGTAACAAGGAGATAGCCGATGTTATGTGCCTATCCATCCACACCGTAATGAGCCACCGAAAGAACATTGCCCGCAAATTGAATATCCACTCTACTGCAGGCTTGACCATCTACGCCATTGTGAATGGAATCGTAACATTAGACAGTTTGGAATCCACTATTTGACATTGCCCATGCTACGCCGAGTGCAGAAATACATACGGAACTACGACCTGTTATCCCGAAATGGGCGCGTATTGGTATGCGTGAGCGGCGGAGCAGACAGTATGGCATTGTGGGATGTGCTGCAACGCGGAGGATATGATTGCGTAGTAGCACATTGCAATTTTCACTTACGAGGCGAAGAGAGCGACAGAGATGAACAGGCAGTAAGTCACAGTCCGTTGCTACAGCCACGGGACGATGTACACACACCGCTATTCATCAAGCATTTTGACACCCGCATGTATGCCCAAGGGCAACATATAAGTATAGAGATGGCTGCTCGGGAATTGCGCTACCGATGGTTTGCTGAGTTGGCGCAAGAGCAGAGGTGTGAGGCTATTGCAGTGGCACATCATCAGAACGATCAGGCAGAAACAGTACTGCTCAACCTGCGACGAGGTGCCGGACTGCGCGGATTGTGCGGTATGCGCCCCAAAAGCGGGAATCCGGTGGTAACGGATAGCGTACCTGTCATTCGTCCGCTCCTCTGCACTACACGCGACTATATAGAGCACTATCTGCGTGATATTCGGCATATCAACTGGGTAACGGATTCTACTAATAGTGACACTAATATCCTGCGAAATGCCATTCGGAAGCAATTGTGCTGCCATTCGAAAGCAGAGATAGAACATATTGCCGCTACTGCAGAACGTATGCAAGGGTATGTGGATTGGTTGGAAAAGCGTGATACACGTCAGGCGGAAATGACAAAACTCTACGAAGAGTTACGGTCATACCATTTCCCGCAAACAGACGAAATATACGAGGCATTGCAACGTGGTGAAGGAGGGAAAGTATTCTACTCCCCTACCCATCAGGCAACCATCAAAAAAGGGAAATTATGCGTCACTACGGTATCATAGGATTTCCATTGGAACACTCCTTTTCGGCACGCTACTTCACAGAGAAGTTCATGCACGAGGGAATTGATGCCGATTATCGGCTCTTCCCGATTGCAGACATAGCCAACGTGGAGGAGAAGTTGCGGGTATTGGACGGAATGAATGTTACCCTACCCTACAAGCAAACGATAATGCCGTACCTGAGCGAGATAGATGAAGTTGCACACACCATCGGTGCCGTGAATGTAGTGCGCGGACACAAAGGCTACAACACAGATTGGATTGGTTTTGTCCGAAGCCTGCAGCCGTTGCTATTGCCCGCTGATACCAAGGCTCTGATATTGGGTACAGGAGGCGTAAGCAAAGCAGTGCTGTATGGATTACGCACATTGGGAATACAATACACTATGGTGAGCAGACACCCGCAAACAGAGATGATAGGTTATGCTGACATCACACCACAGGTGCTTGATAGTCATACCATTATTATCAATTGCACACCACTCGGCATGTACCCGGACACAGACACGTGCCCCGCTATTCCATACGAGAGGTTGGGAGCGAAGCATTTGCTATACGATTGTGTGTACAACCCCGAGCAGACGGAGTTTCTGCTACGCGGCAAACAACAAGGGGCACGGACCAAAAACGGACTGGAGATGCTGTATCTACAAGCCGATGCGGCATGGGAAATATGGAATCAATAAACAATAAGATATGAACAAAACAGTGATAACCGGCGCAATACTATTGTTCACAAGTGTATGCGCACTTCAAGCACAAGGGGTGCAAGAGAATGAGTTGGCAATTGTTTACTATATGCCACAAACACAGATAGCGGTAACTATTGACTACGATGTCATAACAGCCAAGCCCGGCATGTTCTATATGTATGCAGAGCGATATTTGGGCTCTAAAGATGTGATTACCGAGGAGGAGGTACAATACGAACTGACCAATATATCCACGACTACGCGCACGCTGCCCGACCATGCCCGTGTATATAAGGTGGTGGCACAACGAGGTGTAGAAACCCAATTGCTGGCCTTGACCGACAATGGTATCCTGTATGGCTACAATGTACCTCCACAAGTAACCACTCCATACCCGTATCGCCCTCTTATGGCACGCGAAACGCTTGTAGCACCATCGGCAATGCCCCTATTGGAGGAGCAGATGATGGCAAACTCGGTGGCAAAGATGGCTGAGGGAGCAGCCAAGCAGATTTACCATTTGCGGGAGACCAGGCTCAACATATTAGCCGGAGATGTAGAGCACGCACCCGCCGACGGACAAGCCATGCAGTTGGTGATGACCGAGTTAGACCAGCGGGAGATGCAACTGACATCACTCTTCGTCGGCAGAAAAACCATTGAGCACAAGATTATGACAATGTATTACACACCCTGCGAAGGTGCTTTGGATACTGTCCTTTGCCGCTTTTCACGCTATGCAGGCATTGTAGCCAATGATGACTTGAGTGGCGAAGCCGTCCTAATGGATGTAACCATTCACAAGCAGGATTTAGCACCCGAGAATATGTCCAAGAAGACACAAGAGCCATCGCAAATTTACTACAATCTACCTGGCAGTGCGGATATCAAAGTGCAGTACAAAGGCGAGGTCAAGGTGGACGAGACCTACCCCATAGCACAATACGGAGTGGCTATTCCGTTAGCACAAAGTCTGTTCACGGGTAAGGAATTACCACATATCTATTTCAATACGCAAACAGGAAATATCCTATCTATTCAGCGATGAAAATACCATGTCACATACAGACAGTCAGTTTGCTGCTATGCATGCTTTGCATAGTTTCTTCTGATATTTGTGCACAGGAATTACGGTGTAATGTCACCGTAAATGCCGACAAGATACAGGGAAGCAACAAAGAAATGTTCAATACCCTGAAGCAGTCCATGGAGGACTTTGTCAACAATAGCAAATGGACCAACATGACCTTTCAGGAGCAAGAGCGGATAGAGTGCAATATGATGCTGGTGGTAACGGCAGTACAAGACAATGTTATCACAGGTGAACTGACCTGCCAAAGTCGCCGACCTGTATATGGAACCGCTTACACCACACCACTGCTGAACTTCAAAGACAATACTTTCTGCTTCACCTACCAAGAGTTCGACAGGCTTGAATACCAGCAGTCTGTATTCACCTCTAACTTGACTGCGATGTTGGCATATTACTGCTATTTGATATTAGGGTATGATATGGATTCATTCTCGCGGTTAGGTGGGACCCCGTTCTTCCAAACCTGCGAACAAATTGTGAGTGCGGCCCAAGCGGCATCATTGGAGACAGCCGAAGCGGCAGGATGGAAAGCCTTTGAGAGTAACCGCAACCGCTATGCTTTGATTAACAACCTAATGGACGAGGCTTTCAAGAAGTATCGCGAGTATTTCTATGAATATCACAGATTGGGCTTGGATGAGATGGCGAACAACGTAGCCAACGGACGTGCCAGAATTGCCGGCGGAATAGATGTGCTGAAAGAAGCCAACCGTGCACGCCCTGCCACGTATGTAATCAATGCATTCTTAGATGCGAAATCGGATGAACTGATAAATATCTTTCAAGAGGGAACAGATGCCGAAAAAAAGAAAGTGTATGACATATTGGTGGATATAGACCCTACGCGCCAATCGCAGTATGATAAGATAAACCAAAGGAATTAAACCTTTTATGGTGGTACCAACCGTCTGCAACCATGGCAAATGACACGTCACATAAACCTACCATAGCCGCCTTGAGCACGGGGATATACAAGGACCGTGGCAGCAAGTTCCTCGCCTTTGCCGAACCCATTGCCGATGAGGAGCAGGCAAAGCAACGCATAGCATGGTACAAGAAGAAGTACCACGATGCACGGCATGTGTGCTATGCCTACCGGTTGGGCGACAATCTGTGGCGAACCAAAGATGACGGGGAGCCGCATGGCACAGCGGGTGCACCTATTCTGCGGAGTATAGATGCCAGAGGATTGGACTATGTATTGGTGGTGGTGGTGCGCTACTTCGGCGGGACGCTGCTGGGCACAGGCGGACTGATGGTGGCATACCGTGAGGCAAGTAAGAGTGCGTTGGACAGCGCAGAACTGCGCTTTCCAAGTAATAAGTAATAATTAATAGTTAATCTTTGATATGAAACGAGCCATTTTCCCGGGGAGTTTTGACCCCTTTACCATTGGTCACTACGACATCGTCATGCGCGGACTGACCATATTCGATGAGATAGTAATCGGCATAGGTCGCAACAGTACCAAGAAAGAGACATTCCCTATTCGGGAACGGTTGGATGCCATACAGCGCATCTTTGCCGACGAACCGCGTGTGAGCGTGGAGATATATGATTGTCTGACCGTGGACTTCGCCGCACAACATGATGCACACTGTATCATTCGTGGCGTGCGCTGCGTGGAGGACTTTGAATATGAGCGCAATATGGCAGAGGCGAACAAGCAACTCGGCGGCATAGAGACCGTACTCCTGTACACGCGTCCTGAGTATGCACATATATCGTCCACATTGGTACGCGACCTGTATTCGTACAACAAAGATATTTCTTCCTTCTTGCCTGCAAAAAAGAAGAAGGTCAGTAATAAGTAATGGTTAATAGTTAACATGAAGAGGTTGCTAATTCTTTGTATGTCTGTCGTTTGCGGACTATCCGCATTCGCCGAGACCAAGACTACACGCATAGACAAGAACCTGACCATCTACACCGATGTGATGCGTCAGTTGGATATGAACTACGTGGACACCCTCAACTATGACGACCTCATTGAGGTGAGTATCAATCAGATGCTGCGTCGTGTGGACCCGTACACGGTCTATATACCCGAGCGCGAGGACGAGAGTCTGCGTATGATGACCACCGGCAAGTACGGCGGTATAGGAGCCATGATTATGCAGCGCGATACGGCTGTGTATGTGAGCGAGCCTTATGAGGGCAACCCTGCGCAACAGGCAGGTCTGCGGGCTGGGGACAGGTTCGTTACTGTGGATGGTATGGATTGTACTCGTAAGAATACCCAACAGGTATCAGAGAAACTACGTGGCAAAGCAGGTACTACATTGTCTATTACGGTAGAGCGCAATGGCGAGTTGCTGACACGTGAGGTTACTCGTCGTGACATTCACATGCCTACTGTGGGCTATGCCGCTGTCATGGAAGACTCGATAGGCTATATTGCCTTCACGGAGTTCACCACCAACTCGGCACAGGAGTTCCTGATGGCACTTGACAGCATGGTGCAGCACCAAGGTATCCGTCGGCTGGTGATAGACTTGCGCAGTAACGGCGGAGGCGTGATTGACGAAGCGATACAGATGGTCAGTTATTTCGTACCGCGTGGTACGGAGGTGGTCTCCACACGTGGCAAGGTGGAGCAGAACTGCCGCTCCTATAAGACACAGACACCGCCTATCTACCCCAATATGCCCATTGCCGTATTGGTGGACGAGCAGTCGGCATCGTCTGCCGAGATTGTGGCGGGCGGTCTGCAAGACCTAAAGCGTGCCACCCTGTTGGGACAACGTACTTTCGGCAAAGGGCTGGTGCAGAATATCCGTCCCATCGCGTATGGCGGACACTTGAAGGTAACTACCTCCAAGTATTATCTGCCTTCGGGGCGTTGTATTCAGGCGATAGACTATGCCGAGCGTCAACGGGGTAATGAACTGAAGAAAGATACGGCGGGAGGTATCCTGCCCGATATTGTACTGACAGACTCACAGAAAGTGGACGTATGTTATTCGCTCTATAGGCAGAATATGTTCTTCGACTATGCCACCCGCTATCGCAATACGCATGAGGCGATTGCTCCTGCTACGGAGTTCACCCTTACAGATGAGGATATAGAGGACTTCTGTCGCTTCTTGGACGAGAAAAAGTTTACGTATGAGACGGAGACAGGACGCTATTTCCGTGAGTTGGTGAAGATGGCAGAGAATGAGGACCTTGACTCTACCCTACTCGCTGACTTGCGTGCATGGCAGCCACGCCTAACCGTTGACTACCACGCGGCTATACAGCGCAACCGCCAAGAGGTGGAGGAACTATTGGGTTCGGAGATAGTGAAACGCTACTACTATCAGCGTGGCAACTATGCTTATATGCTCCGCTTCGACCCTGAACTACAGCGTGCCATAGAAGAGGTGAAGAAAGACAATAGCAGCATCATAACAAAGTAACAAACACCTGTAAATCTACATGGGAGGGCTTGGGCTTACGCAAGTCTTTCAATTCTCCATTTGTACTTCGCGTCTTTGTCGCGGGTCTATCGCAGGGCATACTGTCTCTGCTGTCATATTTCTTCACAATCTATCAATGGTGTCATTCCCCCCTTACGTTGTCAGATTGTAATATCGTAAGGGCAATCAACGATAAAGGCTATTCAGTCGTTGGGCGAGACGTATGCCAGCCATGTAGAGTTGCCACTCCATTGGCTCCATCCAACGATAGGCGTAGTGGTAGGCATTGCCGTCCCAAGTGGTCTGATAATCATAGACTTGGTCGGTGAGATGGTAGGTGTAGATGAGCATCTGCTCGTCGGACATCGCCTTGACCTCTTTCAGACGACGGTCGTAGATGTCGTGGAGATAAGCGGCATACTCGGTGTAGGAAAAGCCTTTGTACTCAATGAGTTTGCTGTCCCATACGGCATGGAGGTTGGTGTTCTGCCCGAACCAGCGCATCTTGACGCGGTTGCCGCCGAGGTCATCGATATGCCCGAGGTGCATGGGGCAGAAACGGTCGCCCGAGAGGTGGATGTAGAAGACGAGCGCATCGTGGTTGTGCTTGTCGCGCTGCAAGACGGTGTATATGCTGTCCATGGCGCGGAACTGCTCGCCGCCCACCTTGGGGTAGTCGGTAGTGAGGGCAGCCACAAGGGCAGAGTCCGTCATATCGGGGTTGAGGTCCTGGAAATGCCAGACGAAAGAGGTGGGATAGATGGTGTCGCTCTTGATTTCGTCGGGCCACGTGGAGAGGTAAATCATACCCTGTTTGCCGAGGATGGCATCCACCTGTTTGCGGGCGCGGCAGGTGAGGTTGTCGTAAGCCAGTTGTGCTACGATACGGTGACCTTTGGGCCCCCATGCGAGGGCGGTTGGAGCGGCACTCAACAATGCCGTCAAGAAGACAAATATAGATATAAAACGTTTCATAATCAATTAAATAAACATATAATTATCGTGTAATTAACCATTAATTTTACTGCGTGATGTGGACTTCAATATATGATTGCGGACGCAGGCAACGGCAGGGGAAAGGTCGGTTTCCCTGTCCATAAAATGGAGAAGAGCAAGCATTTCGGCTTGTAAGTCCGTATGCAACTGACATTGCTGCCATGCCAGTTTCATATACAATGCACGGGTGCCTACAGGGACAGAGGGATTGCCAATGCCGTCCAAACAATGGTTGAGAAAGGCGATATCCAATGGGGCCTGCGGCGTATATATCCGCTCGAAAAGCGTCATCAGCAAACGCCGCAAGGTGGTGTCGGCGGTTTGCATGCATAAGGGTTTCAGGGACAGTAATGCTATCCTGTTTTGCACCAATACCGAGTCCGAGAAATGCGTCATTATCCACGCTGCATTGTCTGCAACACGCTTGTTATCCGTTTGCAGCAATGACACCAATACGGGCAGGAGTTCGTCTGCGGCATGGTTGTGGAGCAATGCCTGAATGTCATCCATGTGGATTCGACGATTCAGTCTGCCGTATAGCGCGTTGTCTTGCGGGGCCATGATGGTGGTGTTAGTAGAGGTCAATCCACTCGACGCGGTTGCCGACACATTGTAGGTACTGCTCGAAGGCAGGACGGGAGATGACTACCGTGCCGCGGCAGTCGTTGGGGTGGAAACTGAGGCTGTCTGCCTGCAAGAGGTTCTTGTCCAAGAAGAGAATGACATGGTGCTCGGTGTCATTGATGAGTCCGAAGGGACTGACGCTGCCGGGTTCCAAGCCCAAGTAGCGCATCATACGTTCGGGACTGGCAAACGACAACTTGCCGGGGGCAGGCTGTCCCGCGGCTTGCAAGGAGGCTTTGAGACGCTGCTCAAGGTCGTGGATAGCCAAGTCGTGGTCGCAATGGAAGCAGATGAGGTAGTGCCGGTTGCCCTTGTGGTTGCGCATGAAGATGTTCTTGCAATGCACACTGCCGTCATCGTGCCACCAACGCTTCGCCTCCTCGATGGTCTTGCCCTCGGGGTGGTTGTAGCACGTGTAAGGAATATGGTGCCTGTCCAACCAGGCAAGCACCAATTCCTGACGCGGATATTCAATGGAAACGTCCATATTTACGATTTACGAATTTACGATTTTATTATTTATGTACGATTTTTCCCTTGCGGGCGAATGTACGATTTACTTTATCGAATAGGCAGGCTTCGCAAATGACCAAATTTCCATATATCTCCAAATCAATCGTACATCGTACATTGTCAAATCGTACATCAAAGTACTTCTTTGAGGATTTCGCTGACAGTGGGGTGCGGGAAGACCACTTGCCGGAACTCGTCCACAGTGTAGCCCATGCGCACGGCAAACGACGCGGCTGCTACGAACTCGGAACAGGGGTTGCCAATCATGTGCACGCCGACGATGGTGTGGTTCTTCTTGTCGATAATCATCTTGCACAGCCCGTTCTCGCCCTCGTTCTCAGCCACAAAACGACCGGAATAGGTCATGGGAATCTTGTGCACCTCGTAAGGTACAAAGGGTTCTTCGGTGGACATGGAAGGTGCAAAATCGCCCTCGTGGATTTCGTTCAAGTCCTTTTCGGTCAGGCCCACGCAAGCGATTTCGGGGTTGGTATAGACTACACTCGGGATGGCATTGTAGGCAATACGCTGCACCGGCACCCGCTTGAGCATGCGCCCTACAGCCACTTCGGCCTGGCGTGAAGCCACGTGTGCCAACATGATTTTGCCCGTCACATCGCCTGCGGCATAGACGTTGGGCAGGTTGGTGCGCATCATATCGTCCACCACGATTGCCCCGCGATGGAGAGCCAAATCGGTGAGTGCCTCCAAGCCTTGCAGGTTGGCACGACGCCCGACAGAGATAAGCACGTGTTCGGCTTCATATTCGCCATTGGAGGTGAGTACGAGATTGCCCTGCAGTTCAAGCACTTTGGTGTCAGTGAGGATGTTGATACCCTCTTTGCGATACTTCTCCAAGAGCACCGTTACTACCTCTTGGTCGAGGTTCGGCAGGATAGTCGGCATGGCTTCAATCACCGTGACAGGTACGCCGAGTTCGTGGTAGAGCGTGGCGAACTCCATACCGATGACACCGCCACCCACAATAATCATGGACTTGGGGAGTTCGGTAGATGCCAATGCTGTGGTGGAGTCCCATACTGCGGGGTTGTCTTTCACGCCAGGGATGGGGGGCACAAAGTTGTTGGAGCCCGTGCAGATGAGCAGGTTCTCCGCCTCGTATTGCTCTTCACCACAAGCGATTACGACATTATCGTCGGTGCGGCTGACTACGGATGCCGTACCTGCGATGACGGTGCAATGCTCGTTGTTGAGTTTCTGTTTGATACCCGCCACGAGTTTGCGCACCACCTTGGTCTTGCGTTGCGCCATCTTGGCATAGTCGAATGCCACCCCCTCGGCAGCCACACCGTATTTGGTGGCATGGGTAGCGTTGTAGTACTGCTTTGCGCTGTAGAGCAAGGTCTTGGTCGGGATACAGCCCACATTGAGGCATGTGCCGCCCAAGGCTGCCTGCTCGAACAAAATGACATCTTTGCCTGCGTGTGAGGCGATTTCGGCAGCCGTGTAACCCGCAGGTCCGCCACCGATGATTGCAAGGTAGAATTTCATGTATCAGTATTTATTTAGTTTATATTCAAATAGTTAGTCGTGCAGTTTGTTCCTTTCGTAATACCCGCGCACGTACGTGAAATAGAAGATGACGCCCAATGCGTAGAACGCCGCCCCGCTCCAAAAAGCAGTATGATAGCCGAGGTGCTCGGCAAGGGAACCGCCTGCAAACATGCCCACACCCATACCCAAATCCCAACTGGTAAGCAGCGTGGAGTTGGCAGTACCGCGTTGGCTGTGCGGTGCCATATTGATGAACATCATTTGGAACGCAGGCCACAGGTGTCCGTTGCCCAAACCGATGACGAATGGTGCAAGGTAGTATCCGACGGGGGTATGCACCGCTGCGAAGATGATGAAACCGCTGATTGACACCAAGATACCCAATGATGCGTTGCGCACTATCTGCCCTTTGCGGAGCGATTTGCTGCCCGTCAAGCGCGAGATAATCAGACCTACGGCAAAGAGCGTGAAGAAGAGCCCCGTGCCACTGGTGATGCCCATTTCCTCTTTGCCGTAGATAGCCACGTAGGTGGACAGAATACTATACGCCACTGCTACCGTGAAGATGACAATGAAATGCGCCCAACCTTTGAGCATCAGGAAGCGGTCAAAGGAGATGGGCTGTTTCTCTTTGACGAGTTCACGGTCCTTGAGTTTGAGAGTGGCATTCACAATCAGTCCTGCCAACGAGCACACCAACGACAGCGCAAAGAGCATGTCATAACTATGATAGTGCGCAAACAGGAACATCGCCACACCCGGGCTGATAGCAGTGGCTATGTTATTGCTAAGTCCGTAGTAGCCAATACCTTCTGCGCGTCGAGAAGGCGGCAGGACATCTATCGCCACCGTGGAAAGGGACACACCTGTAGCCCCGAAAGGAGCCCCATGCAAGGTGCGGAAGATGGCAAACATCGTAAGGCTTCCCGCAACCAGATACCCCCCGAAGAAAGCCGCCGTCAGGAAATAGAACAGCAGCAATACCGTCTTGCGCGGGAAACTATCCACAAAGAAACCGCTGAAAGGCCGGATACACAATGCCGCTACGGCATAGCCCGACAGCACCAAGCCTATCATCTGCTTATCCGCACCATACGTCTCACTCAGGTAGAGGGGCAACAAAGGGGTGAGCAACATAAAAGCGAAGTACATCAGGAAATTGCTGCACCACACTTTCAGATAATTACTATTCCAAAGTTTCTCTTTCTGTTCGCCCATTGCTATTGATACTCAAACAAGGCGCAAAGATACGATTTTTTTCGCATACAGACAACCACCTATTCTATTTACCCATTCACAGAGATAAGGGCTGTACAGCAAGAGTGGCCGAGGTCGTCGGTTTGCTGATATTGGATAGAATGGTCGGTTTGGACGAAGAGGGTGTGCATCTGTTCGCCGAGATGGAGTTCCTTCACGTAGTTGATGTCAAGGCGAAACGGTCGGTCCGTATGGTGCCACGTGCAGGCGTTGAGCATCCATTCGAGGTAGCGGCATGAGTTGCAATGGCGGTTGTAGTCCACATCGGAGTACTGAATCGTGTGCGGGACAGAATCTGCTGCAATAGTATCTGATTGTAATCGCGCCTCGTCCACGTGGATAGGCAACAGGCGTACAGGTTTCGCTATCTGCAGCACCTCACCATCCACTGCCCCGGCAAACATAGGCAGGTCGAAGACATTGACTATCTCACGTTTCTCCAAGTCCAATACCGCCCATACGGATTTTGCAATACCGAGCAAGGTGTCGGAGCCATCTGCCTGACGAACATAAATGCGGTAGTCGCGGACAGAAAGCATGTGTGCGTCTTGCTCAATCCATGTCTCAATAGTCAACACCTCACCATGGCACGGCAAATAGCGCATCTCCAGATTGAGACGCGTGATAATCCACGTATAGCCCATAGGCAAAAGGTCGGGGATGCCGAAACCCAACTCATCCGCTACGCGACCTGCGACGTTGAGCAGGTAGTTCTCCAACGTATGCAAACGCAGACGACGGTCCGCGTCAACGTCTTGATATTGAACGGTATAGGTGTATTTGTATTTCATTAGTTGAGTGTTTAGAGCAGTGGGATAGCAGATAGTAGAAGTACCTGCTATTCCTCAATCGGGAAAACGCCCGTAGGACGCAGAATGGTGTAGTTGGTCATCTCTTGATTGGAGCGGAAACCAACCCCCTGAATGATAGATTTGGCTTTGGTGATGACGATGGCAGAGTCGGAATAGACACTCTCCGACTTCTGGTCCCAATATAATAAAGGTGTCTCGAACATCTCGCCTTCAAGGTTGATGGCTTTGACATTGCCGCGCAAAGTCCATCGTTGGGCGGGTTCGTTGTAGTAGGCATAGTCGGCTTCGACAGTGGCATCTGCCTGTAAATCAGCGTTGAACTTCTCCAAATAGATACCCGCGGGGAACTCCCAATAAGGTGTATCCGCCTTGTCGAAAATAAGCCATTTAGCCGAAGTGATACGGTAACGGGTGATGCCGGAGTCGGATATGAGCGTGGTTACCTCCTGCGCGTCCAAAGCAGGCATAGCAGAGCGGTCAGTAACAGCATCGGCACGCAGGCGCACATCATGACGTTGGCACGCCACTACACCCGCCACAAGCAACACCAAGAGGACCACTCGCGTGATTCTCTCAGTGCTGAATATGTGGGGTACCTTCACTCGGATTTCAGTTAAAAATCAGTCTAACATATAACCAACCTATAACAAACCACTAACAAATAGCAGTCCTTATTCCGCCTTCGGGGTGCAAGTGGTGGTCTTGTTGATCCAACCGCCCACACGGATAGGCTCGTTGAGGTTCATCTCCTTGTGGAAGAAGATGTCTTCCTTGCTCGGGAAATACTGTGAGTATGTGGCAATCAACTTGTTAGCATCTGCGGCGCAGGACGAATCCACCTGCTTTGCTTTGCGGAACATATCCACCGCGCACCAATATACGGAACGGCTCATGATGGGGTCGTCCGACACTTTGGCATTGGCATAGCACAGACCGATGAGGATATAGTAGCGACCATCCTCTTTGCTGATTTCAGCAGCCTTGTAGGCGTAGTTGGCAGCCTGCTGGAAGTTCTTGAGGTTAGCATAATAAACAAGGGCGATATTGTAGAGGTAATCTGCCTTATCTTCCTCGGTAGTAGCCAGTTGCAATGCTTGGTCGTAGTATGCAAGAGCACCCTTCGGGTCGTCTTTCTTGAGGCACATTTTGGCGCAACCTGCAGCAGACTCGTCGGTCGGTTTGAGTTTATGAGCAGCCTCAGCAGCAGCAAAATACACCTCGCTCTCGGTGCAACCCAAGCGGCGATAGAGTTTCATAACCGCATTGAGGTGGTCGAGGTCAGAAGCATGTGTTTGTACATCAGCCGCATACATTTGGTCCATCTGACCGCAATCTGCGGCACCTGAAGCGGCATAGAGGCGGTCGATGTAGTTCTTCTGCGGCTGTACCTCAGTGGCACGCTTACCACCTGCAGCAGCAATTTGCTCCATCAAGCCCGAAACAGTCTGATAATCTTTCAGGAACTGGTCGCTGTACTGGTCGGGATTGGACTTGTAGATATTGTAACTGACCTCCACCAATTTGCGAAGTACAATGATTTGCGAGTTGGCACCCATACCTGCCACCGACTCCTTCAGCCACTCATAAGCGGGCATAGCCAATTCGTCTTCCGGGTAGTACTTGAGATAGTCTATTGCCTTGAGTCCCAGCACATAAGCGTCCGGATACTTGGTGTCATCGAAGTACTTGATGCGCTCGTCGTGCAACTTGAGAATCATCTCACGCCATTTGTTTTTCTCTTCAGGAGTTTGTGCATTTTCGTATTCGTATTCCAAGATTTTGTTACCATCGATGTAGATGTTTTTGTGGAAGTCCGGGCGGCTCTGATACAACTCCAACCAAACGGGATAGGCATCCTTGTACTGCCCGTTCTTGACGGACTCATGTGCCAATGAGAGGTGTGCGAGACACTCCTCATCGGATAATACTTTTGTTTGTTCCACTACGGGTTGTTCCTCCCCCTTCTTGGGTTTCTTGGCAAAACTTGCCATTGGAACGGCTACACAAAGTGCGATAATCAATAATTTTTTCATATTTTTGGTATTAATCTTTTATCCTATGCTTATAATTTACGCTTGAAGAACCAGTTTTCGGCAATGGCAGCATTCACCACAAACCGCAGATAGTTCTCTGTCAGTTGTCCCGTGCCACCGCCGCGATGCCCGTATTCAAAGGTGGTGTTGATGACCGTTCCCACTGTGCGGAGCGGAAAACCCATACCTACCGACACACCCAAATCGGGCTGCGACATGCCTTCCGTGTAGGATGTGGTGTAGTTGAAGCCCACACGCCACAGCATACGCTCGGCATAGTTTCGGCTCATCGGATTGTGGCGGTACTCCACACCCGCTGCCCAACGCTGACGGTTCTTCAACGCCTCTGTCTGATTGAAATACAAGGTCTTAGACCAATCCTGACATTGGTAGTCAAGGGCAAGTGTGAGCCTGTTGTCATACACGTAACTGATGCCTGCACCGTACATCATCGGCAACTCGAAAGCACCATTCAACGTAGTCACAGTGTCCGCAGTAGTGGTCTCCACCTGTGTATATTCACTGCGCGAGAAACGCTGCTTATTCTCGAAAACACCGCCCAACACAATGGTGTGCTTGCCAAACGTATGGAAGAACTGTGCACCGTAACGCAGACGCAAACTATTGATTTTCAGTATATCGGACTGCGATATATTGTTGAGTGAGGACTCCGTAAAGGTCAGCGCACGCGATTGCGTCACATTGCCGAACATATAATAGACATTGGCTCCCAATGCCACCCAGTCGCAGATATTGAAACTCAATCCGCCATACACCTGCGTAAATCCGCCTTCACCCGAATAGGCTTTGGTGAAGTGGTAGTCCGAGTTCAGCGAGTCGGTCAATGAGAAGTTGTAACCCATTGCAGAATAAGGCGTTAATCCTGCCGAGAAAGCAATATACCTGCGCCATATCGGGAACTGCAAGGTCACGTATTCAAGGTTGCCGTTCATCCTGTTGCGTGTGCCGAAAGCATCACCATAGTTGGTGTAGAGCAGCGAACCCGCAATGTCGAACATGAACGTCATAGAGTCGCAAGCCGTATAGGAAGCAGGTTGTGCTGGGTTGATGGCTTTAGCAGAGCGCATGCCAACCCCTACTCCACCCATCGCACGGTATGCTCCGGGTACGTTGTCGTTCAGTTCTCCATATCCGAAACGTGACGACGGTGACGACGTGGCATTCTGCGCCCACGCCCCCATTGCCAATGCGGCAACCGCTATCACAACTAAAAATCTTCTCATATTCTATGCCTTCTCTGCCTTGTTAAATTCCAATATGCTGTTCAGTCCCTTCAGCACCAAATGCGGTTCGTGCCGCACTTCTGTCTGCAAGTTCCCTAATATATAAGGTGCGTTTCCGCCCGTGACAAACGTCACAAACGGCGTGCCTTGGTCGGTCAAAGCACGCATATATCCTTTTACCTCAAAAATTATGCCACGCACAACGCCGGCAGCAATTGCCTCGTTGGTATTCTTGCCGAAGAGAGGCAGGAAAGCATTCTCTTCGACTTCCACAGCGGGCAGTTTCTTGGTCATCTGGCGCAGTACGGTCAGCCGCATCTTTAGCCCGGGTGCTATATTGCCCCCCTGAAATCCTTGTGTGGCAGATACAAAGTCATACGTGATGGCAGAGCCTGCGTCCACAATAAGAAGGTTCGTGTTCGGACAGATATACGATGCTCCCACAGCAGAGGCGATACGGTCTTGCCCAAGCGTTTCGGGTGTCCGGTAGCAGTTGGGTATAGGCAATGGCGTCAGGTGGTCGAAGAGTATGAACCGCCGTGACAGCCGGCTCAGTGCATTGACCACTGCGGGGTCTATGTTCGCTACCGAAGATACGATGCTGTCCGTGATAGGATACAACGAGAACAACCGCTCCACATCGGCTGATGTAAACGTCTTGTACATCAAGTTCTTAGCAATGGTTCCATCCTCTCGGAACAATGCTATCTTGGTGCGCGAATTACCCTGGTCTATACACAAATTCATACTATTCGCTATATCTCAATAGACGTATATAAGAATCGCTTGATGCTCTTCTTGGGCGTCTTCTCGAACTCATGCGGGAAGAGACGTACCTTGTTAATCTGCTCATACGCAGCCAGTTGTGCATTGAGTTGCTTGCGGTTCTCCTCCATGGCGGCATCCAACTGCTCTGCTGTCAGGTGCGCTGCGTCCACCGCCTCATAATCGGGGCAAACCAACGCCACCAATCTGTTGTCCTGTTGCAGCACCAACGACTCCAGCACGTACGGCATATTGTTCATCTTCGCCTCTATCTCTTCGGGGTAGATGTTCTGCCCGTTGGGTCCGAGGAGCATGGTCTTGTTGCGCCCTTTGATAAAGAGGAATCCATCCTTGTCCAGTACGCCCAAATCGCCCGTGCGCAGCCAACCGTCGTCCGTAAACACCTCACGCGTTGCCTCTTCGTTCTTGTAGTAACCCAGCATCAGGTGTTCGCCGCGCACCTGTATCTCCCCTATCCCATCGGCATTGGGGTTCACAATGCGTATCTCCATCAGGTCGGGCAACGCCTGCCCGCAGGAGTACGGCTTGAAGTCTTTCCAATAGGTGTAACTGATAATAGGTGCCGTTTCTGTCATACCATAACCCACCGTCACGGGGAAATGGATACGGTGCAAGAACGCCTCAACCTCCGCATTCAGCGGTGCTCCGCCTACGATTATCTGCGAGAACTCACCGCCAAACGACTCTATCAGTTGGTCGTGAATCTTATGCAGCACCACCTCGTCAAGCAATGGCACCTTGAGCACCCAACTGATTGGTGCTTTGGATATTACGGGTGCTATCTGCTTGCGGTACACCTTTTCCAATATCAGCGGCACCGACATTATCAGGGTCGGCTTCACCTCCTTGAACGCCTTCACCAATATCTTCGGCGATGGTGTGCGTCCAATGAACCACGTATGCCCGCCTACCGACAAGGCTCCAAGGAAGTCCACCGCACAACCGAAGGCATGTGCCAACGGCAGGAATGCCACCTGCCGGCAGCCTCTGAACACCTGCTTGCTGCGTTTCGAGAACACTATATTACCAGCCAAAGCGTTAGCAGGTGTCATCACACCCTTCGAGAAACCCGTCGTGCCCGAGGTGTAGTTGATAGATGCCAACTCGGCATTACTCCTCTCTATATAATGTACATCATCGCGTGTGAAACCATTCGGGTATTTTGCTGCAAACAGGTTGTCTATTGTTGCTTTGTCAATATGCACATCTTCCGGCAAGCGGTTGATTATCACGCTCATATCGTTCAGTGAGAGCACCACTTTCACCATCGGAATCTGCTCGGCATCAATACTCTCCCATATCGCATCGGCGATGAACAGCAGCGAGGTCTCCGAGTGGTTGATGATGTGTATCGCATCATTGGCTTTGAAATCCTGCAGTATCGGCACAATCACCGCACCATACGTGATACTTGCCAAGTACACCAACGCCCAGTTGCACGAGTTCTTGCCCATCACCGCCACGCGGTCGCCTTCGCGCACACCGCATTGTTCAAACAGCAGGTGCAGGCGGGCTATCTGCTCTGCTACTTCGCTGTAAGTCAGCGTATTCTTTGTTCCATAGTCCGTCATCGCCTCCAACCCCCAGTTGTCGCGAAACGAATTCTCATAGATTTTAATGAGATTTTCTTCAGGTTTGGTCAGCATATTGTTAAGATGTCAGATTGCATATTGTGCAGTACACCTATTGTTCTACGGCAGGCGGCAGGTCATCCACGCTGTCCTGCAGCGGGTCTGCAGGCGTCTGCGGGCGAATTGCTTTCACGGAGATGATGGAATCCACCACAAACTGGCTGTTTCCGCGCCATGGCAGGGTGCCGAGGTAGCGTTTCCAATGCAGTTTTATCTGCCTGCCCGAGTTGCTGTCTATCTGCTCCGCCACGCGCTCGTCCGTCACCGAGAACTTGAACTCGTTGGACTGTATGGTCGCACTGGTATTCTTCGAGTTGTAGCCCGTTTGTATCATCTTCCCCTCGTAGGTCTTGAAGATAAAACCTTCGCGCTGGAAGTAGTTGATATCGCCTTCGTTGGTCCCCTCGCTGTACACGAAACAGAATTTGAAGAACACAAACCCCGCCAATGCGAGCACCACGATGCTCACCACACTTGTAATCACTTTTCCTTTCGTTGTCATAATCATTCTCCTTTCTGTTTGGCACATTGCCCTTTGCCGACAAAATGCCAAAATTCGCGCAAAGGTACGAAAAAAATGCAATATGCACAACACCATGCACAAAAAACGTTTTTGCACCCCGACTATTGCTATTTTCATCACCTCCCCCGCCGCATACCACTCTCGGCAACACCCGCCACATACCACCCTCTGGCAACTTATCCACAGACTCCCCATCAACCATCCACAAATTCCCCACAAACTCCCCATCCCACCTCTTCCAATTATCCACAGCCCACACTCCCTCTCACAATATCTACGTATAATAGTTGAACTAAAACTATGTTAATAGTATGTCATTAGTACGAACTATGTTGAAAAAAGTGATTTATATTATGAGTAAAAAAGTGATT
>ERZ808278.569-NODE-569-length-22645-cov-6.230854_pt1 | contig 22645 bp, 28 predicted proteins | sample MGYA00521239_ERZ808278 | MGnify/ENA primary metagenome ERZ808278 (study PRJEB31516, sample SAMN03275600) | gut metagenome | biome: mammalia-associated habitat; material: feces | host: Papio cynocephalus | place: Kenya | collected 2012-07-17 ... | reverse complement strand
TTTCTTACCACTTTATGAGACTAAAAGAATTCTTTTTTAGAACTTTATAGGGGGGGGTAGTTCCAAACATTAGTCAGTTTGGGACATTACTACACCTTTACAAATTTTATAAAATTCCCATAATAATTTTCCTTAAATTCTTTTAAGGATTCCCTTTACAAATTTTATAAAAATCTCTTAATATTTTTACCTTAAGAAATTTGCTTAAATCAGTTTAAGTTTTCTAAAAGTGTATAAAATATATAATATATTTTATATTTTAGACATACCTTTAGTTACCTAATGTGTGGAAATTTTCTTTAGAAAGGTTAGTAAAAAGGGAGTGTTTGGTTAGTAAAAAGGGAGTAAAAAGATTAAATATATTAATCTACTTTTAAGGTTAAATATACTAATATATCTTATTTAATTTAGGAGTAATATATGAGAAAGACTTATGTTCCTTATAGAAGATTAGTTATTTACCACAATAAATTTAATTTAGTTAGTTTAAAAGACTTAGATAATTTAGACAATGAAATATGATGATTCTGAGTTTTTCTTTAGATTAGATGAGTTAAAAGGTATGATAGGGGGAAATAAGAATTTAACTAATATTGAAGTTATAAATAAATTAGAAAGTTTAAAGAGTAAATTCTTTGGTTTATATTTTGATATTATTCTACCTAGAAGGGATATTACAACTAATTTATTTAGTCAAATGATAATTGAATACACCATTGATAATAAAATCTTTAAAGGATTAACTATAAAATTAAATGTTGATGCAATAGATATATTTCAGAAGTTAAAGAAAGAATTTACTTCGTTTGATTTACAAATCTTTAAGAAATTGAAAAGTAAATACTCTAAGTCATTATTTAGATTACTATCTCAATATTCATCATTAGGTAAATATCAGTGTAACTATCAATGGTTAAGAGAGTATTTAGGTGTTCCTACTAATTATGATTATAAAACATTTAATTTTCAAATACTAACACCTTCTGTAAAGGAGTTATCTAATCAATTTAAAAAGTTAAATGTTGAAGTTACTAGATATAGAGAGAATAATAAAGTTATTCATAAAGATATTATATTTTCATTTATTCCTTTTCAGAACTCATCATCAGAAAAAATTGAAATATTATCTAAGGACAAAAATAAGAAAGCTTTATTTGCATTAAGAGTTGCTTCTAATGAATTAAATAAAATAGCTAATAGTAAAGCATTAGCTAATAAAGATTATTCAAAAGAACAAGAAGCTGTTAAAATGATAGATACTATTAGATATACTAAAGCTCAATATAACTAACTTATCTACCATCTACTTAATGAGTTGTGTTTATGTAAAGATACACCATCAGTAGATTGATTCTTATTAAAATCTTTCATCTGTATACCAAAATATTTCTTAGCTAGATTCATTATCTCATAATGATTTTCAGGTATAGGAACTTTAATATAATTACCTCTTATGTCTATATAAGCTCTATGTATTACTCTATTCTTATGTAAAACAAAGTGTATAGGGAAACATAAAGGTAATTCAAAGTTAGTTACAATGATATAAGCATCATTAATGAACTGAACTCTATAATCATCAATAAAAAAATTTCTAATTTTATGAGGAACTACTGTCCTATTTGTGTATAATTTCATTTTCATAGTGAAATTATATCTAAATTATAGGAGATTAGATGACAAAATGTTATGAAGGTGAGTTTAAAACTATTTCTAAGAATGGTATCTCTGAAAAGATAGATTCTCAGTATTTACCTAAGAATTACTTAGATAATATCTTTGGTAAAGAATTAATTGGTGAATCTGATGTTAAAAAGATTAATTCTCTTTTAGAAGAGAACTCTACTGAAAGATATAGTCAATTCTTAGCTACTGCTATTGAACATAAAGATTTAATTAGATTAGGTTATTGTCAAGATATAATAACTTATTTAAGAGCTTTAAAGTTTGTTAGTTATCATACAGCAGGTTGTTCTCACGAAGAAGCTTATCGTAAATCTCACTTAGATAATAGAGAAGTTGTAGAATTAGCTCTATCTAAATCACCTACAGATAAAGAAGAACTTAGAAGACAAGCTTTATTATTTGCTAAGTCTAAAATAGTTGCTAAACTTCAAGAACAATTAGATATACCTTATTACCTTATGTTTGCAGGTTATGGATATCAAGCTATTGAAGTTTTACATAAAGAAATGAAAGAAGCTTCTCTTGCTAAAGATAGAATACAAGCTGCTGATAGATTATTAGCTCATATTGAACCTAAATTAGAACAAATGAATAACATTCAAGTCAATGTTAATACAGGAGAGTCTAAATCTATTGTTGATAGCTATAAAGAAGCTTTACTTGATTTTACTAAACAACAATTAGATTTAATCAAACAAGATAAAGAAAATGTCAAACAAATCATAAATGTAACACCTAAAGGAGAAGAAAATGACTGAAGAACAAGTGTTAAAAGACATTAAAATGTTAATAGATAGTGGTAAGTTAGGAGAAATACCTGCTATAAATGATAGTGATTTCTTTAAAGTTGCTGATAGTCTTGTTAAAGACAAAGAGAAGTTTGCTATTATGTTATCTATGCTAAGTGTATTTAGTGATGGTAAGTATATTAGATTATTTGGTGAATTTGCTAAAACAAGTATAGATTATAAAATCAAAAGATTAGCATACTTACCAAATATTACATTAGATATCTTATTTTGGTTAGAAATGATAGCTTACTTAGAAATTAAAGAAAACTCTATTGTCATTAAGATACTAAATGATGATTTAGCTGAAGAACTTTCTGTAATTAAGTCTAAACTTAAAGAACAGAAACAAGAATTTGTTAGTATAGATAAATATTATGAAACTTTAAAAGAATTTGAAGACTTTAAACAGAAATATAGTTAATAACTGTATACTGTTATTATATTTTATACTAGGTGATAAAAAAGAAAAAAGAAAAAGTTTAAAAAGAAAAAAGAAAAAAACTTTTTAATTTTAGCAGAAAATTTCAAAAAATCAATAAAATTTTGAAAATTTTTGATAAAATTCAAAAGTATCAAAATAACTCATTTTAAGACACTTAGAAAGAGTTTTATAAGTTTATGAATAGTTTTACATTCATTTTAGTATAAAATTGATTGTAGAGCTTCTAAGGAGTATTTATGACAGTCCAAGAACATTTAAATCAAATAGATTATTCTTTTAAAGATTACATTCCATCTCAAGAATCTTTACAAGTATTAAATTTCATTAAAATTGTAAATGGTGGTAGAGAAGAAAATGAATCACCATTAGTTCATTGTATGATGATAGATAAAATTATCTCACCTAGTTCTAGAGTAGCTATTATGGCTAGTAGAGGGCTTAGTAAATCTAGTTTAATTGAGTATTTAGTCCTTTATTTAGCCTGTTTTGAAGAATTAGGTAGTATTAAGAAACCTAAATTTATGCTATATATTGCTTCTGATATGGAAAGAAATGCTAAGAAATTTAGAACAGGTATAGAGTTTAAATATGCTAATAGTCCTTATTTACAAGAACTTATACCAAATAAAACTATCAAAATGTTAGTAAATGACAATGGTAACGAATCAGAAATAGTTAATGATAAAGATATAGGTGGTAGAATTATAACTGACTTATCTATTACATTTATAAACAAAAATAAAGTTCCTTTAAAAATTAATATGTTTGGTGTAAAGACAGGTATAAGGGGAACTAAAGAGTTTAATGTTCGTCCTGCTTTATGTGTAGCAGATGACTTAATCCAAGAAGCAGATGCTAAATCAGAAGCATTATTAACACAAATTGAAGATGTTATGTATCACGCTGTTCCTTATGCTTTACATCCTACTAGACAAAAGATTGTATGGTTAGGAACACCATTTAATGAGTCAGACCCTTTATATAAATCTATTGAAAGTGGTAGATGGGATAGTTTAGTATTACCTATATGTGAGAAATTTCCGTGTGCTAAGGAGGAATTTAAAGGTGCTTGGGAAGATAGATTTCCTTATAGTGCTGTAAAACAATTTTATGATGATGCTTTAGCTAGGGGTAATGCTAATGGCTTTTATCAAGAGCTTATGATGAGTGTTATCAATGAAGACAATATCTTAATTAAGAAAGATTGTATTATTTACTTAGATGATAAAGGTTCAACTCATCCTAGTAGTATGTATAATTATTACATAACAACTGATTTAGCTGTATCTACTAAAGAAAGTGCTGATAATTCTGTTATTTCAGTATGGGCATATACTTCTAATCAAGATTTTATCTTAGTAGATGGATTTTGTGGTAAAGTTTTAGTTGATGAATTTATGAATCATCTTTTTAGATTAACTTCAAAATATAAACCTTTACAGGTAGGTATAGAAGTTACAGGACAACAAGCAGGTTTTATACAATGGATTTTAAATGAGCAATACAAAAAGAATATCTTTTTTGATATTAAAGAGATTCGTCCTAATAAAGACAAATATTCAAGATTCTTAACTTTTGCTCCTAATTATCATCGTAAGAAAATTAAATTCTCATCAATGATTAAAGGTAATACAGCTTATCATAGTGAATTAGTTAATGAATTATCTAAAGTTACTGTCAATGATGGATTTAAATCTAAACACGATGATGTATTAGATACTCATTCTATGCTTCAATATTTAGATTTATATGCTCCTAGTTATGAAACAATAGATGAAGTTCCTACTCTAAGAATAACACCTTCAAGTTATTATTGGGATGTTGAAAAACCTAAAGATTACTCTAGAAATAACTATATTTGATTTCAATAGTATTTTATGATAAAATTCTCAATATTTTTGATAGGAGTGAATAATGAATGAGCTTACAGTAGAGCAAGTTATTAACTTTGCTAAAGCTACTGATTTGAAAAATACACCTATTATTGACGATTACAATGAAATAGTTCAAATCATCAATTTAGTTCTAATAGAGCTTCATTCAAGATTTACTCTAAATCAAAATATCATCGATATAAAATTAGAAAAAGATAAAACAACTTATAATATCCTTGATTATATTAAGTAATCTTATCTGCTTCAATTTTAGATACAAATCAATTTATAAGGACAGATTATGATTATTGATAACTCTAAAGAATCAACTGCTGATGTAAATACTTATGATGGACATACTGATTCAAGTGTTTCTCAATCAATTTTTGTAACTAATGTAGCTGATGAAGATACTAAGACAGTTGCTAGAAACATTGATACAATTAAAGTAGTAGCTAATAAAATCAATGAAGTTGTTTATATTGCTACAACATTTGAAGATACTGTTAAAAAAGTTACTGATGCTAAATATAACAATAAAAGTGCAACAGATATTCTAAATGAAGCTAATACTAAGTTTAGTGCTGATGTTCTAACTCAAGTTGCTAATCTTAATAACTTAACTAATGAGATTAAAACTTGTTCTAATTTAGAATCAGCAATAACTTCATTAGATGGTATGAAAGCTATCTTGACTGATTTAAATGCTAATATAGCTAATATTCAAGAAGTAGGTGGTGCTATCGATAATGTCAATATTGTAGCTTCTCTAAAAGCTGCATTAGATACAACTGTTCTTATGCAAACAGAACTTTTAGCTATCTATGATAGATTGAATGAACTTCAAACAATATTTAATTATCTACCTGAAATTCTTCAAACTTATACTTATCTTGTAGATTTAGCTAAAGTGAGAGCTAAATTAAAGTTTACAACTGAAGAATATATTGATAGTTTGCTAAAAATTGGTAAAAACATTGAATCTATCATCACAATAGCTTTAAATGTTGATGATTTAGTTGCTGTTAAAACTTTGTTAGAAAATGCTCCTAATTTACTTCAAACTATCAAAGATGAGTTAGATACTCTCTTAGTTACTTATCAAACTCAGCTAACTGATACAGTTACAGCAGGTAAAAGAGAATTAGAAGCTACTGTTGTTGATATTAAAATTGAAATGGGTAAAATATTAGCTAATCTTAGAGCTAGTGGTGGTGGTGGAGGAACAGGTGGTGGTGTAACTACTGCTGAAGTTCTAGCTTGTATTAAGCAAGGTGTAGGGGTAACAATCAACAGAGATGTTATCAATCAAACTATCACTATCAATGCTGAATCATCAACTAATATTCAAGCTGAAGATGCTTCTGTAACAATTACTAAATCAGGTGATGCTGTTAAGATTAAAGCTAATTTCACAGCTGATAATATTAAATCAGCTAATGATATTATCAAAGTTTCTAAAAACAACAATGATGTTATTTTAACAGCTGATTTATCAGCAGGATTATCAGAAGGTAATAATATTACTTTCAATAAAGTTGGTAATGTGATTGAAATATCATCAACAGGTGGAGGTAATGCTGATACAAGTATCAATAATTTTGATGTAACTAAGACTTGGAATCCTTCAGTTATAACACCTGATAGTAAATTAGTTATAGCACAAGAAATCAATGGATTTAATAACACAAGAACTTGGGTTGGTATCTAATGAAACTTTGTGTTATAATTTCATTAACTTCTAAGAGCAACCTTTCTAGAGACTTCTTAGATAAAAATCAAATTTTAAATTAAATTGGGAGAATTAAAATGGCTACAAATTTGTATATTCAAACTGTATCAGAAGCTAATCTAGCAAGTGATACTAAAGCTCTAGAAAGTGGAACTCTAACTTTTTCTGAAAGAGCTATTTATTTAGGTATTGGTGGTAAGAAAGTTCAATATCTTGGTGGTTCATCAGGCAGTGGTGGACAAGTTACAGCTGATGCTTTGCAATGGATAGGAAGTTTTGCTAGTGATGATGAAGCTAAACAACAAAATAAAGATAATGCTTTGTTCTATAATTCAACAGATGGTGCATTGAAAGTTTTAGTAGGCTCACAAGTTACTACAATCATCACAGGTGGTGTATCAGTTAGAGATTTAGAAGCTATTAAAACTCAACTTAATGCTAAAGCAAATTCAGCAGATGTTTATACTAAAACGGAAGTTTATAATAAAACAGAAGCTGATAAAATAGCTCAAGATAGTAAAACTGAAGTAGAAACTATTGTAACTACTAAAGTTACTGAAGAAAAGACAAGAGCAGAAGGTGTAGAAACACAAATTAAAGCTGAATTAGATGCTAAAACAAAAGCTGTATATCATAGAGCTAATATAGCTCTAAAAGCTAATGATTTTGTTATCCACGCTAATAAAATCTATCTAGTTAAAGAAGCATTTACTACAACTGATAATTTTGATACAGATAAAGCTAAACTATTTGACTTAGCTGAATCTATGTCTAGTTCATTTAGTTTGGTAGAATATGCTGATAATACACCTGTTTCAATACATTCAGGACAACAAGTTCTAAAAGATGGTAAGCTTTATGTTTGTAAAGTTGATATTGAAGCAACTTCAACTTGGGATGTAGATAAGGTTAATATGGTAGATTTAGGTTCTACAATAGATTTAACAGATTATTACAATAAAGCTGCTACTGATGCTCTATTGAAACAAAAAATGAATGTAATCACTCCTGGTGCAGGTGTAAAAGTAGAACAATTAGATGATAAAGTTAAAATGTCAGCTGATATGTCTAAAGAACCAATATCAGAAAAGATAGTTCAATATACACTAGAAAGCTCAATCAATGCTAAAGTTCCTACTGTTAAAACAGATGATACTGTTATTAACTATGGTTTATTTAAAAAAGCAGAACAAGATATAGCTACTAATAAAGCTAATGTTGACAAATTGCTAGAAAAATATGAAGGTAAAGTTGATGAGTATTTCACTATGAATCCTCAAAAACTTATTATTGGTGCTGAAGGTGTCGAGAAAACACTTGAATTTGAAACTAACATTCCTCTAGAAAATATCACTGTTACTTGGGATAAGCCTGATAAAATTTTACTAGATTTAGAAAATAAAAAGTTTAGTTCTCTATTAGCTCCTGTTGAAGCTGATTATCCTATCAAAGCAGAACTTACTAAATCATCTAGTGGACAAGTATTAGTTGAACTAATTTTTAACTATAAAGAAGATGGTGCTCAAAATTCAACAAGTGATTACACTAAAAAAGATTATATTACTGTTACTCTTATGAAAGATGATAGTAAAATGGAAACTAATCCTACTGGTGCATTTACTTGGCTAGATGATGCTGTTGGTATGACTATGCAACAAATTATGGAGTTCTTAGGTATTACTCCTATGGTTCTATCATCAACAGGTGATGAGAAATTTAAGCTAAATCCTAATGATTATACTAAACAAGCTAATGGAACAACTGCTGATAGACCTTTAGGTAATGATACAATGGTTAAATTCCCTATTCGTGGTATTAAACGATGGAAAAATGGTTCAGTAAGTTTCTTATCAATTACTGATAATCCTAATGCAGAAGCTCAAGGGTTTATCTATACAACATTCTATTATGGTAATAAGAGACTTACAGAGTTTTATCTAGGTGCTTATGATGCTTATGAAGCTAATGGTAAGCTTTATTCATATCACGATGTAGCACCTAAAGTAAATACTACTCTAACTCAATTTAGAAATCTAGCTAAAGCTAGAGGAACAGGTTATCAATTAGTAGATGGCTATATGATAGATTATCTACAAGCTTGTTATCTAATGGTTCATAAATCAGCTGATTGTCAAACAACAGTTGGTAATGGTAGAACATCTACTTCAACTATTGTTAGTGGTTTAGCAGATAAATTTGGTATGAATAATGAACTAGCTACTGATGAGCAAAAGAAAGCTAATGGTGCAGTAAAATGTCTTGGTATTGAGAATCTATGGGGTAATGTATGGACTTGGGTAGATGGTATGTATATAGATAATGTCTATCGTATCAAAAAATCCAATAATCCTGATATATTCAATGATTATGGTTATGGATATAAAATCTGTGGCAAAGGAACAGAATATGGAACATCTGATAGAATACAAGGTAATGTATCAGATGTAGCTTGGAATGATGAATTAGGATTTTATCCTACTTCAGTTCAAGGAGGAGGACAGAATAAATTCTATTGTGATGGATTATGGCAATTATCAGATAAATGTGCTTTATTCGGCGGTAGCTACGATGACGGTCTTTATGCTGGTGTCTTCTGTTGTAATCTGCATGCTGCCACTTCTATTTCTGTTGTGAATGTCGGTTCTCGCCTAGCTTTCAAACGATTACCTAAATAAATTATAAGTTCTGTCGATATTCAAATGTTCTTTGATAACATTGAATAGGGACAGAACTACTGATTAAAGTGGTGAATAGTATCTCTAAATAGAAAATACTAAATTCAGCAGTAACTACAATAACAGTCTTAATGATAGTGTCTTCTATTGGAATCTGAATACTACCACTTCTAATTCTAATGTGAATATCAGTTCTCACCTAACTTCTACTCATACTAAATAAATTATAAGTTCTATTCCCTTAGCTCTTGCTAGAACATAAACTATTGATTAACTCTATTAGAGTTTAGAGAATGAGTAGAAACTATTTATTCAATTTCTTACTATATAACTTAATTAGATATTTCTTTGTAGCTTTATACTTATTTTTCTTTTTAGAACTAACTAATACATTTTTATAATAATTAGCTAATGTATTTGTATAAGGTTGAATATAAGTTTCAAATAATCCTTTATGATTACAATATTTAAAGAATCCTATTCTAGAGTTAATTGAAAAGAAATCATTTCTATTTATGTATTGTTTATTTCTAATTTTCTGTCTAATATTTTTAACTTTCTTTCTTAAAGCATTTCTATTTCTAGTTCTCAATAAAGTATGAGTATGAAATACTCTATATCCTACAAAATCAACTCCTCTTGAAGTAACAGGAAATACTTGATAATTTTCTTTCATAATTAATTTTAAATTAGTTTTCCAATATTCTTGTATTTCTTTTTGTAACTTATGTAAGAACTCTTTGTTATGATGAAGTATAACTATATCATCCATATATCTAATAACATATTTAATTTTCTTATCTTGTTTTAACCAATAATCAAATTTAGTTAGATAAAAATTAGCAAAATATTGAGATAGATAACTACCAATAGGTATTCCTGTCTTATTAGGATAACTATCTATTATAGTCTTAAATAGCCATAATAAATCTTTATCTATAAACTTTTTAGATAAGAGTGAATAAAGAATATCTTTATCTATTGATTGATAAAATTGTTTAACATCTATCTTTAGACAATATGTTGTTTCTAAAGAATATCTATATAGATATTTTTGAAGAAGTATTATAGCTTTTGAAGTTCCTCTATTCTTTACAGAAGCACAAGAATGAGAACAGAAATAATTCACAAATACTTTTTCACATTGTAACATTATAGCCCATTGTATTATTCTATGAGGAAAATAAGATAATTTCATTAAATGTCTTTTCTTACCTTTATCATTTTTTATTAGATGGGTATAAGTTATATTAGAATATTCTTTAGATATTAATAAATTTTGAATTATCCTTAGATTATTCTCAATATCTAAATTAAACTCTTTAATTTCTTTATAATGTCCCTTATCTTTACTAGCCATTTTATGAGCTAATTGTAAATTTTCAATAGAACATATTTTAGGATATAAATTATCATATTGGAGCATATAGACATTATACTAAAATCTATGCTATAATTCGTTTTTATAGCCACTAATATACAATTAGGATTAGCTACATTTAATCTATTAATTAGGAGAATTACAATGATTTATAGTGCTGGTAATGCTTCAGCAGTTGCAGGAGAATTAGGTAAAATTACTACTCAAGGTATGCAATATGATGCAGGTGAAGCTAAAGCTGTTGGTGAATTGACTAAAGATTCAGTTCAAGTTGGAGATATTAAGTATGGTGCTGGTAATGCTAAAGCTATTAAACCTATCTTAGATAGTTTAACTCCTAAAAAATATAAAACTATCAATTATGTAGCAGGTGAAGGAGCTAGTGGAACTATGGATAGTGAGAAAGTTGAAGTAGGTTCTCAATGGATAGTTCCTCAATGCACATTTACACCACCAAGTGGTAAAACATTCCAAAATTGGAATTATGGTGCTAATAGAACAGCTAATCCAGGTGATAAAATAGATATAGGTGATGAAGGAATTCTAACTGTAACAGCTCAATGGAAATAAGGAGTAAAAGATGAAATATTATGCAATTACTTGTGAAGATTTTCAATCACAAACAGGAGAATTTAATCTAGTAACAGTTCAAGATGGTATTGTTTATGTTAGTTCTGAATCAGAATTAGCTGAACCATTCAAGCTATCAGGATTACCTGAAGAGTTTGTAGCTAATCAAAAGCTATTCTTTGAAAAAGCTAAAGAACTAAAGAAACAAGAAATAGATAATGCTAAAATAGCTCAAATTGAAAATGGTGTAGAATTTGAAGGTAAAGTATATCAATCAGCTGAATATGATAGAAATCTTCTAACTTCAACTGTTAGTTTATTTGCTATTTCTAAATCTGTTCCTGAAGGTTTTGTATGGATTTCTAAAGATAATGAACAAGTTCCTTTCACATTAGAAAAACTAATGGGATTAGCTCAAGCTATGGCAACAGATGTTCAAACTCAAACTATTAAAGCTCGTAATCTAAAAGATACAGTTGAAAAAGCTAAAACTATTGATGAAGTTAATGCTATTAAGTTTGAATAATTAGGTAATATCTAATGAAACCTGATAAATTCACTGATAGAAGACATTTAATTATGGCAGAAGATTGTAAATCTTTTGTTATAAATAGAAGTTTTGAGTATTATCGTAAAGATAGAACTCAACCTTCTATTATTATACCTGAAGGATTTGAAACAGATGGATTTACAACAGGTATCTTTAGATTCTTAATACCTAATGTATCTCGTGGATTCAGTGCCTCTACGATTCACGATAAGCTTTGTTCTGACTTTCATAAAGGTTTATGTTCTCGTAAATATGCTGATGAAGTATTCTATGAAGCATTACTAGAAACTAAAGTTGTAGGTAAATTTAGAGCTAAAATACTTTATTTAGCAGTTAGATTATTTGCTAAAGTGAAAGGATATAAATAATGCAAATCCTAGATATAAAAGATGATTGTGGTAATACAATTAGATTGAATGAATCATCTATTCATATGATTAACACTTTCAATATACAAGTTACTAAAGAGTTTCTATCTAAAAATATAGATAAAGCTATTCATATCTTGTATAAAGAACATCCTAAATTATTAAGTTCTAAAATTGATAGTGAAGGTTATCTATTAGATGATAATGGGGATAAAGTATTAGATGAAGCTAATAATGCTATTAAAGCTGTTAAGCAAAAAATTGACTTACCTATTGAACTAATTGAAGTTCTTATATTAGGTATGGCAGTTAAATCCTATAGTATTAGAGCTTTAACTAATGACCCAAGAACAGGAACAAGTTATGTTCTTAATCCCTATATTGATAGATATGAATTAGCTATACAAAAAGCTATCAATTATGGTTATCTACCACAAGAAAATTTAAAAACAGATGTATCTAGACAAGGATTTATTTAGTATAATATCATTTCAATTTATTGAAAGGAGATTACAATGATTGATAAGTTGAAAAATTTCTTTAGTTCTGTAATAGGAATTAAAGTTGTAGCTTCAATAATCTTCTTAGTAGTAGCATTAGCTGTTGCTAAAGTTAACTTATCTGCTACATTTGGTATTGCCTTTTTTGTAGTAGGTATGTGGATTGATGAAGTTATTATTGGTATCTTTAAATTATTCAAAAAGGAGATTAAATAAAATGGCTTGTAAAAGTAAAAGCTCTGCTAAATGTGGCAGTGGTAAAAAGAAAAAATAAGGACTAAACAATGTCAATTACTGCTTTCTTCAATATGATTAAAGTTTTAGGTATAGCAATAGCTATTATATCAGTAGCTCTATTAGGGTATTCATTATATGATACTCAAAAAGAATTGTTAGCTAAAAAGACTGAATTAGTTGTAGTTAGCAGTAAGCTTGAAGAACAAAATAAAGCAATAGAATCTCTAAAGTTAGATATTACTAAATATAAAAATCAAAAACCTAAAATAATTGAAAAAATAGTTACTAAATATAATGAGATTAAAGTTAAAGATGACACTTGTGAGTCATATTTAGAAGCTATTTATAACACTCAGGTTGAGTTTTTTAATCGTAATAATAGGAAAGGACAAACAAAATGATAAAATCGTTTCTAAGGTATTCTAATGCACTAATTTTAGTGATTCTATTTACAGGTTGTTCTACTACTGAAATTAAAGTCCCTGAAAAACAATATATACCTGTTAAATGTCAAATCAATAAACCTAACAAACCTTCTAACTATGCTAAAGATAAAAGTGATTATGAAGGTATTTTGTTAAATGCTAAATCAATGGCTATTTATACAGAACTATTAGAAAAAGATTTGAATTTCTGTGTTGAAGGAGTTATAAAATGATAATTGAATTTGAAAATCAAGATGAATTAGTATTAGCTTTTATCACTTATGGTGGAACTTTAAATGGTTATATACCTGAAGAGGGTTTTGATAGTTCTAAAATTAGCTATCCTGTAAAGATTGAGATAGATGATGAAAATAATACATTTAGATTGTATAAAGAATCTGTTGTAGAGAAAATTACAGAAGTTAAAAAAAAGTCTAATAAGAAACTAATATTAGGTTTATCAATAGGTATTCCTGTTAGTATATTAGTTATTGTAGGTATTGTTTTAGCTATTGTATTTAGTGGCTGTTCTGCTAAAGAAGTTAAACCTAGATGTCTACAATACAATCAACACGGAGTATGTGTTTCTGAAGAACTTATCTATAAAAGGAGACATTAATGAAAATATATAGTAGAGTAAGTGATAAAGTTCTTTATATATCATTAGTAGTTTGTTCTATTGTTTGTTTTATTCTTACTTGTGCTATTTTTAGTTATATTTCACTTAGAACTTCAATGTTTTGGGAACAAGCTAGTATGTGTAGAGAAGCACAAGATTTTAAATGTCTATGGACAGTAGGTAGGAATATAGCTATTGAAAAAGACTTTATATGGACTTCAATAGGAACTGCTTTAATTGTTTATGGATTAATGCTTTCTATTCTTACTCATACATTATTCAAGGGCTTTAAAAGTAAGGATTAATAATGGAAGAAGTAAATACTACTGCTGATGTTATAAAAGAGCTAAATGATGCTAAAGTCAATATGAAAGATTATGCTCTATTAGGAACTTTATTAGCAATAGGTATAATTAGTGCATTTAAATCTTTTGATGACCATAAAGAATTACCATTAGGACAAAGAATTAGAAAAACTATCTATGGTATTGGTGGAAGTATGATAACTACTTGGGTAGTATTTGAAGGATTGATGTATTATGGAGATTTCCCTCTTAGAATGAACTTAGCTATTGCTGCTGCATTTGGTTATATTGGTGCTGAAGCTGCTATTAAGTTCTTTACTAATATGGTAGAAAGAAAATTTGATACAATGATAAATAAATCAAAAGGAGAACATAATGTATAAATTAGTTTTACAAAGACTAAAAGAATATAAAAATGTTAAAGACTTAAAAGGTAAAGTAGAAGATTCTACAATAGGCTCTATTAAGCTATTTGATGATGATAAAGTCTTATTTGAAGGTTATACCTGTGAGAATATTGGTCCATCTACTGATAAACCTAGACAGGATAAAAGAATCATAGCTAGAACTTATGATTTAGAATGGACTACAACAACTAAAAATGACAATAAAACTTTAGGTAAATGGCAGAATAATGCTATACTTCTAACTTGTGATAAAGAACTTCCTAATTTTAGAAATCGTAGAATACTTATTCATACGGGGAACTATCCTAGTGATACAGAAGGCTGTATTTTAGTAGGAGAGGAACAAACTAATTCAGGAGCTGTAAGTAAATCAGTTGTAGCTATTATTAGATTGTTCAATCTAATTGAAAAAATAGGTATTGATAATGTAAAATTAGAAGTAAATGAAATAAAAGGATAAACAATGAGTCATTTCAATAAAATATTTGATGAAATAGTCTTACCATTAGGCTATAAGAAAACTTCAACAGATGAGTTTTTGTTTGGATTAAGTAGAGCATATTATGAATATGCTGTAAATCATAAGCAAATATGGAAAGAATTAGATTGGTATAAACAAGGATTAGAACACCTTAAAGGACAAAATGCTTTTAATGAAAGACTTATAGCATTATGCAAAGGTAATAGTGCTATTATAAGTGAAGTTAAAGGGCATTATAGAACAGAAGTATGGAATCACTTTAATGGGGAATTTATTAAAGATTATGATATTTCTAAAGCTATATTTGAACTTGTTAAAGATACAGGAGTAAATGGTATTAAAGCTATTTGTAAATCATTTGGCTTTGAAATTAAAGATACTCTTTCATTAGATGATGTAGATACAATCAATAGAAAGACAAAACAATCTGTTTTAGCTATAATTTCAAAAATCTATGGAGATTTAACTAAAATTATGAAGGTTGTTTAAGATGGAAGAAAACAATATTGTAGAAACTAAAAAATCTAAAGAAGAGTTTAATGAAGAAGAACTACTTAAAGTTGCTAAAACTGATTTTGAATTAGCTGAAGTAGACCAAAAAGGACATTTAGAAAGAATTAGTAACTGGAGAAGTGAATACGAAGGTAATAAATATGGTAATGAAAAAGAAGGTAAATCTGAAGTAGTTAATAGAGATATTAAAAAATATGCTTCTTGGTTAGAATCTTCTGTATTAGATGTATTTACTTCAACAGATAGTATTGTTAGATGTTATCCTGCTACACCTAGAAGCACAAAGTTTGCTAAATGTGCTGAAACTATTTTAAATGCTCAATTCTGTCGACAATTCAATAGATTTAACTTTATGTCTCAAGCTGTTTCTACACTCCTAAAAGATGGTATATGTGTTGTTAAAACAGGTTGGGATTATGCTGAAGATAAAAGAAAAATCTTTTATAATATAGATACACCTTTATCTATGTTAGGACAACCTTTACAACCTGAAATACCTGAAGAACAATTACAACAATTAGCACAACAAAATCCTGAACAAGCTCAACTTCTAAAGTTAGCTTCTACACCTATGTTAGATGAGTTAGGTAGACAAGTATATCATCACGAAGAACAATCTAAAGAAGAAATTGTTCCTATCATAAATAATCCTACTGCTACTCTTTGTAGAAATGAAGATATTTATCTAGACCCTACTTGTTTTGGTGATATGTCTAAAGCTAATTTTATAGTTCATAGGTATCTATCTGATTTATCATCACTTCAATTAGATGGTAGATATAAGAATTTAGATAAACTAACAGAGAATGATGTATTTAAAGCTGATAAAGGTGATTATAGATTAAATACAGATTTTGACTTTGAAGATAAACTTAGAAGAAAGCTGTTAGTATATGAATATTGGGGTAATTTAAAAGTTAAAGATTCTGATAAAGAAACTACACCTATGGTAATAACTTGGATAAATAATGTTGTTATTAGATGTGAAGAAAATCCTTATCCTGATAAGAAACCTCCATTTATTGTAGCACCATTCTTACCTAAACCTTTTGAATTTTATAGTGAACCTAATGGTGAGTTATTAAGTGATAATCAATTCATTAAAACAGCTATATATCGTGGTATTATTGATAATATGGCTAATAGTAACAATGGACAGATAGCTGTTAGAAAAGGAGCATTAACACCTACTGATAGAGATAGAATGTTAAAGGGGGAAAACTTTGAATTTAATGGTAATGCTGGAGATGCTTTCTTTGTAGGAAGTTATGGACAATTACCTTCTAGTGTATTTAATTTCTTACAGATGATTGATAGTGAATCAACACAATTAACAGGTGTAAATACATTTGGACAACAACAAACTACTGATAGATTAGGAAATGATAATCATTCAAAAGGTGTATTAGATGGGGGTAATCTAAGAAAATTACAAATAGTTAAATCTATTGCTGAAAATCTAGTTAAACCTTTACTTAGAAAATGGTTAGAATATTCTGCTGAATTACTAGAAGCAGAACAAATCTTTAGAGTTACAGGTGGAGAACACTTTGAGTTAATTAAAAGAGATGATTTATATGGACAAATAGATATTGATTTATCTATTTCTACTAATGAAGATAATGCTATTAGAACTAATCAATTAGCATTCTTACTTCAAACTATTGGGCCGAATGAAGATCCAAATATTCGTAAAATGATTATGTCAGAAATTATGAAACTTCATAGAATGCCTGAATTAGCTGCTAGAATAGAAAACTATGAACCTCAACCTGACCCATTATTAGTAGCTCAACAACAACTAATGATTGAGAAATTAAGAGCCGAAATAGCTGAACTACAAGCTAATGCAGGTAAAATTGAACAAGATGGTATCTTAAAATCAGCTAAAGCTCAAAATGAAGGAGCTAGAGCAGAACAAACTAAAGCTCAAACTGATAAGATTAACCTAGACTTTATACAACAACAAAGAGGTATGAAAGAACAAGCTGATATGATGAAATTACAAGCTCAATTAGAATCTAATGAAAAGATAGCTAAAATGAGTCAAGATGCTATGTTAGCTAATAATATGTATAAAGATATAATTAGTAGAGCTGAAAGAGAAGCTAAAGAAAAAGAAGCTCAAAGAGAAAAAGAAAACCAAGAATATTTAGCTAAAAGAAAAAGAAATCAAGCTATACAAAAAGCTTTGATGAATAAATACTCTCCATCTCAACAGAAAGAACCTAGTGCTTCACAACAAGTTAAAAAATAACTATAAGTCCAATAACTGATGACTCTAAAAGCTGTAATTTTATATATAACTAGGAGATTTCAATGAATCAACCAAATCAAAGAAAAGCTTGGAGTAAAGAACTCTGTGAAGAGTTAATCGCTACTAAGAAAGCTATTGAGAATCTAAAGAATAATTCTGATTTCAAAGTTTTCTTAGATTTCTATATAAATAAACAGCGAAGAGATTTACTCAAAGATTTAGGAACACATACATTAGGTTATCCTGATAGACAAATTGCTATGGAATTACTTATTGGTATAGGCAATTTAGAATACTTCTTAGATGAAAAGATTGATAATGATGGTGAATTAGCTAAAACTTATTTAGATGAATACAATCAGGAAGGTAAATAATGGCACAAGAATTTACTAAAGAACAAATATTCAATATGTCAGATGAAGAGTTTAATAAACATTTCAATGAACTAATGAATACTAGCCCATCATCACCACAAGCTAATGAACCTTTATTTGAACCATCTAATGAACCATCTAATGAACCTTTAGATAACAAAGTAGATGATACTACTAATCAAAAAGTAGATGAATCTACCCAAAATCTAGAGGAAGTAAAGAATCAAAAACTTGACAATGAGAAAAAACTATGGAATAATATCGCTAATGTAAATCAAAAGGAACCTATTACTAATAAAGTAGAAGGTTCAGAAGATATTACAGCTAATGGTGAATCAAAAACTGAAGGAGATTCATCAGTAGAAGAACCTAAACCTTCAGAACAAAGGTATGAGATTAAGTCTTATGGACAGAAGTATTCATTCACTATCGATGAATTGAAACAACTAGCTCCTAAAGCCTTACACTTTACCAAGAAATTGCAAAAGATTGCTCCTTACCGAAGAACAATTTCGGCTATGGAAGAGAATGGTATCACTGAAGATGATGTCAATCAATTCATAGAAATGAAAAAGGGTAATAAGACAGCAATATCTAACTTCTTATCTAAAGCTAACATTGATGCTTATGATTTAACTCAAACAGATAATTTTGAATCAGAGAAATATAAACCATTAGCTTATGGAAGAGAGCAGAATGAACTTACTAGGGTTATTGAAGATTTAGAAGACCACCCACAAAGTGAGAATCTAAAAAGGTATCTATATACCTTAGACCAAGAAAGTAAGAATCGTATTCAGCAGAATCCAACAGTATTAGAAGTCCTTATGAGTAATATTGAGAATGGTATCTTTGATATTGTTTCTCCTGAAGCTAATAAGAGAGCTTTCTTAGATGGTAACAAAAAACCTATGATTGAATATTATGCTGAATGTGTTGAAGAATATTATAAGTATTTAGATTCAGTAGAGAATGCTAAGCGACAGCAACAGCAACAATCTAATGAAAGAGATATAAATGATATTCGTAATAAGACAAAGATGACAGGTAATACAGGTATGAAATTAGATAAGAAACCTCCCAAGACTATCAAATCAGCTTCTGATATAACTTTAGAAGAATTAGAAGCTTTTGAAAAAGAAATGGGATTCATTTAAAATTTAAATTAGGAGATATAAAATGGCTACTTTGAATAATGCTAAGAATTTGACAAATCAATATGGAGATGCAACACATTTCTATGGTAATGGCGTAAATGCTACTAGGGGACAGAATAACAATGTATTCTATCTTGAACGAAGGGCTATTGAGCAAGCTACTACTAATAAAGTATTTTCTCAATTTGCTTCTAGGTATGATATGCCTCAGCATACAGGACGAGAATTTCGTGTAAGTGTTTCTTATAACTCTTATGACAGATTCCCATTCACTGATGCTACTTGGAATGATAGGACAGGACAAAAATGGACTGATGCTTTTGCTAAGTATGGGTTTATGGCTGAACGAGATGTTGCTGATGTTTCAGGACAAATGTTTGGTGAACAAGGTAAAGATGTAATTGGTAACATTGGAGATAATGGTTTCCGTCTTATTGAAGGACAACTAAGTGGTAATAAGATTTCTATGAAATCTACAACTATTTCAACTTCTCTAGTTCGATTTGGTGCTACTATTGACTTTACAGATGAAGCTATTACTTTTGATGATACTTATGGTATGAGTGCTTATTATGAACAACTTGCTGGTTTAGTTCGACAACTAAATGAAGATGCTGTTCAATATGATATGCTAGGAACACCTAATGTTATGTTTGCTGGAGCTGCAACTTCTAAAGCTACTCTAGGTAAAGGTATTGGAACAGGTGCTGTTGACCAAATCACAGGTGTAAATGCTGTTGAAGAAAGTTTCAAAATTAACTGGGATTTGATTCAAAAAGCAGAATCTCGTTTGATTAATTTCCGTGCTCCTAAACATACTAAGATACTAAGTGGTTCAACAAATGTTGATACTAAAACTATCAATGAATGTTATGCAGCTATCGTAGGTTCTCAAGTTCGACAAGATTTGGTTAACATTTCTCGTGGACCAACAGTCTATTCTAAAGACTATGTATTCAATAGTGTTGAAAAATACTCTTCTCAAACATCTTTGATGGATGGTGAAGTAGGTTCTGTTGGTAATATGAGATTCTGTGCTTCTGAGCAAACTATGTGCTTTAGAGGAGCAGGTGCTGAAGTTGACACTAATTATACAGGTAAACTTTCTTATACTGAAGTAAATGGTAAAAATCATTTCGATGTATTCCCTGTAATTATTCCTTGTAAAGATAGCTTTGCAACAGTAGGTTTGCAAGGTAAAGATAAGATTTCTTGGAAATCTAAAGCTCCTGGAACAACTGATACAGTAGATAACTATGGTAGCTATGCTTACTTTAGTGCTTCTTTCTACTATGCAGGTATCATTAAACGCCCTGAAAGGCTAATGGTTCTATATGTTCTAGCAAGTGCCTAATCTAGCCTTCAAGTAGATATTAAGCTTACTTTAAGGTTAAGTAGAGTAACATTCTACTTATGCCTTTCAGTAGGCAAATATTTTACTTGGAGAATTAAAATGTTAGATTATCTAAAATCCCTCAAACGAAATGACTTAATTAAGCTTTATGCTAACTTCGGAACTAATTCTGAAATTAAGAAAAATCCTATTAGAAACAAGAATGATATCATTGTTAATGCTTTAGTAGAAGAACAAGTATTAACTAAAGATGTTGCTATTGATTTTCTACTAAAGAAAGATAATAAAGAGATAGTTCAAGCTGAAAATACTGCTAAAGTTATATCTAATCCTGTTAGTGAAGTAGTTACAGTTCAAAGTAAATCTGAATCACCTGATGTTATTATTTCTAAACAGATTACTTCACAAGAACAACAACTAAGAGAATTAGCTACTAAAATGAAACAAGAAGCTATGGAGACATTAGTTGTAACTATCACACCTACAAGTGAATCTTATCTTAAAGATAAAAAGAATGGTGAAACTATATTCTTTAGCAATCAATTTTTTAGTTTAGCTAAATTAGTTCCTTTCAATGTTAAATGTGAATTACCTAGATGTATAGTTGAAATAGCTATGGAAGCTGTAACACCTGTATATACTTCATTTGATGATATTGATACAAGGAAAAGAACAGGTAGATTAGGTGTATATCAATTAACACCTAAATATAATGTTATCATTCACGGAACAGCTGAAGAAATTAAAATAAGTGAAGATAATAAACGAAAATTAGGTTTGAAATAAATAGAATAATTTATGCTATAATACTCCTAGTAAATCAATCTAGGAGTATTACTTAATGGAAATATTAGGCTACATAATTATAGATAGTGCTAAACTCAAACAAGTTTCTGCTAAAGAAATCAAATTAGATGAATACAAACTATTTGTTAAAGGTAAGAGAACTTCAAGAGAAGATGCTGAAGAATATCTATTTGGTATATCTGCTAAATGTATAGTTCAATCAGTATTACCTGCTGTTGAAGATGAAACTAATGTAGAACAAGATACTAAATATGATAAATATGTGAATGTATCTAGAGCTATTAAAGTTGAATGTAATAAGAACTTAGATATTCTTCATCACGATTCATTTGAATTAGTAGCTTATGAAGATGATTCATTAGTAACTATACCTGCTGATACATTTGTAGGAACAAGTATAATTAACTATTTAGAAACTGATGATGTTAAATATGCTGATTTAAAGACTGTAATAGATTCAGCTATCAAAGAAATCAAAGATGTAACTCTACCTCCTATTGATTGGGCAAATATATTTAAAAGACAAGGTAAACCTTATGCTGATATTTATTTAGAACCTTCATTCTCTGTAATAACTGATGGAACAATTAAAACTAAACAAGAATCTAATGCAACAGGTGGAACAGATACAATCTACTATTGGGAAGGTAAATATCCTTTAGATAGGCTTATTTATACAATTCAATCTACTTTAGATATTCTAATTAAGAATAAAAGAATAAATGGAGATATCTATGGTAATCTATTTGCTACATTATTTGCTCAAGCTATGCAATCAGCAACAGTAATAGAACAAACTAGAATACAAGCTTATGAACAATCATCACAATTTGAAATTAAATCACAATTAGAATATTATTTAGGTGTAATTACAGCTAAATTAAATATTCTAAAATCATTAGCTGAAGTTCAAGTTCAATTCTTAAATAAATCTCTTGTAGCTTCTCAAATTAAATTGTATGCTATTCAAACAGAAGGTTTTAAAGCTAATAATATCTATAAGCTATTCTCAGCTCAATTAGATGGTGCTTCAACAGCTTATAGTGCAGGTATGTTAGAAACAGCTCCTGTTGTTTATAATAATCCTGACCAAGCAAGTCTATATACACAAGTGATGAATGCTATGCCTAAAGTATAAGG
>ERZ808278.568-NODE-568-length-22669-cov-27.680419_pt1 | contig 22669 bp, 37 predicted proteins | sample MGYA00521239_ERZ808278 | MGnify/ENA primary metagenome ERZ808278 (study PRJEB31516, sample SAMN03275600) | gut metagenome | biome: mammalia-associated habitat; material: feces | host: Papio cynocephalus | place: Kenya | collected 2012-07-17 ... | reverse complement strand
AATTCATCCCTCACCTAAAGGAAAGGGTCTTCTTGCCGTAGTCAAAATAAAAAATTTTTTGTTATGGTAGCACAATACAATTTCAAAGATTCCATTCATGACACAAAGACTGCAATCAAGTCTGCATTTCACTTTTTACTTCTTGAATATGGAATCAAAGGAGAAAAAGCAGGAGAATACTCTCTTGGCATTGACCAATTTGATTTTTTCAAAAGAATCCCATGCCACAAGATAATCCGGAGTGGATGCGAAATTCTATTCGAGGAATATGGCGATGAGACAATAAACATATATCCTTTTGAGCAATATGATATTGAGCAATTAGCCGATTTTTATGACGGTTTGGCAAAAGCAATGAATAAGATAGAACAAAAAAAATAGCATTATGGCAACAATACATAATTTCGAGAATACTCTTACAGAACAACGAGAAAAAATCAAGGCTGCCTTGACTGAATTGGCTATGGTTTATGGTGAAGACCATTATGATGCCTTGAATAACGTATATCAACGGATTTTGCAGTTGAAATATTATAGCAATTTGCCAATTAACGAAAGCAGGATAATTTTCCAAGGCACGGAAATTATATTTGAAAGAAATGGCAAAGACGGCTTGCCTTTCGAGTTCATCGCCACTGATAAATTGGCTTGCCTTTATGATAGATTGGCAACACAGATTAATGCAACATTAGCAAAAACGGAGGAATAACGATGTTACAACAAGAATTAGAATCACTAAAGGAAAGAGCCTTGAATATTATTTCTGATTATATTAGAGATAACGGCAGACATGGATATGTTATTATTACCTATAAGGATAATCCGGATTGTTATGTATCATTTACAACACAATACAATGGCTTTCCTTATCTTCAATATACTGATTTTCAGAATCACAGATGCCGAATTAACGGAGGCACACTTGACGGTATTGTTGAGATAGCGGATGCAATCCAAGAATATAAAAAGAGTATTGATTGGGTTATCTATCCGCAAGTCAGCGTAAGAGTTAAGGCTACCTCTATGGAGGAAGCCAAAGAGAAAGCGATCCAATACTTAAGGGCATTCCAAAGGAATTGATTATCGTCAGTAATAAGGATTCCTACAAAGTTTAGAAAAACACTTTCATCAAATATGTACGTTAATCTGATGCAGTCGTGAGATTCCGTCAGATTTTTTTTTTGCTCATAGAATTGTTTGGCATTATATTTGCCTATATTGAAAGCATAATCCGGATTATCCGGAAGATGAACAGAAATAATCGTCCAAGCAGTAAACCAATCGCTGAAGTATAGTCTCCAATCTACAACTAATGCTAAAACGTTTTTATAAAATAATCTAAACTAAAACGTTACAAAATTTTAGTGAATTTTATAAGAAGATTTTGGTTGCATTCTTCGTTTGTGGCACGTATTATGTAATAGTTAAGGCAAAAATTTAGAAGTTATGGAAAAGAAAAGATTCATACCAATGAAAAGAACCGCCTTGGACGGGAAAACATGGTGGGTGGTATTTGACAGATTTGATAACCACTATTCAAATATGGTTTGTTTCGGGAAATATAAAACGAAAATTGACTGCATGGTGGCAATCAATTATTATACAAATATTCACAATATACCAAACACAATTTAGTTATGGGAAAGAAAAAATTCAGTAAAAGCGGTTATCGCTTCTTTTGACTTTGACGAAATCGTCAACTTTTGGAATATCTATTCCAAGAAATGTCTGCATGGGGAAGATAGCATTTATCCAAACGAGGATGAGGAAATTGATGAGCGATTTTCTTAAAGAATATTTCCCTAAATCGAATGAGGATGCGAAAGCAAGAAAAATCATTGATAGACTATATCAATATGAGCCTATGGATTTTCTTATGGAGGGATGGGATGACCTATATAAGGAAATCAAAATTCATTGGAACGGCTAAAAGGAGATAACCGGATATGGAACAGAACACAATCAAAAGAATGCTTGAAGCTATAAACAAGCATATAGCCAAATGGAATCTTGTATGGTCAAAGGACAATGATTTGATAATTGCAAAGAATCAACACAACGAGGAAACCAATATGGATGCGATTGTGTTCTTTCCTTTGGGCAAATACGAGTGTCATAACCAAATAGAACATATCAATATTATTGAGGGAACGGACAGCAATTTATATTTCGAGAATCCTTGTTGCTATGTTTGGCAAAAGTTAGATAAACCGGAGGATATCGTCAATATTGTACCTCTCCTTGGTTTTCACTATGGAAAGAAAGGATTGTACATCGGAATTGATGAGTTTGGCACGATATCTGTAAAATGTAAGGATGAGTTTAACAATTAAAATTTTTCAGTTATGGAAGAGAGTTTGAAATATGGGAAGTACACAATCGAAATCAACTTTGGTTTTGATACCTATGATGATAACCCAAGAAATTGGGCCCAAGGAATTCTGTATGGGGTTGACAAACCGATAGATGAATTCAAGGAAAATTCGGAGGAAATCAAGAAAGATTTTTGGGTATTTCCTATTTCCAAGTTTGAGCATGGAATGGTGGCATTCCATATCGGCAATCCTACAAACGACTTTGATTCCGGATTATATGGCATATATGCAGTCCCCAAACTGAACGGAATGGATAGGGAGCAAGCGGAGGAATTAACAAATACTGAACTCCATGAGTGGGAATGTTACTGCAATGGTACATTATACGAATATCATATTTTCGATGAAGATATGGATATTGATGAATATCATAGCGGCTACTTTTCAGAGGATGATTGCATTAAGGACGCAATTGAGGATGCTAAATACTATTCGATTCAAGATGAAAGGGATGCCGTAAACTTTTGGGCAAAAAACAACGATTAAGCAGATAACAAAGGATAATCCGGTTAATAGGATTGAATCTGTTTGCCGGATTATCCTACTAATCAAGAAACTAAGTCATGATTAAGAAAGAATTTGATACATATAGCAGGTTCATCAATTACCTCACAAATACCACACTATACAAGGTCTTGGGCAAACTGAATTTGACCGAGGGTGAATATAAGGTATATTTGGAAACCTTGTTGAGTACATTGGGAGATATCTTTGCCAAAAAGGAAGAAAACGAGATATCTGTCACTATTTCTTGGTATGATTGGGGAGTATTCCTTGACAATCCAATTAGTCCACTTATCAAGAGAGGTCTGCAAGCAAAGATGAAAATCACTTTCAGATACAAGGAAAATGGGATGTGGTGGGATTGCATCAAGACGGAACTCATAACCGATGAGGAATGCACAATGACCGAAAAAGATTTTGAATAATGAAGAAGTTACTATTATCGATCGGTCTGTTGGTATTGATGAATGCTTGCGGGTTGACTTATACAACCGGACTAACTTACACCACCTATCAAGCGGATATCACTTTGATGAATGATAATGGTCAAACTATCCGGAAATGGAATGATGCCATTATCGGGAAAGATGCCCATGACGGCTTTAACTATCAAAAGGACTTATACACTTTTTCATCTTCCTTTGGATTGGACTTTAAGGACAATCAAAACAATCCGGTTCATGTCCGTGGAGGTATTATCATTATTGAGAATTTCAAATATGATAAAGACTACCGAGAATTTGAACCAAGGGAATATACCAAGGAGGAACGTGCTGATATTGATTCCAAAATCAAGAAATACAATCTTCTGAAACTCAATATTCAAAATAATGAAAAAGAGGTTGCAAAGAGCACAGATTCCCCGTATATCAAGATGAAAGAAGAACAAACATTAAGAATGAAAGCGGAAATGACGGATATCAGAGATTACCTTATGAGAAATTACCAAAAAAATATAGACTAATCCGGTTAATCCTTAATTTACGGCACAGTTATTGAATAGTATTCAGTCAGAAGTTTAACAACAAAACACAAAACAACATGAAAAAAGAAATCGACAACATCGCTCTGAAAGCAATCAACAAGTTCATCTACTATGCTCTGAACTATGAGCCAAATCAATCTGTCTATGTCTTAGGTAAAACCTATTGGGTACCTAAATTTCTCACGGATATCAATTGGGGCTGCGCCACGTCTCACATGGTTGAGAAATGGACCGAAATAAGCGAAAAGCAGGAGACAGGATATAGTGTTATGCTATTGTTCTATGTTAGCCTTGACAATGAGTGCAAAATCAAGTTGCTGAATTGGGTTCTTGATAACTACAAAGGAGAGTCAAGGCTCACAACAAATGAGGAAGTATAACTACTTTTCATAGCTCAAATTTTTAATTGTCCGGCTGCCGGATTGGTGACAATATCGTCCGGTAGCCATTTATTCTGAAAACTTAAATATAATATATATATCATGATTGACTTGGAAAGATACTTCGTGGAAGCGAAAATAAGAGAGAATGCAGGAATTGCAAACAAGGCGAAACGTAATGAGGAATGCCTTAATTTCACCAAGGCAAAAGCAGATGAGTTCATCAAAAAATTCGGATTCCTCACAAAGTATGGCTTTGTCTTGGGTTTGAGAATCCATGAAAGCATATCAGTTTGCAATAACGGAATGAATGAATGCTTTGTCCATATCGAGAATCCGGAGCAGAATTACATGACCAATGTCTTCTTCCCAATGGTTCAAATTCAAAAAGGAAAGTGTGATTTTTGCTCTCGTTCGCTTGACCCTACCCATTCTTCGGGTGAATATGAACAATATACATACGCAAGCGGAGCAATGACTTTGGCGACACTTTTCGGATAGTAATATACTCAACTGCGTACCTATGGCAAGGTATTTGCATAGGTATGCAATAATGTTTAACAATTAAAAATTTATAGTTATGTATAATTATCTTTTGGATAGTATAGAAATAGAGAATGACCAAGTTTATTTTGACTACGGCAAGAAGACCCTTTCCTTTAGGTGAGGGATGAATTGCCGTTCATTATTTTTTTTCTAAAAACATTTGCTATTTACAAATATATTAATTACTTTTGTAATCAAATTACAGTTCTTTGATGTATTGGTACATGGTTGCAAGGCGAAACCTTGCCTTGCGTAAAACCAAAAAAGTTGACAATTAAACAAGTAAATCGAATGCCCTACGGGCTTACGATGTAAGAGTCCCTGTCAACGGATCGGTATCGGAACTTGACCCCTTGGGTCTTGTTCGGGTGCAAGCCCCCCAACTTTAGGTGGGGGTAGTTGACTGAATCTTTAGTTTATTGCAAATCAATCCAACCACTTCCTTCTTCAACATGCTCAATATCATAGCATGTGGTAGGAACCGTGAATGAGACTTCGTATTCACCTTTTCCTGCGGCTTCAAGCGCTAACAACTTATCTATTAACTCTGTTACTGTCATCTCTATTTTGTCTTTAACTCAATCAGCACCAATAGCGAATCCGGCACATTGTAATAATAAGAAAAATTACCATATATCTCTTTTGAAATCTTGATTTTTGCAATCTCTCTATTTGCATCCACTACCTTATGCAATAATGCTACTTCAATCGTACCATTACTTTGCTCAAATGCATTTTGAAAAATGGCTTGCTGCTCTTGCAAATAAATTGTATTTCTGTTATGGTCAAAATGTTGACAAACTACTGCCAGACCACTAACAAAAGTCATAACACCAGCAATAAAGGCAAAAATTACAAAGCATAGCTCCCAACCAGAACCAGGCTTAACTTTGTTCATTAATATAAATGCAACTATTGCCACAACAAAGCAACAAATCATCACAATACTCCATCCATACATAACTTTCTTATTTTAAAATGTTTAACAAATTATTTCTGTAATTTTTTCCTATAAACAGTATCACCCACACCACCGAGCACAATTACCTCGGCATTTTCATTGATATCCTTGATGGTCATACAATTGATATATGTCATATTACTTCTAAGATAAGAGTCCATCCTATGGATCCACTCGTCAATATGATACTCAACCTCCACATAACGGCTAATCCCCTCGGTTGTCTTCTGACCGGTCCCTCCACATAGTTTCTGCGCCTCTGGAGTACTCATGCCATAATAGTTCCTATACATATGGTACACCGCCGGTTTATATTTGATATATGGATTTTCACAAAGGACAACCCTACTTTCAAAATACTCCTTCTCATTCAAGCAAATCCCGTTAACAACATTATCCATCGACTCACTGTAAAGTATCTCTCCGCAAGCCTCATTTGATTTGGCGAACACCTCGCCACACATCACGGCGTCGGCGCCCAAAGCCAAAGCCTTCTGGATATCGTCAAAATCAGCGATGCCACCGTCAGCAATCACCTTTGTCTTTATCTCCTTACCCTCATTCCTCAACCTCTGTTTCTCGCAATAAATATCATCAAGCAATGTAGCCATCGGATAATAAACCCCCACCGCACAGGCTGTTGTACAGCAACTCCCGGAACCAACTGAGGCACGCATATAATCTATCCCAATTGTATTATACATCTCATATGCCTTAGGATTCGCCACATTCCCGGTCATAATTACAATATTCCTACCATGCTTGTTCTTCAAATCAGCGCAAACCTCATAAAGCGAATTCAAAGTTCCATTGGCAATGTCAATACAAATATAATGAGGTTCCTGAAAACCTTTCATATCTCCTAGCCATTCTATTTCCGCAGCCTCCTCCAATGACACTGACACAAAGGTTTCCTTCGACAATTCTATCCTTTCCTCAAAGGTAATGCCATCCAGATTATACTCTGATTTGGCTACACTTCTCGGAATAACCGGGGTAACCTTATTGTCAATCCATATCTTATAATTCTTCTGATTGGTGACCGTTGACATCGGGGCGACAAATATAGGATATACTTCACGATCACAGATATTGATGAACGGGTTTACATCAGCCCTATGGTTGATATATCCTACCGGTGCCTGAATCACAGCCACATCCTTCAAAGAGTATCCCTCTTTCTTGATTTTTGAATTAATAATATTCATTGCAAAATTAATTATATTCTCTTTTCTATGGCAAATATAAGCATAATTTTGCTTATATGCAAAAAAAAATCCTCAAGAAATGTTAGTTTCCTGAGGATTTTTCAGACCACCAACAGGGCATAACTGCCCCGAAGCCATCGAGTTTAACGTGCTTACGGCTAACGCATTCCTACATATAACCTTTTTGCCTCGGTTAATTTGGCTGGTCTTAATTATAGAAATCCTTATTTTGCTAAAAATAATCAAGCATAATTGCTGCTGGATTTCTTATTGGCGGAAGGTGGAAGATTCGAACTTCCGGGGCACAGATAGCGCCCGTCTCCTTAGCGGGGAGATCGTTTGAGCCACTCACGCAACCTTCCTTATCAAGAGCCTTCTTACAGAATCGAACTGTAATCTACTGATTACAAGTCAGTTATAATACCTTTATACTAAGAAGGCGTTAATACCAGAATTACGGCATCCGACAAGCCAGTCAACCGCTCTACGAGTGGTATCTTTCTATAACTAGTCGTTCAGAATCATTTTGTTATTGTTAAGATGATCGAAATAACCTTGATTATATTTGTTATCAAAATCACGATCGTCCATAACAAACAACTTTATAGCATCAATCAACGCCAAGATACTGATCACCAACATAGGAATTAGTCCAATGAGTAACCAACAAGTCAATAATCCTACCAAATAGCAAACCAAATACACTACACCTGGCTTAGTCTCATTCAAGTAGAATTTATGGATCCCTAATGTGCCAAGGAACAATGCCAATAATCCAGCAACAATCTTATTCTTCATATTCTTTCTTATGTTTTTCTTTTTTCTTCTTATTCTTTTTCTTCGCTTGTTGTTTCCTTTTTTCAGATAATCTATCAGCATATTTCAAAAAATCTTTCGCCTTGATACCAACTTCTTCAAAAGGAAAACTAATCTCCTTAACACGGTGCCACACGGCATGCAAAATATCATACTCATCCTCACCATCTTTCCATCCATAGAATTGAATATAATCAATGTCATCATTCATTCTCTTATATTCCTCCGGATTATTCTTGATATATTCTTCGATTTTATCCATAATCCGATTATCTCTATCCATCTTTTCCTGAGTAGGATGCTTGTAGTTATAGGCAGCATACGCCTTTTGCATTGTTTTGTAGCCCCATCCCTGAGCATCGTCAAGAATCTCGCCTGTCAATTCATCTATACAGACAAATCTTTCCTCAAATGGTTTTGATAACTTTTCTGATTTTATAACTTTCATTATTTCAAATTTTTGATAACTATTATTTTCAATACAAAAAAAGTAGATCCTCGCTTTTGATTCAAACAGCTAGAAAACCTGGCATTGCAATTCTTTTCCAATACTGAAAACCTTTCTACAAGAATCTTCTTTATTATATAAGCAAAAAGCATTTTTCCGTGATAAAAGTGGTACATAATTATTTGATTTGCTGTATGCTTTTCTAAAAATTTGTTGAGATATTAAGATTCGAACTTAAACTGACAGAACCAAAATCTGTAGTGCTGCCATTACACCATATCTCAAAATATTTGCGGGAATAACAAGGTTCGAACTTGTAACCTCTTGATTAACAGTCAATTGCGCTACCTATTGCGCCATATTCCCAAAACAGTTTCCTAACTTTCCTCGTTGTTTCCACCGGTTTATCCTAGGTTACCGGTTTCTCTAAGGTGCCAACACTCTTTGTTGTTACAGTACTGCTAAACATTCCTTCTGAACAAGCACCTATATGGGTCGAACCGCTGTATCATTCATTATGGCTTTACGCCACTATACCTCTGACATCAACTACAACTGTAGCATCTTTCAGTAGCAGCCACTCACTAACTACATCATTGGTTTCCCTCTACCTATTGCCAATCTGTTGTTTTTATTCCTCAACCGGATTTGGAATATATTGTGGTCCCGGCAGGGCTTGAACCTGCGACCCCCTGATTATTTGACTTGCCATTTTGGGACTTAGTGGAGAGAAAAGGAATCGAACCCTAATCTCAATAACTATTGAGTACCTCCCATGAGGTGTTCTCCCCGAGTCAGATGCTCTGACCAACTGAGCTACAGGACCTTATAAAAAAGCAACTATATTGACGAAAAGACTCGCACGCAACCTTGAAAAGGTTTACTGTGGATAGGCGCTCCACTTATCTTAGTTTTACACATGTGGTGGTCTTCCCCGTATGGCTCCTCACGGAATCAGCCGCTGTTCACCTCTTAGACTTAATGCCTAACCAACACGTTCAAAACGACAGCCCGTACCCTATGCCGGTCTCATATATACGCAGCCTTATCTAGAATATTTCTGCGATTACTCGTTCCTAATAGTGGTCTATAGTTGCTACAAAAACAAGAAGCGCATACGGAAATACGCCTCCGTGACCTCTTTCAACAACTTGGTTGACGAAATAAGAAAAACTCCTATGATTGGATTCGAACCAATAAATATAATCAATGTTTGAAAACTTTTGCTGTTAGTTTTTATTTTTGGAATGTCCGAAACCGTCCAAATGACCCGATGTCAAGCCGGTATCTCGGCGATGCCACCAAACTAAAAACCCGAAAAACCAATTCCTCTCAAAGAGGTTCATAGGAGTTTATATTTCAAAAAAAGTGGCTCCTAATCGGCAGGATTTAATTGCAACCGGATTTTAACCGATATCTCTCTTTTACAAAAAGAAGAATGTAATAGAATTGCCGTTCGTTTTCTTCGCCGTCTAACAGAAAACAAATACAGTGTTCTAACCAATTGAACTATGCAAATTACCACTTTTTATATTTCAAAAGAATAAACAGAAAACGCTAGAAACTATTGATAACTAATCAAGATATAACTATAAAAAAGATTGCTGTTCGTTTTCTTACTATTCGTTTTTTTTTCGAGTCAAATACGTGATCCCGGCGGGGCTCGAACCCGCGACCCCAACATTAACCTGCTACACCTGCTTTTGCACAGGCAAACTCTTTACGAGTCTTTGTAGTCTGGAATAATTCTTTGCCTTATCAAATCCGCATGCGATACCTGGCTTTCAATCTAAAGAACAAATTTGCACTAGTATGCTCTTTTCAAACGATTTACAACTCTTCTTCAGGTTAATTTGACTTAGGCATCTCCTGTATATTCTCTACGCCATTTATGGATATCCAAAGCATTTTTTTACCGGAGTCCGATATGCTTAGCAAACCTCTCGAAAAACCGAGAAATTCTAATCCAATTTAGTTCGCCGTCACCAAAGGAAAAGTCACCAATTCCGAGGCTTCCGTTGAATTAGGGAAATTCTACATTCGGAGTTTCCCCCGATGCACTCTTATTTTACAGCCCAAGTGTTGTGCTCATACCGACTGAGCTACGAGATCTTATAAAAGAAAAATAAACGGAAAACACTAACAAAACTCCAAAGTTGTATAAAGATTGCTGAAGGTTTTCCTACTATCTTTCTTTTTACCATATGGCAATATTTCTCAACACTGCCACATATCTTCCGTATGTCTAAAATCACTTTTTATGCGAAGTCCATATTTTCAAAGAACTGATGCAAAGATATACTGAATTTTTTAATTATCCAAATATTTCTTTACTTTTTTTGCGCCTTGAGATGGACTTGCACCACCGACACAGGGATTTTCAGTCCCTTGCTCTACTACCTGAGCTACCAAGGCATTTATGATTTATAAATAGTCCTCCAGGCGGGATTCGAACCCGCACGGGCATTGCTGCCCAAGGGATTGGCAACAATATTGGATTCGAACCAATCAAAGTTACATATATTATTGTTGCATAATTTTCTAAAGCCGGTTTATTCCGCTCGTTAAGTCCCTCATGTCTCTCCAATTCCATCACCAGAGGAGTATAAAAAAATGCAGAAGCCAATAATTGACAAAATTTTCGCCTGTGCAGTTTGGAACAAACCATTTTTCCGCACATTTATAACCTTCCTTAGAGGTTGCCGTGCCAGCTCTGCAACAAATCCGCCAAAATACCATAGTGCCAAGCAAGACTCCTTTCTATGGAGTAATAAAAAAATGAATGTTTCTTGCAAGATTACCTCCAAAAGTATCCCTACATTAAGCAACCTCTTTTTCACGCCGTCCATCATAACGGCAACTCCTCACGGAGATGAGTTCGTAACTCTCGAAGATAAAAACATTCTCAAAACTAAAGCACCATCCAAAAAAAAATAGTAACTCAACAACTACTGTACCTAAAGACAGTCGATTTTTTTATCGGATATGAAGTCCGCCTATGTTTCCCAACATTTCGAAAACGTCATAAGCACATATTGGCTTCTGCATTATCTTTTCTCTATTTCAAAGAACTATCTTTTTCTTAGTAGCGGGAGGAGGAATCGAACCTCCGACCTCCGGGTTATGAGCCCGACGAGCTACCAACTGCTCTACCCCGCAATGTCTTTTTAATGATGCAAAGATATACTGAATTTTTTAATTATCCAAATATTTCTTTACTTTTTTTAAAAAATTTCTAGTCGGGTTCAAAAAACCTCATCAGAAGTCTTTCTAATTACAAATATACGGCATATTTTTGAATTAGCAAATATTTTTCAAACTTTTTTCTCATCATCTTTCTTTTTGTATTTCTCAATCAATTTCTTGATTTCCTCCGGATAATGTTCTAATATTGCCTGTTCGATTTTCGGCAAGGTGGAATTCTTTATTCCGTCCCACTCTTTTGTATATATCGGCAAATCGTCAACGTCTTTACTATCAAACGAATTATGAAACGATATCTGTTTACAATCCGGCAATTCAAAATAAATCACATGACTAGTATCTCGTACATCAGAATCCTGAATTCCATATTCTATATTACTCTCCTCGCACAAATCAATAAGCCGGTTTATCAATTCTCTTTTCTTATTATAATGAGCATCGGCGTAATACCAATTATCTTTTGCCTTGATATTCTCATCTTCAGTCTCCAAAGCAATTCTGTACATCTCGGCGACCTTATCTCCCTGTTTGACAAGTTTATTAAGGAATAGTTTAATCCGCCGAGTCCCTAATCCGCAGAATGTCACTCTCTTCTGAGATAGTTGCCATGCTAACTCCTCATTCTTCATCAATGCCAAATCCCTCGCGTCTCTTTCCGCCTTGCATTCCTCGATTTTCTCTGGATTATTCAAGATTTCCCTGACGTTCATGCCGCCATAACAATAATCTCGGATTTTATTCAATATTTTTCCTTTTTTCAAGTTGAAATGATCAAGCAGTTTTCGCGTAATTCCGTGGCAATTAATATAATGACGAAGCATCGAAACCGTTTTGACCGGTTTCGGATCATCATTGTATGTTATGTTATCGAAAACATTGTTGTAGCAATCATTGTAATCTTCCTCAAAACTTTTCATTTTCTTTCTATTTATATTTATAAAACAAACATCAGACTATGGCTTGTGCATGCAAAAAATCTTCCGGTCAGGTAACCAGTGTGAAACAGGTTGTAAAAAAGACCCCTTCCCAAACTAGCACCCAGACTACAGAGTCTAAGACTCCAGAATCAAAACCAATAGTGAAACATATTATTTACAAGAGGCATATCTAAGAAAGAGCTGCCTCTTTCTTTTTTTTCTTCAAAGTTAACAATTCCTCGACCGGGTGCAATTGTTCATAAGGTATCTCAAAATTGAAATGATCTGATTTCTTTGACTTTGATGGATGTAGTTCGGAAAACTCATCCAATATCCTTTTTCTTGAAATAATTCCCTGTATTGTTACCGGAATAGGTTTGTTCTCCATCACATAATTTCCTTTCTCTATGGTGCAAAACACATATATGTTGGATTTCAGTTCATGGACGAATCCAGATTTCTCCTTTCTTTTCAATAATCCGGATCCATAATTGCCATAACTGGTTTTCACCTCTATATTATATCCCTTATATATGAAGTCCTCTGGAACGCCTTTCTCCTTATAATCCAAATCTGGTCTATCCCCTATGATTTTTCCCACGGCACATTCTCCGCATAATCCGTAAAAAGTTCCATCCTTATTCAAGCCCTCAGCCCAAGACGAACCAGTTTTATGCTGCGACCATCTTTTGGGGACATTCTCCTTAATGATTTTCCATTCATCCGGCTCTATTATGACTTCTTTGGGCATATCAAAATCTCGTCTTTTTTCCCTTTATTGTTGATGGTGTAATTCGCATTTATGATTTCAATAGTGCAATCAGAATACAAATTACGGATAAATTGACAATCATCATATGAGATAAACCAATTAGCATTATTGAATGATTTCAATTTTTTTGATAATTCAACATGTTCGTTTTCGGTCATTCCTTCCTGATATAAGGTGTTTCCTATTTGATAATAAGGTGGATCAAGGTATATCAATGTATTTTCATTATCAATATCTTTCCCATCATCCAATATCTCCAGACAATCCGCATTAGACACCGCAATCTGAGGAATCTTTATCAACAGATTAATGATATCTTTAATTTTCTGAGTCATTGTATCCGGATTATACCTACAATCTATTTTGTATTTTCCTTTCTGCTCGAATCCTCCAATGGGTGATCCCGATTTCAATCCTAATCCGGAATATGACATCTGATGCAAAGCGATTTTCTCAAATGCTATCTCCACAATAGGATATCTATCCAATATATCTATCTCATTCAATCTCAAACCGAAATCAATAAAAGAATCAACTGTAGGCTTATACTCCCTGATTTTCTTAATCAACTCATCCGGATTGCTCAATAATGATTCCCAAATGGAATATATACCATTGTCCTTGTCATTGATAACACAAGACTGCAAATTCTTCAATCTTTGAACCATATACAAGAACATGGAGCCACCGCCAATGAATGGCTCCACATATCTGTCAATAACATTCAAATCAACCTTGTCCTCAATGATATTGAATATCTGCTTGGCAAGTCTTGATTTTCCACCTGGATACCTGAAAAATGATCTTATTTCTTTAGACATTTTGTTTCTTTTTCAAAAAATCATCAAACCATGTATTAACTGCCTTAATGGCAGTCTCATTGGTATTTCCATCTTCAAGATCTAGTTCCATCTTTCCAATATATACATAACGGACATGTCCATCAGGTCTTTTCTTTTGCTGAGTTATATCAAATAGCATTTTCTTTTCTGATATAGCAAATCCTACAAATGCTACCCAACATTTAGAATTGGAATATTCTTTTTTGAATTTCGAATTATCAGACAAAGTATTTCTAATCAACATTGTTATCTCTTCAATACGAGAATCAACTCCATTACAGAGAAATACTTTTTGGCTGAATGGAATTGCTATTTCGATAGTTTTATTCTCATCCATTGCTTTCTATTTTCTCATTTTCTATTGTTAATTCCTTTTCCAAAAAATCGGCAAACCAAGCATTGATTTCTTTTGTTAATTCTTCGTCATTATCAATATTATCATTATTAAGATTCAACTTACCTATAGGTATAAAAAAAGATTCACCATTTGTGATCATTTCCTCAGCCATAACAAGAAAAACAAGTTCTTTTTTAACCACATCAAACTTAATAAATCCTACCCAGCACTTGCTATTTGGATACTTATTTTTGAATCTGGAATTATTTGACAATATCTCCTCAATCAACATTGTAACGTCATGTATGCGCTCATCTACCTCCTTAGAATACTCAAAATTGCATACAAATTTCTGAGAAAGTGATAATTCTTTATTTTCCATTATTTTCTTCTTTTTTGATATACAATGTACAACAGCAATAGTCTTCCTCCCTATATGCCTTACACGGGCAAATATCATCATCCGTACCAGCATACTTATTATGACACGGGCAATGACCATCGCATCTTTTCAATCCCTTCAAAATGCCATTAACTATTTTTTCGTTCGGGTTCAACATAAAACCCGGTTTAATAAATGGCTTAAATTCAGTATTTTCCATTTTTTATTCCTTTTCTTATCTCTTTATACTTTCAAAAAACTTTGACACTTCTTCTAGTACGTCCTTATCATCATCAAGTTGATTCAGTTCCAAAAATATGCTGCCAATAAAGACAACATTACTTTTTGGCTTATATCGCCCAAAAATATCATAAGTTATATAATCATCAGTTATTTGAAAAATAGAACCAGGTTTCAAGCATTCAACACTATAATTGTAATATTGATCATTGAATTGTTTATTTTCTTCCAATGCTTTGTATATTATATCTCTGATATCTTCCAAACGCTTTATTATTGACTTTAATTTTTCCTCAATTGTCATTTTTTCTTCCATACTTAACATTAATATAATTCAGAATTCCTTGCCTGATAACTTTTTCAATATAATCAGCATCAGATAATTTGGACTCTTCAAATTCCAATTCCAATGACGGAAAATAGGAAATACGAAAGTTAACAAAATATTGGATCACACCATCTTGAAATCCGTCAAAATGAACATCAACATTATGGCAATCAGGACTAATCCGTACCAAAGTTTCCTTAATCAATTTCCTAACTTTCTCTGTGCTCATTGCTAAGAAATTTGCTCAATGCTTTTAGTACAATTTCTTTGATATACTGACCATCATCGACTTTATCAAATTTAATATCGATCTGGCACAATCTATTTTTCAAGCATATCAAACTTTGGGGAAAATGAACCAGATAAGAAATATTTTTTCCGTCGAACTCATCAAATGTAACGTATGCATTTTCAAAATCATCATTATAAGCAACCAAATATTCCTTAATCAAATCAGTCAATTCCATCGTTTTCTCCATGAAATGAAGAATCAATTCATTTTTTTCTTTTGTATTCATTTGATTTTTTGTTTTTTCTCAACTGTCTCCAATCCAACGTTCAACTTATATTTGATAGGTTCATCCGGATTATAGTTAATAATCTCAAAATCCTCATAGTTAAAATCATTGATATCCTTGATATACCTCTTGAATCTCAATTTAGGAATCACTCCGGATCCTTTCCTCTTTAACTGCTCCTTCGCCGTCTCCACATGATTCTCATATACATGCACGTCCATGCCATGATATACCAACTCTCCTGGAGCCAAATTGCATACCTTGCAAAACATATATACCAATATAGCATATTGTACGATGTTATACGGATTCCCAGCGCAGAAATCGTTCGAACGCATAACAAACGAACAATTCAATACCCTTTTAGGAAAATTCACCCCATCAAGCCATCTTTCATCTGGAACTACAGCAGGAATTATGCACCCTTCATTATACTTGTAATACCAATTCCTCCTCTCCTCCTCGGTCATCTCCCTCGTATTGAAAATTGCCATCATATGGCATGGGGGCAATGCCATCTTATCCAAATCATCTACATTCCACGCTGAGAGAACAATTCTTCTATCATCAGGATGATTCTTCAGTTTGTCTATGATATCCGCGATTTGGTCATGACCATTCCAATTCCTCCATTGCTGCCCATAAACTGGTCCCAACTCGCCAAAGCAGTATTTCTGATTTGCCGAATTAATAAATACCACTTCTTTTTTTACGTATTCTATGAATTCATCTTTTGAGCATGGTTTTCCGGTCGGGCTTCCCCATTTATGCCAATTCTCCAAATAGTACCTATAAGCGTCATCATCCCAAATATGAACATTATTATCTATAAGATACTTTATATTGGTATCACCTTTCAAGAACCACAACAATTCGTGAATAATGCCCTTATAAAAGACTTTTTTCGTTGTGATGAGCGGTAACCCGTCCTGAAGGCTAAAACGCATTGTACGGTCAAATAATGACCTTGTGGCACCACTTCTCGTTTGCTTTTTCACTCCCTTCTCGATTATTTCCTCCAAAAGGTCGTGATATTGCTTATCAACCAGGTTCATCTCTATTTTTTTTGACCATTTGATTGCATAGGCTTTCTTAGCCTCAACCATTACAGTCGAATCATTTGTCTCGAATTTGGTCGCATCAAAATCGAAGAACGCATCAGCATCCTCGCATTTTTCAGACAACATATCCATATAGATATTATCGACCAAATCCTTATCCAATGCTTTCTTGAATATGGTTGATCCACCAATGATAAAAATATTCTCATTGGATTTCTCCTTGGCTAAAGCGATTGCATTCTCAAGACAATTGACATATACCAGATTATCTTTAGTTATTCCAATAAGGTTCCTATTTCTGGTAATAACAATATTAAGTCTATCTGATAGTGGCTTTCCTATCGAATCATATGTTTTCCTACCCATAATGACCGGATGGTTCAAAGTTGTTTCCTTGAACCATCTCAGATCATTTGAGTTATGCCACGGCAAATTGCCACTCTTTCCTATGGGATATCCTTTTTGAGGAATGTAATTGCCTACTGCAACTATAATGTTAATCTTTTGCATTCTTCTTGTTTGTTTTTTCAAATAAGGCGGCATGATCGCCTCCTTTGTATTGGCTATGACTTTGCTATGGAGAATCCTAAGCAAAAACCGAGCGAACTGGGAGCCCAATGCACCGACCGCTGCTGCCCAGTACGGCTCCATCACTATCGAAGTTCAAGCCCTGGGCGCCGCCCTCATGACCCGACAAAAGGGCACAGGACCAAACATAACCGAGCTCTCCAACGTCGTAAAGCGAGCCTTCACCACAGTAACCAGCAGTAGGGACGAATAGTTTATTTTCAGTCCTAACAGAAGTGAACAATACGCCGTTGACTCCTGAACCATTATAATCAGTCACCCATTCATTGGTACAATTATCTGTATCAAGTAACTCATTAATCTGTTCAACTGTAGGCATTCTCCATTTCCCTCCCCAATTCACAGTTGCAGCATCATCAGATGGCTCCAATGTGGTCAAGCCATCAGTTGAGTTATACTTCGTCAGATTGGTTCTCGTCCCGTATTTGTAGTCATCCCAACTGAATTTTTTCTCATCAGTTATACCACTATATCCTTGGGTCTCTCCCCAAGCGAAATACAAGCCATAATCGGTTTCCTTCTCGGCTCCGATGTTCATCGTCGCCCATTTCGTACCACTTGGCAAACCCAAATCTACATAGGTATGAGAATTATATCTTTTCTCACCATCAATTTCTATACCGCATAGAGTCCCATCTGACCATATAGCATTTTCCAAAAGTTCATCATACGAAATTCCAACAGCATTCACCATAAAAGTCTTCTCCTCTTCGTCAACTTTAGTCAAAAAGCAACTGACTCTATGGTCAAAAAATGCCGAAACTGAACAATATCCAGCCGGATTACATTTGCCATCGCATTTTGTAATTTTGAAAAAAGGTCCATGTTCTTTCCATGCTTGCAGAAACTCCTCTGCATTCTTGTATGATCTATAATTTTTCATGATTATTTATTTTTTAAACTGTTAATGTATTCTGTAATCATCGGGTCATTTCCGATAAATTCCCCTTGATTCTTAAGACAATGCTTATGACAATATTCTGATGATTCCAATTCGATTGTCTTTATCCAAAGGATCCAATTTTTGTCAATCTCCCGAATATCATTTTGATTCCTTCTTCCTATAACAAAATTTTTCAGAAACTCCAATCGTCTTGACAAATCTGGATAAAACAAATCATAATCAATCTCGGCATCAGCCATAATTCTCATAACACCCTGTTTAAACGGAATAAACACTACATCGTAATTATCCATCTTTTCATTGACCAATCGGATAAAATCCTCCTCAAAATTATTGGGATTGCAATCCTTAGGGTCAACAGTTGTCATTGCTGCTTTTGGGGGTAATGACTCATATGCATTGTTATAAAATGTCTGTTTTCCACATCCAGGAAATCCCATAATTATTATGCCAGCCATATTATCTAACAACATTTATATTATTTATTTTCTTTGATATACAGACTTTCAAATACCATTGCATCCTTTGCAACTTCTTTTATCCTTTTGAAACTTGAATTACCGCTTCTCAAATAGACATGCTCATCAAACAAATCTTTCGGAACATCCTCGGTATTGTCCTTATCACCGCTTTTGCCATCATACGAGAAAGCATATCCACACGGCAACGTCCTCAGCCAATCAAGAAATCCATTATTATCAAATCCTCCGAAATACATTCCCTTTGTATTTGCGTAAGGTGGATCCAAATAAAGAAAATCATTCTCATCTGGTTTTATATCAGAATAAGAGCAGCATCTAAATTCAACATTATTCTTATTAAGCAAATCGCTCCAATCAAATATGATTTTCCTTAGTCTATCCGGATTAATTCCGTCCCTCGTTATATGAAATGAGTTATTGAATTCTCCTTTAGAATTATACCGGGGCATTCCATTCGTTGTAGTACGCATGATGAACATAAAATCAAAAGGATTTCTTTCCTTGTTATATCTCTTTCTAACGAATTCAAAATAGTCCCTCTTGATTCCCTTATCCTTGCTTCTGTTCAACTCAGTCCACAACGCCTTATAATTATCGGCAACTCCTTCCGGATTATCCTTTACGGCATTCCACAGATTGATCAAATCCCGATTAAGATCTGAGCAAACATAATGATTAACATTATGCTCCTTGCTTTCGATCAAGGCTCTGCAAACCGATGCCCCTCCACACAACGGCTCATAGTAAGTATCAATGCTCTGAGGAAAATGATTGACAATCTCAGAGCACTGGCTCCTTTTAGAACCGCTCCATTTGATAACTGGTTGAAACATTACTTTTTAGAAACTTTATCAACTACATCAAGCATCATTTTCAAACCTACGGCATCCATAGATGAACCATTTGAACCACTACCTGAATACATGACTGTAGGCACCCATGATACATTTGACTTTGCCAATGCCTCAGCCACGCCTACCTTGGTCTTATACTCCCATTCAGCTTTCTCGCTCGGAGACAATCCAGCTGCGACCTTCAATCTTGCTGCCTCGGCTTCCGCCTGCCCCTCGGCAATAATCTTCGCTTTTTCATAATTGGCTTTTTCTGCCGCGAGCCTTGCCACCTCTTTTTCCTGCTCAGCCTTGGTTACCTCCACAGCTTTGATTTTTTCCTGCTCCCAACGAGCCTTTGCTGCTACAGCCTTACCTTCCTCCTCAGCCCTAATAGCTTCTTGCTGAGCCGCCGCTGACTTGGCTTTGCTTGTCTGAATCAACATATTGGCTTCCTGCTGCTGGGCAATCTGCTGGTTGACCTTATCTGAATAGGCAATTTTGGAAATTGATACCTGTCCGATTTCAATGCCGTAATATTTAAACGGTGATGACTCACTTCGCTTATATCCACCCGGGGCATTAGAATCAGCAATCAATGCCGCCATCTTGACTACCTTAACCTCACCCGTAACTGGATCAATTGTCTCAACTTTATTGACCGTTGTTTTATATACGCCGTTTGATAATTGATCCATAATATATTCAATAAGATCATTCTTTTTCTCGGCATATGATTCAAACGCCGACATCAATGGTCCCGACGCATAAACTACCTTGGTGACTGTCTGCTTGACCAAATCATTCATCAATCTACCCATACCATTGTAATCAGTCTGGATTCTTGATAAATGTTCCTCATCAGTAGGTAACTTAACCCTCAATGACCCATAAATCATACCGTCTGATGCATCATTGAAAATAACCGGAATAGGACTACCCTGCTGGTCACCGTCATCATCTGATGAGCCAAACCACAACTGCTGGGTTTTGTAATAAGATGTAGTTGTTCCGAACCACTGCCAATGGAAACCCGGCTCTGTCCAATAGGACATTCTTCCAGTAAACGGAGCCTGATTGACTACAATCTGTTCATTCTTCACATCCTCGCCAATCTTTGGCAAGCAAAACAAAAACAGCAATGCCACAAAGGCAAACACAACTCCTAGAATTGTCTTTTTTGAAATGTTTAAATTATCCATATTTTTATTGTTTTTTCAAAATCTCATCAAATATCTTTTTCTTCACTTTCTTCGGCTTCTCATTTGTCGGTGCAATCCAAAAATAAAACAGATACAATGCAACTACTATGAATATAATAAATCGCCACATATCTTAGTAAATAAAATAGTCATTATAATCCTTAATCTTTTGAATATCACTATCATCCGCATGGATTTCCGGCTGATTATAAACATGATGTTCAAAGAATATCACATAATCATTATCCTTAACCTTATGAATAACATTGATATTTTCGAGGTTAATTAAACCTCCATCTTTTGTTTGATAGAATCTCATATATCTCAAAATTATAACTAAAAATCAGCATTTTTTGCATAAATAATCGCGCCGTCACACTCCTCTGGCGTAGGCTCCATGATGGAATTATATATCCTTTCAATCACCTCTGGTTTAATCTGTCCCGTTCTTCTTTTCTGGCATATTTCAAGTGGCGTATTTATCCTAACCATCACAATCTTATAATTGTTCCTCCTCAAGAAATCCACCAATTGCTTACGGTATTTACCGGTATTGATGTCATCTATTGCAAAACTAATGCCAGAATCACACAACTCCTGCATTTTTTGATATTCTTTTTCAGTTACCTGCTGTTCCTGAAATCTGTCACCGACGATTTTATCCCCCATCTCACATAGCCCCATCTCGGCACGGATTATATCTCTCGATACTACAGATACATCAGGCAAGTTTTCCTTAATCCAAGTGGACTTACCTGAACCCGGAACACCTATCATTACATATGCAGTTGGTTTTTCTGTAAACATATACTTAAAATTTTTCTCTTATTGGCAAAGATATTACAAAAATTAATAATATCCAAATTTTTTTTCTTTTATGGATTTATCAATTCCTCTTTATTTTCCTCAATATCTTTCAAATTATTGATAGAAAACTTATAATATCCTCTGTTTTCATTAGGGATATCCTTGAACTCATAATCAATCTCATCCGGATCACTCACATCCCAGAGCACATAACCATGACCGTTCACTGACTCCCCGAAATCCCTCTGTTCCATGCTTGAGCAATAGACAATCCTCACTCCGTTTTTCTTTATCTCCTGTCTTTTGTGAATATGCCCCGCCATCACAAAATCGCAATCCTTGAATATTGCTGCGTCAAGCCCGTTCTTACTTTCAAAACCAGTAGGGGATACTGCTCCATTCACATCAGCGTGAATCAGTCCTGCAAAAATGCAATCCGGATATTTCACCCTTTCAGCGGTGACCAGAGGATCAGAAAACCCATCAAATGACGAATACAATGCCCATACAATGTTATTATCCTTATAGCATCCTGATTTATATCCCAATTCCCTGTCAAGATATATGATATTGGAATATTTTCCTATCTCGAATAATGATGACAGACTGTCAACCCTATCCAGATTATTCATCAGCATATCATGATTACCAGCTATGACTATTGTTTTGCATATGTCATTCAACTGGCTGAAAAACCAATTGGCACACATTATGCTTTCGTTTGTCACCGTGATTTTGTTATGAAAGATATCACCTAATACAACTATTCGTACTTTTTCTTGATCACCTTCCTCATTAACGATTTTCTTGCAATCGTCAATGAATTTGAATAATGTTTCTTTAATTTCCGCAATACCGTTCAATGACGGGATATGGATATCAGCACAACTGATTATCTTTGTTATGTTTTTACTCATATTATTGATTTTTAGGGAGTTGTTGTATTCTTTCTTCTTGATATTCATTTTTATCCTCATAGTCAACTACCCCCACCTAAAGTTGGGGGCTTGCACCCGAACAAGACCCAAGGGG
>ERZ808278.566-NODE-566-length-22687-cov-4.192250_pt1 | contig 22687 bp, 22 predicted proteins | sample MGYA00521239_ERZ808278 | MGnify/ENA primary metagenome ERZ808278 (study PRJEB31516, sample SAMN03275600) | gut metagenome | biome: mammalia-associated habitat; material: feces | host: Papio cynocephalus | place: Kenya | collected 2012-07-17 ... | reverse complement strand
TATTTTCTACCTTGAGACTCTTTTTTGTGCTGTCCGTACAATTTGGGGCAGTGCACGGCTTCCGCGATTCTGTTTTTTGAAACATTTTTACTGTTTCCTCCTGAAATCCGCGATATGTTTTGCCGTCTCGTCGTCCGTGATAATATCGGACGGCATGCCCATCGGAGAATCGCGCAAAAGGCAATAATATTCCGGATTTTCTCTTTTTAATTCTTCTGTGCCCTCTTTGCCGAACACTTTTATGACACTTTCATCTGAAAAGAAAAAATCATCCTCTCGGATTTTTCTAAGCGCTTCCTCTTTTGTCATCATGGCTTCAGCAGTTCCTTTCTCATTTTTTAATTCTTGTCGGTTGTTTCTTGTCTCATTTGAATTGTGGAAAACGTTTCTTTTTTCCTTTTTCATGATACTCCCATTTGGCGAAATTGTCAAGAGGCATGTGGAAAATGCGGCGAAAAAGATTTTCTTCTTTGCTTCTCTTGACAAAGGAACCTTGGCGCAGTATACTGAACGTATTAGAAGCAACAGGAGGGATGGTTACATGGGAGAATGTGCAGAGCGTGCCCGCGCCTTGTTTTTAGAAGGATATAACTGTGCGCAGGCGGTGGTCGGTGCGTTTGCTGACCAGATGAAGATGGATTTTCCGCAAGCGATGCAAATGGCGTCGTCTTTTGGCGGCGGCATGGGAAGGATGCGGGAGGTCTGCGGGGCAGTCAGCGGAATGTTTTTGGTGGCGGGCGTATTATACGGCTATGCGGATCCCACTGATCGGGAAGCCAAAGCTGAACATTACGCGCGCATTCAAAAAATGGCAGCTCGTTTCTCCGCGCAGACCGGTTCGATCGTCTGCCGGGAATTGCTCGGACTTTCCAAAGCGCCGCAGAGTCCGGTTCCCTCCGAGCGCACCGTACAGTTTTATAAAAAACGCCCCTGTGCGGATCTGGTGTACCTTGCGGCACAGATCACAGAGGAGTTGATCGCGAAAAACGGGGATTTGGATGCATCATGAAAATTCGGATCGCAAAATAAAGCAGAAAAATGAGACTGCCGCGGAAAATGGCAGTCTCATTTTTTCTTATGGGGCTATTGTTTTTTACAAACGACTTGCGAACGTATCCGTTTGACATCTTCCAGAAGCGGAGGCAGCGTACCGTCACGCAGACAAGCCGCGCTTCCGAATGCGACCGCTTGGGCAAGACAAGCCGCAGGATCTGCGCCGCTTTGCGCGGCGGCAAGGAATCCCGCGATGGAGCTGTCGCCGGCGCCGATGGTGGAACGTGCGTCGATCTGCGGAGGTTTTGCATAAAAGCATCCTGCCTGACATAGAAGCAACGCGCCGTCTTTGCCAAGCGAAAGCATGACGTTTTCGATTCCGCATGCGGCAAATGTCTGCGCCGCCGCGCGTGCTTCTTCGGGAGAATCGGCATGCATTCCTGTATAAGCGGCGATTTCCTCCTGATTCGGCTTTATCAGCCATGGCTTTGCGGCGCGCAGATCATCGGCAGAGAAGGAACGGGAATCAATCACGATCTGTACCCCGCGCACCCGACATTTTTCCAACAGGGCAAGCACTGTGCGCATGGGGATGCCGTCCGGCAACCGCCCGGTCAGCGTCAGAATATCGCCTGCTTTTAAAACGGATAAAACGCGCTGTTCGATCTTCTCGAATAATTCCGTCGGCATCGCCGCACCCGGAAAGGAGATCCGTGTTTCCGGTCTGCCGGATGTGTGAAGTGTGAAATTCTCTCGGATCCTGCCTGAAAAGAGAAACCGTTCGACGCATAGACCGTCCCGGGCGAGTAAGTGGAAAAACGAATCCGCGTTTTCCGCCCCTGCGGCTACCCAGGCGGTGTTATTTACGCCGTTTTGGATCAATGCGCGGGAAATGTTGACGCCTTTCCCACCGGCGTCCCGCGTGCTGACGCGCACAAGATTTTCTTGGTATGCCGCAAAATCCGGTGCGTCACAGTGGATATCAAAGGCAGGGGAAAGGGTAAGCGTGTGAATTTGTTTCATCGTGTCTCCTTTTCGCAGATGCGCGGTGCGTGGGCAAGCAGATAATCTTCTGCTTCTTTGCACCAAAGTCCGCCGTTCTTTGCAACCAGCTCTGCCAGCGCCGCGTAAAGCGGATCGGTTTTGCCAAGGATGGGTAGATCGGAAAGGGCAATGAGCGGCAGATCCAGCGCCGGATAGCAAACCTTTTTGGCACCGCTCGGATGTTCCATGGCAAAGATCGCGTCTACTGCCGCACGGAGTCCTAATATGTGGGAAACTAACGCGCCGGGGTGAATTTTGTTCCTTTCGATGAGTTGAATGATGTCGGTTGTATCTTCCGGAATACTGCCGGCAGTGCCGACAACGTGAATCCCGTCGTAATGCACCCGATACAGATTCAGGGATCCCTGTAAATTGTGGACCGCGGGGCCGGCGAAGAAGTTCACGCATCCGTCTTCCCGACAAATGGCTTCCGCCATGGTAAAAAGTTCTGGAACGGGAACCATGACAAACACATCGTCAAACCCGCCGTCAGAAAGCGCACGCAATGTCGCAACGGCATCCGGTTCGTTTGCCGTGTTGACATAGTGGAGCGAAACGCCGTTCGCATGGGCGGCGTCCACCGGACATTTTTCCTGCGCATAGGTCAGACGCGCTTCATTCAGATCCGTTACGACGACCTGTGAAACACCGGCATAGCCGATGGCAAGTTCTACCGCACCGATCCCCATGGGACCGGCGCCTCCCAAAACCGCGAGCTTTCCGCCGCGTTTGGCGCCGTCCGTGCGACGATAGGTTTCCGCGTCTGTATGATAGAATCCTTTGTAACCGCGCAAAACGCAACCGAGAGATTCCACAAGAGAACCTTTGAAATAACTGTCGCCGGCAAACGGGATCATACAGTTGCGGGACAGTACAATTTCCGGTACGATCACATAAGTCGCACTGCCGCCGATATAGGGATAGGAATATCCGGGATCGTAGCCGCTTTCCAGCTTCAGCGCAGGCTGAATGACCACCTTTTGTCCGATGGTCCAGTTGCCTTGGACTTTTGCGCCGATCTCTACGATTTTTCCGCACATTTCGTGCCCGATAAGAACGGGATGTTCCGCAATGTCTGGCGGGACACGTTTGTGCGCTGTCCCTTGTCTGACCGCCTTATAGGTGGAGGCGCAGAGAGAATCCGTCACGATCTCCAGCAAAACCTCCGTTTCTTTGAGTGGCGGAAGCGAAAATGTTTCCATCCGCAGATCGTTGGCACCGTATAGACGAATGGCAGTTGTTTGCATAGCAAGTATCCTCCTTTTGAAAAAAAGCCTTGCTTTTTACGCAGGACTTATGTATAATAGAACCATAAATTGCGCAAAAAGTCAAGTACCGCCGCAAAAAATGAAAAATAATCACACATTTTTCTCAAATCGTCATACAAAATCATGGAGGCAACGCGATGTTGATTGAAGAACGGCAACGCCGTATTTTAGAAGCCCTGCGGGAAAATCCACAGCATAATGTCCGCTCCCTTGCCGCTTTGTTATACGTCAGTGAACCGACGGTGCGGCGGGATTTCACGGAATTGCACAAAAAAGGACTTCTCACCAAGGTCTACGGCGGGGCAATCGTCAACGCCGGCTCTGCGGATCGGGAAATTCCGTTTGTCTTGCGGGAAAACGAAAAAAGCCGGGTAAAAAGCAGTCTTGGCGCGGCGGCGGCAAAGCTTGTGCGGGACGGAATGGTTTTAATGCTGGACGGTTCTACCAGCGCTTATCATCTGGTACCATATCTGACGCGCTTTTCCGATCTGATCGTCATTACCAGCGGCGCCAAGACCGCCGTGGCACTGGCGGAAGCCAACATCCGCACCTTCTGCACCGGCGGGCAGATGCGGATTCATTCTTTTTCCTACGTGGGAGAGCAGGCGCAGGCGTTTGTCCGGAATCTGAATGCCGATCTTTTGTTCTTTTCCTGCCGCGGCGTCTCCGAGGATGGGCGCATGAGCGATCTCTCTATGGAGGAGGCAAATCTGCGTCGGGTGATGTTCGGGTGCTGTAAGCAGAAGTATTTGCTGTGTGACAGCAGTAAATTCGGGAAAACTTATTTTTATAATATGGGAAGCGTCGCAGAACTGGACGGTGTATTGTGCGAAAAACCGCTCCCGCCGGAAATTGGCGCATTCTTTTCCAAAGAAAAACACGGAAATCCGAACTTCTGAACAAAAATCGGAGAAATCACAGAAAAGCGCGGTAAAACATTGACAAACGGACAAAAATCGTATATAATATAAAGGATAGACAGAATCTATGCCATTTTCCTGCCAAAGTGGGGAAAGGCGGTTGTTTTTTGTCTCTTTTCACCGCTTTGGCGGGGAATCTCGCAGACGGTCGGAACCGATGAAAAAGGAGAACGGGATGCAAAACGCACAGATTTTGGCTGTTGTAGGACCAACTGCAAGCGGCAAGAGCGCGCTTGCCGTAGCGCTTGCAAAACGACTTGGCGGAGAAGTCCTCTCCTGTGATTCCATGCAAATCTACATGGGGATGCCGATCGGAACCGCACAACCTACCGAGATCGAAATGGAAAATATTCCGCATCATCTTCTGCATTTTTTGCCGCCGGACATCCCGTTTTCCTGCGCTGACTATGTACCGCTTGCGCGCAAAACTGCGGACGCAGTTTTGCAACGCGGGAATCTGCCGATTTTTTGCGGTGGCACGGGATTGTATCTTGACAGCATGCTTCGGCAATGTGATCTTGCACAGATTCCGACGGACGAAGCTCTGCGCACGCACTTGATGCAATGTTCTTCCGAGGAACTGATGGCGGAATTACGCGAAGTGGATGCGCGGGAGGCGGAGAAGATTCATCCGAATAACCGTAAGCGTCTGGTGCGCGCGGTGGAAATTTATCGGTTGACCAAAATTCCGAAATCCGAGTGGGATGCGCGTTCCCAGGCAGAACCTCCGTACTATCGGGCATTGGTAGTGGGATTGGATTACGCTGACCGGCAGGTCTTGTATTGCAGAATCGATCAACGGGTAGACCGGATGATGGAGGCGGGACTTTTAGAGGAAGTACGCGCTTTGCATCTGCCGGAGAATTCTACTGCCGCGCAGGCGATCGGATATAAAGAATTGGCGGCATATCTGCGCGGGGAAACCACGCTTTCCGATGCTTGCGCTTTGATTAAACAGAGAAGCCGCAATTATGCCAAACGGCAGTTGACATGGTTTTCTCACCATAAAGAGGTGCATTTTTTCTCTCTTTCCGAACAGGATACCGTGACAACGGTTTGTAATCGGGTGATGCGGTGGCTGTCAGAACAAACGGACTTCCCGGCGATTGCCTCCCGGGCGCAAGCGGTATTTGCCAATTCTTCTTCCCAAAGTACGACTTTCCAATAATGTCTATTTGCCGAGCAATGGCTCTTTGTGCAATGGGTAAAATTAATTAAAATTAATGTTGATATAATATAAAATTTTATGATTTAAGGAATGATACGCCTTGCCGTTGCAACCATGTGGCGGCAGATTTCAAAACGAAGGAAAGGAGCAGGATCCCGTGGATATTGCCTATTTGAAACGCACGCTTTTTCGTGCCGGACTCCTTTTCCTGATGGTGCTTTTCCTCCTTTACACAGTCTATCATGTGTTCGGCGGTCATTTTTCCGCCGTATCCACCCAAACTTTGCATCAAACGCAGACGGGAAAAAAGTTGCCCGCGCGTATGACGGTATTTCGCACCGAACAAACGGTGTACTGTTCTTCCGCCGCGGTGGCGTATGGATGTACAGACGGGGAACGGATGGCAAAAGATGAGGTACTGGCTTACGGCTTTGCAGAAGAACAGACGCAACAAGCGGCGCAACTGCAAAAGGTACAGGATCAGCTCGCACTTCTCGGAAAAACCATACAGGCATCCGCTCCATCGGTACGATATACGCAGATCCAGGCACAGATCACCGAAGCCATATGCCGGCGCAATCGTGCGATTGCAAAGGGAGATGAAGCGGAGATTTCCCGTGCGGACGAGCTCCTTCGCATTGCGGCTTTGCAATTACAGGAAGCAAACGGCAACGCGGATCTTACCGCGCAGGAAAAACAGCTGCTTTCCGATCGGGCACAGTTTCTTGGCGCCGCAGAGCAAGCTGTGACGGCTCCCGCGTCCGGTTGGTTTTATGCCGGCGCGGACGGGTATAGCCCGATATACAGTACCGAACAGCTTTTGCAAACTTTACAAACGGCTTCGCCGGAGGAGATGCAGGCATTGCTTACGGCATCCCCTGTCCCCCTTTCTCCGGATGTGATCGGAACCTTGGTGACGGAGTCGCTTTGGTATGGGGTATGCCTGCTCCCGACTGCGGAAGTCGCCGCTTTTCAGATTGGAAACGAATATCGGATCGCACCGCAAAACGGTGGTAGCGCCATGTCATGTACTTTGACGTCCCTGCTTGCCGCAGATAGCGGGACCTATTGTGTGTTTGCCTGTGAAACGTTGCCATCCGATTGGCAGAACTGCCGGTTTTCCGGCGTCGATGTTTTTTTACCGTCGCAAAGCGGCTATGAGATCCCCTATGCGGCTTGCCGCTTTTATGATGGGAAAACGGGAATTTATTTGCTGTACGGCAATGAGGTCCGATTTGTTGCGGCAGAGATTCTGCGGGATGAGAACGGCGCCTACCTGCTTGCCGCTTCGGAGGGACTCTATGAAGGGGCGCGGATGATTACGGAGGGGAGGAACCTTTATGACGGAAAACGACTTGGACTGCGGTCTTGAACTTGCGACACAGCATTTTTTGCAAACGCGCTTTCATGCGGTGCGGACAACGATCGCGCAGGCTTGCACGCAGAGTCATCGGAATCTCGCAGATGTCACTTTGCTTGCCGCAACCAAATTTGTGCCTCCCGCGCAGATCAATTACGCCATTCGGAATCTGGGATTGACCGACATCGGAGAAAATCGCGTACAGGAACTGCTTGAAAAATATGAGCAGATCGATCGCACACAGGTACGGTTGCATTTCATTGGCAGCCTGCAGATCAACAAGGTAAAATATATTGCGGATAAAGTCTGCATGATCCATTCCCTTGATCGGGTAGCGCTTGCACAGGAGATTGAAAAGCAGATGTGCCGGCTTGGACGTACGATGGATGTGTTGATTGAGATCAACAGCGGAGAAGAACCGGAAAAGGGTGGAATTTTGCCAAAAGATTTCCCCGCATTTTATCAGGCAGTCCGTGCTTTTGCGCATCTGCGGGTGCGCGGAATTATGACAATGGCTCCCAAATGTGAGCAAAAATCGGATTATGAAAAGTTTTTTCTGAAAACTTATCAGATTTTTGTTGACAATTTTATAAAAAACCCTCATAATATAGATACAGTCGGTTTTCTGGATCGACCGGAGCAATCGGCGCCGCCGATTCTCTCCATGGGAATGTCGGACAGCTATGAACAGGCAATTTTCGCAGGGACAACCATGGTACGGATCGGAAGCGCATTGTTCGGCGCAAGACCGCCGAAATTGTGCGCGGGCGAAACAGTACCGCAAAAAACATAATTTTATATCGGGATACAGGAGGAAAGCAGGATGGGACTTTTCAGAAAAAATCCGGGCGAGCATGTCCCGGTTTCACAACAGAAACTATTTGATCAGGAGGAAACATACATGGAGACGAACAAAATGAACGATCCGATGGGAATGATGTCACAATACGGCGTCAATCCGCAGGCAATGGCGGGGATGTACATGCCCGCACAGCCGCAACCGCAGCCGCAGCAGGTACCGGTCAGTGCCGCCGGCGAGATTAAGGTGGAGCGTCCGACAACCTTTGAGGAGGCAACCAAGATCGCCAATCTTTTGATGAATAATCATACGGTTTTATTGAATTTGGAACAAACCAATCCGGAGATTGAACGTCGGCTGGTAGACTTTTTGAGCGGCGTTGCGTTTTCTTTACGCGGACAGTTGCAGGTGGTGGCGGCCCATATTTTCTGCATTACGCCGCATGACGTCAGCGTTGCAAACGGACAGTTTCCGGGGGGCAGAAAGAACGGCTATTAAAACCATTCAAACCGATGTGCGATGCATCGGTGAGATTTCTTTTTCTTTGAGAAATGCAAGCGCGAACATGCGAAGGGAGGGGATTGTGTGGAATTGATGTTGCAGATGCTCAGACAAATTGCTCTGATCGCGCTTTATGCACTGGACATCATCCTGTTTTTTGACGCAATTCTTTCTTGGTTTGACTTCATTGATCGGGACAATATGTTGATTGCATTTCTGGATAATGTGACGGAAGCGGTTACGATGCCGTTCAGACGTTTACTGGATCATTTTGCATTTGCCCGAAATTTCCCGTTGGATCTGTCATTTTTACTGACAGTGGTTACGATCGGAATTCTGATCGCCGTGTTATGATGGAACCGATTTTCTATGCCCGTATCCGGGATCTGCTCGTTTTGGCAGAGCGCGGAGAAGTAGCGGTATCCGATTTTCTCAATCCGGAAGAACAATACCACGCAAAGCAGTATCTTGCACAGTGTCAGGTATCGCGTTACCGCTTATTCGGCGGGTATGCGGACGCAGAGCGGAAAAAGCTGTTTTGTCTGCCGGATTGGTACTTTGCCGAGGATCCGACGGAACCGCCGGATGGGTGGGAGTCGGAAATCGCGGTATTACACATACAGGGCAGCGGTTATCATACGCTGACACATCGGGATTATCTCGGCAGCCTGCTTGCACTGGGCGTGGCAAGACAAGCCGTTGGCGATCTTGTTCCGCAAGAGGAACAAGGTTGTGTGTGTTTTTGCGCGGAAAGTGTGGCTCCGTTTCTGCTGGAGCAGTGGGAGCGCGTCGGTGCAGATAAGGTACATGTTTGCCGGAAACAGCTTCCTGCGGATTTTACCGCACAACGAAATTATAGGGAATTGCATGATACGATTGCTTCCGCACGGCTTGACTGCGCAGTGGCTTCCGTTACCCGGCTTTCCCGCGAAAAAGCCAAAGCCTTGATTGCTTCCGGCAAGGTACGGTTGAATTTTACGGAAGTCCTTTCCCCCGATGCGCAGATTGCGTCGGGAGATCAGTTGTCTGTAACAGGCGCGGGACGTTTCGTCATCCGTGACTGTGAGGAATATACGAAAAAAAATAGAATCAGATTCTGCGCATGGCAGTATCTGTAAGGAGGAGTTTAACTATGGAACAGATCCCGAACTTTCAGAAAGCACTCCGTGGCTATGCCCCGGAGGAAGTAGATGCCTACATCCGTACAATGCTGGATAAGCAGGAATCCATTATGCTGGAAAACAGCGACCTGAAGGATCAGCTTTTGGAAGCGATCAAAACCCTGCAACCGGCGAAAGAAAATGCAGATAAGATCGCGAATGCCGCGGCTCGTGCAAACGCGCAGGCGGAACGTATCTTAGAAGATGCAAAGGATCAGGCGCGGTCCTTGATGAAGGCAACGGAAACCGCTTGCGAGGAGAAAATTGCAGAATGCCGTCATGCGTGCGAGCAGGAGCTTTCCACGCTGATTGAATTGCAAAAGCTTGCAGTTGCATTCCGGGAAGCATTGGAATCACAGTATCAGAAACAGATGGATACCATCCATGCCGCGGCAGAGCAGCTGAACCTGATTTCTTTGCCGGATGAAGCACAATTCCGTGCAACCATTATGGAGCAGATCCGTCTGAAGATCAGCACCTCCGGAAACTGAGCGATCCGTTTCCTTACATCATCAAACAGGAAAGGCAAAAAGGACAGAAAACAATGCCAAAGGATTATACAAGCACCCTGAATTTACCGAGCACCGCGTTTGAAATGCGGGCAAATCTTCCGCAAAGAGAACCGAAAATGCTGGACTATTGGAAGAAGATTGATCTGTACGGAATGATGCAGAAAAACCGTGCGGGTAAGCCTTCGTTTGTCCTGCATGACGGTCCTCCCTTTTCCAACGGCAATATCCACATGGGAACTGCCATGAATAAAATCTTAAAGGATTTTATCAATAAGTATAAGACGATGAGCGGTTATCGCGTCCCCTATGTACCGGGATGGGATAACCACGGAATGCCGATTGAAAGCGCGATTATCAAGCAAAATAAGTTAGATCGCAAAAAAATGAGCATTCCGGAGTTTCGGAATGCCTGCCACGCATTCGCACAGAATTTTGTCGATATACAGCGCGGACAGTTTAAACGACTCGGCGTCAGCGGCGATTGGGATCATCCTTATCTGACGATGGATCCTGCTTTTGAGGCACAGGAAGTGAAAGTATTCGGCAAAATGTATGAAAAAGGTTACATTTATAAAGGAATGAAGCCGGTGTACTGGTGCCCGAAGGATGAGACGGCGCTTGCGGAGGCAGAGATTGAATATCAGACCGATCCCTGCACCTCTATTTATGTAAAGTTCCGTGTCAAAGACGATTTGGGTAAGCTATCCGGTGTCTGCGACCTTTCCAAAACTTACTTTATTATTTGGACGACTACCACATGGACGCTTCCCGGCAACCTTGCGATTGCATTGAATCCGGCAGAACCGTATGTGGTGGTAAAAGCCGAAAACGGCGAATGCTATATCGTGGCAAAAGCACTGCTTCCGAAAACCATGGAAGCGGGCGGCGTTGCACAGTATGAGGTGCTGACGGAAATGCCCGGCAGTGCGTTTGAATTTATGAAGGCACAGCATCCGTTTTTGGATCGGGAGAGCCTTTTGGTCAATGCGGATTATGTTACGATGGACAGCGGTACCGGTTGCGTGCATACAGCCCCCGGCTTTGGCGCGGATGACTATCAGACCTGCCGCCGTTATCAGATGGAAATTCTGGTTCCGGTGGACGACCGCGGCTTTCAGACCAAAGACGCAGGTAAATTTGCGGGTATGTATTATGCAGATTCCAATGCGGCAATTCTTCAGGATATGACCGAAAGCGGCGCTTTGTTTGCTTCCGAGAAGATCGAGCATGAATATCCGCATTGCTGGCGTTGCAAATCTCCGATCATTTTCCGTTCCACCCCACAGTGGTTCTGCTCGGTGGATGCGTTCAAGGAAGATGCTGTCAAAGCCTGCGATTCTGTGGCATGGATGCCCGCTTGGGGCGGAGAACGCATGGTGCAGATGATCCGGGAGCGTGCGGATTGGTGCATTTCCCGGCAGCGGCACTGGGGCTTGCCGATTCCGGTGTTCTACTGCAAAGATTGTGGTAAACCCATTTGCAATGCCCAAACCGTAGAATCCGTTTCCAAACTGTTTGCACAGAAAGGCTCCAACTGCTGGTATGAATTGGATACCGCAGAACTTTTGCCAAATGGCTTTACCTGCCCGCACTGCGGCGGAAAAGCCTTTACCAAAGAAACCGATACGTTGGACGGTTGGTTTGATTCCGGCTCCAGTCATTTTGCGGTCTTGGGGCAAAGAGCGGAACTCAAGTGGCCTGCTGATCTGTATTTGGAAGGTGCCGATCAGTATCGCGGATGGTTCCAGTCCTCCCTGCTCACGGCAGTCGGCGCTAAAGGCGAAGGTGCGCCGTTTGAAGCGGTGCTCACTCATGGATGGGTGGTGGACGGAGAAGGCAAAGCCATGCATAAGTCTCTTGGAAACTCGGTTGCACCGGAGGAAATGATTCAGAAATACGGCGCGGATCTGGTACGTCTGTGGGTGGCGTCCAGTGACTATCGCGTGGATGTCCGCGTGTCCGATCCGATCTTCAAACAGCTTGCGGAGACTTATCGGAAAATCCGCAACACTGCCCGGATTTTGATGGGCAATCTGAACGATTTCAACCCCGATACCGATCAGGTCGCCTTGACTGATCTGCATGATATTGACCGTTGGGCGCTTTCCCGTTTGAATGGATTGGTCAAAGAAACGCGCCGTGCGTATGATCATTATGAATTCCACATTGTATATCATGCGGTCAGCCGTTTCTGCACAGTGGAACTTTCCAAACTGTATGTGGATATTACGAAGGATCGTGTCTATACCGGTGTCAAGACGGGCGTTGACCGTCGCGCCGCGCAGACGACGATGTATTTAATGTTGGATACCCTCACGCGGATCCTCGCCCCGTTGATGGCGTTTACCGCAGAGGAGATTTGGCTTGCTATGCCGCATACTTCCGCGGAGAAAACGGAAAGCGTATTCTTGAATGATATGCCGACTTGGAACGAAGCATATGATTTTTCTGCGATCGAAGCACATTGGGAGCAGCAGTTTGCACTGCGTGATGATGTCATGAAAGCGCTGGAAACTGCCCGCGCTGCCAAGCAGATCGGCAAGTCTTTGGATGCCAAAGTTACGGTATATACGAAAGATCAGAGTATTTTTGATTTGCTGAACGGCTTTGCGAAAGAACTTCCGACCGTTTATATGGTGTCCGGCGCACAAGTCGTATTTGCGGATGCGCCCGAAACGGCGTTTGCCGATACGGAAAGCGGCATTGCGGTACTTGTCGAAAAAGCGGATGGTGAGAAGTGCGACCGTTGCTGGATGTATGCAACGGAAGGCGAACATACAGAGGATGGATTTATATGCGCACGTTGCAAGAAAATTCTGCTCGGATAAAACGGCTTTCTCTTTGCTGTGCGGTGATGGCGCTCGTGGTGGCATTGGATCAGATCACCAAACACCTCGCCGTCACCCATTTGAAAGGGCAGGAGGATTATCGTCTGTGGGAAGCGGTACTGCATTTCCGCTATCACGAGAACCGCGGAGCAGCGTTCGGGATGTTGCAAAATCATCGTTGGGTGTTTTTGATCGTATCTACTGTCGCCATCCTCGCGATTTTTGGTTATCTGTGGTGCAGTAAAAAGCCGGCGCCTCTTTTGAATATCGGACTTGCAATGGTTGCCGGCGGTGGGATCGGAAATATGATTGATCGTGTGGCAAACGGATATGTGGTGGACTTTATTTATGCCATCTGCATTGATTTTGCTATTTTCAACGTGGCTGATTCCTTTGTCTGCATTGGTGCCGGATTGATTTGTCTGTCCTTGATTCTGGACATCATCCGCGAATCCAAAGAGAAGAACCATGCAGATTGAAAGTACGCTTGCGGGAACGCGGCTGGATGTGTTTGTATCGGAAACGGCGGCGGTTACCCGAAGCATCGCACAAAAGTGGATTGCGGAAGGTGCTGTCACGGTCGCGGGAACCCCACAGGAAAAAAATTATCGGCTCCGCGCAGGCGATTGGGTGGAGATCACCCCGCCGGAAGCGGTGCCGGCGGAAATTCTGCCGCAGGACATTCCCTTGACGATTGTATATGAGGATGATGACCTGCTTGTTGTGAATAAACCGCAGGGAATGGTGGTGCATCCCGCTCCCGGCAATCCGGATCAGACACTGGTCAATGCCTTGTTGTATCATTGTAAAAATAGCTTGTCCGGAATCGGCGGCGTGATCCGCCCCGGAATTGTACACCGCATCGACCGGGATACCAGCGGGCTGTTGGTCGTGGCAAAAAACGATGCCGCGCATCTGTCTCTTGCCGCACAGATTTCTGCGCATACCTGTGAGCGCTGTTATGAAGCCATCCTGATTGGGCATCTGAAACAATCCGAAGGGACTGTGGACGCCCCTATCGGGCGGCATCCGCAGGATCGCAAAAAAATGGCGATTGTGCCGGATGGCAGAAGCGCTGTCACGCATTATGCGGTCAAGGAATCTTTTTCAGTGGGATGTGACTATGTGGCGCTTCGGTTAGAGAGCGGACGCACCCATCAGATTCGGGTGCATATGGCGTCTCTCGGGCATCCTGTCCTCGGAGATCCCGTTTATGGAAGTGGCAAACACCCGCTGGAGATCCGATTTCACGCCTATCTGCACGGGCAATGCCTCCACGCACGTACCCTATCGTTTGATCATCCGCGCACCAAGGAGCGGATGAATTTTTCAAGTGAACTCCCCACGGAATTTACGGCAATTTTGCAGAAATGCAGAAGCATGGAGCCGCATTGACCGCGGTTTTACCTGTTTTAAGGAAAGAAGGAACAAAATCAAATGGCAGACAATCAGAAAAAGTTTTATCTTACAACCGCCATCGTGTATGCCTCTGGCAAGCCGCATATCGGTAATACCTATGAGATCATTCTGACCGATGCGATTGCCCGTTACAAACGGCAGCGCGGTTATGACGTGTTCTTTTTGACTGGGACCGACGAGCACGGACAAAAAATTGAAGAACGCGCAAAAGCGGCTGGAATCACGCCGAAACAATATGTGGATCGGGTAACGGACGGTATCAAAGACATCTGGAACGGCATGCACACCACCTATGATCATTTTATCCGCACAACGGATGTTTCCCATGAAAAAGCAGTCGCGCGGATCTTTCAAAAACTGTATGATCAGGGCGATATTTATAAAAATGAATATGAAGGTTGGTATTGCCTGCCCTGTGAATCGTTTTTTACGGATACGCAGATTGTAGACGGCAAATGTCCGGATTGCGGCAGACCAGTCACCCGTACCAAAGAGGAAGCGTATTTCTTCCGGACGGGCAAATACACCAAGCAACTGCTTGCGTATATGGAAACGCATCCGGATTTCATTGAACCGGAAGCACGCAAGAAAGAAATGATCAATAATTTCTTAAAGCCCGGCTTGCAGGATCTGTGTGTGTCCCGTACCTCCTTCAAATGGGGAATTCCGGTTCCCTTTGATCCGAAACATGTCATTTATGTTTGGGTAGACGCATTGTTCAATTATATTACCGCGCTCGGCTATGACGTGGACGAACAAGGGGAGCTCTACCAAAAATACTGGCCGGCGGATGTGCATATCATCGGAAAGGACATCATGCGTTTCCATGCGATCTATTGGCCGATTTTCCTGATGGCTTTGGGATTGCCGCTTCCGAAAAAGATTTTCGGACATCCGTGGTTGCAGCTTGGCAATGATAAGATGAGCAAATCCAAAGGCAATGTGATTTATGCGGACGAACTTGCCGAGGTGTTCGGTGTGGACGGCGTGCGGCATTATGTCCTCTCTGAAATGCCCTATGCCGCTGACGGCAGCATCACATATGAAACGGTTATCTCTCGGTATAATACGGATCTTGCAAATAATCTCGGTAATTTGGTCAACCGTACCATGGCGATGACCAAAAAATATTTTGACGGCGTGATTCCAGCACCCACGCAACCTGCCGCACCGGATGACGATCTACGCGCCACAGTGGAACATGCAAAACAGATTTTGGATGATTGTATGGATACCTACCATATTGCGGATGCAGTGGATGCGGTATTCGGGATATTCCGGCGTGCTAATAAGTATATTGACGAAACCACACCTTGGGTGCTTGCAAAAGACGAGACAAACCGTGCACGGTTGGGCACGGTGATGTATAATCTTTTGGAAACCATCCGCGTCGGAGCAATTCTACTGACGCCGTTTTTGCCGGATGCCGCTGAGAGCATTCTGTCTCAGTTGCAGACCGATGCGCGTACAGCGGATTTCGGTGCCTTGAAAGCCGGACAGAGCATCGGAGAAGCCAAAGCTCTGTTCCCGCGGATTGATGAGGAAAAAGTCTTGGCAGACTGGAACGCAAAAGTGGCACAGCGCGCGGCGGAAGCCGCCGCGGCAAATGCCCCTGTCCAAGCAGAGAAGCCGGAGGGCGTTGCACAGATCGGCATTGACGACTTTATGAAAGTGGAACTGCGTACTGCACAGGTGATTGCCTGTGAACCGGTACCGCGGGCAAAGAAGCTTCTGAAGTTGCAACTGGATTTGGGATATGAAAAGCGACAGGTCGTATCCGGCATTGCAAAATATTATCAGCCGGCGGATCTGATTGGTAAAAAACTGATCGTGGTAGCCAATCTTGCGCCTGCAACGCTTTGCGGTGTGGAGAGTAACGGCATGATCCTTGCCTCCGGCGAGGATACCGTGCGGGTGGTGTTCCTTTCTCCCGATACGCCGCTTGGTGAGCGGGTGCGCTGAGGAAAGCACTTGTGGAAGCTGAAATTTTTGATTCTCACGCCCACTATGACGATGCCCGGTTTGACGAAGAACGGGATACGTTGCTTGCAACCTTGTTTGCAAACGGCGTCACGGGCATTGTCAACGTCGGAACCAATCCGCAAACCATTCGTTCCACGCTCTCTCTTGCGCAGACCTATCCCGCCTTATATGCTGCGGTAGGATTTTATCCGCACGAGACGCACCATTGCACCGACGCGGATTATCTTTGGCTGGAAACGATCCTGCAACATCCCAAAGTGGTTGCGATCGGGGAAATCGGTTTGGATTTTCATTATGACGACGCACCCAGAGAAGTACAGCTTGCCGCTTTTGATCGACAGATGCAGTTGGCACAGAAAACAGGGTTCCCTGTTGTCATTCATGACCGCGAAGCGCACGGCGCGTGTATGGATATGGTGCGCCGTTATCCGAAGGTGCAGGGGGTATTTCACAGTTACAGCGGGAGCGCGGAAATGGCAAAAGAATTGATTGCACGCGGTTGGATGATCTCTTTTTCCGGAAGTGTAACGTTCAAAAATGCGCATCATCTTTGGGAAGCCGCACAGGCAGTTCCGTTGGAAGCGATGTTGTTGGAAACGGATGCGCCGTATCTTGCGCCGGTACCGATGCGCGGCAAGACCAACCATTCGGATTATATCCGCTATACAGCGGAAAAAATCGCACAGTTAAAAGATCTCCCGACAGCGCAGGTTCTGACCGCATGTGCGCAAAACGCCAGACGTTTTTTCAGATTGCACGGATAGACGATTGGGAAGCGGAGGCAGATCATGAAACGTACTTATGAAAAAGAACTTCCGGCAGACTATACGGAAGTGCAAATTTTGGATATGCGAACAGATAAAAAGCTGATTGTATGGCTGAATGTGTTCAGCATGGTTGCGGCAGTGTTGATTATTGTCGGCGGCATGGTATATTTGGCAAAAAAATTTGAACATATCCAGTCATTTATTTTTTCTTACCGGCATTTTGTGTTCTTGCTTGTGTCGTTGTTTTCCTATGTGATCTTGCATGAGCTTACCCATGGGGTGGTATATAAACTTCTGACCGGACACAAGCTGACCTTTGGCTTTTCTTTTGTGGCGGCATGGTGTGGCGTTCCGGATATTTATGTTTATCGTACGACTGCCATGCTTTCCTGCGCGGCGCCGTTTGTGATTTTTTCCATTGCGCTTGCATTGCCGTTTTTCCTTTGTACCACAGTGGGTTGGAAGATGGCGTTTCTGATTCTGTTTGCGGTGCATTTCGGCGGATGCGCAGGAGATTTGTACGATTTGCTTTTGTATTTCACCAAATACCGCAGTCCCGTCACGTTGATGCGGGATACCGGACCAACGCAATATTTTTATTTGCCGCGCACATAAGCGATTCCCGCGCATTGTCGTTTTTTCGGCATGTGCGGGATTTTTCAGATCAATACAAAAGGAGTAGCTATGGGACAAAACCGATTTTTCATCGCTGACGGAATTCTTTACTGGTATGATGGCGAAACCATACGGGAAATGAAAAGCGGTGTGACAGAACGATATATCAATCATTTACAGGAGCAAGCACAGCGAAACGAGTGGAAAAAGACAGGATCCGGCGCGGTGTTTATGGGCGTGGCGGAGCCGTCTGCGGATCTGGCACAGCAGCTTGCCGCAGTGGATGCCCGTGCGCTTTGCATCGGACTGTATGACGGAACGCTTTTATATACGCAAAAGATCGACGATACTTCCGGAATTTATCGGAAAAGCACGCCGCAGGATCTGAACGAAGGCGTACTGCTCAGTGACAGCAATTACAACTATCGGGAATTCGCGGTTTGGAAAGATCAACTGGCTTTCACCGCGGCATACGGAATGCAGTGCCATGTGGGACTGTATTCGCTGACCGGAAAGGAAGAAACCCGCTTTGTAACGGAAGGCGACAGTTTTGAACAATATCCCGCGTGGGAGGCGGACGGAAGCCACCTTTGGTTTTCCAGCGCAGGCGTGGCAAAAGCCGACGCCGTCCAAGACGAATCTGCCGCCCCGCAAACGCCGTTTGGAGCACGGATGCCGTATCTGCCGCCCGTTTTGGGACCGTCCGCCCTTTGCAGATTGCAGGTGGAGAGCGGAAAAATGGAGGAAGTGCTGTCCGATTCCGCATATGATTTTCTGAAAGGAAAACCGGACGGAGAAGGCGGCTTTTATTACATTCGCCGCCCCTATCAGCAACCGAAATCCTTTTCGCTTGGCGGCTGTCTATTGGATATTCTGTTGCTTCCGGTTCATCTGATTTTGGGGATCGTCGGATTTTTCAACTTTTTCACGATGTTGTTTGCAGGCAAACCATTGTCGAACAGCATCGGTATGACCAAACAGCAAGATCCCAAGCGGGTGATTCTAGAGGACAATCTGATCTCTGCGGACAAAGAACTGCGGAAAAACCGCCGCGATCCGAATCCGGGTATCGTGCCGCGGGAAATGGAATTGCGGCATCATCTGGCAACCGGGGAAGACCGGTTGATCCGGCGCGGGGTGATTGCGTATACGCTGCAACCGGATCAAAGCGTGATCTTCTCCAACGGTTCCGATCTGTTACAGATCGATCGGGACGGCAAGGAAACGCGTATCGTCAAAGCACCGCATATTGTGGATGTCATTTGATTTTCCATGCGGAAATGGAAAAAATAGAAAGGAGAAGCCCATGCAGACGTCAAATGTGCGGATTCTGCTGCGCAGTAAAGTCGAAGAATTGCCCAAAGAGCCAAACGAAGCTCCGCAAAAATATTGCTATCGGACAGAAGCTGTTTTCGAAGAACACGACGGACAGTATGTGCTGATCTATCCGGAAAGTGCCGCAGAGGGAATGGAGGATACCGTCACCACCCTTGCGTTTTCCAAAACAGAGCCGCCGTTTGCGACCTTGTCCCGCAAAGGTAAGATTCATACCACGCTCGCATTTTCCACTGCGCACAGACGGCAGGACTGTACCTATGATACGCCCTACGGTTCCTTTGATTTTCAGATTGTCACCGAGGAACTGCGGTTTTTCCTGCATGAAAAAGGCGGTACCATGCATTTGGTTTACCGGATGGAAACAAACGGGCGACCGATGCAGAAGAATACCCTTTCTTTGTTGATTACACCGTTTTCGGAGGTGTCGCAATGAATCTGACCGTTTCTGATTTCAAAAATCGCCTCAAAACCGATCCCGCGGGCTTTTATCTTTTTTATGGGGAAGAAGCCTATCTGAAACAGCATTATCTGCAAGCGTTGCGAAATGCGGTTCTGCCGGATCCCGCGCTTGCCACGTTCAATCATATTCGTTTGGACGCAGATTCCTATTCCCTGGACGCCTTGGAGAAAGCGCTGGAATCGCCCCCGATGTTCAACCCCTGCAAACTGGTGGAGGTACATGAACTTGCGTTTTCTGCTTGTACGGAGGAGGAGATTGAAAAATTGCTTGCGCTTTGCCGTGCCTATCAACAGGATGCCGGCATTGCGACGGTGTTTTTTTGCGAAGAAGGAGAACTGGACGCAGGACTGCCCAACCGTCCCACCAAATTGTTCAAACAACTTTCCGAAGTGCTGTTTACCGTGGCGTTCCCAAAAGAGACGCCGGCGCGTCTTTGCCGTTGGATCGGACAGCATTTTGCGGCAGAGCAAATCGCCGTCACGCCCGCGTGCGCGGAACAAATGCTTGCTTATTGCGGACGGGATATGTGCGTCCTTTCCTCGGAAATGGAGAAACTGACCGCCTATCTCAAAAGCCATGGGGAAAAGGAACTGCAACCGGAGTACATTCCGTTGGTCTGCGCGCATAATCTGGAATATGATACGTTTGATTTTGCAAACGCCATCTTGGACGGGAACCTGACGCGCGCCTTTGAGATTTTTGCGGACCTGAAAGCACAGCAGCAAAAAGCGGAACTGATTTTCGGCAGTATCTCTCGCGTTTATTGTGACCTTGCCCGTGTGCGGACGTTACTGGATGCCGGCGCAGGGCAAAGCGAGATTGCCCAGCAGCTTGGCATGCATAGCTATAAAGTGCAGTTGTACCAGCGCAAATGCGAAAAAACAAATCTCGTCAAGCTCGTGCGTGCTGTGGACTTGTGCCAGCAGACAGACGTCAAACTCAAATCCAGCTCCATCGATCCGTATATTCTGATGGAGCGGGTGATGATCGCGGTTGCCACCGCATAAAGGAGCAGTATGGCAGAGGAAAAGTTGCACATTCCGTACCCGATCATCGTGGAGGGACGCTATGATAAGATCAAACTGGATGCCTTGGTCTGCGCGAAAATTCTTGTCACAGACGGCTTCGCCGTCTTTCGGGAAGCGGAGAAGGCAGCCTACTTCCGGCGGCTTGCCGAAAAATCCAAATTGATTATTTTCACCGATTCCGATGGCGGCGGCAGAATCATCCGGAATTATTTCAATCGCCTGCTCCCGCAAGACCGTCTGATTCATCTGTATACGCCGCAGATTACGGGAAAAGAACGCCGCAAAGCCGCGCCGTCCCGTGCCGGATACTTGGGTGTGGAGGGCGTGGACGCGGCAATTTTGCGTCGTCTGCTGGCACCGTTTGCCGACAGCGCCGCACCCCTTTCCCCAAAAACTTCTATCACCAAGCAGGATCTGTATGCGTGGGGACTTTCCGGTGTAACGGACAGCGCGACAAAGCGGAAAGCGCTTGCACAGGCTTTGGATCTGCCGGGAGACTTAAGCGCGAACGCCTTTCTTTGCGCATTGAATCTTTTGTATTCCAAGGAGGAGGTCGAAGCCGTGGTGACGGAAATCGGTTCCGGTCCATGCGCCCCCTCCCAAAAAGAAACCCTCTGATTTTTCCTTCGAAGAAGCCTGACGGCTTCTTTTTTTATATATTTCTTGCATTTTGAGCCGGCGATTGCGTTTAGAACCGCCTTCTCGTTTGTCAAATCTGTCTTTTTTTTTTTTTTTTTGGTATAATTTTGTTTTCTGTTGTTGCAATTAGAATGTGTTTATGTTATAATGACAATAGTTTATACGATTCTCAAATTCACTTTCACCATTTTATACAAATCATGAGAAGAAATTGAAAAAAGCAAACTGGTTTTGCAGCCGGTTTTCCCTTACTTCTGACGGTAAAAAACAGAACGAAATGCATTTTGCATCGCGTTTTTATATAAACAAGCCGATTTGAAAATCTGTTTTTGCCAAATCGGTTGCGAAAATAAGGAGGAAAAACGATGAAAACAACGCACAAAATCCGCATCCTTGCTTTTTTGCTTGCGCTTGTCACCGTGGGATTACTGTTGCCGTTCGGCACACTTGCGCTCACGCTCACCCAAGGGGAAACGACAGAAGCGCAATATCTGCAATCCCTTGCAGATTCGTATATCACCGTTGGTGACACCATTTATGCGCCCGATCTGTCGGCGGGCGTTCCGAAAGAATGGGATGCATCCAACACGGAAAATGCATTCTTGTGGAATTACAACAAGGGGACCCAATCCGTGGCGGCAGAAGAAGGCGGCATTCGTTATAAGAGTGCAAATTGCGGACACATTTTGCTGTTCACCACGCCGAGCGCGGAAAATTATGTGTACACGGTGCATTTTACTGCGAATGCGGTTGGCGGTTCGTTCGGCATCGTCACGGAGCAGCAATATAATGAATCGGAACCTGCAAAAGGATATGCGCAGGAATTCTATTTGTATCCCGGCACAGACGGTACTGTAAAAATGGAGTACCGATATAACAATGTCAATGTTGGGGTGAAAGAAGTGAAAGGCTTGCACTCCATCCAAAATATCGGAGATTCCTTTACCATGACGGCATACCATCTCAATGGGCAAACCCATTTCTTCTTGGATGGTGTCTACTTTGGTTCCTTTACCGATAAAATATCCACCCTTGGCAAAATCGGTTTGTATAATTGCAATGGTAACACATTGATCACCAGTGTGGAAGTAAAAGAACTGGAGCAAGGGGTTCCCCCGTATACGCCGAGCTTTGCCTGCAATTCCGATTTCTCCATCGGCAAACTCTTGGACAGCTATGGATTCGCCAACATGGCGGATGGTGTGCTTCCCAGCGGTTGGGATAAAGATCATACCAAATATAATAGTTTCCGTTGGGGATCCAGCAACGAAAAACTGAATCTTGCGCAAACGCAAGACGGTGCTTTCCGGTTTTCCAGTGTAAACGGCGACTTCTATGTTACCTTACCGCAGCCGGAAACGGAGAACTATGTCTTTACCGCAGAGCTTTCTTTCATAAAATTAGATGGTGCGTTCGGACTAATTACCGACTTGAGTACCACCGGCGCGGTGGAAAGCAAGATTTACGGGAATGGTGAACAATGTGTGTGTATCCGTCGTCACAGTAAGGACAATCCGACGGCTACCGATAAAGGATTTGCTTTTGCGATCGGGGATACATTCCGCATGACGGTGTATCATTATTTCTATATCAACGATACTTACATCACCTCCGCCGCGGATTTGGGGACGACTGCCGGAACCATCGGCTTCTATTCCTGCAATTCCAGTGTGGCAATCGAAAATGTGGAAGTGTACAGCGTGGTTGGGATCCGTCCGGCAAATCTCGACTATTATAACACATCGGATAAACTGTATTCCTCTGATTTTGCCAAACTTGCAAATGGGACGGTACCGGAGGGATGGAACTTCAATCCCGATCTTTCGACCTCTTTCGGATGGAATAAGGGCGGTTCCTTTGCCTTTACAACGACGGAAATTCGGGA
>ERZ808278.565-NODE-565-length-22694-cov-3.933036_pt1 | contig 22694 bp, 7 predicted proteins | sample MGYA00521239_ERZ808278 | MGnify/ENA primary metagenome ERZ808278 (study PRJEB31516, sample SAMN03275600) | gut metagenome | biome: mammalia-associated habitat; material: feces | host: Papio cynocephalus | place: Kenya | collected 2012-07-17 ... | reverse complement strand
CTATAAGGCTATAAGTCGATTATTGAAGCTTTTTGTTGTTTTTTGCCGCGAGTTTTTTAAGTGTTGCGTTCATTGCAAAATGCGCGCAGACTCCCGAGACTAACCCCACGAGCAACCCTCCCGCAACGTCGGACGCATAGTGAACGCAAAAGTAAATTCTCGTGAATCCCATAACAAAAGGAATGAATAAAAACGCCCACGAGAACTTTTTGTTGAACGATAAAAACAACGCAACCGAAAATGCCGCGGCTGCCGTCGTGTGTCCGGACGGGAACGAGTAACCGCTTTCTTTCATCGAGCCGGCTTTTTGCCAAATCTCGAAAAATCTCGAAGTTACGTCGGCGTAAGGTCTCGGGCGAGCCACGACGTTTTTCAAAAGCAAATTCGTGAGAAGAAATCCGAAAAATAATGCCATACCGGCTTTCAGTCCTGCGAATCTCGTTTTTTTGAAAACGGCAAGAATTATCGACGCGACGATAAAAATCGCGCCGATTGTTCCCGAGAGAGTTATTATTTTGAAAACGGCGGTTAAAATGCCGTAACCGTCGTTCATTGACGCGGCAAATTCCGCAAAAGCCAAGTCAATCCGTCGTATAAAATCCATATGTAATTCTTTGCCTTCGTAAGGTCAATCAAAATGCAAAAGTCGGGCTATAAGTCGATTAACGTCGGATTTTACCGCATCATAAATCGACTTTTTTCGCAAAATCCGAAGTTTAAGACTTCATTTACCTAAAAGCCTAAAACCCGAAAAGCGGTCAGGAAACGTCGTAAGCCGTTTCGAGGGCGATTTCGAGCATGTTCGTAAACGCCCTTTCCCGCTCCGTTGCCGAAAGATTTTCCTCGGGGTAAACGTAGGAATCGCTCACGGCGCAAATGCACAGCGACTTTTTTCCGAGCCTTGCGGCGTTGCAGTAAAGCGCGGCGGACTCCATTTCCACGCCGAGAACCCCCATTTTAGTCCATTCGAGCCCCGAATTTCCGTCGTTATAAAAGGTGTCGGAGCAGAGAACGTTTCCGATTTTGAAATTCACGCCCTTTTCCTCGCATTTTTCCGCGGCTTTTTTTGCAAGTCCGAAATCCGCGATGGGGGCGAACGTTCCGGGTAGTCCGTATTGTTTTGCGTAATTTCCATCGGTGCATACGCCGAGAGCGATAACCACGTCTTTCGCGTGTAAATCCTTATCGAAACCGCCGCACGAGCCGACTCTTATTACGTTTTCAACCCCGTAAAACTTAAAAAGTTCGTAGGAATAAATCCCCATCGAGGGTTGTCCCATTCCCGAAGTCATAACCGAGATTCTTTTGCCTTTATAAAAACCCGTGTAGCCCAACGCTCCGCGCACTTCGTTGACGAGTTTTGCGTTTTCGAGGTAATTTTCGGCTATGAATTTCGCTCTCATCGGGTCTCCCGGCATAAGAACGGTTTTGGCAAAATCTCCGTTTTTTGCGCCGATATGCGGCGTGGGCGTGAGGGGTTTTGCGGTTGGGGCAGAAGCGTCTTTTTTCGCAGTCGTTAAAACCATTGTCGTTTCCGTTAAATTATTCATCGATTTTTCCATATTTTCCTCTTTGGGAAATTATAACACAAAACGGCGATTTTTACAAGCCTAGGGATTTCATTTGTCATCACTAATTTTTTTTCGCCGATTGCGCGTGTGAGCATACGTTCAGCCGTAAAACCGCACAAAAATATGCGTTAGGATTGCATAAAAGGCGATTTTATGCAAAAAATGCGTGATTTCGCCAATTTACGACCGTGTTTCCGTATATTTTAATGTATAAAATTTGCTTATACCTATTATAAAATAATGAACGAACAAACCGTGGCGCGTAAAATTGACAAGGAGTGTTTTTTGTGATATATTGTATAATGGTTTCTTATGTACTTCAAAATAATATAGTATAAAGTATAATATATGGCATCGCACGGTTACGGCGTGGCGCAGCGACAAAACCGAAAGGTTGCAAAACGATAGCTAAAAAGCTGCAAAACGATATGTAAAACGCCAAAGCTACTAAACGATAAAGTGGCAAAACGATATGCAAAACGCAAAACTGCTGAACGATAAAACGGTAAGACGATAAGCGTTAAAACGCCGGAGCGTCTGCCGGTGGCAACGGATAACGCGTAACGGATAGCGCATTTTAAAAGCCGCGATTGCCAATACGATAAACGCAAGAAACAAAGGCAAAAGAACAACAAACGAAGGCAAAAGACAAGGAAAGGAGTAAAAATGCGAATCAAGATTATTTCTGCTATAACCGCATTGTTTATGATGTCAACCGTTCTCGGCGTGGCTCTTACGGCCGACGGGAAAGGGTACGTCGAGAAGCCGTCGCAATCGCAAACGACGGATTCGTCGACGAATACCGGCTCTTCTTCAACCGCGCTCAACGTGGTTAAGTATAACGGAAAACTTACGCAAGAGCAGGTTATGTCGCAAATCAAGGCGCAGTATCTTATCGAGAACGGCGGTTACAAAGATACCGACGAGGTTGTCGCTATGGTAGCCGTCGACGGCGAATCGCTTATCGAAACGTTCAACGACGGAAAGACCGCGGCAAAATCGGTTGCGGAGTATGCCGAATCGTTCTCGGGCGCGGTTCAGGAAGCCGAAATTCTGAAAAAACAGAACGAGGTTATTTCGAGGCTTAAAGCGAGCGGGCTTATAACGAGCGTGGAGTATAATTACACCACCGTTACCAACGCTTTCGCCGTGAACACCGTTTACGGAAACGTGGAGGCGATAGAGAAAGTTGCGGGCGTCAAGTCCGTGGCTCTTTCCGATACTTACAACAGGGTTGAGGAACAAATGACCGATTCTTCGTCCGAGCCGAAAAACGTGGTCGATATTGAAGATACCGGTATTTATAAAAACACCAGCGACTATACGGGACTCGGAACGGTTACCGCCGTTCTCGATTCCGGTTTCGATATGAGCCACAGCGTGTTTGAAAACGATTACGTCGGCAAGGAAGATAAGCTCGTTATCGGCAAAAACGGAAGCACGGACGAACTTTCGGTTAAACCCGTCGAAGGCGGAGTCGTAAAACTTGCCGACCTCAAAGCGGGACAAACGACCAAAGGGCTTCAAGTAAAGGACGTTTATTACAGCAAAAAAATACCTTTTGCTTACGATTACGCGGATAAAGACGCGGACGTTTTCCCTTACGACAGCGAGCACGGAACGCACGTTGCGGGCATAATCGCAGGTCAGGACGACGAAATCAAAGGTATTGCGCCGGACACCCAGCTCGTTTTAATGAAAGTTTTCCCCGACCTTGACAGCGGCGGAAAGACGGAGGTTATCATCGCCGCTTTGGAGGACGCCGTAAGGTTCAAGGTGGACGCCATCAATATGTCGCTCGGCACGTCCTGCGGATTTGCGAGAGAATGTGACGACGACCCCGAAAAGCCGAACGTGGCTGCGGTTTACGATAACATCAACGAGAGCGGAATAAGCCTTATCACCGCGGCGAGCAACAGTTACAGCGCAGGCTTCGGCGGGGCGCAGGGTAACACGAATATGGTTACCAATCCCGATTCGGGAACGGTCGGTTCGCCTTCCACTTACGACGCGGCTTTGTCGGTTGCGTCCATCAGCGGCGAGCGTTCGCGTTATATCAAAACGAGCGACGGCAAAATGTTCTTCTATAACGAATCGAGCGACGTTCAGAAAGTCGAACAGAACGACTTCTTTGCAGAACTCGTCGATTATCTCGAAAAACTCGGCACGCCTCTTCAAGACGGTCAGAACGAGTTCAGGTACGTAAGCGTTTCGGGTTCGGGCGAGGACGTATGTTACAGGGATTTCGTCAACGCGTATAAGGCGGAAAACCCGGGTGCGGATACCGACGACCCCGAGGTTAAAAAGAAAATTCTTGCCGGCAAATTCGTTCTCGTGGAAAGGGGAACGAACAGCTTTGAAAACAAAGCGCGCGTGGCCGCGGAATACGGCGCGATTGCCTGCATTATATACAACAATATAGACGGCGACATTTCGATGTCGATGGGTAACACCTGGCATATTCCCACCATCTCCGTTTCGAGAGACGACGGAAGAGAGCTTGCGAAGAAAACGGAAGGTTCGCTTTTCATCTCCGCAGACTTCCTTGCCGGTCCGTTTATGTCGGACTTTTCGAGCTGGGGCCCCACTCCTTCGCTCGGAATTAAGCCGGAAATCACCGCTCACGGCGGAAACATCAAATCGGCGATTCCGGGAAAAGACGGCAACGGCAAATGCAGGTACGGTAAACTTTCCGGAACTTCGATGGCTTGCCCAAACCTTTGCGGAATAGTCGTTCTTATCCGTCAGTATCTTAAAGATAATTACGGCGACCAGCTTTCCGAAAAGCAGATAAAGAACCTTACCAACCAGTTGATGATGTCGACGGCGGGCATAGCGATAAACGAAGAGAACAATCCTTATTCTCCGAGAAAACAAGGCGCGGGACTTGCCGATATTACCAGAACTACCACGACGAGCGGTTATATAACCGTGGACGGCTCTGACAGAAGCAAACTCGAACTTAAAGACGACCCGAACAGAACGGGCGTTTACGAGATGAAGTTCAACGTCGTGAATATGGGCGAGACCGACATCGTTTACGATTTCTCGCTCGTAGGAATGACCGAAAGCGTTTCCACTTCCGACGATAAATTCGTTGCGGAAACCCCGCATATCCTCGGGAATTCCTGCAAAGTGGAATTCGAGGGCGGAAACGGCTCGGTGGACGGCAAGAAAATAACCGTTAAAGGCAACGCCGCCGGAATTAACGCAAACGACTGGAACAGCGTAAAAGTCAAAGTGACTTACACGCTTTCCGCAGAAGATAAAAAGTATATTGACGACCGTTTCCCCTACGGAATGTACGTCGAGGGCTTCATTAAGCTTACGAACGACGATTCCGAAGTCGTGAACCTCAACGCTCCGTTCCTTGCCTTCTACGGCGACTGGACGGAAGCTCCGATGTTCGATAAAACCTATTACGAAGTGGAAACCACCGCTCACGACCCGTCCGTCAGCGAAGACGATAAGGTTAAAGCGGATTATTATGCAACCACGCCTTACGGAAAATATTTCCGTAACTATATGATTCCGCTCGGCACGTATCTTTACGACGTGGACTCCAAATACGGCGGAGCAATCCCCGCAACGAAAGAGAAGATTTCCATTTCGGACACGTTCGGCGCGATAGACGGAATTTCCGTCGTTTTGGCAGGGCTTCTCCGCGGCGCGAAGCAAATGAAATTCACGCTTACGGATAAGGTTACGGGCGAAGAACTTTGGAGTCATATCGATTACAACGCGTTAAAGTCGTTCTCGCAGGGCGGCACGCCGCTTCCTTATTACGATTATCTCAAACTCGATTCGTCCTCGCTTCACCTCGTGAACAACAGGACTTACGAACTTAAAATGCAAGGCGAACTCGATTACGGCGACAAGGGTTACGCAAACAACAAGCGCAACAGCTATTCCTTCGATTTCGTTTTCGATAACGAAGCTCCCGTTTTAAAAGAGGTAAGTTACAGAAAGGAATACGATTCCGTCGATAAAAAGGACCGTTATTACGTCGATATGGTTATTTACGACAATCATTACGCAATGTCGATAAATCCCATCGTGTTCACGTCCAATTCGACTTACGCTTTCCTTGCCAAAAACCCGATTCCCGTTCTGAACGGAGTTAAGGGCGGCGACACCAAGGTAAGTTTCGAGATAACCGATTATCTCGACGATATTTTAAACGACGCAATGATTCCCAACGCGTTCGCCTTCTCGATAGACGACTACGCGCTCAACTCTAATATATATATTTGTCAGCTCCCCGGAACGAGAGGCGACTTCAAGTTCACGAGAACCGGCGAAAAGGACAGTTCCGAACTTCTTATTCTTCCAACGACGGAAGGCGAAGTCGTAGACCTTATTCAGTATCTTTACACCGCCGATTCCACGGTCGGCGAAAACAGGGAATACGCCGAGTATCTCGACCACCTTATCTGGACTTCCTCCAACGAAGATATAGTCGAAGTTAAGCAGGGTATTCTTAAAGTTAAAAAGGCGGGAAGAGCCACCGTTACCGTAACCGAAAAATGGGAAGGTAAGCAGGCGGTTATCATAATCAACGCCAAAAAAGCCGAGGAGAGCGAAAAAGTAGTTGCGGCGCTGGCTTCGTCGGGCGTGAAAGCTTCGGTTAGCGGCGACAGGCTCGAATCTTTGAAATTCTCGCGCTTCAAAACCGATTTCGCGTTTTCGAAAGCCGCGCAAACGAGCGATATAGGCAAAACCAACGACGTGAACTTCATCGGCGCGACGGGCGAAATAAAAATGTACCCCGGGGAGAAAATCACTCTTTACGAGCAGATGAAGCCCTGGTACGTTTCGGATAAATACGAACTCGTGTATTCCTCGTCCAACAGTAACAAGGTGTTTGTTAGCCAAGACGGAAAAGTAACCGCTCTGGCGGAAGGCTCGGCAACTATCAGGTTAAGAGCAAAGGACAAAACGACCGGTAAATTCTCGTCGATTCAGGCGTCCGTTTCCGTAACGGTAAAAAGCCCGTTCGTAATTGAAAACAGAACGCTTATAGCCTATAAGGGTATCGGCGAAACCATCGACGGCAAGGAAGGAGTCGTTAAGATTCCCGACGACGAAGGTATCCTTTATATCGATTCTTTCGCATTCTGTCTTTACACCACGGATAACAACGTCGAACTCAAAGAGGACGATTACGATTCCAACAAGATACCTTCCGACAATATATATATAAGTAAGGTAATAATTCCCGAGGGCGTTGAAGAAATCCGTAAATACGCGTTTTACAACTGCCCGAAACTCGAAGAAGTAGTTCTTCCTACGTCGGTGAAGTATATAAGGGAATATGCTTTCGCGCTCGATAAAAAGCTTACGACAATCGGCGTTTCGGACGGTAAAGGCAACGCCGTTGCCGGCGCGCTCCACGAAAACGTCATAGTCATCGGCGCGCAGGCGTTCAGAAAATGCGAAAAACTTGAAAAGATAGACCTTTCCAACGTTTACGCGCTCGGCGAAAGGGCTTTCGAGGGTTGCGCTTCGATAAAGGAAGTAAACCTCAAAAACCTTCGCAACACCGGAGCAAACGCCTTCCAGAACTGCACGAGCCTCGCTTCCGTCAAGATGAACGAGGACGGACATACGAAACTTTCAACCGCTATGTTCGTAAATTCCGGTTTGAAATCGGTTAAGATTTACGAAAAAACGGAAGTCCCCGCGTTCTGCTTTGCGGATTGTTACGATTTGAAGAGCGTTACGATTGCTAATTCTCTTTTAAACGTCGGCACGGGCGCGTTTTCGAGATGCGTTTCGTTGACGGATTTCAACTACGGAACCGGAGTTACGGTGGAATCGTTCGGCGCACAGGCGTTCTATAACGCCACGTCGCTTTCCAGATTCCGTTTGCCGGACGGCGAAACTAAATTCGGAAGCTATTGCTTCTATATGGACGAAAGCGACGAAGTTCTTACGGCGAAGTTCGGAAAAACCGCGCCGCAGAAACTTAAAAACAAATTTACCACGCTCGTACTCGGGAAAAACAGCAAAATAAGGTCGATTGACGGTTCAACGTTCAAAAATACCAAATTCTCGACGTTCGAGACCTCCGGAAGCAGTTATTATTCCACCGCAAACAACGGAAAAGTTCTCACTTCCAAGGACGGAACGATATATTATCTTGCCGCAACGTCGGCGATTCTCGGCAATTTAACCGTCGGAGCGAACGTAAAGGAAATATCTTCGGGTGCGTTCAGCGGAACGAACGTAACGAGACTTACGCTTACCAACGCGAATATCGTTATAGGCGACTACGCTTTCGAGGATTGCAGAAACCTCGTTTCGATAACCTTCCCGAAGAACGGAAAAGTCACAATCGGCAATTACGCGTTTGCGTACACCGCCGTAGCGACGAAGACGCTCTCGAACGGAGATACGGCTTACGATTATTCGCCGCTCACCGTTTACAATTTCGATTCGGTTAAAACTATCGGCGATTACGCTTTCAGGGCTTCGGGCGTGAAAACGGCTACGTTAAACCTTGAAAACGGCGCAAATATCGGCGAAGGCGCGTTCTATCAGTCCGGTTTGGAATCCCTTACCGTTAAAGTCGGCAACGGCGTCGATAAGGAAACGGACGGAAAGACGATTTCCGTTGCGGGCACGATAGGCGTAGGCGCGTTCAATATGTGCCAGAAGCTTAAAAAGATAGATTTCGACAGAGTGAGCGGAACGTCCGGAATGCTCGAATTGAGCACTTTGGCGTTTGCCCAAAACTCTTCGCTCGGCAGCGTAACGTTCGATAACGTTACCGAAACCATACCTTTCCAAGCGTTTGTCGGTTGCACGAGCCTTAACTCCGTAAAACTTTACGGCGTTAAGAAGATAGAGAACTACGCGTTTACGAACTGTTCTTCGCTCGTTGACGTGAAGTTTACGAAGGACGGCGAAGCCCCGACGTTGACGCACATCGGCGACGGAGCGTTCTCCGGTAACGACGTTAAGGCGGACGATTACGGCGCGCCTAAAATGACGAGTATTTCTCTTCCCGATTCGCTCGAATTTATCGGCGAAGGCGCGTTTATCGGCACGGGACTTTTAGAAGTAACAATTCCCGAGAAGGTCACTTTCCTTGCCGGTCAGGACAGCAAGGAAACCGATTCTTTGGATAAACCGCATTACAGCGGAAATTACGTCTTCTTCGCTTGCTCCGCGCTTCAAAAGGTAACCCTTCCCGCGTCCGTAACGAGAATAGGGCAGTATATGTTCAGCAGATGCGATTCGCTTAGAACCATAAACCTCGAAAACGTGGAATATATCGGCGATTACGCATTTATGCAAACGGTTGCGGAGAGAAGAGACGACGCGTCGGTTCTCGATAAAATCAAACTTACGAGCGTTAAGGAAATAGGCGAAGGCGCATTTCTTAACTGCACCGCTTTTTCAAGCGATATAACCGCGGAAAACCTCGTTAAAATAGGGGCTTACGCATTCAGATACACAAACCTTTCGGGTTTCTACGCTCCCGCTTTGGAAGAAATAGGCAACAACGCCTTCGAGGGAATAGAAAACGAATCGTTCACGAGATTCGTCGTCACCGAAAATCTTAAAAAGGTCGGCGAGGCCGCGTTCTACGGCTGTACTTATCTCGAAACGTTCACGGATTCTTTCGGAAACGGCGGAATGAGCGCAACCGTTAAATTGGGCGATAAGGCGGCGGTCGATAAAGGCTCGCTTTACACGAAGAACGAAAACGGAAAATGGCAGCTTACGGCCGTTCCCGCAAACCTTTCGGATATAACGCGCAGAACGGTGGTCGAGCTCAAAGTTATGGACGGAACTTACAGAATAGCGGCTTACGCCGCCGCAGGCAACAGGAATTTCGAGAATATCATTCTTCCCGAATCCGTCGCTTACGTCGGCAATTACGCATTCTATTACGGTTTGAGAAAGAACGAAAAGCCCAAGGGCGAACTCACGGTATTCTTCTCGTCGTATAAAGCTCCCGTGCTTGAAGATAACTACAATTCGACGTTATCGCTCAGCGAAAAGGCCAAGGCTTACGGAATACTGCACGCGTTCCCCGATATATACGGAACGGAACTTTACTATTGTAACTTTATAGGCTTGCTCGGAGAAAACGAACCCATTACGGTCGTGCTTCCCAAAAACGAAGTTCTCGAAGGTTACGATTCGCTTCCTTACACGGTTTACTTCGATATGGAGAACGCTATGAGAAGCGAGCATATCGCGATGAACACCAACACGGCTACGTTCATCGAAAACGCTAAACTCATTTCCGAGATTCTCGAAAGCGGAAAGATTACGCTTGCCGACGAAGCGACGATTGTAAACGCAACGTCCGCAATGAACGCCTCCGGGCAGAAAGAATTCTGCGAATCGTTCGGGCTTACCGAAGAGCAGTGGGAAGCTTACGAAAACGTAGTTCTCGAAGCCAAGGAAAAAGTAAGGCTTCTCAAAATGGAAAAAGCGTCCGCAAAACTTAAAGCGATAGAGAGCAAAATCAACGCTCTTCCCGATAAGTTCGAGATGGATAAACTCGAAGAGTTCCGTGCTCTGGCAACGGAAGTCGGCGCGCTTCTTCCCGAGGACAGAATCGTTCTCAATATGACGAAGTACAACGCATTCTATTCTTCCTTCGGCGATTATATTTTAAGCGCAGAGCAGGAAACCGACGCGCTGTTTGCGGCAACGAGTTACAGATTTAAGGAAACCGAAGAGGAGGAAACCTCCGCAAAAAATCAGGCTTCTTCAAACGAATCGTTACCGTTTGCCGGTTCGATAATCGGGCTGGCGATAGTGGCGTTTGCCAAAAGGTTCTTGTGAGGTGGAAGAGTATGAAATTGATTCTTGCTTGGATTAAGAAAAACGTAATAATCGTTGCGGCGGTTGCCGCGGTAGTCGTTGCAGCGATAATTTTAACGCTCGTGTTGACGCTCGGCAATTCCGCTTCCAAAATGAAGCAGATGTACGATAATTCGGTTGACGGCGTCGTTTCCGTCGAAAAAGTTGCCGAAATTAAGGACGGCGAATTCACCGCAGCGGAAAAAACGGAAAAGATAACTTTCGTCAGTGGCGACGAAGCCGAGATAGTAACCACCTCGAAGAAGTTGAACGAATTCAAAATGGAAACGGAAGAAACTTCTTCAACCGAAAAAGGAGTTATCGACAGAGCCTCGCTCGTGGCGGTAAATCTCGATAAGAGTTTGTTCGAGAAGGGCTATTCTTTCAGAGGAAACACTTTCAAAGGTAAGGTTTCCGCTCAAAACGCAAGACGGTTTTTCCCCGACGCCACGCTTTCCGTGGACGGAAATATAAACGTCGAGGTTGCGTTTAAAAGCGGCCGCGTTTCGACGATAAACTGTTATTATACGACCGGCAAAGGCCTTGCCGCGTCGCTTAAAATCACTTATTCTTACGGAGATTAAGGAGGAACGGCTATGAAAATAAAAAGAATATTATGTTTATTGCTTGCCGTTTCGATGGCGTTCGCGTTCATCGTGTCCTGCGGCAAACAAACCGAAAGTCAAACGACTTCTTCTTTCCCCGCTCCCGAAAATCTCTCCGTTGACGAAAACGGCGTGGTAACGTGGGATAAAGTTGCAAACGCGGTTATGTATTACGTCTATTACGGCGACGAACGCGAATTCGTTACGACCGAATCGTTCAAACTTCCGGACGCAAACAAAAAATGGACGGTTTCCGTTCAGGCGGTGGTTAAAACCTCCAACGGAACTTTCGATACGGAAAAGAGTGCGTCAATCGAATACGAGCCGTACGTCGCTCCGTTCAATCCGTCGGTCGTGCAGGTCGCTATAACCTGCGACGTGAAAACCATAAAAAGCGGCGCGACGGAATCGGGTAAAAACACGGCGAAATTCAAAGCGACCGTAAACAACGCGCAGGAAGGCGCGGATACTTCGGTCGAATGGAAAATAGTTTCGGGCAAAGAGCTCGTCGAATCCACTTCCACGAGAGGTAACGAATTTACCGTCGTGGCGGCGGACGACGTCAGCGGAGATAACGACGTGATAGTGGAAGCGACTTCCGTTACTTACCCCTCCGCAAAAGCCCGCAAGGCTGTGGAAGTCGTTGCGAAGCCGATGCTCACGCAGGCTATGCTCGACAGCGTTTCCGTTTCGGATAAACTCGGCTTCGAGGGTTACGTTTCGATAGACGTTTACGAAAGAGCGACTTCCGGAAGAGGAAAACTTTACACCACGCAGACGCTCACGATAAAAACGAGTATGAGCGGAGATAAGGACGAAAACCCCAAAACGAGAAACACCTGGTCGGCGGAATACGTAAACTCCAACGGCATAGCGCAGCAGCTTTATTGTAGAAAGGACTCTGCCGGCAACGCTTGCGAGATAGGCGTAAGCCTTATGAACGAGGAAGAACTTTACCCGATGAAGGACGACGACGGACTTACGTTAAGTTGGGAAGACGCCGGATTATACAACAACTTCAAAGGGCTCAGCGTTTCCGATTTCTATCTCGATAACGATAGTTGGCGTTACACTTACGACACCTCGAAAAACGGTTTCGATAAGGTTAAAAAGATGGTTGCTTCGGCAAACCCGTACGATTTCGACGCCACCAAATTCGAACTTATCATCGACGGCGACGAAATAATAGGTATTTCCGCGGAATCCGAGGATTCGCTTTCGGTTGTCGAAGGTTACGTTTCCGCGCAAACGCTTCGCGCCGCGTTCAACGCCGACGACACCGTAGAAGTTAAAACGATAAGCAAATTCAAAACTCTCGAAGAGTATAAAAACGACGTTGAATCGGAAGCAAGCCAAACGAGATACAAGGAGCTTTCCATTCTCGACGAAGCCGTTAAAAATATGAGGTCGCTCAAATCGTACACGGTTAAATTCACGAACGAGCAAATAAGCAATCTCGGAGTTCAAAGCAACAAAAAGACGGGTTACGACGAAACCGTAACGGAAAATTACAGATATTTCGTCCCGTGCGACGTGGTTGTCGAAAATAACCGACTCGTCAGGAACCCTCAAAAATACGGAATGTACGGCTATAAAAAGCTTAACGGCAGAACGGATATTTACAACGCGTTTTACGACGTTCGCAACAAGGATACCGCAAGCGACAGCCTTTCTTTCACTCCCACCAGAGCGTTCACGGACGGCTTCGATAGTTCCAAGCCTTCGTTCGAGTTCTCGCCGGAAATATTTACGGGTGTTATTCACACCGATTCCGAAGGTTACGACGAATATTATTTCTTCGTAGACACCACTATGTGCCGCGTTGCGACGACCTTCTATAAAGGCCTCGGCAACGACGACCAGTTGTTCGGTTTGTTTGCAAGCGTCGCTCGCGATACCTCCGGAAACACCATTTCGCCTTACGTCGTGGTTAAACGCGGCGACAACGGTAAATGGTATATCGAAAACACGGCGTTTTATTACGATATGTCCTATATGACGGGGCTTATTCAGATAGACTACGAAGATTACAACAAAGCTACGATAGATTCTAAAACGACGACCGCCATAAACGCTACGGCAACGAGAGAAATCCCGAACGGTTGGAGCAAGGTCGATATAACCGTAAACGACGGAAAGGACGACGAAAAAGAAAGATACGTTTCCGCAAAGGACTATATGTTCGGCGGCAACGGCGAAAAAGGATTTTTCGGAAACGACCTTTTCGCAATTCGCGGAGCGGAACTTCCGTTCTTCGGAGATAAAAACTGTCTTGGCGACACTTACGGTTTCGGAATGATTTCGTCTTTCTCGACGACGGACGTACTCGGAAACACCATAAAGCAAAACGCGGTGATGTTCTATTACGACGTTGCGCTCGATTTAGATTACACCATCGATTCTTCGCTTGAAAAGGTATATAAATTCCTCACGTCGAAGGGCTTCGTGAGAGGTAAGAACGATGTGTTCAAAAAAGGCAATCTTTGCGTAAGGCCTTTGGATAACTCGCTCGACCTTAACGTTTACGTCTGGACGGAAGAGCAGCTTGCCGCTCCGAAGAACGTTCAGATTTCCTCCGGCAAAGTGACGTGGGATAAAGTCGCCAACGCGAGCGAATACGCCGTTTTAATCGACGGTTTCGTCGTTCAGACGGTGAAGACGAACGAATATACGATTCCTTATTCGTATATGGACGGTAAATCTCACGAAATAACGATAGTTGCAAAGTCAAAAACGTACAGAGCTTCGCCGTATAGCGATACGGTCATATACGACGGCAAAATAAAGTAAACGATTCGATTATGCGGCTTCGGCCGCAAACCGAGGTAAAATAAAAAAAGGAGTACATTATGAAAAAACTTTCTAAATTAACGCGTAGCCTCATAGCAATGCTCGTTTGTTTCACGATGATTTTGAGTTTTGCTTCCTGCGGGAAAGAAGAATCTACCAACACCGACGGTAAGATTACTTTCACGATGGAAGTTTCAAAAGACGAAATCGAGAAAGGAAAAGACATCAGCGTATTCGGCCACGTTACCGGTTCGGAAAACACCGGTTACGATATAACGCTTAAAAACGTTGGCGATTCAAACGGCGCGGATTATATCGACGTAACCGGAAACGGCACGGTATTCACTCTTTCCGTCAACAAGAACGTTGCCGAAGAGATGAAATTTATCGTCGAAGGTCGTCCGGACGCAAACACCAAGCTTTCGCAAAGCAAAACCATTACGATTAAACCTAACGTTACGGGCGAAGTTACGATTGACGCAAACGTCGTATCCTCCAAGAGCGGGGCGCAAAAGACCTTTATAAGAAAGGGCGACGACGTCGAACTCAACGTTAAGTTAACCACTAAAAACTCGGATAAGAGCTACACCGTAGACGTTGTGAACCCCTCGGATATGGACGACCTCGTTACTATCGACAAAACTACCAACAAAATCACGGTAAGCAGAGACGTCGAGGAAAACAAAACGGTTACCATAACCGTAACTTCCAACGCTAACCCCGCGGCGAAAAAGTCGTTTGAAATCACCGTCAGACCTCCCAGAAAGGCAGGAAACGTCGGTAATCTTACGCAAGCCACGCTCGATAAGCTCGGCAGTCTTAAACTTGCCGTCGTCGGTACGCTTAAAGACATCGAAACCAGAAATAAGCAAACCACGACGAAAACTTACGAATTCAAAACTTACCTCGACGCCGACGGCGAAAAGCAGGAGCAGAAGGGTATTTACAACGATTACGTATTCTCCGAGGCAAGCTGGTACAGCGAATGGAACGTTGCAGGCAACAGCGATAACGTTCTTTCCAACACCTACGTCAGAGGCGACGACGGACTCGTTAAGAAAAAGTTCGTAAACAAGAACAACGTAGTCGACACCGAAACCGTAACGGATTCTTACGGCAACGAACTCACCTGGGATAGTCAGCGTTATTGGAACCACCTCGGTTACCTCGAACTTTCGCAGTTCGTTCAGGACGAAACCAACGAAAATCTTTATATTTACGATATGGAGTACGGCACGACCGATTACGATATTTTGACGGGCAGCACCACTTACACGCCGACCGAAGACGAATATCTTATGAAATTCCTTTCGTGGTCGCTCACTCCGATGCTCGACGTTCAGTTCTATAAGTTCAGCATCGAACTCGACGCCAACGGCAACGTTTCCAAACTTATCGGAGAAACTTACCAGACTAACCTTTACACCACCGACGAAGAGGGTAACCGCGAAGTTACGGGTTATTATTTGAGCGAAGTCGAAATGTCCGTCCTCGCATACGGCGACAACGTTTCTCTTCCCGAAATCAAACCTTACGAAGCTCCTGCTTCCGGCAAACCTGCGGAGAACTTCGGTTATCTCAAAAACGCTATCGACAGCCTTGCAAAGGTAGATACCAACAGTTACTCCTTCAAGATGAAAGAGACTCAAACCTACACGCCCGCATACGACCCCGACGATTACAACGTAAGCGGAGAGGACGTTCCCAAGTATGACGACAAGACGAGTACTTCTACGGCGTGGGACGGTAAAGTTCATACGAAGAACTTCGTTTCCGACACCGGAGATTTGGGATATATGGGTATCGTTACTCCGCAGGGAGTGCTTATTAACTCCACCGGTGCGTACAGCAACGAAGGCGGCGGATACCATACGGAAGTAACCGGTTATAAGCAGAACTCCGACAATACTTACGAATATTTTGAGTATTACGGCGGAAAACTCGTTGGTAAGAGCAGAAAAGACGGTAACGTTTCGAGTAGACTTCCGAAGTTCGACGTTTCGCCGTACATCTTCAATTTCTCGGGAATGACCGCGTATAGAGAAAACACGTCCACCGAGTGGATTTACTCTTATTCGCTTCGCGACGCAGTTATCATTCGTAGCGTTGCGGAAGAATTCTGCATTAAGGATTATGCGAGATACGCCACGGGCGACCTTGCAAAATCGTTCAGCGTAAACGTTTACGTCAACTGGAACACCAACGAAACGCGTCTTCTCGGCGTATCGTTCGCTTACAACATCAACGACAGTTATTACGGATATTATCACACCGAGTTCAGCAATTTCGGAACGGCTAAACTTCCCGACGATTTGTTCAGTTCGGCAAACTACGTCGTTAAGGAAAAACCGCAGTCTTGGAGCTACTTCACCAACTCCGAGTATTACGCTAATTCCAATATGAAGATGGGCGACGGCGAAACTATGACGGCGGAAAACCTTATCAACAAGGTGTTCGGAAAGAACGCTTCGGGCGTGAACGCCGCGGATTCGCTTCCTTCTCCCAAGGTATTCTCCGATTTGTTCTACGATAACTTCTCGTTGCAGATTTTCCACAATTACTTCAACTCCCGCGACAGAGGTTCGGACGGCGAATATATTTACAGACCTTCCGTGAGCTTCAACGTTTGGGTTGATTCGATAGAGCTCGACGCTCACAACGCCCTCACGCTCAGCAAGTACAACGCGATAATGGATAAACTTTCCGCCGAACTTGAAAAGGTCGGATTTACGAATTACGAGCAGGGTTATATTCTTAAAGAGGGTACTACCGGCAAGACGCGTCAGAGATGCTATATCAACGACGAAGCCGGCGACCGCGGAATGATTATCAGGGTTGAAAATATCGGATATAAGACGTTCTACGTCACTATGTACAACAAAGGAGATTGGAGTCCGACGAAATAATCGGTGGATAACAATTCCGATTATTAAAAAGGAGGATGCCCCGTGAAAAAATATCTTGCGGTGATTATCGCCGCGTTTATGACGATATTTCTCACTTTTGCGGCTACGTCCTGCGGTAAAAGCGAAACGGAATCGAAAGATTCCGTTTCGTCGGTTACCCCGATAGACGGATTAGAAGTAAAAGCGAAAAAAACAGACGTTTATTTAGCCCTCGAAGACGTGGAGACGTTTAATTACGCCTCTCTTTTCGAAATATACGTCGGCGGCGTGAAAAAAGCCGTTATGGGCGATTATATAAACAAATCCCAGATGAAAAAACAGCTCGGAACGTACGAGGTAAGTTGTTCTTACGGCGGGCAAACCGCGGTTTGCAACGTAACCGTCGTTGCGGAGAGAGAAGTTTTCATAGAGGCTTTAACGACGAAAATATCGGTTAAGGATTCGGAAATCCGCACTTACGATTACACGAAGCATTTCAGGGTGCTTATAAACGGAAACGAAGCGGAAGTAAAGCCGGAATATCTCGATTTAACCGCGCTTTCGCCCGAACCGGATACTTACGTTATAACCTGCAATTACAGCGGCGCAACGGCAAAACTTTGGGTTGAAGTTATCGAAACTCCTTTCTTTGCCGCGGCTTACGAAAGCGACGTTTACGTTTACGTCGGCTCGGTTGAAAAACTGGATTTAAAGTCGCTTTTCGGCATTTCCTTGTATAACGAGGAAGTCGAAGTAACCGACGATATGATAACCGGCGAGGTTAAGCCCGTTTTAGGCGATTACGAAATAAACCTTGCAATCGGTTCGAGAAAGGCAAAAACCACGGTACACGTCGTCGACAGGCATATTATAAAAATCGGCACGGCTTATTCCGAGTTGGATTTTTCGGTTGAAGAAGCTAAAACTTACGATTATTCGTCCGATTTCTATATTTTCGAGGACGGAGAGCGCGTAGACGTTAAATCGTCCGGCGTTTCGCTCGATAAATCGGGACTTAATAACCCCGTAGTCGGCAAAAGTTACGAGGTTAAGCTCACTTACGCTTCCGCCGACGGAAAAGGCAACGCTTCAAAGACGATTAAAGTCAACGTGAAAGAAGTCGGCGCGATAAAAGTAAACGTCGTCAACGCCGAAGTTTTCGGAAACGAGAACGTGGACGTGACGAAACTTTTCGAGGTTACGAAAAACGGTAAAGTAATTCCCGTAACGCCCGATATGGTCAGCGGAACGATTGATTTTTCGGAATCGGATTCCTGCAAAATTACGCTTACTTACGAGAGCGTGGTTAAAGTCGCCACGGTTAAAAAAATCACGGGCGTTCTGATAAAATGCCCGCGCGGAGAAGTGATTTCCGTCAAAAAGGGCACGGATAAGAATTCTTACGATTTCGCAGGCGATTTCGAGGTTTATATCAACGGCATAAGATTTTACGGTATAGACGCGTTTATAGATACGTCGTCCGTGAATTTTAACGTTATCGGAAAGTACGAGGCGACTCTCAACGTTTTGTATAACGACGCAAACGTGGGTAGATTAAATCCGAAATTTGCGGCTGCAAAAAGCAAAACGATAACCTATAACGTAATGCCGAAGGTTTACGAACTCGGTTATAAGGCGGACGTCGTCGAACTCGAAGACGGCGTTACGGAATATAACCCGTTGGACAACGTAGAACTTTACGTCGACGGATACGAGCAGAGTTTCACGACGAATCGCGGCAGCGTGAATTCGTTGACGACGTATTACGTCGTTAAAACCGCTCCCGATTTAACCAAATCCGGCGAGCAAACGATAGAAATCGAACTTTACGCAGGCGGGCTCGATTACGCGCCGATAACGGCGACTTACAAACTCGTCGTCAAAAAAGGCGCGGTCGTGTATGCCGAAGATACCACGGTGTTCACCGGCGACACGCTTTACACGCCCGATTTGTTCACTGTTTTCGATAACGGAACACCCGTAAAAGTAACTTTGGATATGATTACGGGCAGAATCGACGTTGACACCCCCGGGGTTTACGAAGTGGAATTGAACTATAAAGGCGTAAGACGTTCGTCAACCGTTTTCGTTCTTTCCTCCGATTTGCTCGGAACTTACAAAACCGCGGATAAAACCATAGAAGCCGAACTTGTAGAGGACGATGAAGGACAAGTCGTCGACGAAGAGAAGCCGTCGGTTGCGGTGGGCGATATGGTTATCGGGCACAATGCGGCAATCGACGTTCACGGCGTTTCGGCAACGAATCTCGAATTCAAGGATTACGGCTTCGATTTTGCCATTTCAAACAATAGGCACAAGGCGATTATAAACGACGGAATAGCGGTTTTGATTCCTTATAACGAATTGAGAATGAGCTATTACGACGACCGTCGCCCGCTCGTATATTTTAAGAGCGAAGTCTGGACTATTGCGGATACGATAGAGGCTCATTCTTCATCGGAGAAAAAGAGCGTTTATTCAAACGGCTATTCGGGAATTTGTTCCATTTATCTTTACAAGGTGAAGAACGTGGCGAGCGGAGAATTTAAGTGGTTCGCCATAAAAGTCAAGCTTGAAAGTTATATGGATAGCAATTACAACTATTCTACCGAATACGGTTTTGCGGACGTTTCCGCAAATCTTACGTCGAAGTCGGTCGGAGAATCGGAGACGGTTGCCATAGGCGAAGCCGGTTATCAGATAAAAATCGTTTCGAGAGGCGTGGCCACCTTCAATCAGCAGGCGGCAGGGCAGCCCTTCGAGAACAGAACGTTCTCGGGCACGGTAAACGGCTTGGAAGCAACTTTAACGATAGGCAGCGGAAAAGCTTCCTCTCTTACGACGAGCGGAGGCAAGATTTATTCGTTAGGGCAGTACGACGCAACGGATATGAAGTACGAGGCGTCTTCCTTAAAGTATAAAACCTTCACGACTTACGGTCTTAAAGTTGAAACGTTCAACAAAAAGAATTCCACCACGGAAGTAACCTACGTTGCAAAATTTAACGTTAATGAAGAGGATAACGAGGAAAAGAGGGTAACGCTCACGCCTTTCTCGTATAAATTCAAGCTTAATCTCGAAAACGGCACCTTCGAGCTTCTCGAAAAGGACGAATATTTCGGTTTATTCAGGTGCGCCGACGGAAAACTTATCTTCCTCGACGGCTACGGCAAAGGCGTTTTGGGTTTAACCGACGCTCTTTCCGGGCATTTCGGATTCGAGTATAGCGTTAAAGGCAACAAGATAACTCTTGCGTATTACGATAAGAACCGCGAACTTTCCGCGGCGCAAGCCACTCTTTTGGCGGACGAGTTCAAAAACGTTCTCACCGCGGAGGATATGGGCGACGAAGTTGCGAAGGGCGTTCAATTTGAAAACGCGCATATAACCAATGGCGCGTTGGTTACGATAGAAAGAACGGTTTTCCACAAAGGCGAAAAAACGGACGATATTTTGTCCGCAATAAAAATCGTCGGCAAAACCGGTGAATATACGGCAGCGCAAAAGGAAGCCACTTTCACTTACAATTCCAAAAAATATACCGTTGTCGATACGGGCAAGGTCGCGAGAAGCCTTTCCGTTGCGGGATTCTATTACGTTTCCGTAAATCTTAAAAACGACGACGGAACGCTTTCCACAAAGGTTTTCGCCATTCAGATTCTGGACGAGATATTTGAAACGGGCAAGGGCTTTGCGAGAGATTACGGCGAATCGATAAGTAAACTTACTTCCTTTACGATGAACACGTTCGGCGAAGTAGAATTCGTTTACGAAGGCGTTAAGTACACGGGGCTTGCCCACGCGAACGCCGACGGAACGAAACTTTACGTCACGGTGAACGCAATCGGTCACGATAGCGTAAAACTCACGGGAGCGGTGGATTCAAACGGTTTGCTTTCTCTTTACGGAGTCGCAAACGGCATAATCCTCAGCGAGTATTATTGCGTCGGCACGGTGAGATACGCAGGCAACGGCGAAATTCTCATTCGTTCGTTCCAAACGACGAGCGGTAACGTATTCTTCATTTCCTCGTCGCTTCCCGTTCTCGGCGAAAAAATCGAAATAACGACGAAGAGCGGAGAAAAGGTTTCGAGCATCAACTCCGGCGACGTTTTGAAGTTTGCTTATAACGGCAAGGAATACGTCGTTAAAATCGTCAATTTAAACGACGATAAAACGGGACTTTCGGTTTCGGATATGCTCGACGGAACGTATGAAACCGACGACGGCTCTAACACTCTCGTTCTCGACGGCTTCGGAAAAGCCACGCTCGGCAATGTAACCTGTGATTACACCGTGAGCGATAAATCCGACAACAGAGCGAAACTCGTTTTAACGAACTCCGCAGGACAGATTAAAATGGTGACGATAGGTATTGGCGGCGCAATGAAAGGTAAATTTACGGATAACGGCGCGCCGAGCGAAAGAATTCTTCGCGGAAAAACCTATTACACGGATATATCCGTCGGCGGCTACGAGGGCGGCACGGCTCGCGTTTCGCTTATTTTCGGCACGGACGGCAACGTTAAAGTGGGCTTCACTTATTCGGACAGCCAATATAACACGCCTTCTTACGTCGGCAACGGAACGTTCACCGTATCGGGCAAAACCGTTACGATTAGCGTAAACGGTTGTAAATTAGAGATGGCGGTTTCGGACGTCTGGACGGCTAATACCCTTATGGTGAAAAACGTTGTGGAATCGGAAAACTACGACGACGAGTACGGTCCTATTTCCAACAGGTTATTTAAGCTTGCTTAATAAAAGCGAATTATTGAAGTTTGCTTAAAAAAAACGAAAAAACAGTCGGCTTTGGTCGGCTGTTTTTTATTTTTACCGTTTTTCGCTTTGGTTTATATGAATATTTATGCGAAAAAATAGCGTAAATTGCATAAATATGCAAATGCAAAAACGGGCAATTCCATAAGAACAGCTTATGATAGCAATTATATAGAAAAATAATTGAAAAAATCGTTAAAAATTATTGATATTTTTTGAGAAAACGCACTAAAAACAGTAGACAAACGAACTCTCGGAGGTTATAATATACATTGTAAAATGGGTTATTTTACGTTGCGAAAAATTTAATTCGTTATTTTGCGGCTTTAAGGCTCGACGGAGTTTAAATTCCGCTCGGCCAAGCAGGTGAAAAAAGCATAAATAACGAAGTAAAATACGTATAGATAAACGCTTAACGTAAAACGCCCTTTTCAAAGTTTATAAAACGAGAAAAATTTTTTAGGAGGCAAATTATATGAAGACAAAGATAATAGTTTTATTATCTGTTCTTATCTTCGCGCTCGGAATGTTCATATCGTGCGGCGACCCGTTTACTTCGGAAACCCCCGATAGCACGAGCGAATCGGTGTCCGTCAGCGAATCGGTTTCCGCTTCGGATTCCGCTTCGGGTTCGACGTCCGAATCGATTGAACATACGCACGCCTTCGTTTTTGCGGAATGGGTTACGAAGCCCACCGTGGAAACGGCAGGTAAAGCGAAAATGAAGTGCAAAGCCGACAACGAAGAGAAAGAAGAAGACGTTCCCGCACTCGGCGATACCACCGTGTGGATAAAGGGAGCGGACGTTGCGGACGCTTGCGTCGGAGGAGAGGTTGAATACACTTCCGAGAAATACGGAAAGGTTAAAGTTTCGGTTGCTCCTCATCACGAACTCGGCACTCTCGTTTCCGCAAAGGCTGCAACCTGCACCGAAGAGGGAAACGTCGCTTATTATCAGTGCAGCGTCTGCAATAAGTATTTTGACGAAAACGGCAGTGAATTAACCACAGTCACCGTTGAAAAAATAGCTCACGATTTCGACGAACTCGTTGCCGCAAAAGCAGCAACCTGCGTTGCAACCGGTAACGTTGAATACAAGGAATGTAAGCTTTGTCACCATAAGTTCGATAAAGACGGCGTTCAGATAGAGAACGACGACGTAACCGTTGCCGTTGACGCTTCGGCTCACGATTTCGACGAACTCGTTGCCGCAAAAGCAGCAACCTGCGTTGCAACCG
>ERZ808278.563-NODE-563-length-22713-cov-3.376688_pt1 | contig 22713 bp, 22 predicted proteins | sample MGYA00521239_ERZ808278 | MGnify/ENA primary metagenome ERZ808278 (study PRJEB31516, sample SAMN03275600) | gut metagenome | biome: mammalia-associated habitat; material: feces | host: Papio cynocephalus | place: Kenya | collected 2012-07-17 ... | reverse complement strand
TGGGTTGAAAAATGTGGCTCTTTGAAAAAAAGATGAACATATAGTCTGCTCTCATGTGAAAGCATGAGCAGTTCATAAAAGAACGGCATAGAATTAACGACTCTATGTGAACATTAGGCGCACAAAATCTGGCATGGGCGGCTGCTTCTGCGGCAACTGTATCCCTGTCTGGTAAGGCACTGGCATACTCTGATACTGAATCTTGCGAGGTAGACCCAGTATATGGTACTATGACTCAAGAGATTTTTGGTGCAGATTGGCGTGATGAAGTCTATGCCATTGCAATCGAAAATCCAGACGTAGACCTTGCACAGAATGGAACTGAAACTCTAATTGTTCGTGCTCTGTTTAAGGGTGCGGTTGCTCCACAGCGTAAGGACAATGCAAACTTTACTTTTGCTATTGAAAATGCTCCTGCGTCTACCGCAACTGGCACTACTGTTGGTGCTAATACTGGTATTGTAACCGCTGGTACTACTGACGGCACAGCTATTGTGTCTGTAACTCTTACCAACTATCCAAACGTACCACCCGCATATGCTACTGTAACTGTTGGTTAATCTAATAGGGAGGAAGGATAATTCCTTTCTCCCTATTTTTTATTATTACAGGAGGGTAACTTATGTGTGAATATACGAATGGCAATACTTGTAAAGTAACCAATTCTGTTTGCCCTTATATGGTTTATTGTGAGAAAATTCAAGGATATAAACCGTCACGATATATGCCTGATAATTGCCCTCAGAAAGTAAAGGCTAAAATGCCAGCAGGGTATAAACGGGTTATTCAAGAACGCAAGGGTAAACTCTATATTGAGATTGACGGACAAGCCATTGTTGTTAAGAATCCTTTTGACCATGTACCACTTTATGTAAAAACAACCAAACTAAAGAATGGAACATGGCGAATTAAAGAATAAGGGGGTAGCTATAATGGCAGATGATATTGGTATCTTATACCATAAGGTTAATGACCTTACAGGTCGTGTAACCGAACTTGAAAGCACCCGTCCGTTTTTACAAGAAATGATTGAACGTGAAGTTCGTGTTAGTGAAAAGTTGGATGAAACGCTGAATGCTGTCCAAATGTCTATGGTTCAAATGAATGCTAAAATGGACGAGCAATCCAAAGCGATTGAGCAATTGCAGAAAAATTCAACTGAATCTAATAAAACACTGAATACACGTTTAGACGAACTTGAAGAAAAGAACCACTTTGATTTTGTTTCTTATATCAAAGCTAATTTGCCTACTATTATTGTAGTGGGTGCATTGGCGGCGGCTTATTTTCTTAAAGGTCTAAAAATTTAACGAAAGAAAGGAACTGAAAGGAAATGGCAATTATTCCAGAAAAGAAAACTGTATATCTTGAAGAATATGGTATTACAGTTAATCGCTATCTGACTTATGCCCAGATTCAACAAATTGTCGAAGCAACTATGAAATTTCACACATGGGCTGAACGTCAGCAAAATATTGATATGCTGATGCTTGTTCATGCCACGGATATGAGCGTAGAAGAAATTGAGAAGCATACGCATGATGAACTGATACAATGTGGTCTGATTGACAAGGTTGTGCTGAATATCGAAAATATTTGGGATATTAACAGCGCACTTGAATATCATGAATCTACTCAGCGTGCACTTGCTCAGATTCTTGCTGAAATTAACAAGGTTATGGATACACCTGTTGGCAAAAACGCTGTACAGAAATTTGCACGCAAGGTAATGAATAATGCCGACAATAACGAGCATTGAAGGATTGATGGCGGTATGTGCTCCTGCGATTCAAAGCGCGTTAAAGTATACAGTTGAAAAGATTAGAGAGAAGAATGAACAAGTTGTCAATCAAATTGTTTATGCTATTTATCAACCGCAAAAGTATCCGCGTACCTTTGAATTAAGAGACGCTTGGAAAGACGAAGTAGAATCGTCTGGCGCACATGGGCGCGCAATTTTTGAGTATGACCCAAGTAAGATTAGCGCACATTCTGACTTAACAGGTGAAGCCGTTCCGTATTTGGCAGAAATTGTCTATCATGGCTTAGCTGGATATTTGTATGGTGAGGGTGTGTGGACACAGGCTCGTGACGCTTGGCAAGCATTGTTAAACGCTTGTGGTGAAGAAACGATTGCTGAGTGGTTTTATCAAGGTTGCCGACAAGCTGGATTGCCAATAGAAAGAGTATAAGGTTTAGTACAGAATTGAGGATAACTATGGTTACAATGGGTTTAGATGCAAGTTCTACTGCGGTAGGATATAGTGTCTTTGACGGTACTAACCTTATTGATTATGGGTGCTTTAAGCCGAAAGGAAATGACTGGCGCGAGAGGATTAAGCAATTCGCGCCTTTCATTAAATCTAAGGTGATAGAGCATCAAGTTGATAAGGTAATTTTAGAGGATGTTCCTTTGATGGGTAGGCAGATGAAAACTCTGGTTATCCTTGGTGCTGTGCAAGGAATGTTGATAGGTATTTTCGGAGTAATGAAAGTACCTGTTGAGTTTGTTTTGCCGAGTGCGTGGAGAAGCCCTATTGGACTTTTTGACGGCACAAAGAAAGGCACATTAAGGAACGAAATGAAAAGAAAATCAGTAGAAAAGGCAAATAAGATATTTGGACTTGAATTAAAGTGGGTATCACCAAGTAGTACGAAAAACGATGACGATATATCTGACGCTATTTTGGTGGCGTATTCACAAATAAGTAAAGTTCATTTTGCCAAAGACCCGATAAAGGAGTGAGTTTATGGCAGATTTTAAGATTTCTATTGATACTGAATTAAAAACTACTGGTATTGATGGTCAAGTACAAGAAATAAAATCTAAACTTGAGAACGCACTTAAAGATATTAAGGTAACTCTAAATACTGAAAGTGCTAAGACTGATATAAACACTATTCTTAAATCAATTAGTGAAAAACCGCAAGAGATTAAGATTACTGCTAATGCTGACGAAGCCAAGTCGGTTGTTGAAAGTATTACTTCTGGATTAAATAAAGAAGCTAATATTAAGGTCAATGCAGATTCTTCTCAAGTAAAAGAGTTAGGAGACGCAAGCAGTGAAGCAGCGTCTCAAGTAGATAGTCTTGCTGAATCTGGTATGGCGGCTGGCGAATCATATGCGCAACTCATGGCAACTTTTCAGCAAATGGTGAAAGTGTATCAAACTCTTTCAGAGCAAGTTTTTGAAGTAGATGATGCACTTACTGAATTTAAGAAAGTATCAGACCTTAGTGGCGAATCTCTTAACCAGTATGTAGACCAATTACAAGAATTAGGTGGCACAGTAGGTCGTACCGGCTGATATACTAACCGGAGTGTATAGATGGTAAATATGCACTAAGAAGTGTTCAAAACCCTTGAAAGCCTAAGAGCCTTACTACCACAACATAAGGATGAGATATGCCTAAATGTGACGGTATGGAAACTCAAAAAACAGTAAGGATGATATATGGCGGCAACGCCTAAGTATTGATATAAATATTATATAGTGTTGGCATGAAAATGTCAATAGTGTAAAATATTTATATAAAATGGCAGTTTGGGCGCGAAGTCCTGATGAGGGATGTGTCAACAGAGTAAAAGTTCACTTCCCTCCAAGTTTAAGGGAAAAGAAGTATTCGGACTGTAAGAGAAATCTTATGGAAAAATATTGACATTATTAAAATATATGTTACAATAGTATCAGAAGGAGATGATACTATGTTAGAGTTTGTAATAATTTTTAGTATTCTTGCTATTCTTAAAATAGTAACTAAGCCGAATTTTGTTTCGGGATTGTGTTTGCTTGTGTCTTTTGACGCTTTACTATTAACACAAGAAGGATGGTTAATTATTCCTTTGTTAATTAGTCTATGTGCCTATAGTAAGGGGCAAAACAAACGAGTTTACGTGAATGAAACTTATTTTATTACGCACTGGCTCAATAAATGGAAATAATGTTAAAAACGTCTGAAATGCTGGATGCTACTACAGAATTTCGTAAGAATGGTTTTAATGACCAAGATGCGGCAACATTGGGTACGCTTGCTGCTCAATTTCAAAATGTAAGCGATGAAGCAATTAGTGCGAGTGATAGCGCATCATTTATTATCTCTCAGATGATTGCGTTTGGTGTAGAAGCTGACAAAGCTTCTACAATAATTGATTCGGTCTTTGTTGGCTGATATTAGGGTGAATTGACGGGGACGGAAATACGACTCTATGGAGTACGGTTTCAACTGTGTGAAAGCATGGTTGCCTAAAGCCTTATACACGAACTTATCATGGTAACATAGATAAGGGTTCGGAGTAATTAACCGAGGTATCGTAAAAGAGATAAGGATATATGGTCAATCCGCAGGGAAGATGCCGTTGAAATACGGTATAACCTTCATCGACTATCGAAAGCAATCAAGAATTATTTCTTGACAAATGTAACTATTTATGATACAATATAAATAGAATAAGACGTTTTAACGGACGAAGCGAGTAGAGTAGAGAATAAGCTGGTTCTCGAAGTGCCCTACAACTTGTTTATACAAGGGAAGATATAGTCAGTTATATGCGAAAGCGTATTGTGTCGAATAAGGAGAAAATATGCCTACGGGTGATAATCAAACAAAGAGATTAACAATCGAATACGTTAAACAAGAAATCGCCAGAATAAATCCTAAAGCGGTTGTATTGTCAACAAAATATATTAATAACAGATTACCGTTGGATATTGTTTGCAGCGATTGTGGTAAAGTATTTCAAAAGTCTTGGGATACTATTCATGTACGAAAAACTTGTAAATGCCGTTCTTGTGCTCGGAAAGATGGGTGGGCGCAAGAACGAAGAGAACAAGGGTTTCAAGAAAATTTCAAACAAGAATTTTTGAAGTGCGGATTTATTGTTTTAGAAGAGCTAATGAATGTCAGAGATAAATATTTATGCGAAGATAATGAAGGATATTTAGGCTATATTAGTTTGACTAATGTTAAGTTGGGCAAGCATTTTGGTATATTCTCACCTGTGTTTAACAAGGAAAATCTTTTATATAACATAAATCGGTTTTTCTTTAATAATAATGTGGGTAGCAAAGCACTAAATTATGAATTTCGCAAGCCAAGTTGTTCTTCAAAAATTTGTTGTCAATGTGAATGTGGGAATATTTTCTATGGGAATTTAGGTGATATTACTACACAAAACAAGTGGCGGTGTGAGCAGTGTTCTTTAATTAAATCAAGTTTAGAGTATAAAGTCGAAAAAATACTCGAAGAATTAGGGGCTGATTTTGTTTGCCAGAAGCGATTTGATAATTGTCGTAGTGATATTACGAACTATCTTCTTCCATTTGATTTTTATGTTGAAAAATATAATATTTGTATAGAAGTGGATGGGGAGCAACATTTTAAGATTTCCAAGTTTGGAAATGAATCAGACGAAGAAGCGTTAAAAAATCATGAAAGAAGAGTACATTATGATAATATTAAAACAAATTTCTGCAAGCAACAGAATATACACTTATTAAGAATTGATTATAAGCAATTTAGAAAAAGCGACCAATACAAGAAAACCGTAGAAAATTTTATTCGACCATTCTTGCGTAGCGGACAAGAATAAAAATTAGCAACGAAGTCGCTAACCAATTCTCGGTTTCTTCGGGCGATTTATCACAAGCGTTGGGCAATGTTGCGTCTACTGCTGGCGCAATGGGAAACTCGATGGAAGAAACATTGGGTATGGTTACAGCCATTACTGAACAAACGAGAAATGCAAGTAAGGCATCGCGGTCAAAATGAGTGACTAAGTGTATAGTAATATGCACTATTCGTATTTATCTAAACCCAGTAAAACCTAAAGTTCTATCACTACAGCGTAGTCTTGAAAGATTGACAAGCGCGAATGTGCGAAAGTGTTAAAAACGATAGAAATGGCATATGGCTAAAAACCTAAGTGCTAATACAATGGTAGTTTGGGTGCAAAGTTCCGAATAGGAATGTGTCAAACGATTATCCCTTGGCGGCGTAACCGCAACAGGAGTAAGGCGAATATGTTAAGTTCGTGGGTGAGATTCCCTTAAATTGAAATGGTAAACCCCTAATACCATAGGGTGAAGAAATAATCTAATCTCATATGAAAATATGAGGGAAAGGCTTTATAATGTCGAAAAAATTCACAATCGAAGAAACAAGAGAAGTTTTTAAGTCCGTTGGTCTTGAACTGTTAGAAAACGAAGCTAAAGGAATAGATTATAAGTATAAATGCAAAGATAAAGATGGGTATTTGTATAAAAGGTCTACACATACTTGCCAGCATAGTTTGAAACGTAAAAAAAGGTATGCTGAAAATTGTGAACATACATTCAGTACAAAAAATCCATATTTTTATCATAATATGCTTTTTTATTTGGACAAAATTAATTCCTCGACAATTCTTTTGACAAAGCAAGAAGATATTAAAAACATAGACCAAAAATTAAAATTTAAGTGTGGATATTGTGGTAGAGAGTTTGATTTGCCTTGGCATAGTTTTTATCACAAGCAAGATAAATGTTGTAATATTTGTTTCCGTCAAAAAAGAACCAGAGGTGAAACAAATACTAATCATATCGACACTAACAAATTTCATCAAAAAGCGTTAGAGAATAAACTGGTTATCTTAGATGGAGCGCAAATTAAATACCATGATAAAATAGTTGTTCAAGACGCTGAAGGATATAGAGGGTTGACTTCTCCCGCTGTGATTATGCGAGATAGTTCTTTTGAACGATTTGGTGGTAGAAATCCATATGCCTTAGATAATTTACGCATATTTGCGTTCAAAAAAGGGTGGGATTGCGTAATTTATAATCAAGAATATAAAGGCACGCGATATCCAATTAAAATGATGTGCTCTTGTGGTAATGACTTTGAAGTGAATGCAGGACATTTTGTTGAGGGCAAGTATAAGTGCAATGAGTGCCGAGTAAAACAATCTGCGATTGCAGATAAGGTTGAACTTTGGTTAAATATAAACAATGTTGCTTATGACAAAGAAAAAAGATTTCCAGATTGTGTATATCAGAGAACTTTGCCTTTTGATTTTTATTTGAGTGATTATCATGCTTGTGTAGAAGTTGATGGTATTGGTCATTATCGACCTATAAATTTCGCAGGAAAGGATAAAAAGCGGGCACAAGAAACTTTTGAACTACGCAAAATTACTGACGAAGTTAAAACAAATTATTGCAAAAAGCAAAATATTCCTTTGTTGCGTATCCCTTTTTGGGTTTTAGAAAAAGATGAGCATGAAAAAATGTTACAAGAATTTGTTAAAAGCCTTTCCATTAAGAGTAACGACCTTAATAAATAAAAAATGACTCAACACAATTTTTAGTCGCTTATCTCAAGTTACTGATGAGAATAGTGATACAGGCAAAAAGTTAACTGATATTTACGACGAACTAAACATTGCTCTTTATGATTCTGATGGAGTAATGCGCAGTTCTTATGACATTCTTTCCGACCTTGCTCAACAATGGGACAGTCTTGGGAAGAACCAACAAAATTATATTGCCCTAACCTCGGCGGGTAGTAATCAACTTAACGCTTTCTTAGCTCTTATGAATAATTTCGGTCACGCAACTGAAGCAACTGAAACAGCAATAAATTCTGCTGGTTCAGCTACTAAAGAGAATGAGCGTTACATGGAAAGTTTGCAAGCGCAAGTTCAAGCGCTTAAAGCAGAATTTCAAGAATTTGCGACAAACATTCTTTCTTCTGACCTTGTCAAAGGATTTTTACAAGCTGGCACAGCGATTCTTAAATTTGCCAATACAGATTTAGGTCAAGCTATTTCTAAAATTTTGTTATTTAATTTGACTGTAAATGGTGTTAGTAGTATATTTGACTTATTCGGTGCGCAAATATCAAAAGTATTAAATCCTATGGGCGGTTTGAATACAATATTGGGTAAAGCGTCAGAAATATTTACTAAATTTGCTTCTGGTGCTACTGAAGCAGGTGCTACTTCTTCTGGATTAGAAGGAATTATTTCTCAACTTGGTAGCTCTTTTTCTGGATTGGGCGAAGGGGCAAGTGTTGGTGTTTCTGCTATTAAGAATATTGTTAGTGCAATTTCTGCGCTTCCTCTACCAGTTAAAATAGCTATTGGTGCTATTACAGCTCTTATCGCTGTCTACAATAAACTTCATGTTTCAGATAAAGAGTTGGCTCAATCCATAGCCGATAAAGAGTCTGCAATCAATAGCACGAGTTCAAAGATAGAAGAGTATAACGCGACTCTTGAATCCAACAAAAAACGAATTGAAGAAATTAATAGCTTAAAAGGAACTTCTAATTGGAACGATTCTCTACAGACAGAAGCGGACACCCTTGAACATCAAAACCAACTTATTGAACGACAAATTCAACTTCAAGAACAGAAGCTGAAGATAGAGCAAGCCGCTCTTTGGAAAGACCAATCTGAACAATTTGAACGTACTTACGGCGAAAAGATGCGCTATACCACGAAACAACAAAATGTTCGTGGTGAACAAGTAAGCGTTACCCTTACAGGTGAAGATGCTTATAAAGCGAAATTATCTGACCTACAAAAAACAATCCATAAGTTTACGCAAACTCAGAATCTTGACTTTAAGGATGCTGCTGACGAAGCAGAAGATTCCATCTTAAGTATGATTACAGAGCTTGAAGATTATAAGTCTGCTGCTGAAGCTGCTGGTGACACTACAAAAGCTAAATACATTCAGTCTCTAATTGATATGGCTGAAGCAGCTGATTCAGTAGATGGTAAAACAATTAAAGAAGTTCTTGAAGGTACTGCCAAGGACGAAGCAAGTGTTGAAAAACAAACTTCTAAACTTGTTTCTAAACTGAAAGAATTAGGCGATATTTCTATTAAGCCTAAAGACGCTGATTCCATGCAAGAATGGCTTGAGAGTCTTGATTCATCTCAGGTAGAAAAACTCAGTTCTTTGATAGACGATTTAGGTAGTCGGTCTGATTGGTTAGCGGCTCAAATCAGTAATATGTCTGGAGCTGAAGCTGTCACTTATATTGATGAAGTATTTCGTAGATTAAGTGGCGATATTAGAAGTGCAGGAGAAGCGTATTCTGATTTTGAAAACGCTTTAAACACAGATTATTCTGCGCCACTAAAAGAAGTTTATGAGATGATGGACTACATCACTCAATCTACTGAAAATGGTATCACTAATCTTCAAGCGTACAATGCTTCGCTTCAAGGCATTTACGGTACAACCGATAAGAATATTATTAAAATCACTGAGCAAAACGCGGCAATGTCCGATTTCCGTAATGTTGCTCAAGAAGCAGCGGAAGGTCAAGCTACCCTTGCTGGTAATATTGAACAATATTTTTCTGAAGGTGTTTTTCAAGGAGACTTGCTTCTTGACCGCTTAAAAGAACTTAGTACCTCTGCTACGGCTATTAGTAAGTATGGTAAACTTCTTGATTTCCAAGAATTTGATGATGGCACATTTCAAATTGCAATTAACGATTTTAGCAAATTATCAGAAGTTCTTGGTTTAAGCGACCCTGTTCTGAAGAGTTTCATGGATAGTCTCGGTGGCTCTGTTGATTTTCAAATGGGTGACACCATTGATGCGGTGACAGCTACTATTCAAAATTTGCATAAAGAGATAAGTGCTACTGGCACTGGTAGCATTGACGCTATTGTAAACGAAATCAAGCAACTTCAATCACTTGGCGAAACTGACATTCGTACCGACCGCTTACAAGAGTTACAAACACAATTAAATGGTCTAAGTAAATACACCAATATGACCTTTGACTATGATTTTAGTAGTCTTACTGGTGGGAAACTCGATGCCGCCGCTGATGAACTTACAGGGTTTGCCACCGCTTTACAAAATCTTACTACTGAGTCTGGTGACTGGGATTTACAAGGTCTTATAGATAGTGTTAATAGTGCTCTTGGAGATACTGGAGCTATTACACTTGACGAAAATGAGATTCATTTCAATACTGATGGTGCTGTTGAAGCATTGCAATCTCAACTTTCCGATGCTTTCGGAGGAATGGATTATTCTAAAATAATCGAATCTGGTGCAGGTCAGACAATTTTGTCTAATCTGTTCGAGGGCATTACTGTCGACCCAGCTAGTGCTGATAGCGCTGCAAGTCAATTCGCTGAAGCAGTAACCAAGTCTGTGCAAAATAAACTCAACACCACTCAAATTGCTATTAACGGCATAGGTGCTGAAGTAGCTTCTGATATGGGTCTTGCTGTTCAAGGCATGAATGACTATGAATCAGCAACCAAAAACGCCCAAACCGCCACACAAAATTTGAACGGTGTAAATCTAAGTGGTATTCAAAGCGGTATTAAAAAGACAGGTGATAATGCTTCTACTACTCAAGGACAAGTAGACAGCTTATATAATTCTGCTTCTAAATTAGACCACACTTTTGTTGCAAAGTTCAAAGCAGATACAACACAATGGAAATTACCAACTATTCCATTGGGATATACACAATCAGGCACAACAGCAGTAGGTCAAATCCCTGCTTATGCAAGTGGTTTACAAGGCACAAAGCCAATGCGCGCTCAATCCGCTGGACTTTCTCTTGTCGGTGAAGAAGGCGCAGAATTCCGTATCACCAAAAACGGTAAAAAAGAACTTGTTGGTGAGAATGGCGCAGAGTTCGTAAAAGTAAACAAAGGCGATACTATTATTCCAGCCGATGCGACAGAAATGATTCGCAAGGGTGAACTTAATGGATATGATAGTGGCTTACGTGGTAGAACTACTGCAAGTGGTACTGGTGTTACGAATGCAAGCCATGATGTTAAAATAGGTGACGTTACCAGTCGTTATACTGGCGAAAATATTACTTCTATTTCTAAAGCCACAAAAACAACTGCTTCAAACACTAAAGCAACCAACTCTAACACTTCTGCCAAATCGGCAAATGCTTCAGCAAGTTCTGATGCCGCTGAAGCAACAGACGAACTTACTGACGCTCAAAAAGCGCAGAAAGAAGCCTTCGAGGACGCGAACGATGTAACTGAACACCATATTTGGTTACGCGAAAAGCAAGGCGCTACTTATGCCGAACTCATTAAAATGAGTAAAGCATATCAGAAGCAACTGCATGACCAAGCTAATTGGTGGCGTAAACAAGGTTATGATGATGATTCAGAAGAAGTGCGTTCTATTGTTAAGACTTGGTGGAGCGTAGAGGACGATATAACGTCCTACCAAGAAAAGGCTTTTGACGAACGTCATCAATTATCTAAAGACTACATTGATGACCGCAACGACCTTGACGATTGGGGCGCTGACTCCGAAATTGAAGCGTGGCATCGTGTTGAAGCGTGGATGGATGAATGGTATAAGAACGGACTAATTTCTTATGACTATTATCTTGAAAAGCGCAAAGAAGCTACAAAGAAAGCTGCTGAAGCAGAGAAAAAGGCGTGGAAAGAAGCTAAAGAAGCAGAACAAAAACGTCTTGAAGATTGGCAAGAAGTTTATGAGGACTTGTTCGACCTTGTAGCCGACAAAGCTCAAGAAGAAATTGACAAGTTGGAAGAAGAGCGCGATACGGTTGAAAAATACTGGGATGATAAAATTGACGCTCTTGAAAAAGTCAATGACGAACTCGATGACCAGATAGAAAAAGAAGAAGCACTTGACGCTTTAGCTCGTGCTCGTGCGACTAAGGTTATGGTTTATCAGGACGGACGTTTCCAATATATTAATGATATTGACGAAGTTTCCGAAGCCAAAACAAAACTTGACCAACTTGAGCGTGAACAAACTCTCAAGAAAGAAAAAGAAGAACTTGAAAAGCAAAAAGAAGCCGCTGTTAAAGCCATTGATGACCAGATTGAAGCATGGGAAAAATACAAAGACGAATGGTCTAAAGTAGTATCTGATTATGAAAAAGAACAGAAGCGTCTTAATGTATTGCAGAAACTCGGTGTTGACCTTGAAGCCGAAAATTGGAAAGAGCGCCTTGGCAATCTTGAAGATTATGTAAATCAATACAAGCAGTATATGAAAGAACTGCAAAAGGTTAATGCTGAACTTGAAGCTGAAACTGATATAAATATTGATTCTGATAAAGTTGCTTCTGGCGGTTCTAAGGGCAATGTCACTGGTACTATTATCGGCACTGCAACGGGCGGCATACTTGGAGGTGCTATTGGTGGTGCTATCGGAACTGCTATAGGCATTGCAAAAAATACTACGAAAGGTAGTTCTTCCTCAAGTAGCTCAAGTTCTAAATCAAACTCTTCCTCTGGTAGCAGTAGTGTAATTAGTTCCGATAAGGGTTATACTATTGGTTCTGATAAAGGTAAATCGTTCGTAAACAGTGCTCCTACTGGTTCTACAATGACTGGTGGCGATGGCTCTAAATGGACTAAAAACAGCGATGGTTCTACTACTATTAAAACCAAAGATGGTACTACACATACAGTTGCGGCTACTACTAAATCTTCGAGCAAACGCGCTTCTGGTACTAAGTACGCTCCGCGAGGTATGGCTCTTGTTGGTGAAGAGGGCGCGGAACTTCGTGTTCTTGGTCAGGGTGATGGTATTATTCCGCATGATATGACTGCTAATCTATTTGAGTGGGGGCAAACTAAACCAAGTGATATTATATCTGCTTTTAGCGTTCCAAATCAAAATAGCGGTACAACAATTTGCATAGAGAATTTTAATCCTTCTCTACCGAATGTATCGGATGGTAAGGGTTTTGTTGACTATCTAAAGAATAATTTCTATCGTAGTGTGGTTCAATTTAAGACATCTATGGGGAGGGCGTGAGCATAATGCTCACCCCTCTTTATATAGGAGGACATTATGAATGAAACAAACCAACAAGCCATAGACGTTATGCTTAGTGGATTTAATGCAATGCTTAAAGAAGCAATAAATAATACCACCAAAATTTATGATGGTTTTGTTGTAGGACAAGACGGAGTAAATTGGAAAGTTCAGTATAATGGCAAAGTTCATTCTATCAAGCACTATGGCGATAATCAAGTTAAAGCGGGGAAAACAGTTAAAGTGTTTATTCCTCAAGGTAATGCTAATTTAACATTTTTTATATAAGGAGGTATGGCGATGGCTTTACCAAGACCAGTGTTAAACACACAGGTTGCATTTGATGCTACTCAGGCTCATACCTTTACATTTACTGTATATGGGTCTGGCGCTCAAATTACAGCAAATAAGCTAACCATTAGAAAACAAAGTGATAATTCTATTGTTTATCAGCAAAAGCAAACTACATTTCGGTTTGAGCATAATGTAATTGCTAATTCATTAACAAACGGTAACTATTATAATGCGACTGTAACAGTCTTTGATAACTCTGGGGAAGAATCTGCTGAATCTATTCCTATTCAGTTTTATTGCTATTCTTCGCCAAAAATCACATTGACGAATTTTCCGATTACCGCCATTATTGACAATGCGTCTTTTAATTTTGAGTTTAGCTATACGCAAAGCGAAAACGAAAGATTGAATAGTTATGTTGTTAATCTATATGACAGTGCGCGATTGTTGATTTCTACTTCGGGCACTATATATGTAGAAGATGGTCAACCGCCATATACTGGTAGTTATTTATTTAGTGGTTTTGAGAATACTACAGAATATTTTGTTGAAATCACAGGGGCTACTATTAACGGTACAACGGTTACTACGGGTTTGGTTCAATTTGTCGTTAGGTATCTTAATCCAAGTATCTATTCACAGATTGAGCTTGAAAATCATTGTAGGGAAGGATATATAACCGTTACTTCTAATATGGTGCTGATTGAAGGTAATACCAACCCTGACCCACCAATTTATATTAATAACAAAGAAATTGATTTGCGTGGAAACGGCAATTATGTTTTATGGAATCAAGGATATAATATCAATGGTGATTTTACTTCTAAAATTTGGTTCAGAGGAGCTAACCCAAATACTACACTAATAAGGTTTAGCAACACAAGCGGTCAAACTATTACAATAAATTATCGTGAAGGATATAAAAATATCGAAGCACAAAATAAACAAGCGTATATGGAAGTGTATGTTGAGTTTTTATCTGGCTCAAAATATTATATTTTTAGTGATTATCTTGATATTCTTCCAGATAGTTCATATTATTGTTTTTGGTTAAGGCGAATAAATAATATTTATCAAACGTATTTTGCCATTGTAGGGTAAGAAAGGGGTGGATTTATGTTTCAATTTGTAGGGCTAAGTTCATTTGCAGGGCAAGATTGCTTAAATCCTTCTCTTGGACAAATCGACAACATTCAAGAAACGCGATTAAGCAACGCTATTTTTGACCAATTCAATACCACTAAAAATGTCACTGAGTTGTTCGATACCTCTCTCCCAACCGAATGGGATTATGATACCATTATGGACGCTACTTTTGACGGAGATACTGGCGCAGGTAACGTTGAATTTGCTCTAAATCAAATTACCGAAGTCAAAATCAAGCGAAGAGTTCGTGGCACTTTTGATTGGTTGACTTTGAAAAGTATTTCTATCCACTCTGTGTCTGACTTATCTTTTATTTTTGAAGATAGAACAAATACGCATGGTTTAGAATATGAATATGCTTTTGTTCCTGTGTTGAATAATGCAGAAGGCGATTATATCATCAATAGCATACTATCAAAACTTGAGGGTGTATTTATCGGTGATTCTGAGACTTGTTATAGATTTTTGTATGATGTACAATATGGCACAAACGCACGCAAAATAAATGTTGGCACTTTTCAGCCTTTGGGAAGAAAATATCCAGTTATTATTTCTAATGGGTTACTAAGTTACGATACGGGTAGTATTTCAAGCGTTGTATTAAATGATGAGTTTGAAGATACTGGCGTTATAGACAGCGCAAAAACAAACGAGAAAAAGCGTAAACTGAAAGAATTACTCGCAGACAAAAAGCCTAAAATTCTTCGCGACTGGACAGGAGCAAAATGGCTTGTTGCGATTACTGATGATGTTCAGATTTCTTACGCCGAATCTTCCGGTTTGCGCGTGCCTACAATATCTGTTACATGGACGGAAATTGGTGATGCGGACAATCAAGCCGACCTATATAACTGTGGTATTGTTAATACACTGTCATAAGGAGGAAGAAATATGCCTGTAACACTTGCACAATTTCAAACTTCTCTTCAATCGGTTCAATCTCGTTTTATCAAACTTGAATTATTAAACTATCAATTTCAAACCGTGGATGAGTTATCGGGCGTTTGTACTTCGGGCAGTATTAGTATTGATTCAAACGCTGATGTACGCAGAACCGCAAGTATTATCCTTGCAGTTAAAGATACGAGTTTTGAAGTTGCTAGTGGCGCAAGAATCTGGCTTGATAAGTATATTCGTTTACTTGTGGGTACTCAATCCATACGGACAGGAGAAATCGAATATATAAACTGTGGTACTTATATCATTGATGCTCCAAGCTATGAATATGCACCAGAAACCAATACACTGTCACTTAGTTTGCTTGACCTTATGGCAAAACTAACAGGTACACGAAACGGTTATTTGCATGGCGTGCCTACTGTGCTTAAAGCTGGTGAGAATATTCGTCAGGCAATTATTGATACTTTGGCTTTGGGCGGGTTTACGCAATACATTGTTGAAGAAGCACCGTTTCCAAGTGTTATCCCTACTGACCTTGAATTTAATCAAGGCTCGACTATATATGACTTGCTTTCGGGGCTAAGAGATATTTATCCTTATTATGAAATGTATTTTGATGTAAACGGTACATTTTATTATAAACGTAGACCGACTGGTGAAAACGACCCTGTTGTTGTTGATGATATGACCTTTATTCCAATTGTTACCAATGAAAAGATTGAGGTTGACTTTCAGAATGTAAAGAATCAGATTGAGGTGTGGGGGCGTACACACGACCCAGCGCACTATTCCGATACTGCGGAAGTAACAAATAATGTTATTAAGCTGGCTATTGCCGATGTAACAGCTTATACTGAAAATGTAGTCTACGGTTTTACCATGAAAGATAACAAAGGTTTAACCGCTCCAAAGCTAAAGATAAATGATTTAGCGGAATTACCAATTAAGAACGATGACGGCACAGACACAAATATTATCGCTGAAGCTGGTGACGTTTATTTTTGCGTTCAATATAAGACAACTTATTGGCGTTGGCTAGGGCATTTACAAGCTTATGGTTATGCCGAAGATACCAATGAAAGCAGTCCGTATTATATCAACGGGTCAGTTGGAAAAATTCTGTTACCATTATATGACAATGAATACGCAAATTGCTTAACCGATGATTTGGCGTTACAACGCGCTAAATATGAATTGTGGCGGCATACTAATCTTAATGATACCGTAACACTATCTTGTGTTCCTGTTTATTGGCTTGATGTTAATATGCTTGTTGAATATACATTGAATCGCAATGGTGAAAAACGTAAGTATCTTATTACTTCTATTCAGCAAGGACTTGCGCCAACCGATAATATGACTATTACCATGGCAAGATATTATGGTGAGAACGAAGCAGACACAGATTATGAATTGCTTGAGTATATTGAATCTAACGGCGAACAATGGATAGATATTGGTTTTAACCCAAAGCAAGACACTCGTGTGTATGCTAAGGTTAGTCAATATCCAATTACAAAAGACGGCGCTTTGTTTGGCGCTCGTGATTCTGCTGACGGAACAGTGCATTATACTTTCCGCACAAACGACAAAAAATATCGTACAGAATATGGCAATGTATATGCAGAGTTTGGCACAGACGTAAATTACGAAGAACAGTTTACAGTGGATAAGGATGATAATATCACTACGCTAAACACCGATAAAACAATTAAGATTGCTTATTCTGGCGTATTTACTTGTGCGAATAGTATGTATATTTTCGCTTGCAACACAGGTGGTAAAGCTGACCTCAAGACAAAAGGTGTAAGAATCCATAGTATTGTTGTATATGATGACGATAATGCTGTCCGCAATCTTATTCCTGCACGCCACAAGCAAACTGGTAAAATTGGTATGTATGATGGTGTAGAATTGAAATTTTATGAGAACGCTGGTACTGGCGAATTTATCGCTGGTGCAGTGAAAAGTTAAGGAAAGGAGTTGATATGTTTGTCAACACGTTATTCAGATTTATCTCTAACTTCATTTCCAGATAATATAGATACGTTTAAGACATTCTTAAACATTGACGCTTCTGACGGCGCACTGATTAAAGGATATACTGATGCTATGCAAGATGGTAATCAAACACTTGCTTTGCAGTATCTTGCACAACTGCCGTCAGCGACACAAAAAATTATTCAAGCAACCGACTTGAATAAAATGACAGAAGCTATTCTTGCAGTTGAGCGTTTCTTTGCTAGTGATATTCATGATGATATTGAGCAACGTCAAGAAACGTGGAAACAGCTTGTGGACAATTTTGCCTATATCAATGTATGGGCTTCTGGTACTGTATATAAGAAAAACAATCTTGTTTCTTATACTATTGGTACTAAGACAAATATTTATATTGCTATTGCCGATGTTCCTACTGGTATTAACCCTACGAATGGTAATTATTGGCGAGTGCTGACACAAAGCGGTAAACAAGGTGTGTCTGGTGCTGGTCTTGCCTATCGTTCGGGTTGGTCTGCTGGCGAAGATTATCAGAAAGATAATGCGGTAACGCATGACGGTGCTTTGTGGCAATCTTTGGCTGAAAATACCAATGTAGAACCCGGTACAAACGATAGTATTTGGAAGTTGATTATGCCTTATGCTGTTACAACTTATCCAATTCAAGATACTCAGCCTGTTGCACAGAATGAGGGCGAACTTTGGTTTGATACCACTGGCAATCCTACCAAGTATTATAAACTTGAACCTCTAATCAATCCAGCCAGCGCTTCTAATATTACCGCTGGCTTTGAAGCATATGACAGTCAAGGCAATCTAATTGTCGGTACGGCGTAAGGAGGGTAAGTTATGGCAAACCCTAACACGCTATTTTCATGGCTAAAGTATCAAGACATTCAAATTCCAGACGTAACAGTACGTTCACAATTTGAATCTTATATGAGCACTGGTAATTACAGCCAAGCTCTTAGAGTGTTGTCCAATAACCAAGCACAGTTACAAGGCAAGGCATGGATTGGCGAAACTATTAACACTATTGTCACTGGTATTATCGCAGTAGAAAATCTATATGGCAATAATGTTATTAAATTTATGTCAGACCTGCTAGAATCTTTGCAATCGCTTGTAGATAATTATCGTAGCATGGGAACATGGATTGTTGGCAACGAATATAAAGAAATGAATTTTGTTGTGTACGACAATGAAATGTATATGGCTCTGCAAGATATTCCTGCTAATACGCCTATTACTGATACTGATTATTGGCTTTATGTCGGACTTCGTGGAGAGCAAGGTGCGTCTGGTGTTAATGTTCGCCAGCAGTATGAGTATTCCTCTACTAAAAGCTATCAAATTAACGATATTGTAGTATATCAAGGTCAGTTATATGTTGCTATTAAAAACAGTACTGGCGTTGTTCCCACAAATGGTAATAGTTGGTTATTGTATCAACGCATTGTCAAAGCTACAATTTATGTAAGTAATACCGCGCCGACAGACAATTTGGTTGAAGGTAAGGTTTGGTTCAAGACTCAAGAAAATCCATACACAACAACCAAAACTGCTCTTATTGGTACGTTTATGGAATATCATGTTGATGGTACATGGGAAGAAATGTACCCTGATACATTATTTGATTGGGCGGTTGATAAGGGCGGTTATTGTACTCATGGATATAGCTATAGTGTAACTATTCTTTCTAATGACTGGAACAATCTTAGTTGGACGTTTAGCAATGCTAATATTGCTGACGATTCTGTTGTAAATATTTTTCCTAATCGCACAATGACAAACGCACAATGGAAACAATATAATAACCTTGATACTGTATCAGTGTCTAACGGCAAAATTGTGATTACTTCAATCAAAATGATTACAGAAAATTTGCCGATACAAATTCAAGTTAGATAAGGAGGGAGTAAGTTGGTAAAATTTCGTCTTTCCGCAAAAGAAAACAATGAATATGTTGACTTGTTCCCTCGTTTCAGTATCGAAGGTATAGCCAATAGTGAGAATTTTCGTGGCGTTCAAGTATTAGAGGTAGACATTCCTGTTACTAATAGTACAACACAAACGATTACCATTCAAACAAACAATCGTATTGTAGACGCACCGTTTGAAGTTCACTTTGTTTCTGGCGATAAGAATGATTATAATACAATTAATCAAGCACAAGTTACTGCTAATACATTGACATTGACACGACTATACAATATGCCAAAAGGTCAGATTAAAATTGCACTTGTGTTTTATACTATGGGGGTAAATTGATATGGCAAATAAAGGTTTTACTATGAAAGTAAAGACTGGCAACGGCTATGTCAATCTTTACCCGCAGACTTTACTAAGCCAAATTGAAAATGTCGATATTGGCGAAGTATATAAAGTAGAAGTCGTATTATCTGCCGATGGGTGGAACGAAGATTATCAGCAAACAGTAGCTGTTAAAGATATTCTTGAATCCGATACGCCTGTGGTTACAAAGATTCTTGAAGGAACAAAAGAACAAATGAAAGCACAAGCCAATGCTTATAATTTAATTAACCCTGTTATTGGGGTGTATTCTTCTGACGGAAATGTAAAATTTACTTGTTCCAATAAGCCACAAGTTGACTTTAAGGTGCAAGTTTATTGGACGCGCTAATTTTCATGTTTTAAGGAGGTTTTATATATGCAAACTCTGCAAAGTTTTATCTTTTTTGAAAACGCGGACGGTAATGCAGTAAGCAATGAACTTGGTTCACCTAACCGTAGTTCTCAGCTTATCCTGCAAGTAAGTGGCGGTGCAGTTGGACTAACTATGGAAGTGCAAGGTGTAACTGATACCAATCATGGTGATTTCCAGTCACTTGCTGTTATCAATCTAAATCAACTTTCTAAAGCAACTAATATCACTGGCGATGGTATTTACGCTGTTCCTATGGACGGTGTAAGCCGAGTTCGTTGTGAGATTAAGGCGATTAACGGCGGTACTGTAACCGCTTATGGCAGATTGGGGGAGTAATTCATGGCTGTGGATTAGCAATAGTAGTCCCTTTATATGGTAACATATATCGAACAATCTATTGAATTGCTGGAAAGCCCTTAGAGCTATAATAACTACAACGCACAGATGAAATAAGCTGAAACGTGAAAGTTTGAAAATATTATAGATTGGGTAATCAGCAGCCAAGCCCCGAATAGGGGAAGGTTCAACGACTAAGTGGCGCAAGTGCGTCCTGTGGTAGAAATCCTTATGGGATTATGATATAGTCTATTCTCATATGAAAGTATGAGTGGGAAACCAAATACGGATTAACGAACTGTATTAAATAAAAAAGATTATTGCAAGAGCTTTGGCTTCAAGTGCTCTTGACTCTATTCAGCAAACTGGTGGTCGATATGTGGGTGATACCCCACTTACTGCTGGCAATGAGCAAGCTGAACTAAACCAATTTGTTAAGAATGTTACTGGCGGTAATCCCCAAAAAGGTGATGAAGTCGCTGACCGTAATACGGGTAATATTTGGAAATTTGACGGTAACGCTTGGAAGATTTATTCTTTCAATCCAGACCATGCTCAAGTTCAACAGAACAAGAATGATATTATCAATCTTCGTCAGCGAGTAACCAAGAATGAGCAAGATATTACTAAGCTGAATAATGACCTTGCTCAAGAGAAGATTGACCGTAAAACTAAAGACGATGACCTACAAGACCAGATTGACGCACTGCAAGCACTGGCTAAAGGTGTGCGTGAAGTTGTAGGTACTTACGCTGATATGGAACAACTCGACAAGACTATGCTTGTTGACGGCGATATTATCAATGTTCTTGCGGACGAAACTCGTGATGGTATTAACGCTTATTATCGTTTTGACCACGCAACACAAACTTATAATTTCATTGGTTCTATCAGTCCTTATTATACCAAGGTTCAAATTGATACTAAGGAACAGGCACTTAAAGACTTAATCGACAAAAAGCAGAATAAACTGATTCCTTTCGACAATAGTATTGAACTTATTCCAGACCCTAACACTGGTGAAGTTGCTATTCGTGCAAAGCTAACTGGCACTACTTCTGACGAGCCTATTGAAAATGGCGATTTGCTGTTTACCAATGGTGGCGCATGGAAACTTGCGCCTACTATCAATGGTCAAAAAATTCTTGAAAACCCGACTTTCTTTGCGCCTACTACTATTGGTAACGAAGGTCAGATTATTACTGTTAATGCCGATGGTGATTTGGTGTGGGTAGACAATGGTGGTGGTGGCACTGTTAACGGACTGGAAATTAACGGTATTGCTCAACCGATTGCCCCCGACACTAAGATTATCGCACTAAACACTAACGACACTTTGACTGAGAATCCAGACACTAATGTTCTGTCTGTATCTAAAGCAAATATTCCGATTACTAAAGACGAATATGCCAACCTTACTCAAGCTGAGAAAGAGGACGAAACCAAGGTATATCTAATCACTGACGATGTAACTGATACACCTGTTGTTATCAGCAATATCAACGATGATGACATTACTGCTCAGTCCGAAGATTTTACTCGTAGCAACAAGTATCTTACTGAGAAATTTAATAACCTAAAAGTTACTCTGAACGACACCGAAACAGTTGTAAACCCTACGCTTAAAATTTACGCACCTACGGAAACTTATGTTGCTGGTTCTGTCCCTGTTCTTGGTCAAGATAATATTCCTCGCTTTAGTTTGGATTATCTTTCTGGTCTAAAAGTAAATAACACTTCGCATTTTGGTGCTAATGATGTACCTGAGATTTATGCCCCCACCGAAGCTGGTACAGACGGCAAGGCTGTTCTTTGGAGTGATGCTGACAACAAACCTGTTTGGGGCGATGCGAGCAAGGTTACTCTGAACGGTACTGTAACCACCGATGCTTCTTTCTATGCTCCTGTTACCAGTGCTCCTCTTGGCAAGGTGCTAAAATCTTCTGGTGATAATACCGCGCCCGTATGGAGTGATTCTTATATCCCCCAGATGACTATCAATAATTCTGTTTATTCAGGCGCAAACGCAAACCCGACTTTCTTTGCCCCGTTTACAAATCGTCCAAGTGCTGCTAAAAAGTATATGATTAGTGATGGTACTAATGGCACTTACGCAGGTATTGAAATTCCGTCTATTGATATGTATGATGGTAGTTGTACCGCACCTAAAGCCGGAAGTTGGACAAGAGTTGGTAACAATCTGAAACTTTATGCTGGAACACCGGGATACACCACATATTTCGCAGTAGATTCCGTAAGTATTCAGCCAAAATTTTCTGGCACTTACGAACTAACCATGAGTTGTTTGCACGTTCGTAGTTCTACTTCTGGCTGGCTATCTTTTGCTTGGGGCACTTCTTCTGGTAGCACTATATTTAGTCGCGCTTGGAATACTGACAATAGTGGTACTCGAATCCCATTTATTTGTAGGTGTGTTCTGCACTGCACTGGTGGCGTTTGGTATTACCCCTTGTTTAAGAATAGTGGTACAAGCGGTGACGATAGTGTTAGCTATGTAAATATTACTGTTAATCTACTACAACTTGACTAAAGGAGGGTGTTTATGAAAACCGATAT
>ERZ808278.562-NODE-562-length-22715-cov-4.703486_pt1 | contig 22715 bp, 8 predicted proteins | sample MGYA00521239_ERZ808278 | MGnify/ENA primary metagenome ERZ808278 (study PRJEB31516, sample SAMN03275600) | gut metagenome | biome: mammalia-associated habitat; material: feces | host: Papio cynocephalus | place: Kenya | collected 2012-07-17 ... | reverse complement strand
CTCCTACTATTTCACAACTTCGTTTGGAAATTTGGTATCAAAGAAAGGGTCGTTTTTGTGATACCACGGTAGAGGAGGCGTTATGCGGCATGGATAGGCGATTGGAGGGGTGCAAACGAGGAATTGACGTGGGAAGTAGAATAGGGAATGAACAGCCGAAAAACAAAGGGTAGTAAATAGCGGTGGATAAAGGTGTTGGGATAATGGGCGATGGAGCGGCTGCGAAGGGGTTAAGGAATGGATAAATCTAATACTCAATGATAACAACAAGGCTGATACACATCTTTGGGGTCGCTATGTGCATAATGGTCTCTGTGCGTAGGGCGATGTGTCGCTTTGGCAGACGGAAGGTGGAGTGCAGTGGTGATAAGTCAGCAGATTCCCTTGTCGATGAGCCGCGAAGTATGGCTGCAAAGTTTAGATTCGAAACAATTTGCAGACAACATATTTATTAACCAAAAACATCAAGCTTATGAAGAAAAAAGTCGCTTGTTTACTGATTGCAGCGTTGGTTGCAATGGTAAATCTCAAGGCTCAGGTCATTGTCTTGTCCGAGAGTTTTGAGAATGGAATACCGGCAGGGTGGACCCAGGAGAATGTAGTGGGTAACCAGGCTTGGGCGACCGAGACAGCCCCGAAGGACGCATTGGCGTATCCGGATGGTGCCGTGTCGGGCTTCGGACGTGCTGCGCTACGCAACACGACGGGTGAATCAAAGGGGTACAAAACACGCCTCATCTCACCCGTGATGAATTTAGACACTGTTTTCCAGCCTATCTTGCGCTACTATCACGCTCAAGCCAAGTGGACGGCAGACTTCGATACACTGCGTGTGTACTACCGTGTGTCTGAGAGCAGCAACTGGGTGCTGTTGCAAGAGTTTGTGCAACCCATCCAGACATGGATAAAAGAAACAGTAGAACTCCCCCGAGTGAGCAAAGCCTATCAGGTATGCTTTGAGGGTAGCGAAAATCTGGGACGCGGTATTGTGCTGGACAGCGTGGTTGTGCGCTCGAAACCCGAGTGCACCATTCCGCATGATATGACCGTCACCAATATGCATAAGAGTGAGGTCACGCTCAACTGGCTTGCCAGTTTCGATGCTGTCAACTTCCATGTGATTGTTGCCAAGACGGACAATATGTTCGACCTTGGAGAGACGGATATTGAGGCTGCCAAGGCAAGCGGACTTATCATCAAAGATACCATCGTCGGTGGTATGGAGTACTCCGTGAAACTGACAGGGTTGGAAGGCAAGACCAACTACGTGGCATTTGTGCGGTCGCTTTGTGAGAACGAGAATAGTGATTGGGGAACATTCCAGTTCTATATGAAAGCCATTGAGAGCCTGCCTTATCACGAGGATTTCGACTTGCCCGCATCTTCCACAATAGCACAACATCAGGATTGGACGTATGGCACCGACCTTACGATTACAGCACCATACATCAATGTAAACCAATCGGCTACAGTGGCAAAGTATTTTGTCCGCAGCGGTTATGCATTGTGCTTTGCCGGCAAGACGCCTCCTGGGCAGAATGCAAACATAGCAGGCAAAAACTTTGCGTATGCGGCTACGCCTATGATAGACGTGGACGATATCAGCACTTGCCAAGTAAGTTTCTGGGGGTCGTTGGGCAACTATGGTCCGTACAAGACCAACGCACGTGCAATACTCGTGGGTGTGATGGATGACCCTGACGATATCACCACTTTTGTGACAGTGGATACGGTTAAAATGTGGCGTTACGCTACCTACGAGAATGTGATTGTTGACCTGTCGTCGTACATGGGAAACGGCCAATACGTGGCATTTGTCAGTCAGTTTGACGAGCCTAACCAGTTCTATATTGATGACTTGACCATAGAGGTTACACCTGCAGTACCTACTGTTACTGATATCCAAGTAGTACCCCTTGCAATGGGTGCTGATATGACTTGGAAGAACGTGGCTTCTGCGTATAATGTGCTGATTTCGACCGAGAGTGCGGATGATGCCACAACGATTGCTGCAGACAAACGAGTGGTGGAAGCCAAGACTGCTTCGGCTGCTTACACGGCAACCGGTCTGACAGAAGGTACGCAATACTACGCTTATGTGCAGGCGGATGGCGGCAAATGGTCTGCACCTAAACCGTTTACCACTTCCTACAAGCAAACATTGCCGATGAAATTCGGTTTTGAGACGGCAGAAGGAACTATCACGATAGGTACTTCTACAACCAAGTATCCGAAGTATGTAGGGGTACACTCCACAGCGAGCGATTATCCGAAGTTTGAAACGTCCAAATCCAAAGCAAATAGCGGTGTGCAAGCATTGACCTACTCTTTGGAGGTCGGGCGTGATGCGTGGATTACGTTCCCCGTTCAGGATTCGGCAATACAGGACTTGGAAATGGAGTTCTATCTACGTGCAAATTCAACATCGTACAAAAATACAGAAGTAACAGTCGGGGTAATGACGAATCCTGAGGATTTAACCACCTTTGTAGCAGTAGAGTCTTTCCCTACGGCAGTAGCCACTTTTACTTTGTGCTATACTGATTTCCTCTCTTACACCGGCAATGGTAAGTATATCGCTATCCGTTGGACAGAGAATGAAGCAGGCGGGGCTACCGGAACAAACGCAAAATCTTATCCTATTCTGGATGATGTTACCATTGATGTGCTTTCCAATTGCGTAGTGCCTAAGTTGGGCGTGAAAGATGTTACTGCTTCCACAGCCACATTGGAATGGACAGCACGCAACATGCAATCGTTCCATATTGTGGTCGATACAGACGGCAGCAAGACAGAAAACGACTTGACAGCGGCTCTAAAATCGCCTGCTACGGTAGTATATACTGACACACTCAATGGCGTAAATGAGTTTACCATCCCCGCAGACGAACTGCATTGGGGACGTACTTATTATGCATATATCCGTTCTGCGTGTGGTGAAAACGAGAATAGTTACTGGAGCCGTCCTGTGGAGTTTACCCTGGGTACGCCGGATGCTATTCCATTGTCCTATACGGAAGATTTTGACTACTATGGTGCAGGTGTCGGTACGATGGCTGCAGGCTGGTACGTAGCAACTATAGACAACTATCCGCAACTCAGCACTTCTGCCAAGTATAGCAGTACAGGCAGCAAGAGCAACTATGCCGGTGTCTATTTCAAGAGCGCAGGTCCCGACCGTGCCGGCAAATTGTTTGCACCGATATTGGATACCGACAATTATGGTAAAGTAAAAGTGTCATTCTGGGCAAAGAAAGGAGACAATATCACAGGTAACGACTCTTTGCGCATTGGTGTTGCTAATCAGGCTGATACGAATGCTGTCATTACTTGGTTGGATACAATCGCTATGCCAGCGACCGGACAATTTGACAACTACTACAGCGTCAATCCGCAATGGACTGCTGCTATGGGCAAGTACTTTGTTTTCCAACAATACTGCTACAATGGCGTAACAACACGTAAGATATATGTGGATGATATCCGGTTTGAGAGCATCAACAACATTGCGCCTTTCGGTATCAAGACAGAAGATGCAGGTGACAATAGCGTTACTATCTCGTGGCTGGGCGAATCAGAGAAAGGCTGGAAACTGTGGGTAACTACCGAAAAGATTGACACCGACAAGTTGGATAAGGTGGATGCCTCCAAAATCATTATCAAAGATAGCACTATCACTACAAATCCATTTACTATCATGGGATTAAAACCACAAACAGGCTATTGGGTTTACCTCAAAGCAATAGATAGTGAAGATTGGAGCGAAGGGTATAATGCTTGGACGCAATGTGTTAAATTAGTACCTAACTCGGCTAAAGCACACCAGGACTTTGAGGGATGGCTTACTGCTTCTTCTACAGCAATCACTTCGTATGATAAGAGTACATTCCCCGAATGTTGGGTACGTCATGGCGGTGATGAATATAAATTAAAGCCAAGTTATGTACCTTTCATCAAACAGCAAAAGACAGGCTCCAAGGTTCCCGGTGATTATGCATATACAGGATTAGCCTCCGCTTATATATCTGCGAACTCATCGGCAGGCGGACCTTCATGGTTTGCTACACCGGAAGTGGTTGCACAGAATATGGCAAATGTGATGGTTTCTTTCTGGGCAAAATGCGGTGATAGTTCGTTGAAAGAACTGTATATTGGCGTGATGAAAGACCCAGACGACTGGAGTACATTCACCTCACTATATACATACACACCGGAAGATAAAGGCAATTGGCATCAGGTGGAGTTTACCTTCACGAACTATAAGGAGGGCATGGGTAACTATATTGCGTTCTCTACCCCTGCCGCTTTGGTTTCTCCTGAATGTTCTTCTTTCCAAATCGATGACATCGAGATTACAGAATCGGCATGCCCGAAGGCCTATCCGACTATCTCACGCCTGACCGACAATTCTGCGCGTTTGCTGTATGCTTCCAAGAATATCAATGTGCGGATGCTGATGTCTAAAAATATGATTATCTATGTAGATAGCCTTAATTCTGAGACCGATGGTGCTGCTTATTTGCAGAGAATAATCAAATCTTCGGCTATGTTGACAGATACGACTATCCAAAACAATTATGGTTTGATACTGAATGGTTTGGAGAGCAGTACACCATACTACGTGGCGGTTCAGACATTGTGCGAAGAAGGCGAAGCACTCTGGAATGTAACATCTTTCCAGACCCTCTGTGCTCCATTGACAGCAGGCGAGACGGGTACTATCACTTTTGAAGAGGGCTTTGATTTGGAAACAAATGGTGGTTCTTCCGATGTGCACGTAATACCTTGCTGGACAATTGGTAAGAAAGGAGCCATGAACTATCTGTATGTACCATTCTTAACGTCCGGAGAGATTGCACCTGATGGAAAAGCAGCCTTGCGCTTCCGTACAGGCACGAAGGCTACCGAAAATGGAGCCTACGCCATCATGCCGGCGGTGAATGTGGATAGTATCACACGGTTGCAAATATCATTCTTGGGACGCGCTTATGATGGTCACCAACTTTCCGCTGTTACCGAGATAGAACCGCTTAGCAGTAGTTATGCCGGTAGCATCATTGTGGGTGTGGCAGAAGACCCGTCGGATATGGGTACATTCCGTGCCATAGACACGATTACTCACACCGACAATGCTGTGCATAAGTCGATTGTACGTTTCAATACCTATCGCGGCACAAACGGCAAGGCGGAGGGCAAACATGTGGTATTCTTATCCGAGTTTGACAAATCAAACTTCTTCTTCATTGATAATATCAAATTTGATACTATCACGGATTGTGGCACTCCTTTGTCTTTGAATGTAAGTAATATCACCAACAATTCGGCACTTGCTTCATGGAAGGGTATCAACGACACCTATCGTGTTATGGTTACTACATCTGAATTGGATTCCAAGTTATGGGAGACCAATCGCAACTATGCCATCAATGATACCGTAAAGGGAGACTCCTATACATTGACAGGCTTGGATGGTAATATCACTTATTACCTGTATGTCAAATCGCTTTGCGATGGAGGTGATGGCGAATGGTGCTTGGAGGGTGTAACATTCACCACCGAGTGCCCCGAGGTTGCAGCGTTGCCATACAGAGATAATTTCGACCGCTACACATCCGGTGCCAAGTACTATCCGGCTTGTTGGCATCGTTTCTATGCAGGCAATATGGATGATGCAGCATCATATCCTTGCATCTATTCAAGTGCCAAGTATGGCGACACGGGCAACGGTCTGCAATGGAAGATAACAAGTGCTAATAGCGCAGAAGACAAGCGTCCGACGGCTGCTACACTGCCCATTGGCGGCGACATCAGCAAAATGATGCTCTCTTTCAAACTGAAGACTGCTTCCGCTGTAGCGTCCCCCAATGGTATCATTATTGGTTATGCTACCGATGTTACTAACATCGATAGTCTGCTCAACACCGTTCAGTATGTAGATACAGTCTATCCTTTGGCTAATTCCAAAGAGTGGACGGAGATTATCCGCACCATGGAGGATTGCACGGGTGAGAACGTGTATATTGTTCTTACCGAACTCTACAAGAATACCACGGACGTGTATATGGACGACTTCAAAGTGCAGAAGACACCTACCTGCTATGTCCCGAAAGTTAGAGTGGACAGTATCGGTGCCAAGGAAGTGAAAGTAACAGTACTCCCCTACTTCACTACTGACAACGCATGGGATGTGCTATGTATCAGTGCCGACTATACCGATACCATTCAGGCATCTTCTACCGATACCACTTTCCTTGTGAAAGGACTGAAACCTTCTACCTACTACAACATCTTTGTTCGTACCAATTGTGGTGCCGGTGATATCAGTGAGTGGAGCGAAGATGCTGTACCATTCCGTACATTGTACCAAATAGGTGCCGGTATGTACTATAGTTTCGAGGAAGAAGATGGAGAAGAAAAGAGGGTTTCTTATAGTTGGAATACCGGTTCACCGGGTGAGTACTATATACATCCCAGTTTGTATGTTTATGGCGAAATAGCCAGTTTCTGGCCTACACAATACAATGGAACTGCATATCCTCGTTCTGGAAAACAGGCATTGCGTTTCTACCACAACAACCAGTACTCAGCACCCACTTTTGTAGCATTACCGGAAATACTTGGTTCGGATACATTGCAGATACGCTTTGATATGCGTGCGGCAGAAGTGGCTGCAAGTAAGACAGCAAAGATTGACAGGACAAAGACCTTCCCGTTTGTGGAATTGGAGATAGGCTTGATTGACGCAGACTATGACCTTACTTCATTCCAACCGCTGGCTACCTATAAGACCACGGACTACGAGAATGCGGAGAAAGTAACGACTGTCAAAAATGCACTCTTCGATCAAGTGGTATTCCCATTGCCAATGGGTATTAAAGATAAATTCATAGTCTTTATGATGAGGCAACCTATCAGCCTCAAATTGTATATAGACAACTTGCACGTTGAGAAGAAACAAGGCTACCAAACGCCTGTCATCGGCAAGACTTCCATCACACCGACTACATTGACTCTCAATTGGGATGCCAATGGTTCTGCCAAGTGGAATGTATATCTCACCAAGAGCGCGGAAGTATTTCCCATTGATAGTGCGAAGGAAGCAGATATCGTGGCTAAGCAAACCGTTACTGCCAATACGGTAACTTTCGAAGGATTGACGCCAAACACCAAGTACTTCGCCTTTGTACAAGTGGCAGAGGCTGACGGCTTGGGTGCTACTTCTGCACGTCGCACGTTTGTAACACCGGCAGATGTCAAGGTGGCAACAAGTGACACCATTTCCTTTGAAGACAGCAAGACAGGTCGTCTGGTTGTACCTCAGAACTGGTATGTGGGCAACGATGCTTCTACGGCAGCGTTGCAACAACCGGGTGCCTTGTTGAACAACTATGATGCTACTTCTACAAGTAGTGCAAGTGGTGCCGTGGCAGCGCATACAGGTACTCGTGCTTTGCAACTATACAACACGTATGGTACACATCTTGGTGCGTATGCTGCTATGCCGGTATTGGATGCAGACTATGATACGATTCAAGTGAATTTCTACGCACGTCCGTTCTATCAGAAGAAAGACGGTAAAGTAGGAACAGCCTACAACAACCGTCCTCTCGTAGTAGGTACAATGACCGACCCGAACAACATTGCTACATTCGAGCCAATCGACTCGTTCTTCTACTCCAATGCGGCTGTCTCGACTTCCGATTTGGTGAAGAACCTCACTGACAATGGCTGGGAGAAATTCGGTCTCCGCCTAAAAGGGCGTGCCGGGCAATACTTGGCATTCTCCGCGCCGGTAGCAGGACAATGGTATATTGACGATATTACGTTCAGCAAACGTACCTGCCTCAAACCGACCAAACTGCGTGCTACCGATATCACCGGTCATTCGGCAACATTGAGTTGGAGTGCAGCAGACGAAGATGTGCCGTGTATCCTCCAAGTATCCAAAACCACTTCGTTTGGTACTACAGACTTGATATTCGTGGACACTCTGGCAGAACAAAAGGCAATTGTAGCAGGTTTGGATGGTACTTCCACCTATTACTATCGTGTTCGCCAAGATTGCGACCTTGTCAATGAGTGGTCTATGGCTCAATCGTTCACCACAGAGTGCGCCGAGATTATGGGCGGCTACACCAATAGTTTTGAAAATAAGGATGAGCACGTACTCCTACCTAAGGCAAACGATGGTTATTATCAACCACAATGCTGGGTAGTGGGTACAACCTATGGCAAAGCAGTAGGTATAGTAGATAATTTCCCATACTACCACGTTCCTCGGTTGGTTGAATCATCAGGCACCTCTTGGTATTCACACAACACATTAAGCAGCAACCTGAAAGATGTTTGGGCTTTACGTTTCGAAGGCAATGGTGCCAAAGAACTCACAAGTTCCAACTATGCTAACTACTACGACCAATGGATAGCAATGCCTGTGTTGGATAATGTAGATTTGGATACATTGCAACTTTCGTTCTATGCCCTGCCCGGCTCCTACAATCCGCAAACAGGTTCTATCGCCAAGAGTGCTGCCTTGAATACCATTGTAGTGGGCGTTATGTCCGACCCGAATGACCTCTCTACATTCGTGGCTTTGGATACCTGCACCTATTCTCGTAACCTTACCGGTGCGGTGGCTACTGCCGCCAACGAGTATATGGCACAGCGTTTCGAGGTACCTCTTGCTGGTATGAGGGGTAAAGGCAATTATATTGCCTTCCGCACCGACGCACAAGGCTGGATAGAGTCGCACCCCGAGTACGAACAGTTCAGCATCAGAACATCGTTGTATATTGATGACATCGCACTCGAACATGTTAACAACTGCCCAACACCTACCAATTTGGCAACAAACGATATTACACTGACAAGTGCAACGTTAAGTTGGGATGGAGATGAAAATGTGCAGTTCGTTGTAAATGTATCTTCCGATGCTACCTTCAGCAACATCGATGCCTTTATTCTCAGCGACGAAGTGGTAACCTCCAATAGCATTGTTGTGACCGGTCTGGATACTGCCACTACCTATTACTGGTCAGTAGCCACACAGTGTACTTCCAACATGGTATCTATCGCAGCAGCAGAGCAATTCAATACTTTGCGCGTGCCGATGTTCAACGAGATGTTCATCGAAGATATTGTTCTACCTGCCGATTGGACTATGGATGGCACTCGCGCCAGGGATGTGTTCGCAGGTGCTGCCATGAGCAGTCGCATTACTTCCGGCTCCTATACCAGTAACTGGACTCGTACATTCCCGACAGGAGTTGTTGGCATCGAGGGGCCCCACATGCAGGCTCCGCTGAACTCCAGTTATACAGAAACAGGATCGCAAGTTACCAAGAAATCGTGGTTGATGACTCCGGCTATTGTGCTGAACGATGCACAAGACGCTTGGCTTACATTCAACGTTGCACTCACCTATTTCAACAAAGCGGACGCTGCCGAACAAACAGGTTGGGACGACCAGTTTATGGTAGTTATCTCGGACGATGGCGGCAAGACGTGGAAACGCGAGAACGCTACCATTTGGAACAACGAGACATCTGATGATGAAGCCAATGCACACTACGTGTATGGTAAGGGAGACTATGTGCTCAATCAATTACCTGATAGTGCCGTTAAGGACGAACCTGTCACCATTGACCTCACCCAATACAAGGGCAAGACCATCAAAGTCGGTTTCTATGTCGAGTCCACTATCAAGAATGCATACAACGGCATTCATGTGGGCAACGTGCATATCAACTACTTTGCTAAGCGCGAAGACAAACAAACCGCTTGCCAGTTCGACGACATAGAGTCCATGGGATTATTCCACATAGATGGTGATAATGTCACTGGAGGCGACCACCTGTTCTCCAAGGTTGCGTTGGCAACTGCCGAATCTAACACCCAAGTAGATACATTGTACACACTTACTGCCATCTACAATGAGGCTCCGCAGGTAACTATCAACAAGACTATCTGCGAGGGTGAATCCGCTGGCATCGATTGGGGCTTTGAGGAGCGCACCACATCGGGCGTTTACAAACGCAAGGCGACTTCATTGATTACTGGTTGCGATAGTATCACTACGCTCAACTTGACCGTCATTCCGCGCCAGTACTCTACTGTCGAGGAGACCATCTGCTCGGGTACATCATTCGAGTTCAATGGCAAGCAGTACGACAAGACGGGTGTTTACGTTGATACGCTATCAACCCTCACCACGGGTTGTGATAGTATTACCAAACTCATTCTCACGGTAAATCCGCCTATCACGGCCAAGGTCGAGGCTTACACCTGCACCGGCACTCCGTACTACTTCACACCGCGCTATCCGTCGCTGACTATGACTGGTGTGTATATGGACACCGTGAAGACGGTTGAGGGTTGCGATAGTATTGTTACGTTGAACCTTACGGTATCTGATGTTATCAATGTTCCGGTCTATGACACCATTTGCAATGGTCAGTCAGTTACTTTCGAGGGACAAGAATACACCGAATCCGGTATCTATCCTGTTCACCTCGCATCCGTATATGGCTGTGATAGCATCCGAACACTCTATTTGGAGGTAGCACCTGTTTACTCTGACACCATCGTGGCAAGTATATGCCCGGGACGTTCCTACACAGAGCATGGCTTCGATGTTTCTGAGGAAGGTCTGTATTCTGTCACAGAGACAAGCCGCTTCGGCTGCGACAGTATTATTTGGTTGAACTTGTCGTTCTACGACACCGACACCATCCGTGTGGACACGCTCATTCAGGTGGCTGACCTGCCGTACTTCTACCCGAATACGCAAATCACCTATCCGTTGAGCACCGAACCCGGCACCTACACGGACACCATCTTTGTCAAAGGCAAGGATGCACAGTGCGACTATGTCCTCATTCACCGTCTCACCGTAGAGGGTGGCAATGGCGTGAACAACACTGTCGTCGGTTCTGTCTCATTGCAGCCGAATATCATCAACATCGGCGAGGTGGTAGTGGCTAACGGCAACTTTGTCGGACAAACCGTTACTGTTGAGGTTTACGACATGGTTGGTCATTGCGTGAGCCATGAGCAGATGAGCAATCATGCTATTCACATCAGCGGATTCAATGTAGCAGGGCTCTACACCATTCGGATTACCGACGAACAAGGCAATCCGTTCATCGGCAGAGTCATTGTTAAATAAGAGCGTATAAACCATTTAATGATTAGTTATGAAATGGCGTTGTAATATCCTTATAGCCATTCTATTAGGCTTTACTCAAGTGTCAGGTGCGTTCACGCGCCTGACGCCTGAGCAGCGCCATTTCCTTTCTATTGACGGCTCCTTAGGCTATGCCTCCCTGACCAACAACTCCTCCGAGTTGCAGTCTGGGTCTGGCATGGCGGCAACTATCGGCGTTGGGTATAGACTCTTCCGCAACAATTTCCTGTTCAGCACAGGGGTCGAGGGGTATTATATGCTCAACGCTCACTCCATGTCCGACGCGAAACTCGCGGTGGATATGATTGACACGGAGGGCGACCCCTTCCGCATGACGGCAGACGCTTCGGATGGCAGTGATATCTGCCATTCCGTAAGCGTCAACCTGCCGTTGCTGTTCGGCGGTGAGTTCCGCCGATTCTACTTCCAGGTTGGTCCCAAACTCTCCTACAACATCTGGGGGCAAGCCGAATCCAAAGGCACCTTGACCACACGCGGCGACTACGAGCGTTATATCGGCGAGTTCGAGAATATGCCCAACCATTATTTCGAGACCCGCTCCATCACCAGCGGAGCGCAGAAACTCTCATGGAATCTGGACATCATCGCCCATGCCGAAATCGGTGCGCGCTTGGGTGATGTCATTTTCCTCACGGGCGCGGACATACCAAAGCCCAAGCAGCGGTACTACCTCGCATTCTACGTGGACTATGGTCTGCTGAATATCCGCACATCCACTCCCGCGGGCAATCGTTTGGAGTGTATCCAATCAGACCCGACCGCTGCTCCACCGCAGTTTGTACTCACCCCCGCGGTGATGAGCAACGAAATGGGCGATGCCACTATCCACCAGTATAGTTTTGGCATCAAGGCAACCATCCTTTTCGAGTTGCCGCAGAAGAAACCTTGCGTATTCTGCAAGGACGACTTACGTAGAAAATTCTCTTCGGGCAAGCCCCGCAAGAACAATATATATAAGGACTGACAATAAACAGTAAGCATTCTCGTACATCTTTCGATATCGTTTCGAGTCAACTTCGAGTCATTTACGGCAACGACACGGCAACGAGACGGTAACGACAGCAGACAATCTCGGGAGGATATCGAGGCTTGAGTAGGTGATTCAGCAAGGGATACGCAAGGGATAAGCAAGGCATAGACCACCCATATCCTCCCGCTCTTGCAACAACGAATAAACTAAAAACAAAATATGAGACAACGATTATTGGTAGTATTCTTCCTCATCTTCACGATGACGGCAAGCCCCATCCTTACGTGGACGGGCTCGGACGCTGTGGCAACGCTCAATGCTGCGCCACCCAAGAAACCTGCTGCCGCCAAGAAGCCGACGGCTTCAAAAACCAAACAAAAAACCAAACCCAAAGCCAAAAAGCAGACAGCAAAGCCCAAAGCCAAGAAACAGGCATCCAAGCCCGTGGCAACAAAACCCGCAACTCGGAAGTCCCAAGTGGCAAAGAGCAACAAACCCACCTCCAAACCGCAGACCAAACCGGCGAAGCAGAACCTCACTCCCGAAGAGGAGGCAGCGGCTTATCAGGAGCGCGTAGAGGAGGTACAACGCTACAACGCGCAGGTCGCCGCCTATATGAACCGCGACATCGCCCACCGTCTCGGCATCTGGGGACAGGCGGGCTACTCCGCTATCTTCCCCTCTGCCTTCACCTACGACGCGGACAACGCTCTCGGCTTTGACCCCAAAGCCGCAGGCTTCGTAGGAGGTGGCGGCGGTCTCGGCTACCAACTGCGCTACAAACGCTTCCTCTTCACCACGGGTGCCGAGTTCCAGATGTACAACTCCATCACCAATATCGCACCGCTCTCGCGCACCTTCGCCGTCGAGCAGTACCCCTCCATGGAGTACACCTACTCCTACACCGACATGCGCGACCAATGGCAGGCGGGTTATATCCAAATCCCCCTCATGTTCGGTATGGAACTCGACAAATGGTACTGGCAGGCGGGTGCCAAGGTCGGTATGAACATCCTCGGCTCATCGGCTCTCACCTCCACACTCTCCACCTCTATCAACGATGTGGAACTCATAGACGACCTGCAGAATATGTACACCCACGCCCTTGTGGACGACTATGCTGTGCCCGAGTTCAAGCAATCCGTCAAGTTCGGACTCAACACTGCTGTCGCTGCCGAGATAGGACTCAACATAGAGAATTGGGTAACCCCGAAAGCCAAAAAGCAGGGCAAAAAGACAAAGGGACAACAGATAGCCGAGAACCTCCGCTACCGTGTCGCACTCTTTGCCGAATACGGTGTACTCAACATACAAAGCCCCGCCAACATCATCGGCGGCACCCTCAACGACATGCCCGCCGACTTCACCCCTGTCTTGGGACAGCAGTTGGCAAAGCCCGAGCAACTATATCAGAATGTGGCTTACACCTCCTCGCTGGCTACTACCTCCGCTATGGCTGCCAAACTCAACCCCTTCATGGTGGGTGTCAAACTGGCTATGTTCTACGAACTGCCGCGTCAGGACAAGAAGATGCGCCCGATGCCTGTCGAACCCAAACCGCGTATGGCTGCCTTGGTCACCAATGCCGAGACGGGCAAGGCTATCGCAGGCGCACAAATCACTATCGAGCAACAGCCTTCGGGCAAGACCGTCAGCAAGGCTACCAATGGCAAGGGTACCATTATGACCCGCCTTGCCAAAGGTTCCTATAGGGTTGCCGCCAACAAACTCGGCTTCTTCCCGAGCGATACCATGGACTATCGCCATACCATGGACTTGGGTGATACGCTCCGTTTCAACCTCATACCCGAACCCAAGCCAATCATCTACACCTTGTGCGGCTATGTGTTTGACTCCGAGACGCAACTGGCACTCAACGAAGCCGATGTCCGTATCGTATCCGCAGCCGACTCCACCGTCACCTACCGCGGCACCACGAATGAGGACGGTCTCTTCGTCAGCGATATGTTGGCAGGTGCATACACCATCAATGCCCTCAGTCAAGGCTACATGCCGCTCACCGAAACGGTACAATTCGAGCAGGATACCCTTCGCTTCTTCATGACACGTATCAAGGAAGGTATCAAGGTGAAGATAAACCACCTCTACTTTGCTACCAACAAGACCGTTATCTTGCCGGAGTCCGAAGCAGCGATGAGCGACTTGGCGGACTTCCTGCGTGAGAACCCCACGGTAACCATCCGCATCACGGGTCACACCGATGCCATAGGTTCCGACGCGGCTAATATGAAGTTGTCCATAGGCCGTGCGAAGGCTGTCCGTGCCGACTTGATAGCCCGTGGTATTGATGCCGACCGCATCGAATACGATGGCAAGGGCAAGACCGAACCTATCGCTTCCAATGATACCGAGGAAGGGCGTGCTCAGAACCGCCGTGTCGAATTCGAAATCACAGGCACCGCCGGCAAAGACATTCAGCAAATTCAGTAATGCAACATTGTATGCGTAAATATCTTATATTCATATCGTTTCTATTTTCAATCTCTGTGTTATGGGCACAGCAACCTATAACTGTGCCTTTTCAATGCAGTTTTGAGGATGACACGGAGATACAACAGATGTGGACGCTTAATCCTGATAGTAAAAAAGCGAATGACCAATGGATCGTGGGTGATGCCACGTTCTCGGACGGAGAACGCTCTTTGTATATCTCTACAAACAATGGTCTCACCACACAATATGGCGACAAACCAAATGTGGTAATGGCATACCAAACCATACGCTTCCCCAAGGCAGGAGCCTACAATATCTCCTTTGATTGGAAGTGTATTGGTGATGAGAGCAAGGCAAAACTGTATGTATGCATCATACCCAAGATATGGCTTTCTACAGGAATGTACAGCGACAATAAAGGCTCACATGGCTTATTGGATTGTGTTAGCGAGACTTCAGGATTGTTCACCAACCGCAATGTACTGTCCAGAATGAGCAAACTTACGGATGGCACCAACACGTATGAGTTCTTATATGGCAGCAAGAAATGGCAGAACTATTCCATTCGGGGAGATGGTGCTAATCCCGAAACGAGTATTAGTGTCAACTCTTCTGCATTGAATACAGAGTTTGTCTTGGCATTTATTTGGGCTAACAACAATACGGAGAAGGACTCTTGCCGCACAGGAGCATGTATTGATAATATACAGATTGCGTCTGCCACTATCAAGAAACCGACCAATATGACAGCAGAGATGCACTGTGAGGACTCTACATTAGTGGTATCCTGGAAGTCTAATTCCCCCATCCACGACTTGGAAATCAAGAATGTGAATGCTACTGTATGGAGTAAGTTTACCAATATTACGGCGTCAGATGATATAGTGCAAACGTATGCCATTCCCATGCGCGAGGAGGGAAATTTCAATATCCGCATTAGAGGATATCGGGGTACTGAAATCAGTGCTTATACCAGTTTGAATAACGTGGTTTATTGGTGTCCTGATAATCATTGTATCAATTATATTGATTTGACAGGTCCGGACACAAAGTGCCGCTATGGAGGTTCTGACGTATGGCCTAATCCTAAAACAATCGGAGTTCTTGACTTCGGAGAAGAGGCTGTAGAGAGTAGGCATACTATCAATTGGACTGAGGACAGAGTGGACCCGCTTACCACAGGCAGCAGGGATGCCTATGGGAAAAGTGTCCCCGGGTTACGAACTATACCTGATGGCTATCTGGCTTCGGTACGCTTGGGAAACTGGGAAAATGGTAGTGAAAGCGAATCTGTTACCTATAACTTTGTTGTGGATTCAGTATCACAGGCTATTCTTATTCTGAAATACGCCATTGTGTTTGAAGACCCAAGCCACCCGGGCAAGCAGTGTTCTTTCAACATCGTGGTATTAGATTCATTGGACAGGAAGATTGACCCCACATGTGGTGAAGCCAACTTTGTGTTTGATAATGCCTCGCAATGGAATAAGACTTCCAAGGAAGGTTATAATGACATCTATTGGAAGGATTGGACGGCTTTGGGATTGGACTTGCGCCGTTATCATGGTATGTCACTCAAAGTGCGCGTTACCACTACCGACTGCGGACAGGGCGGGCACTTTGGTTATGCCTATTATGTGTTGGATTGTGTTTCTGCATCGTTGGAAACGGACAACTGCGGCAGTAGTTCCGAGATTGAGGTCAATGCTCCTGATGGCTTCAACTATACATGGACTGATTCTAAGGGAAATATCAAAGGACACGACCGTGTTCTCAAAGCGGACGCAGGCTATGAAGTTTATACTTGTGAGGCCTGTATGAAAGAAGCCTCTGATTGTTGCTTTCTGCTGTCCACGGACTTGGCACCGCGCTATCCTGCACCGCAGTTTGAGTGGAGACAAGTCCCGCAACAATGCAGGAATTATATTCAGTTCACCAATCGTAGTCATGTCTTGATACGATATGCAGATGGAGAAAAGCATACACAGGAGGCTTGTGACCAAATTACATGGGATTTTACTACGAAAGCAGGTTCTTCAAGCACACCGGCTGACAATCCTATAGTGGAGTGTGATGCAGATGGGGATACTATCATAGTAACTTTGCGTGCTGTTTTGGGAGGCGGGCAATGTGATAGTACATTGCTGGATACACTTATCATACCTTCTATCAAAACGAAAGACAGCACCATTGTGGCATCTATCTGTGAAGGTGAAACGTATATCTTCGCACAGCAAGGATATAGCGAAACGGGCATATACCAAGACTCTAAACTGAACATGGCAGGCTGTGATAGTATTACATTCCTTGATTTGACGGTTCACAAGAAAAGTCCGATACAATATATTAGCGATACAGTATGTTCATCCAACTTGCCGTATGTTCTTAACGGATTGAGTTATATCTATTCGGATACATATCAGCAGAACTTACTCAATATGTATGGATGTGATAGTATTGTCAATCTCTCACTTCAAGTAATAAACAAATTCGTGGTAGAGGTGGATAGTTTGCCTGCATTGTGTGCAGACGGAGAGGAACTTGTTATTGACTACACAATGATGCAGGGGCATTTTGATAGTCTCGCCATTCGGTTCACAACCACGACACCGCAGTCTGTGTTCTATGATCAAATGATATATGATACGCTCCAAACACAAGTCGTATATCCCTATACTGACAGTATTCTGCCCGACCACTACCATGTGCAACTCGAGTTCTACCAGCACCATTCGTGTGGAAACCAAGTATTTGACTTGGATTTTGATGTGCAGTATCGTGCCTCTATCGTGGAGCAGAAGTGGAACGATGTATTGGCTATTCTTAATAATAAGTACAATGGAGGCTATACATTCACAGCATATCAGTGGTACAAAGATGGTATGCCTTTAACAGGGGAGACAGGACCATATCTCTATCAGCCTTTGGATACCACCTCTGAATACAGTGTCGCACTCACTCGTTCAGATGGTACCACCATTAAGAGCTGCGCTTTTATGCCTACTATACGGACAGACAAAATGACTTTTCCTACATTAGCAACTGCAGCACAGCGTTTACCGATTCGAAGAGCATCGTTTGAATCAGTTGTTACGCTAGTAAACATTTATACTATGCAGGGACAACGTTATTCTTCCACCATTATTCTGGATGGTGAAGGATATGTCATAGCACCAACATTACAAGGTAGTTATTTGGTGGAGATGCAATTCCTAAATGGCGAATCGCATGCACAATATCTTACGGTTACTCAATAATTGGAAGTTATAAATTAAATAGTAAAACTCATTATAAACAGATTATGAAAGTCAGTCGATATATTATTTTGATGTGTGCCGTATTGGGCATCACATATATGCAGGCACAAGTTGCAGCCTCGTACACTTGTAATTTTGAAGATAGTATCCAAAACAAAACATGGGTACTGGAGAATGGTTATGAGGCGAAGGAAGTGCCTAACAAGTGGTTTATTGGTAGTGCTATCAACAATGGAGGTGCGCAATGTCTGTATATTACTGCAGATACAGGCAGGACAGCAGGATACGTAGCATTCTCTTCTGTGGCAGTAGCCTATACCGATATTACGTTGGATGCCGGTACGTATGACATTGCATTTGACTGGTGTGCATTGGGTTATTCTGATGGTGCCGAGGGCTTGTATGTGGCATGGGCACCGGATGAATTATTAGGTTCTCCCGTTGAGTTGTTTTATAATAAAAGTGCTACTCTTACGGATGATATGAAAAGGTGTGCATTGCCGGAACAAGGTGAACCTGATTGCTTGGCAGGCAGTGGTGTTTGGAAAACATATCGTACTAAAATAACATCCGATGGTAAACACCACCGGTTGGCATTCTACTGGGTCACAAATAGCCTTTATACTGTATTTAATCCTGGTGCATGTGTGGACAATATATCCATTATACATAGCGGGAAATGTCCTATTCCAACATCCTTAAAAACAACAAAACTGGGCAATCAACGAATACAAGTGGATTGGGAAGGAACCAGTCCCAACTATGAAGTACGATGTTATGCGCATACTACCAAAACATGGTCAACCCAAGTGGTGTCTGACACAACAGCCATTTTCTCTGGCATACCGGATGGCGTATGTGATTTCTATGTAAGTGCTCTGTGTGAAGATAGCCTGAAAAGTATATCAGCACAAATATCTGAGTTCCTGTATGACCCGAATAATCATTGCATTGATTATCTTACATTGGATAGCACTAACTGCTTTGTTTCCGACCAGTCGGTACAAGGAACGGCAGTTGCAGACTTAACTTGGAGTCCCAAGAAAGTGGACTATGGATATGCTTCTCAAGGTAGTCGTCATACCATTCATACACGTCAAGACGAAATGGACCCACGTACCTGTGGAGGACTTAAAACTGTTCCCGATGGAGAGATTGCCTCTGTGCGTCTTGGTAACTGGAATACGGGCGGAGAGGCTGAACGCATAGAGTATAAGTTTCATGTAGATGCTTCAGTTAATCCTGTGTTGGTACTTAAGTATGCTGTTGTTCTTCAAAAACCAGGTGAGACTTGTCACCCGAATCCAGGTTTCCTATTACGTGTGTTGGATAAGAACGGGCGTTTGGTGTCCAAGTGTGCATCTGCAGATTTCGACTTCAAGGCTGCTGCGGCAGCAGATTGGAATGCATGCACCAAATCAATCGAAGTACGTTGGAAAGACTGGACTACGGTAGGGGTGAACTTGGCTGACTATGACGGAGAGACACTTACTGTTCAACTGACCACCTACGACTGCGGTGGCGGTGGGCATTATGGCTATGCTTATTTCACATTGGGTTGCTCTGATGGGCAGTTGTCGGGTATGTCGTGCGCCACCGAGAATCTGAAGTTCACTGCACCCGACGGATTCAATTATCGTTGGTACAAAGTGACAGAGCCTACCAAGATATTAGGGCGTCAACAGACGTTTGAAGTAACACCTAATGATACCTGCCACTACAAGGTGGACCTGATGTTTGCACAAGACTCAACCTGCTATTTCTCATTGACGGCATCTGCACAGCCTTATCAGCCGGTTGCAAAAGCAACTTACAAACGTACTCCTCACGATTGCATCAATGAAGTACAATTCACTAACGTCAGTTATGTGAAAGAGACTAACCAAATCACCGGTGAAGAGACCAATACCGGTAAGCCTGTTGATTGGATACTATGGGACTTCGGCGATGGCACCACATCATTTGAGCATAACCCCACGCACGTATTCTCCAATAGTGGACAAAAGATGAATGTCAAACTGATTGCTCACATATCAACCTGTGTGGACACATTGCATATCAACGATTATCTGCCTGCCATCGGTACGCAATATGACACCATTCCTGTGCAGCAATGCTTTGGCACGGACTATACGTACACATACACAGACTCTGTGAACCAATCCCATACAGATACACTCACAGAATCCGGCTTGTACACGTACATGCTCAAAGCCTATACAGGGTGCGATAGTCTGGTGACTATCAATCTGAATATGACGGATACACTATATACTCTGATAGATACACTGATTATGCGTGATGAGACATACACAGTCGGAAACCAAACGTTCTCTGAAACAGGCGTTTATAGAATCCCGCTCATCGCTACATCAGGGTGTGATAGTGTGGTAACTCTGAAATTGAGAGTGTACAACAGTTTGAAAGTCACGGGTGACACACTATTGTATGCATGTCATGGGGACCCGTCTGTGACATACAATTACCGGTTTACACAGGGGTGGACCAACCTTTATTCACTGATATTTGAGGAACCACAATTCACACCTGTTCACCATGATACGTTGCACTCTGAAACCGAGTTGGATATTCTCTTGCCCACGACTTTGCACCCTGATAAATATCATGGTCAAATGACATTTGTGGATAGTATCAGTGGGGATGTAACGATACCGTTTGTGCTGGAGTTGCGCTATAATAGTGAAGTCTTGACCCAACGTTGGAATGATGTGCTGGCAGTGCGCAATGAGGAGTATAATGGTGGTTTTGAATTTGTCGGGTATCAGTGGTACAAGGACGGGCAACCTATTGAAGGGGCTACGGAGTCGTACTACTATGTGCAGGAGGGATTGGACGCGAAGGCTGAATATAGTGCGCTGTTGACTCGCGCAGGGGATAGCCTGCAGTTGATGACCTGTGCCATAGTGCCTCAGTTGATATCTGAGATGGAAGTGCCGAATGTGCCTACGCTGGTTGAGAAGGGCAAACGTGTGCCTATTATCGGGCGGTATGCGTCTTCGGTAAATGGTGTGGCACGCTGGATGACGATTTATGGTGTGGTGATTGACGAGCAGACTATACTTGGCGGCGAAGGTATCTATGCCCCCCATTTGGAAGGAATGTATCTGCTGACCATACAGGACGAGAAAAGCCGACAGACTACGTACCATGTGGTGGTGAAGTAGGGTAGGGGCTTGTGCGTAGTGCGTAATGGTATATTCTGGAATAGGCAAACATGTGCCAATATCATTGTAGTGGAAAAGTGAATAAAATGTATATGTTTATTTGCACACGTGAAAAAAAAGCACTACCTTTGCAGCCGCTTTCGTGAGAAACGGTTCATCGTAAGGTGAGCGGTGACTCAAAGGAGTGGCCCAGATGGCGGAATCGGTAGACGCGCTGGTCTCAAACACCAGTAGGTTCACCCCTGTGCCGGTTCGACCCCGGCTCTGGGTACAATGATAAATCGGTAACAACGTATATTGCAACGTGTTACCGATTTATTTATTTGCATTTTTGTCTGCAAATAATCTGCAAGTGCTCGTTTAGAGACCAAAATACGCCCGTACAAATCGCGGTCTGTCCGCGTCTTTGAGTTTGTCCACTGCAAGCCGATAGACCACCTCGACCATATTGCTGTCCTCGACAAATTGGTCAAGCGTTACGCCGAAATCCGAGTAAATCATATTCATCGTAACAAATAGCGCATATTTGTTATAGTACGGCTCGCACTCCATAGCCCCGCCGAGTTCCTCGACCGCGCCCGACACCTGCGCCATAGACCAGTGCGCACCCTTACTGCCGTCCGAGTTGATGAACCCGCCGACAATAGCCGACGCTTCCGCCTCCGTGAGGTAGTTATTCCAGTTCACGGCGTTCATCTTTTCTACCGCCTCGCGGTATAGTCGGGTATTGCTTTGCTCGGCATATTCGGCAAAGTCGCACAATATACCGCCGAGCAGTTGCATCGCTTCGGGCGTACCCGCCTCGACTACCTTTGTGTATGCTTCCTTAAAATCTTTCATAGTCCGAAATTTTTACAATTCGGGCAGACATTCCGATAGCGCGGGCGCATCGGCTTCCGCTTCGTTACGCATATATACTTTTTGCCGAATACCTCGACCACCTCGTCTATGCGTTTGTCTATCGTCTCGTCTGCCTTTATTCTTTTGCGTTTCTGTTCCATATCTCTACATATTTATCCTCGATGAGTGCCAATAACAGCACCACCCACCGCACCGAATAGGCGCATAACAGCGACACCATAACACCCACGACCGCACCGCTCCCCGAAATGTTCGGCGTAAGGGTAGCCCAAAAGGTCAGGCACTTTGCGCACCCGATAATCTCGGATAGCGTGCGCCACTTAACCCGCCGTGCCACCGCTCGGCACAATCCCAAGTGGTTTGCGAGTGCGACCGCAAGCGTTATGTATATCGCCGTCTCCATTACGCAGTCGGAGCAGTAGCCGTAACCGTTACGGCTGTGGTCATTTGGTACAAATTGGTAGTGTTGCACCCGCATTTGTTGGCATCGGCTATCGCCGTACCCGACACGTTACCCTCTGCGAGTGTTACGCTCGCAATGCCCGTTGTCGAGGTTACTGGTACGGAGAATACCGCGTCGATAATCTCGGTGCGTTCGCAACAGTTACCCGCGTTCACGGGGCGATAGTTGATTGTTCCCGAACATCTGATGTTCAGGGAATAGATACCGCGTTCGGCATCGACCACATCGTTATCGATATAGGCAAATGCGAGGTTAAACACGGGGTTTGCCGTTAGGCAAATCTTGGAGCAAAGCCGTTGCAATACCTCCACAACGTAGC